>Ga0105239_10007745_pt1 | contig 12299 bp, 9 predicted proteins | sample KBSC44metaG_FD_92761 | JGI IMG/M metagenome (GOLD analysis project Ga0105239, IMG submission 92761) | Corn rhizosphere microbial communities from Kellogg Biological Station, Michigan, USA - KBS C4-4 metaG | ecosystem: Host-associated > Plants > Roots > Rhizosphere > Soil | place: Michigan, USA...
AGAGTTGCAGGTACGTCTCGTCGGTCCCAGGGGATGGCAGGGCAGTTCGGCCACGTTAACCGCAGAGGCGCGCTCCGAAGTCTCCTGCCCCCTCACGATCCTCCCCGACGGCCCCTGTCGTCGCCAACCTATCGCCGTGGAACTCTCCTCCGCCGGACAACCCTTCGGGCAGGTCACTGAGGCGCTGGTCACAGTGGGAAATGCGCAGTTTTGAGGGAGGTAGCATGAAAACGGAAGTGATTTCCTGCACCCCCGTGGGTTACGGGACGCTTAAATGGTCGGTATTGGTGATGCGGTACCAGCAGAGCAGGGCGTCGGTGTCCGGCAGAACCGTCGGGATACCGCCGGGGCTATCGCGATAGAAGTAGGCGGCGGAGGAGAATGCGAACGGTTTCAGGCGCTCCGGCTGCCAGGGGTTGACGAACTGAAACCGGATGCGGCGCTCGAAGCGGATGGCGTCGGCTTCATGGGCGCGATACATCACGATACTGGAGTTCAGCGCGTCTTTCGAGGTCACGCCATGCAGTTCGCCGGCGAACGTGCCTTCGCGGAAGTACCAGCCGCCCAGAAAATAGTCCTCCAGTCCGGTGCCGACGATCCGGGGAGTCTCCCAATCGTCGTCGAGGTAGACATATTCGGGCGCTTCCAGAAAACTCAGGTAGTGCTGCTGCTGCGCCTGCGCCGAGAGCGTACACCCGACAAAATGCCCACGCCCAACGGCCTCCAGAATCGGGATCGGCTCGGGACCCGGATTGATCCCGGTGTGAAACTGAGTATGGAAATAGCCGGTCTCGGTCAGCGGCGCATCGGTAAGTTGGTAGAGCACGTTCGCGAAGACGTCCGTGTCGATCTGCGGGTCGAGGTTCTCGAACTCAATGCGGAACCCGCGGGCGAACGGCATCGGAAACTTGCAGAAAAACCCGCCGCTCGACATGCCGAAATAGCGCGAGGTGAAGTTGGAGATCTCGCACAACCCGTTGCCGAAGAAATCCCCCACCGGGCACTGCACGGCGGGCACGGTCTCTCCGTCCCAGTAGATCCGCAGGATCAGCGTCTTGAGGATCGACTGCGAGATCGGCGCATCGGGATTCCAATGCTGCCAGAACCAACCGGGAAACGTGATCCACAACTGCGTGATAGTGCCGGATCCCGTCACTTCGGGCAGGCTGACCCGTTGGCCGCGCGGAATCCGGACGGTCTTGGATTTCCGGGCCAGATCGAACGTCGTCAGTTGGTGCGTCACTTCCTTCCGGAAACGGGCGATGGCCGCGCCGGGAGTGTCCTCGATCCTCATCTCTGTGCTGCCTCTTCAAGTATTATGTGGTCTCCTCTGGTTCGCCGCCTGGTTCCTCATGTCCTGCTCGATTCCCGACAAACAGAAGCGCCTGTCCACGCCTGAAAAAACATTTGCCTGCCGTGAACCTTCTGACTATATTTATCGTCAATACGATTAGACTATAAATATAGTCAGTGGGAGGAGAATTGAACACACGCAAAAACATTACCCCTGCCGAGATGGAGATCCTCCAGTATGTCCTGGAGAACGCGCCGGTCACGGTCCGTGTGGTCGCGGATCATTTCGGACAGACGAAGGGGCTGGCGCGAACCACCGTGCTGACCGTGATGGAGAAGCTGCGCGAAAAAGGGCATCTAAAGCGCGAGGCGAGCACGGGCGGCTACCTCTACGCGCCGAACGTGCCGAAGGCGGAGATGCAGCGTAATCTGATCGCCACTTTCGTCGAACGCTCCCTGGGAGGCTCGCTCTCGCCCTTTGTGGCCTATCTGGCCGATCGCGCGGTTCTGAACGACGCGGAGATGGCAGAGGTCAACCGACTGCTGCAGAAACTGGAGCGTGGTGAACGCGCGCCGGACCGGAGCGACGATGAGAAGCAGGGAGGAGACCGATGATGCCTGGAATGAGTGGGCCGATCGATTGGCAGATTCTAGTCGGTGTCTGGTGGGAGGCGATGGGACGTGTCTGTCTGGTCGGCACTCTGATCCTCTGCGGCGCCTTTGTTCTGGCACGCCTGCTCAGGCAGGTGCAGGCAGGCGTCCGCTGCTGGATCTGGCGGCTTGCCTTTCTGAAACTCTTCCTCCTCTTTGGCTGCCTCTTCACGATCTCCTTGCCGGTCCTGCCGGCGAGACCCACCTCCGCCTTGAGCGCTGCGGCGCAGGTAAAGACGAGTAGCAGCGCATCGGCTGCCATCAAGAGCACGACGCCGACGTTTGCGCCCGGTAACGGAGCCATCGGGAAAGCGGGAGAGACGCAGGCAGACATCGAGGGGCAGAGCGGATGGTTCGAGCTTGTACCCCCGTTGTTACTGGGCCTCTGGAGCCTCGGAGTCCTGTTCGGCCTCCTTCGACTTGCGCGACAGTATCGGGAAGCGACCGCTCTGGTGCGATCGGCCTCCCCAATCACCGACCCGGCGATCCAGACAGAGTTTTTCCAGATAGGATGCGCCTTGAATTTGCAGCGCAGGCCAGCTCTGATGGGAAGCGAACGGACGGATGTTCCCTTACTGTTTGGCATATGGCGGCCTGCAATTGTCCTGCCTGCGGCGGTGATGCAGGGGTTTGCTCCCGAAGCGTGCCGTCTGGTCCTGGCCCATGAGATGTCGCATGTGAAGCGACAGGATCTGGCATGGTCGGTCCTTATCAGCCTCGCATCGGTGCTGTTCTTCTTTCATCCCCTGATCTGGTGGGCGCATCGTGAGATGCGTACGCTTCAGGAGATCTGTTGTGATGCAGACGCCATCCAGGGCGCTGCTGTCAGCGCGCATACCTATGGCGAAGTTCTGGTTCGAGTAGCGGCCAGTCAAACTTCATCGACACAAGACGGACTGATTGCGGTCGCGATGGCCGAATCGTTCACCACACTTCAAAGGAGACTCGCAGAGATGCAAACCGTTCGCACAAACGCAGGCTGGAAACGCCGGGCTCCGGCTCTGGTCGCGGTGGTCGGTGGGATCGCTCTCCTGCCCTGGCAGCTAGCAGCGCAGACACCTGCGGATTCGAAGGCGCAGCCGAACGTCCAGGCGAAACCGCAAATGCCGGTTCAGAGCAAAGAGCCTCAACGGAAATCGGGGGACTATCGGATAATTACGGTGGGCCCGTACAAGCTAAGTATCATCGATGAAGATATCGCCTCCCCTGGCGCGGGAGGCCAGCCGAGGATGTCCGGTATTTTCGGAAGTAAGAGGTTTGAATCGAATAAGACTTGCCTCCTCTATGTCGAAGGGAGTAAGGAGGCGATGCAACTCTTCAAAGGGGTCACGAATCTCAGCAGCCAGGACGATCGCGGCAGGGCATTGGAAGTCCCCAGCACGTCCTTTCTCTTTCCGCCGTACGAGAGTCGCCCGGATACAGCGGCCCCGATGCACGTGACGCTCGCGTTCGCGATGGAGGACGGGGCGAAATCCTTGAAGACCCTCCAGGGTGAACTGGTGGTTGTCAATGCCGTGGTGCGCACCCTTACGTTTACCGCCGATGAACTTCGGCCCGGCGTGTCGAAACGTTCGGGGCAGGTGAGCATCACCATCGAGGACGTTCACCATGTCGGTGCGCGCTACGAAGTATATGCCGCCTGCACCTCCCTGCAAATCGATCCAGGCCCTCATCTGTTCAGCGGTCCGATGGGGATCAACCCGGATCAACAAGCGGAGGTTTTTGGAACGAACGGGGCTGCTTATAAAACGGTCAGTATAAGCGCCACGTCTAAAGCGGATCCATCGCTCTCCAAGGCTGCCGGCCCAATTCCCTCGAATTCACAACTGCACCTCACGTTTGGCAGGGAAGAGGGGACGATGCAGCCACAAAACGTCCTCTTCCACATTGTGGAACCCCAGGGAGCGCCTTTCCGAGCCCCATTTAAGTTCAGCGACCTCCCCCTGGCCCAGAAACATTAAGTGGAACAAGTAAAGGAGACTTGAAGCGATGCAGACATTTTGCGTAGACACAGGATGGAAACGTCGGGCGTTCGCGTTGGCGATCGTTGTGGGAGGAGCGGCTCTGCTGCCCTGGCATCTGCGGGCGCAGATACCTGCCGATAAGAAGCCCCAGGCGCCGGTCCAGAGCGGAGAGCCGGAACAGAAGATAGGGTTTTATCGGAGCGTCAAAGTGGGAGACTATACCCTCAAGATCGCGGATGCAGACAGTATCTGGGCCTCGGAAGCGCCTCCCGAGGCGAAAGAGAGAGTTCGGAAGGAGAGACTCCGCGCCGCAGCCGACGCGGGCAATCCTGGCAAACCGGTCTCTCCTTCGCGCATCGACCCTGAGCGACCGTTCTATCCGAATTTGACTCTCCGGTTGGCCATCGAAGGGCGTAACCCGGAGGATGCGATGCTCGTGCAGGGGCTAAGTCGTATCCGCGCCCACGATGATCAAGGACGCGCGCTGCTGACCCCCGATATGGCCCAACCCGCAGATCGAACTCTGCCGCGTAAGGAGAACGCGAATCAGAAACAGCAAGCCCTGCTCTTTCTGAAAGAGGCGGATGCCAAATCCGTACCGACGCTGGAAGGTTTTCTGGTGGTTCTCAATGGCCTGGTACGCACACTCACCTTTGACGGAGACGAGATGCGGTCAGGCATCTCGAAGAGTTCCGGACAGGTCAGTGCGACTCTCGAATCGATCCACTCCCTGATGGGCCGGTGTGAGGTGACCGTCAGGTGTCTCTCCACGCAGTACGATTCGCATGATGGGAGCACGGTAGAGGCAATAGAGCACTCGATGTGGGGCCGACGGACGCCGCGGGCTGCGTTGGTTGGAAGCGATGGAGTGATCTACTGGAACAACGGCCTCAGCCTCAGCAGCGGGCCGGATTCCTCGTATCCGCAAGCCGGCTTCAGTCGCCCTGCCGGCCTGACCCACTATATCGCGCATATGACCTTCCATTTCGCCCCTATCCCGGAAGGAATAACTTCGCAAAAATTGCGTGTCTACATGGTGGAGCAGCAGGGAGCGAACTTCCAAGTGCCAGTCAAATTCACCGATATTCCGCTGGCCGATCCGGAATAGGCGTGTGGATCTTTCAGGATCCGTGTCGGGCCCGTATAGAAACCAGATTCTATGCGGGCCCGGCGCTTCAAATACGGGACCGCGCCGAATGGAAAGTACGCTTGTATCTTTGATCACGCCCCCTGCGTTTACAGGGTAGAATTCAACTAAGGTTCGTATTGCGGTGGGGGAGGATAGGCCCGTGAGACGTGAAGAGGCGTTAGCGCAGATAAGCAGCACCGAGACGTGGGATTTCCTGGTGATCGGTGGCGGCGCTACCGGGTTGGGAACAGCCGTCGATGCTTCGGCCCGCGGGTACCGCACCCTTCTCGTCGAACAGCACGACTTCGCCAAGGGCACGTCGAGCCGCAGCACCAAGTTGGTGCATGGCGGCGTGCGCTATCTCAAGCAGGGGAACATCTCGCTGGTGCTGGAAGCCTTGAACGAACGGGGCCTGCTCGTAGAGAACGCGCCGCATCTGGTCCACCACCTCTCTTTTATCGTACCTACCTACAGTTGGTGGGAGGGGCCTTTTTACGGCATTGGGATGAAGATCTACGACCGACTGGCGGGCAAACTCGGCCTGAACCCCTCCGCGAACCTCTCCAAAGAAGAGACGATCCGCCTCATCCCCACCATCGAACAGAACGGACTGTTGGGCGGAGTTTCCTACTACGACGGCCAGTTCGACGACTCGCGTCTGGCGATCAACCTCGCGCAGACGGTCTTCGATCTGGGCGGTGTGGCGGTGAACTATATGAAGGTGGTGGGCCTGATCCGGCAGGACGATCTGGTCTGCGGGGCGCGCCTCCGGGACGAAGAGACGGGCGTCGAACACGAGGTCTACGCCGGAGCGGTCATCAATGCGACGGGCGTCTTTTGTGATGCTGTTCGCAGAATGGACGATCCCGCGGTGAAGAGCGTGATCGCACCGAGTCAGGGGGCGCATGTGGTGCTGCCGAAATCTTTCCTGCCCGGCGACTCCGCGATCATGGTGCCGCATACGCCCGATGGCCGCGTGCTGTTTGCGGTGCCCTGGCATGACCATGTCGTTGTCGGCACCACCGACATCGCCGTGGAGACGATCTCTCTGGAGCCGACGCCGATGGAAGAGGAGATCGACTTCATCCTCACCACCTCCGCGAAATATCTGAGCCAGGGACCCGAGCGGAAAGATGTCCTCAGCGTCTATGCGGGGCTGCGTCCGCTTGTCAAGGTAGGCGATGCGAAAAGCAGCGCCGCGATGTCGCGGGATCACACGATTCTGATCTCCAATACGGGGCTGGTGACCATCACCGGCGGCAAATGGACCACCTATCGCAAGATGGCGCAGGATGTGGTCGATCAGGCGGAGACCGTCGCCGGCTTCGATCGCCGCCCCTGTAAGACGGAGCATCTCCAGATCCACGGCTGGACCCGGCAGCACATCCCGGAAGATCCTCTGCGGATCTATGGAGCGGACGCCTCCGCGGTGCGCGCACTGCTCCAACAGGAGCCGGCTTTGCGGGAACGCATCCATCCGGATCTGGACTACGTCGGCGCACAGGTGGTTTGGGCCGTACGCGAAGAGATGGCGCGCACCGTCGAGGATGTCCTGGCACGCCGAACACGCGCGCTTCTCCTGGGAGCGGCAGCAAGTATAGAAGCAGCGCCGACGGTGGCCCATATCGTGGCACAGGAGTTGGGGCGAAATGCGGACTGGGAGAGACAGGCTGTCGAGGAGTACCGATCTATCGCGCAAGGCTATCTCTGCTGATATTCCGGGAGAGGATCTCCCCGGTTTTACTTCCATCGCCCTGGAATCACCATTAGACGGAACCAGGGCGATGTGCTGACGACCGCGCTCCGTTTCAGAAGGCGCCCATCAGGAGCACGTTGGCGCCCATCGAGACCGTGACGACGTCGCCATGCTTGATCATTGGAACCGTCGCTCGATTCTTGGTGTTGAGTTCCAGTTCCCGCGTTCCGGCGAGCAGAGTGATCGACCCCACCGAAACCCCGTTGACATTGACGGAGAGAACGGTTCCGTTCGGCAGGTTGACCTTTTCTACCTCGACGTTCAACTGGCGCTGCGCGCCGTCCACGCGGTAGTCCGCATTGCCCGATGGCGTGATGCCGTTGATCTTCGCGCCTGCCAGTGCGATTCGGACGCGCGTTTGGGAGCCTCCATCCCTTCCTGCGTGTAAGGCATAAGCACGCGGAAGGACCGGACCCATCAGGCCTATACAGGCCATCACCACACATACAGCAATCCAGAGAGTGCGCTTCATCAGATTGTCTCCTATCCCGATATCCGGGAGATTAGAACGGGGAGGGAGATTACCTGCCTTCCCGGTGAGGGTGCAGGGGCTGAACGAGACGCTGCTTCCGATGGCAGCCTCCGTTGCACAACCCTGTTCCCTCACTGCATCAAGCCGGACTGGATAATATTGCCCGCCTCAGGATAAGAGAGGTTGTAGATCGCCGAAAAATACACCGTGAGAGAGTGGCAGTAGAAATTTCTGGTGGGGTGTGTGGGGAATGTACCGGTTTCCCTGCTCTGGCCCCAACACCACTTCTGGACCTGGCGCGGAAATTGACGGGACAAAATCCGTCTTTTAGAAGATGCTTTCGCGGTGAAAACGAAGTTACAATAGTTCAAAAACGATAAGGATTATTTGTACCTGCCATGATTGTCAAAGAGTTGGATCCGCTTCAGTTTGGTGATCCCCTTGCGAGAGCCGGACGTCGCACCGAAGAACAGATGGCTTTCTATTTGCGCCGCGCCTTTGCCGCTGCCGAGGATATTCGGGTCTTTCACGACCTGCGTCTGGAGCACAAGGGTGAGATCGCTCAGATCGATCATCTTGTGCTGCACCGATGGGGTATCGTACTCATCGAGAGCAAGAGTGTGACGACGACGCTGCGGGTGAACAGGCAGGGAGAGTGGGCACGCCGTGTCTATGGGCGCTGGCAGGGCATGCCTTCTCCCGTTCTGCAAGTCAAGCGTCAGGGAGACCTTCTGAAGACGCTACTGGGAGAAAATGTCGAGCGTCTCCTCGGCAAAGTACTAGGGTTGCAATTCCGGTTCGGCCACATGCCTGTCGATTACCTTGTCGCTATCTCCGACGGCGGTATTATCGAGCGGGTCGGCAACCCGGACCTGCCGGAAGTTTGCAAGTCAGACCAGGTGACCGAGCGTGTCGATGCGTTTGTCAAGCGGTACCGTAAAGCCAACAGTCTTATGTCGGTAATAGCCACGGATTCCAAAGACGCCTGGCATACGCTACGCCCTCAGGAGATGCAGCGCATTTCTGATTTCCTTTTGCTGAACCACTCGCCTCTCATCGTCCATCAGGCGACAACGGCATCAGCAGTCGTGAATTCTTATGTACCGGCCCCCTCAAAACCTGTTCCTGACCGTGTATTTGACTCTCCCTACGACCTTACCCCTGTGCCCCCAACAAAAACGGAGACGGCACGCGAAGTGTGCGCCTACTGCGGCAAGCCTGTCACCCCGGCGGTCACACGCTACTGCAAGGATCAAGAAAGCCGATTTGGTGGAAAGATCTACTGTATGGAGCACCAACGCGTTCGTTTCTATAGACCTTCGCCTCGGTAGTGTACACAAGTCAGATCTCTTTGTCAAGATAAGATTTCCTATTGCTGGGGCGATTCCGCGAATGATTCTCTGCGACCAATGTGGAAAGATGCAGGAGAATAGTTGTGAGAGCCGTATGCTGCATTTTCATGACTTCTCGTGCCGGCCCTATGTTCGTGTGACAGGACATGATGATTTCTTAAACGGAATCCAAATAAATACGCGGATTGTCAGATCATCCGGAATCACCCGGAGTGGAGAGACAGACATGAGTGATCAAAACCCAGGGAAGAGTAGCAGACGGGCATACTTTGCGTTTTTTGTCATCGTGATCGGTGTTGTGGTTGCGTTCGTGGTCCTGCCCATTTCGACCGCAGCGATTATCCTGCCGTTTGGTATCGTGGGCGCAATCGCCACTCTCGCTATGGGCTATGTCAACTCTACCCAGGCACAGACCAGGGCCAGTATGGAGCGAGGAGAAAATCTGGTCGCACGCTGGACGCTGGACGCCGCGCTTTGGCAGGATTTCGTGAGCCTGAATAAGGGCACGGCCGCCATCCCACACATTGAAGCCAATCGATTGGCGGCGTCCGACCTGGCAGTGGAAGTCGTTTTCGCGGAAGAAGCGATCTTTGTGGATGGCGACTACTACACGATGGACCGGCATTGGGGCACTAAAGCAACGCTGGAACCCTCGTATATCGAACTCCTCCAGTACGGACTGGAAGACCTCACTCCTCTCCGCATCCCCATACCGGCAGGCCTGCGCCAGGAGGCGGAACGTGTTGTGACTCATTTTCACTCTCCTAACTGAGCCACACGTTACAAGAGTTCCGCTCTGCTTCAAGAAAAAATCGCATTGGAATGACATTTCAATCGGCCCAGAATCGATAGAAGCCTCGGCGTCGATGCCTGGGGAGTCGTCATCGCTCGCCGCCGACATGGATGGCAGGCCGACGATCCGGATCTCGCTCCGCCAGACGCAGGACCTCATGGGTGAGGGGAGCCGTGTCTCCCTCTCCGAAGATCACATAGCGGCACATGTTGAGCAGCGGTTTGGTCTCCGACCAGCTAAAGTAGGCGTGCGGGACCTTGCCGGTCGTGTCTCGAATGTAGAGCAGCACATAGGCGATGGCATTGGGGACGACGGCCGCCTCCACTTGCAGTATCTGATAGCCCTCGTCCTCTATTCCCCGCACCTTGAGCACCCCGGCGAAGGCAGAGGGGTCGGTGACTTCCACTTCTAGAAACATCATATGGGCGCTGGGAGGAATATGGGCGGCGCGGCACTGTTCCAGCGCTTTCTGATAGCGTTCTCCTTCATGACCTTGCCGTTTGTTGGCGATCAGGCGAATCGTGCCGCTCTGCGCCGCCTCCTGAATAAACGCCAGCGCCGTTTCGTCGATATCGATCTGATCCACCCGCAGTTCTGTGGCACGGGATAGACGCGAGAAGAGGGATGTGAGGACGATGGCGCCGATAAAAAACAGCGCGATCTTAAGGCCGTCCGGTCGCTGGACGATATTGACGATCGTCGTATAGGTGAAGATGAGGGTCGTGATTGCGAAGCCCAGGGTGGCGGCTTTCCAGCGCTGCTTCCACACATACAGCGTCACGGCCACGGTAGCGGAAGTCATCAGCGCCAGGACTCCGGTGGCGTAGGCGCCGGCCTGCGCATCGACATTGGCTTTGAACAGCAGCGTGATGCCGAAGCAGATGGCGGTGAAAATGAGAACCAGAGGGCGCGGCGCGTTGGTCCAGTCCGGAGCCATGCCGTAGCGAGGCAGATAGCGGGGCACGATATTCAGGAGGCCGGCCATCGCGGAGGCGCCCGCGAACCAGAGAATGAGAATCGTGCTCACGTCGTAAGCCGTGCCGAAAGCGTCCCCAAATAACTTGTGTGCAAGATAGGCCAACGCGCGGCCGTTCGCTGCTCCGGCAGGGTGGGTCGCCGTCGCCATCTGAAAGGCTTCTTTCGGGATAAGGAGAGTCGTGACAAAACTGCTGGTCAGCAGCAGGACGCTCATGATCAGGGCGGCGGTTGTCAGGAGTTTGTGCGTGTTGCGAATACGGCCCTGAGGACTCTCCTGAGTATCCGTCGGCTCGCCGCGCACCAGGGGCATGACGACGACCCCGGTCTCGAACCCCGACAGACCAAGCGCCAGCTTGGGAAACACCAGAAGAGCGGCGACAAGCATCATCAGAGGATTGGCATGGGTGTGAAACAGATCCGCCTTCCAGTCTGTCATCAGGTGCGGCTGATGCAGGATAAGGGTCAGACCTTTGCCGATCACGACCAGGTTCAGCCCGATATACGCGGCGACCAGAGGGACCGCGATATTGATCGCCTCCCCAAACCCTTTGAGGAAGACGGCCCCCAGGAGCGCGATCAGCACAAAGGTGATCAGCACATTGTGGCCGGTGAAGAAGGCGGGCGCAAAGGGGTTTTCAATGATATGCGCGCTGGCGTCGGCGGCCGAGAGCGTGATCGTGATGATAAAACCGGTGGCCGCGAATCCGATCAGGCACAGCACGAACAGTTTCCCCGGCCACCAGGCCAGCAGATTCTCCAGCATCGAGATCGAGCCATCGCCATGGGGACTGCGTTCCGCCACACGCTTGTACATCGGCAGCGCCCCGAACAGCGTCAGCAACACCAGAATCAAGGTGGCTACCGGAGAGAGCGTCCCGGCGGCGAGCGCCGCGATCCCCGGCTGATAGCCGAGCGTGGAGAAGTAGTCCACGCCTGTCAAACACATCACTTTGTACCAGGGCTGCGTATGGTGCTGATGCTCTCGCTCATAAGCGCCTTCCGGCTCCTGAGTCTGACCATGCAGCAGCCATTTCTTGAATCCGCTAACGCCTTCGTTAGGCGGAACGGCACTCGCCATAATATTCTCCTCAAGGGACGGGGCGCAGCACAACAGTATCAACGGCTCCCGGTTCGGTTCCACTAATATCAGACGTTGCTTGCTCGACAGGGTTCCGCTAATTGAGCCTGCCCGCCTGGTGAATCTAACGGAGTTTGGTAGAATCAGGAAAAGATCTCGTGTGGAACCCGATGCGTGTGTTTCTAAAGGCAACGGTTGTAACTGTCTGCCTCCTTATGACTCTAAAGAAGTGAGAGAAGGGCATCGCCTTCACTCCCTATGCAGGCGGAACGTCTAGGAGACAGCGGATGGCCATCAGGCAGCCTGCAGAGGCGCAATCACGGCAGCGATGGGATCCGTAGGGAAGCAGTTTCAGGATGGATGGAAAGGATTCACGCACATGAACCGATGTTCTCGCCATCTGGCATTTCTGCTGTTTTTCGTCCTCTTCTCCCTGATGGCAGGGGCGGCCCAATCGAAACCGCGTACGCATAAGCCGGCCAGGGTCTTACATGCGCGCGCACACCATGTCAGGAACCGCCTGCCTTTGCCGCGCATCAGCGTCTATCTCTACCAACCGGAGGAGATCGGGTCTCCGAGGCAGATCGCTGCGGCCGCAAAGCGCATCGGGTTTGACGCGGTCTTTGTGAAAGGTCTGGACGGCACCAAAGCGTTCCGCAGCCAGGCGGAAGTACGGGAACTGGTGCGCGCGCTGCATGCGGTAAAGGTTCGATCGTTTATCTGGGGGTATCTCTACGCCAATCATCCGCGTGAGGAAGCGCAGCGTATCGTCGCACTGCTGCATGAACCGTATGTGAGCGGCTATGTCTTCGATGCCGAAGACGATGTCGAAG
>Ga0105239_10007747_pt1 | contig 12296 bp, 10 predicted proteins | sample KBSC44metaG_FD_92761 | JGI IMG/M metagenome (GOLD analysis project Ga0105239, IMG submission 92761) | Corn rhizosphere microbial communities from Kellogg Biological Station, Michigan, USA - KBS C4-4 metaG | ecosystem: Host-associated > Plants > Roots > Rhizosphere > Soil | place: Michigan, USA...
CTGCCTAATTCTTTTACCGCATAAAGCGTTTCAGTAATTTGTTTACGTGCATTTTCAACTTCATTTGTAACAGGGTGCTGCATAACTACTACATAACCTTGTGATATATCTGGCTGATGACCTACACCACTATATTTTTCATATATATCAAAGTCTATTGCAGGTTCTTTTATGGCCTCTGCTATGAGATCAATAGAAGGGCAACCCGTATTAAAAACATAAGCAGGGTCTTCCCCAAGTTTTATTACTCTGTTGTAAGCAGCTTCATTTGATACAAAATGTATGTCTGCAAGTTTTGTATTGGCGTGTCTTACCTTTTCATCAATGTTGCCTGTTATCTCTCCGCCCTGTATATGCGCCAATGGAATATTTTGATAGGCCGCTGCTATAGAAACAGAAATAGTCTCGTAACGATCTGCAATAACTACAACAACGTCTGGTGAAAGATTATAAAATGCATCGGAAAGTTCAAGTATACCGAGGCCTGTGGTTTTGGCCATGGATGTTCTGTTCTCCCCCTCAAGCACCATAAATATCTTCTTGCTGACAGTAAATCCATCACGCTCTATGATGTTTTCTATATTACCGTATCTTTCCAGTAATGCAGCGCCAGCCAATACGATTTGAAGTTCAAGCAATTCACTTTGCTGGATAGCAGATAATACCGTTTTTATTCTGCTATAACTTGGTCTTGCTGTAATTACTACACAAATTTTTCTTTTTTTCATTTTGGGGATATTGGATTAAATAAAGGATATATTCTATTGAAAGTCTTCACTTCTTAAAAAGTCCCACGGTTGTTTATCTACGATTAATTTTTTACCGATGATTGTTTGATAAATTGAAGCATCTATACCTTGTCCTTTGGGTTTCTTTGCTTCCAGGTGCTCAAAACTAATAACTGTACCAGCAAGAAGAAACCTGTTTACCGCTAATGATTTTTCAAATACATTTTTTAAAGAAAGAATATTATCTGTATGTTCTTTTTTAGATGGATTGCTTAATGCTGATTGTATTTGCTTTATTCCTTCAGTAAGTCTTTTAACATCATCAATTACTATTGATGCCTTAGTATCCGGACCAAACATTGCCTTATGGAATACAACATGAAACTCAAATATTTCAGCGCCAAGCGATGCAGCAGCAAGACATGCATATATATTTCCACTATGATCCGAATAGCCTGTTTTAATTTGATAGCGTTGTTTAAATTCATTAATCATATTAAGCCCCCATTCTTCAGGTTTGGAAGGATAAGCTGATACACATTGCAACACAGAAACATCCGATGCATGCTCTTTAAAGAAGCCTATTGCCATATCAAGTTCCTTTATGTCGCTTAATCCGGAAGATAGTATAACGGGCTTGCCAGTAAGTGCTATTTTTTTTAATAGAAGATGATTGTTTATTTCTCCAGAGCCAACTTTATAACGTTTTATTCCGGCTGCTTCAAGAAGATCAACTGCTGCATTTGAAAAAGGAGAACTTATAAATTCAAGTTTTTTTTCTTCACAATGTTGTTTTATTTCTTTCCATTGTTCAAGGGTAAATTCCATCCTTCGCCAATAATCAAATCTTGTTTTATCTTCATAACTAAACTTTATCCTGAAGGGTTCATGATTACTGCTTTCTGCATCTGCAATATGGGTTTGAAATTTAACTGCATCAATACCTGTATCTGCAAGAACATCTATATACGAGTGAAGAATCCCTAAACTTCCATCATGAGCCTGTGCTATTTCTGCAATAATCATTGATTATTAAAACTTGCTTGGTTTATTCCAAAATATCTACATTCTTTAAAAAACAGAAACCTCCTTTGCAGCAGTAGCAGGAAACCTGTCCCTGAATACTTTTTGCATAGCTGTAGACCAAAATGATTCAGAGGTTATGGTATCAAGAAAATGTACCACACTATTGCCTTTGCCAAAAAGCTGTTGCGGTTCTACAGTTTGTTCATCAGCTTTATTTATTCCATTAATTATAGAAGAGCAATCATATGTGCAATGAATAATGTTTGTATTATTTGAGCGGCCATTTTGCCTGCTGCCTACATTTACCACAGGTACGCCAAAGAAAGGCGCCTCTCTAATTCCCGCACTTGAATTGCCAATTATAAAAGAAGCATTTTTTAAAAGACAAAGAAAATTTTCAAACCTGATGGAAGGGAAAATATGAAAACGCTTTCCATTTTCAAGTTTTGTAAGTTCATTCAATATAATTCCGGAACCAATATCATTGTTTGGGTAAATAAGAATATAATTATGATTTGTTTGAGCTAAAGCGTTGAAATATTCTTTTGCGTGCTCGCTAAGTTTATTTATTTCTGTTGTTACAGGATGAAAAATAGAGATAGCGTACTTGCCAAAACTTATTCCATAATGTTCCTTCACTTCTGAAAGAGGTGGTAGGTTTTCGGACAGCATCGCATCCATATCTGGTGAGCCTATCTCAAAAATGCTGTTACTTGCTTCCCCCATTTGCAATAACCTGTTTTTAGCTTCTGCATTCGCAACAAAATGAGTGTGACTTAATTTGGAAACGGCATGTCTAATTAGTTCATCTACTGTTCCTGATATTTCGCCTCCTTCAATATGTGCTACCAAAATATTATTAATTGCACCTACTGATGCTCCAGCCAGCGCTTCTACCCTATCGCCATGTACAATAATTAAATCAGGATTTATCATTCTTGCATAATCGGAAAAACCATGTATTGTTGTAGCAAGGCTAACATCCATAAACTGCTCTGCGCTATAATTAATGTATTTATAAATGTTAGGATAACCGCATTTTTCAATTTCTCTTACTGTGTACCCATACTTGTTATCCATATGCATTCCTGTAACAAAAATGTGCACCTCAAAATCATTTCTTGAATGTAAAGCTTCAATTAAGGGCTTAATTTTTCCAAAATCTGCCCGGGTACCCGTGAGAAAAACAATTTTCTTTTTCATTTTGGTGTTTAAAAAGGATTTCTAGCAACAAAGTATTTATTAACTAACACATAATTGTTGCTTTTCTACTTGTTCGGTTATCCATTTATAGGTTTGTTCCATACCGCGGCGCAAAGGAAGCGATGGCGCCCAATTCAATTTTTCTTTAATTAATTTATTATTTGAATTTCTTCCACGAACTCCGGTGGGCCCTTCAATGTTCTTTATGCCAAGCTGCTTACCTGCAATATCTATAACCATTTTGGCCAAATCGTTTATAGAAATCATTTCTTCAGAACCAATATTAACGGGCCCTGTAAAATTGCTTTCCATCAGTCTTCTTACACCTTCAATACATTCATCTACAAATAAAAAGGAACGGGTTTGTTTACCATCCCCCCATATATTTATATCTTCTCCATCGATTGCTTCAGCCACCTTACGACTTATTGCTGCAGGCGCTTTTTCCTTGCCGCCACTCCATGTACCGTAAGGTCCAAATATGTTATGAAACCTGGCAATTTTTACATCTATGCCATAATTACGTTGGTAAGATAAATATAGCCTTTCGCTAAAAAGCTTTTCCCAGCCATACTCGCTATCGGGAGCGGCGGGATACGCGGAATCTTCTGAGCAATCAGGATTATCTGTACTTAACTGATTATGCTCCGGGTACATACACGCAGAAGAAGAATAGAATATTTTTTTTATTTTTTTCTTCTTGGCTTCTTCTAAAACATTAAGGTTAATAATTGCACTGTTATGCATAATGGCAGCGTCATTATCGCCTGTAAATATATACCCTGCGCCGCCCATGTCTGCAGCAAGCTGATATATCTCATCGATGTCTTCTGTTATTGTATTCTCAACAGACGCAGGACTACGCAAGTCTGCAATAATAAATTCATCTGCGTTATTCTTTATAAATTCATTCTCTTTTAAATCCACGCCTTTTACCCAATATTGTTCTTGTTTTAACCGGTTTACAAGGTGCCCACCTATAAAACCTCCTGCACCATATACTATTGCTTTTTTCATTGTGTTCTTTGTTTATTTACACATAGGGTTTTCAATTACATATCCATTAACGTCCACGAAGCGGGACAAACATCTTTACTATTAACGCGAGACACAGCATACCATCGCCGCGGGGCAACAATGATTTTATTTTCATTATTATTAAGATGAGCTGCCCACCAGCTAAAAGTACTGTTTGAGATTACATTATGCCTGCACTTCATCATAAGATAAAAGTCTTCTATTGCTGAATTAGAAACAGTATTATCAACATAAATAACTTTAACACCCTCAAGTCTAAAATTCTCTTTCACCCATGGTATGTCATCAGAAAAAACAAAGACTGTTACTTTACCTGTTTTCTGTTTTATGTAATCAACTCCCTTTCTAAAAAAATCTAATGAAAGCAACCCCTTAAGTTTAATGACTTCAGGAGTGGTATAATCAGTTCGCCTTATATGAATGCTTACACTGTTTTCACTTTCTATATAGTTTGTTGTCGAACTTAAATGTTTCACTAACTCCTGTCGTACAGTAAATGCTTTTCTTATTTCTGCATCATACTTTTCAAAATATTTCCAGCTCATCCAAAATCCATGCAGATACAAATTATCATTCGCGCTAAAAAAATCTTTGTCGTAATGATAGTGCGGCTCTACATAAGTTTTTCTTTTGTGTGAGGGATAAAAGACATCAAATAAAGCTAGCAAATTACGTTGAACAGCTTTTTCATCATAAGGTAACCCCAGCGCTCTTATTTTTTTATTGGGAAGAATTTTATTCCAAAATTTTATTACAGGATGATTATACCACACAGCATTAACTTCTTCTTTTGACGCTTCCGGTGTATCTATTTCAAAAAAAGTATTTAACTCATATTTTCTTAATTTATATCCCGCATAGGAAGATGTATCAACTTTCAGAGCAGTATTTTTTTCTTTTGATAATGACAGTCCTGCAGCATATTGAAACATCTGGTTGCCCAATCCCATTGTAATTCTAACAATAACCATAACTTAAAATCAGTATTAAAGTTCTTGTTTTATATCATCCATCAACAACTGAACGTCTGCTTCAATATCCTTTGAAGCGACCTGACCCAGTATACTTGTATATTGTTCAGCAGGAATACCACCTTTTCCCGGACGTTTTACCCAAAGATTGTCTTTGCTAAAGACTTCTCCTTTTGATATAGGCCTTATTGTGCAGATAGTTGCAAAAGCAAAATCAATAGTAACCTGCTCTTCTTTTGCAGGCCCTTTATGACCACCACGCTGCTGTGCAATTATCTTGCTTCCTTCTATAAGTTCTTTGCATGCTTGTTTATCCATGGAGCAAATAATATCAGGCCCCTGACGTTGCATATGATCAGTAAAATGTCTTTCAAGAATAGAGGCACCAAGTGCAACTGCCCCAAGACATGCATGGTTAGATAAAGTATGATCTGATAAGCCAACTATAGCATCAGGAAAAGCCAGTTGAAGCTCACGCATCGCATTAAGCCTTACCAAATGATTAGGCGTGGGATATAAATTTGTTGTATGTAAAAGAGCATATGGAATATTCTTCTCATGAAAAATAGCAACGCTTTTTGCAACACTGTCGATTGTATTCATTCCTGTGCTAAGTATAACAGGTTTTCCAAAAGATGCTATATGCTCCAGTAAAGGATAATTATTGCATTCTCCGCTGCCAATTTTATAAGCAGGTACATCCCACTTGTAAAGCCGGTTTGCCGCAGCTCTGCTAAAAGGAGTACTTATAAATATCATACCCTTTGACTCAACATAATTTTTCAGTTCTAATTCATCTGCTTCGTTGAGTGCACACTGCTCCATGATATCATAAATACTTATACTTGCATTGCCAGGAATTACCTTTTTTGCAGCACTGCTCATTTCATCCTCAACAATATGTGTCTGATGTTTGACTATTTCAACACCAGCTTCCTTTGCAGCATCCACCATTTCTTTTGCAATATGGAGTGAGCCGTTATGATTTATGCCTATTTCTGCAATTACAAGTGGTGCATAATCATACCCAATTCTTCTTCCTGCAATTTCAAAATACTTATGAGCCATAAATAAGTTTTTCAACTTTTAATTTTCGGGAGAGAAATCGAATTTTTTTCAGAAATTTCTTTCTAATCTTTTTGAAAGAATCAATATTGGCATCTATTAATTTATATTTAAGCGTATAAAAATGAGGATATTCTCTTTCTCTATTTTGTTGATAATTTTCATCTACAATATTTGTTCTCAAGTTTTGAAGGTTATCCCTTACATACTGTGGAGAATTCGTTTCATCGAGTTTTACTTTTTCAAAAAAGAATTTCCTTGTTGGTTTTAATTTTTTTTCTAAGTCGAAGAGTGGTATTGCCCTATGATTACATCGTAACGCCCGTTCAACAGCCTGCCTGTTTACCCCCGTATGGGGATTTGTATCCATCTTTCTCATAAGCGCATCAAAAGTATAGCAGGAGGAATATTCAAATACGATAATGTTATTCCATCCGCTATCGGGCTGACTAGTGTATAATCTTCTCATCTCAGAAAAAGTTAAACGGGGATTTCTTAGAAGAAAAGATTTTGAGCAAACAACAGAGCCATAAAGCTGTTCAAACTTATTATCAAAGTCATACCAGAATCTCAGCCGGGGCACCTGCATCATGCCCTTATGCTTTATCTCTTTCAATTTTAGAAAAAACTCATCCGCCCTTCTTTTATCTGTAAAATCACACATCTCGTCTACATCATGTATTAGTATACAATCTTCATTGTCATAATTTTTCATGAAGTAATCATATCCTAACTCACGCTGCCAGTTTTCGCACTTAAAAGCCAGATTGTCTTGTTTCTTTGTTTTGTCTATGATGTCAAATTGACGATTGCCTTCAATATATTTTATTTTATTTCTGTACTCTTCAAAAGCAGCGTCATTTTCTATCAAATTCCTGGCAATAAGACCTGTATAATCACCTTGATGACTGTAAGCATTTTCACAAATAATCCATTCATCAATCAAGCCATTACTAAGTTTAAATTTTAGTAACAACAAATCCCTTTCGTGTACTTCACTAAAAAGAAATGCTTCAATTAACTTCATATATAGATAAAATTTACCATAGGGTCCAGCCACCATCTACTATCAGGTTATGCCCGATAACATGGCTGCTTGCATCACTTGCCAGGTACACAACAGCACCCTGCAATTCATCTTTACGACTCATTCTGCCTGCCGGATTTAACTGGGCAAATCTCTCGGGAAATAATCCTTGATGATTATTAAAAACACCGCCAGGGGTAAGTGCGTTAACCCTTACACCTTTGTCAGCCCACAGCGTTGCCAGGTATTTTGTCAACCCAATAACCGCATGCTTGCTGACTGAATAAGCAACAGGCTGAGAAATACCTGTTCCGGGATAAATACGATGATTAGGACTTACTACTCCATACAAACTTGCCATGTTAATGATGCTTCCTTTTCCCTGGTTAAGCATATGTGAACCTACAACCTGGCATCCTAAAAAACTCCCTGTAAGATTTACATTCATTACAGCATTCCAATCTTCCAGAGGAAAATTTTCAAATGTTGAATCAAAATTTGCAGTCTTACTTTGATTAGTAAATCCTGCATTATTTATAAGAATATCAATTTTCCCAAAGTCATTAATTATATCATTTGCAAGCTTTTGCCAATCGCTTTTTTTTGTAACATCACATGTCCTTGCTGTTACATCGAAGCCTTTTTCTTTTAAAGCAGTTGATGCTTCTTTACATTTATCTTCATTTAAATCAGCAAGTACAATACGGGCACCAAACGAAGCCAAAGCAACAGCGTGTTCTGTAGCAAGTAGTCCACCCCCGCCAGTTATAATTGCAATTCTGTCTTTTAAATCAAACAAATTATTATTCATTCATTAGCATTTCTACAATTCTAAAATCAATTGGCGTGTCAATATCTATTGCTCTTTCTCTAGGCATTGAATAGATTTTACACTTTGCTTTGCTCCAGTGGCTATAATTATATAAGGCTGATTTTTTAATAACGTAAGCAGCCGGTGATAAACTATACACTTTAGGTGCATCCTGCCTGCGCACAATTGGAACGGAAGGTTTCTTAACAATTTCTGCATATCCATTTGTATCAAGTTCCATCATATTAAAGTAAGGATTACGTTCAGGTTCGTAACCGGTTATTACTACATCAACGTCTATATTATCTAACGCCATTTTTATCGCTCCGTCTATATCAACACTTTTTTTCAATGGAACTGTCACATCCATATCTACAATGTAATCTACCAGGGTATTCATATTTTTTTCATACCACTCAACAGCATGAATAAAAACCGGCCATTTAGAAGCAGTGTCTGTCGCTAGATCATCAGGTCTTAAAAAAGGAACTTTTGCATTAAACTTTACGGCTACATCAGCTATGGCTTTATCGTCTGTAGATATTATTACATCATTTAACAACTTAGAAGAAGATGCTGTTTGTATTGTATAAGCAATTAAAGGCACGTTATTTAACAACCGTATATTTTTACCCGGGATACCTTTTGAACCACCTCTGCAACAAATAGTGCCTAATACAAACATTATATACTTTTAGAATTAGGGGCGAATAAATTTATTTTCCTGACAGGATTTTTTAGCAGCAAGAACAATTTTTAAACTTTCCAGACCTTGTTCCAGATTTGTTAACCTGCTATCGTTTTGGTCTTCAAGAAATGTTTTCATAATGAGTTTAAAACGATCATTTCTTTCCAAATCTTTATAAGAAAAAAAACTTTCATTTTTTTTATCATCAATACTTCTAACTTCTCTTTTTGCCATATCGATACATATGCTACCTTTTGTGCAAGTAATCATACATTGTCTTATTAAAGAAGGCTGCATATAGTCAAGGTGAACCGTCGCTGTTATACCTTCCTGAAACTTTAAAAGTACATCTGCTATTTCCTCCGTTTCTATACCCAATATTTCGCCGGATGTATGAAACGCAGCAACAGTACTAACGTGTCCAAAAAGCCAATACAAGTAGTCAAACTCATGTATTAAATCAAGGAGAACTCCTCCACCTGTATCTTTTCTTGCACTACTGCCTTGCATGAAATTTTCTTTTGGTCTCCAGTCTGGCAGGTATTGTCCAACAATAGCATTTGCACTTAAAGGTTTACCATACAGGCCGGTACTTATCAACTCTTTAACCTTTAGAACGCCTGGATCAAAATGCAAATCGTAACCTATTACAATACGAGCATTTTTTGCTTTTGAAAGCTGCACCAATTCCGCTACTCCATCCCAGGTACTATTTACAGGCTTTTCTATATAGATGTTATAAATATTACTATCCAGAATTTTTATTGCATCCTTCGCATGAAATGATGTAGGCGTACAAATAATAGCTGCATCATATTGGTCATGTATTAATGCGCTCTCCAATGAATTATACTTTTTGAGACGACTGAAAGATTTATCCAATACATCTTTACCAGAAACCAGGGAGATATTACTGTACCCCAGCGATAAAAGATTGGCAGTATGCCTTGTACCTATTGACCCTATACCTACAACAAGTATTCTCAAGTTTTAAAAATTGAATGGTGCCACATACTGAGCCGGAAATTCTACAATCATTACCTGGTCAAGGCTTTCTAACCGCACATACACTTTTTTTCTACCAGCAACACGTACAACTGTACCCGTATTATTCATAAAAATGCCTTGTTTAATCACAACCTTCAAATCTTCCTGTAGAGAGCTCCATGACTGCACTGTAACTTTTGCGTCTTTTTCCAATAGGTACAACTTTACTATATCTATTTCTTCCTGGCGAATTACTGCCGGTTTAGATAAATGGTAAACGTAGTTGAGCACTCCGTCAGTTCTTAATACATCAGCACGCTCATCCTCACTAATATGTACGAATACATAGGATTTAAACAAAGGTTCTTCAATCACTTTTTTTCTATCACTCCATTGCCTTTCGACTTTCTGCAAAGGGCACCAACTTTCAATTCCTTTCTTTAAAAGTGTAGTGTCAACCTTCTTTTCCCACCGGGGTTTTGTATAAATTGCAAACCATTTTTTTTCATTCATATACAGCTCCGCCACCTCACTCACACAGAGTGAATAATATTTTTTAAACTTTTTATTTCTTTTATACTTTTTTCTTAAAAATCCGGAACCATTTTGGCCTGCCATTCAAATCTTCACCATAGCCATAGGAAGAATACCCATATCCATACCCATAACTATACCCGTATGTATATCCCTGGCCGATGTTACCCTTCTCTTTTATTCCATTTACAATAATGCCAATTCTTTTAAATTTATTCTCCTTCGCGAGCCTGTCAATATAAGAGATGGTTGTTTTGAATGAAAATTTATGCCTTAAAATAAAAAGACACATATCTACATGTTTGTCAATTAAAAATCCATCTGCAACAAGACCAACCGGAGAACTATCGATTATTATATAGTCATACTTTTTATCTGCCCAATTGAATAACTTACTTAACCTGCCGCTCATCAACAGCTCTGTCGGATTAGGCGGTATAGAACCAGATGTTATTATATCTACATTATCCATTTCATCAATGTGAAATATTACATCTTCTTCTTTTATGCTATTGTTGACAATATATTCGGTAATACCTTGATTTGTTTTGAGATTAAGATACCTGGATAATTTAGGTTTGCGTAAATCAAGCTCAATTAAGAGCACTTTTGTTGAACCATTTGAAAGGCTGCCCGCAAGATTTAATGATGTAAAACTTTTCCCCTCCCCACTCATAAATGACGTAACCAAGATCTTTTTAACTGAATTATCTGCATCGCCTACATATTGAAGGTTAGCACGGATAAGCCTGAATTGCTCAGCCAATATTCCCCTGCTCTTGGAATGAAGAACAGATTTAGTCATGTTTTTTGCAAAAGACAATTCACCAATAATGGGGATTTTTGTACCTGCTTCTATCTGTTTTCTATCCTGTATTTTATTATCAAAAAAATCAAGGACTATCATTACCAAAATTGGAATAAGAATTCCTGCAAACAGCGCAAAGCTGTTAATCTGTGCACCATTGGGTTTTACAACACCCTGATCAAATGCAGAATCAACAACCCTGGTGTTATTAATATTCGAAGCAAGAGAAAGTTCTGTTTCTTCTTTCTTTTGTAATAGAAAAAGATAAAGTGTTTCTTTAACGCTGCTCTGTCTTTTAAGTTTTAATAATTCCCTTTCTTTTTGAGGCACAGATGCAAGCTTTTCATCAAATTCGTTATGTGAGTTTTGTAGTTGCTGAAGCTTTTGCAGATAGCCATTCTTTAAACTTTGCAATTGTTTTACTAAAGGTACTTTTAGCTCTATAATTGAATTCTTTAACCTGATAAGTGTAGGATCTTTTTCTGTACTTATTTTTGACTGGTTTTGAAATTGAAGAACAGCCTGGTTATAATCTGCAATTAGTTTATCCAAAGCCGTACCTTCAACAGATAAGTTTGTTGGAATAATATCTGTAAAACTTTTTGAGTTGAGTATATATGACTCCAATGCTTCCAGGAGCTTTAGCTTGCCCTGTTGCTCAACAATCAAATTGTCAAACGCGAGTGATTGGTTAAGATATTCATTGCCTGCGATGGAAAAATCGGTAACGCGGCTGTTTCTTTTATAAGCTTCTACCTTACTTTCAATTTCATCTAACTCGCTGGAAACAGTATCTATCCTGTCTTTTAGAAAAGAGATAGTTTTATATCCCACTACATTTTTATCTTTTAGCCCCGCTCCGTTATATAGCTCTACTAACTTATTAACAACATCTATTGCTCTTTCAGGAATTTCATCCACAGTTGCTATCTCAATGATGTTACCCATATCCGTAAGCTTCTGTACCTGTATTTTTGCCCGTATATCTTTAGCTATCGCATTTCTGTCTGCCACCACCAGGTTGTAACCTTCTTTGTCTGGGTTAACTTTTGCATTTCTTACTGCATAAAATAACCGACCTGCAAATTTGAAGGTGTCATTATACCTGTAATAAGCTTTTTCATTACCTGTTTGAATCAAGAATCTATCATCAAACACAAAAATTTTGTGGCTTCCTGTAATTAACTCTGTTGTATCTCCCTTAACCTCATTGAATGTTATAGGGAGCCATTTTCCGTATAACTGGGATGAAGCAATACGCCCCTCTGCCACCCATCGCAATTGCAAATCAAGAGAGTCAACAACGCCTCTCGACAATTCAAAGGACTGAAGAATATTCATTTGATCTTGCACTTCTCTACTGCCAGGCATAACACCTAGTTCTTTGAGGATTTTATAATCCGACGAAGA
>Ga0105239_10007749_pt1 | contig 12293 bp, 11 predicted proteins | sample KBSC44metaG_FD_92761 | JGI IMG/M metagenome (GOLD analysis project Ga0105239, IMG submission 92761) | Corn rhizosphere microbial communities from Kellogg Biological Station, Michigan, USA - KBS C4-4 metaG | ecosystem: Host-associated > Plants > Roots > Rhizosphere > Soil | place: Michigan, USA...
CAAGCCGATAGAGGTCGCACTGCGCGTGAGCGATGACGGCGAGTTGGTCGAAGTCTCCACCGGCACCGACCGCGACTGAGCGACCCGTTCGTCCCGAGCGCAGGCCCGCAGGGCCGGAGTCGAAGGACACGACGTTTCGACTCCGCTCGCTGCGCGAGCTACGCTCAACGCGAACGGTTTGCTACACTGCGCGCGCCGCAGGTGCCTCACCTCTGGAGTCTGCGCAGAAGCCGCCGAAAAGCTCGGCGGGTTCGAGGACTCAAGAGGTGGGGTGAAACGGGAAGCCGGTTCGATTCCGGCGCTGCCCCCGCAACGGTAAGCAGGAATGCTTCGATCAACGCGCCACTGAGCGAGCGCTCGGGAAGGCGATCGAAGCTGACACCTGCGAGCCCGGAGACCGGCCTGACGGCATAGCTCAAGGCGTTGCGGCGGGCAACGGATGGCTGCCGCGCGACATCCGACCCCGGCGCCCTCTCTCTCCGACGCAGCCCTTGCCATCAATCGCGGGTGAGCGTCTCGGAGGTCCTGTGTTGCATAAGTCGGTTCTATACTTTTCCCTTTTTTGCATTCCCGTCGCGGCCGTGGCGCAGAGCGCAGATCCCGATCATCTGGTGATCAACGGAGACGATTCCCAGCTGCTGAGGCCGATCGAAGTCACCGCATCACGTGTCGCTGAAACGGTCGACGCCAGCCTGGCCGACGTCAGCATCATCACGCGCGCGGATATCGACGCCGCCAATGCGCCGGATCTGCTCGAAGTGCTGCGCCTGCAGGCCGGCCTCGACGTCGTGCGCACCGGCGGTGCCGGCGAGCAGACCAACGTGTTCCTGCGCGGCACGAATTCCAACCATGTACTCGTGCTGATCGACGGCGTGCGCGTGGCCTCGTCGAACACCGGCGCGTTCGCCTTCGAAAACCTGCCGCTCGATGCGGTCGAGCGCATCGAGATCGTGCGCGGCCCGCGCGCCAGCTATTGGGGTTCGGACGCGATCGGCGGCGTGATCCAGATCTTCACGCGCAAGCTCGATGCGCCGCATGTCGCGGTGAGCTACGGCAGCTATCGCAGCGCCGACGGCAGCGCGGGCATCGGCGGCTGGAACGACAGCGGTGGCTTCAGCGTGCAGGTTGGCGCGCGCCACGTCGGCGGCTTTTCGGCGACGAATCCGGGCATCTGCAGCGGCCCGAACGATCCGTACTGCATCTACAACCCGGACGACGACGGCATGCAGGACCACAACGCCGTCGTGCAAGGCGCATACAAGTTCGGCGCGCAGACGCTGTCGGGAAGCATATTCCGCAATGAAGGCGGCAATGACTTCGACCAGGGCCATTCGCGCACGCTCGATCAGGCCGCCGGCATCAATCTGGAAGGCGCCGTGACGGCGGACTGGCAGCAACGCGTGGCGGTCGGCACGTCGCGCGAAGACATCGATACGCCCGCGTTTGCCAGTGCCTACCGCTCCACACGCGAGCAGGCGTCCTGGACGAACGACTTCGCCGTCGCGGCAAACCAGCATGTCATCGCCGGCCTCGACTATGTGCATGATCACGGCGTCAGCGTCGACAGCTCAGGGTTCGGCGCGCCGTATGACGTTTCGCGCAACGGCAGCGGCGCATTTGCCGGCTGGCGCGTACAGCAGGGCGCGCTCGATGGCGAAGTCGCCGCGCGCTACGACCATGACAGCCAGTTCGGCGGCGCGTTCTCGGGCTCCGGCGCGATCGGCTGGAAACTTGCAGACGACCTGCGCGTGACCGCGAGCTACGGCACCGCATTCCGCGCACCGAATCTCAATGAGCTGTACTCGCCGGGCTACGGCGGTTACTACGCCGGCAACCCGGCGCTCGATCCGGAGCGCTCGCGCACGGCGGAACTGGGGCTGGACTGGCGTCTCGACGCGGCGAATCGTTTCTCGGCGCGCGCCTTCGCCACGCGCGTGCACGATCTCGTCGATTTCTCCGGCGGCACGACATTCCAGGCGATCAACATTGATCGCGCTGCGATCGACGGCGTGGAACTGACGCACGCATGGCATGGCGGCGAGTGGTCGATCGACACGAACATCACCTTGCAGAATCCGCGCAATGCCGATACCGACACGCAACTGCTGCGCCGCCCGAAACGCAAATTCAACAGCGTCGTTGAGCGCGCCCTTGGCACGCGTTTGCGCGTAGGTGCCGAACTTGTCGCCAGCGGCAAACGCGATGACGTCGGCGGCGTCGTCCTGCCCGGGTACACGCTGTTCAATCTGCGCGCGAGCTACGAATTGAACCGTGACTGGCGCATCGGCGCACGCCTGGAAAACGCTTTCGACCGCTTCTACGAACTCGCGCATGGCTATAACACGCCGGGCCGGTCCGGCTATCTCGAACTCGTATGGCAGCCGGCCGGTTAATTTGCACTGGCCGAAGCCGCCCGCGCCGGCATAGAATTGTCCGGACAGCTTGCGGAGGGCAGCGGGATGAATCAGGCCACGGGCGATGCAGGTGCCAAGCCAGCAGCGGCAGCGCCGCTGCTGGCGCTGGCCAGCCGCACCGACCTGCCGCCGCGGGTGCGTCACTTGCTGGAAGGCACGCTGGGGTTGTGCTCGAGCAAGCTTGAACGCGTACTGGTGGCCACGCTCGACGATCTCGAAGCGCAGCTGTTCAAGCGTGCCGAACAGCTGCGCAGCAGCGAGCAGTAATACCGTTGCTTCGAGACGCTGCGCGAGATCAAGCGCGGCCGTGCCGACATTGCGCCACGTTTCATGCTGGCGCTGGAAGACGCGCTGACGCGCTTCGGCAACCGCCGCGACGGCGAGTCGCACGAAAGAGCGCCGCCCCTGCGCGAGCTCGCGCTCGTCGAGACCAAGGAACTGGAGGAATCGCTGGCGCTGCAGGAGTTCTCTGCGCGCGCGGAAATTCGCCAGGCGCAACCGCTGTACGCGCTCGGCCATCGCTTCGCCGTGCTCGCCGCCGCACCGGTCATCGACGCCGAACATCTTCCGATCGGACCGGCACAGTTCGCCGCAGCGATGCGTCACGCCTGCGATTGCCTGCAGATCGCGCCGGATCACCGCGTACTGCTCTATCACGCCTTCGATCGCATGGCCGCCGAAGCCCTCGGCGAGCTGTATGCCGAGATCAATCGCTACCTGATCGAACACCGCATCCTGCGCCATCTGCACCTGCTCGCCGCGCCACGCGCGAAAGTCAGCGAGCCGAAAGCGCCGCCGCTGGCGGCGCCGTCCAGGAAAACGGCGGGCGCGGAGGGCACCCTCGGTCTTGGCCTGGACTACACCGCGCCACAGCCGCGGGCCGGCGTCGCGGCGGCCGCGAAGAACGCGCGGGCGCCGTCCGCTGATCCGCGCGACGACGAACTGTTCACGACCTTGCGCGAATTGCTCGGCGGGCGCCGTACGCCGGCCCCGGCGCAGCGCGCCAACGACGGCTACGTGCCGAGCAACGAGGAAGTGCAATCGGTACTCGGCGCACTGCAGGCGCGGCCGATCTCGCCGATGCTGCAGGAAGGCAAGCTCGCGCAGCGCTCGGTCGGTGTACTCAAACAGGAACTGCTCGCGAATCTGCGCCAGCTTGCACCGAACGGGCAACCTCCGCGGCTGTCCGAAGAGGACTCCGACACGATCGACCTCGTCGGCATGCTGTTCGATTACCTGACGAAGAACACGCGCCCCTATGGCAGCACCCAGTCGCTGATGACGAAACTGCAGGTGCCGCTGCTGCGCGTCGCCCTGCGCGACAAGAGTTTCTTCTCGCGCCGCGCGCACCCGGCAAGACAGCTGCTCAACACGGTTGCGGAGACGGGCAATCTCTGGCTCGACGAACACGACGGCGCGGTGGATCGCGGCCTGGTCGACAAGATGCAGCTCGTCGTTGACCGCGTGCTCGCCGATTTCGACGGCAATCTGGCGCTGGTCGAGGATGTCCTCGGCGAACTGTCGCAGCACATGCACACGCTGGCACGCAAAGCCGAGGTGACCGAACGGCGTCACGTCGATGCGGCGCGCGGCCGCGAGAAACTCAGTCTGGCGCGCGCGAGCGCGCGCGAAGCGATCGCCTCGCGCATCGCCCGGGCGAAGCCGAGCAAACTCGTGCGCACGCTGCTCGAGCAGGCATGGACCGACGTATTGGCGCTCACGCTGTTGCGGCAGGGCGAAAAGAGCGAAGCGTATGCGAGACGCCTCACGGTCGCCGACCAGCTGCTCGCCGCAAGCGCCAGCCGCAGCGGCGACGTCAAGGCGCCGGCCGCGTTGCGCCAGGAGATCGAAACCGCGCTCGATCAGGTCGGCTATCACCGCGACGACATCCAGACCATCGTCAAGCGTCTGTTCGAGCCGGAGCATGCGCACGGCGACGATCCGAGTTCGAGCACGGAAATTGCGATCAAGCTCAAGGCCAAGCCCCATCTGGGCGACGATGCGGCCGCTGCCGCGCCGGCGAAAATCGCCGCGCCGCCGCGCGAACTCGCGGCGGGCAGCGCGGAGGCGCGCATGCTCGAGCGGCTGAAGACGCTGCCGTTCGGTGCGTGGTTCGAACTGGTGGTCAACCAGCAGGGCGAGCGCGCGCGGCGCAAGCTGGCCTGGTATTCCACCGTGACCGGCCACGCGCTGTTCGTCAACCAGCGCGGCGTGCGTACGGACGAGAAAACCCTGCAGCAGCTCGCTCGCGACGTGGTGCACGGTCAGGCGTTCATCATCGAGCCGGAACAGGAATCGCTCGTCGATCGCGCTTGGAAAGCCATGCTTGCCTCGCTGCAACAACTCATCGGCCGCGAACCGAAACCGGCCTGAGGAACAGCCATGACCGAACACCGCAGAAGCCAGCGCAAGCGCGCGCACCACGCCATCCAGGTCACCGACTCGATCAGCGGGCAGCAGATCGGCCACGTCGGCAACCTCTCGATCGACGGCATGCTGCTGATCACCAGCCGCAAGATGCCGGAGGACGCGCTGTTCCAGTTCCAGTTCGAACTGCCGAGCGGAGCAGCCGGCAAGGCGCACCCGCTCGAAGTCGGGGTGCACGAGCAGTGGAGCGAAGCGGCGAACGTGCCCGGCCAGTACTGGAGCGGCTTTCACATAATCGACATCGGGCCCGACGATTACAACGTGCTGTACGACTGGGTGATGAGTCCGGGCGGGCAGCTCGTTTAGGGCGGCTGTTGGACAACGCTGATCCGCAGGCGCCTGATCGTATCCGCGGATTTCCTCTTGCGCCGGATCAGCGCGACAAATGTTCGATATTGCGCGTCGCCTTGTCCCGATCGCCATCGTCAAACAGGCTGATCGAGACCTGTTTGATCGTGTCGCGATCCAGACAAAGCACGTTAACGTCGATCCCATCCGGATTCGATCGCGGCACATAGAATGATTTGATCCCGCAGATGCGGCAGAAGCGGTGCTTGGCGACGCCGGTGTTGAACGTGTATTCGGTCAGGAACTCCGCGCCCTGCAGCAGGCGGAAGCGCGCAGCCGGCACGATCAGATGCAAAAAGCCGGTCATGCGGCAGATCGAGCAGTTGCATTGGATCGCTTCGATGCGCGCCGGCGCGTCGACTGCAAAGCGCACGCGACCGCAATGGCAGCCGCCGCGATGCGTCACGAACTCGCCCATGCGGAAGCCTAAGGTCGCTCCGGCAGTACGTACCAGAGCACTGCCAGATACTGCAGCACGCTGCCGCCGAGCACGAATAGGTGCCAGACGGCATGGTGATAACGCAGCGTGCGCCAGACATAGAACAGCACGCCGAACGTGTAGCTCACGCCGCCGCCGAACAGCAGCCACAAGCCCGCGCCCGGCAGCGCGGCGACGAGCGGCTTCAGCGCAATGAGGCCGACCCAGCCCATCGCGATGTACAACGCGATCAGCGCGTGCCGATGACGACGCCATGTCGTGAGTTCGAAGGCGACGCCAAGCACCGCCAGCGTCCACACGATCGCGAACAGGCTCCAGCCCCACACGCCGCGCAGCGCGATCAGCACGAATGGCGTGTAGGTGCCGGCAATCAACAGGAAGATGGCGACGTGATCGAGCGTGCGCAGCACGCGCTTGGCTTCCAGGCGCGTGGCGCTGTGGTACAGCGTCGATGTCGTGTAGACCATGATCAGCGAAGCGCCATAGATGCCGCAGGAGGCGACTTCGCGCACGCCGAGCGCCGAGGCAGCCGCGATGAGCACGACGAGTCCGCCGATGCTCAGCAACAGGCCGAAGCCGTGCGTGAGCGCGTTCGCGAATTCTTCGCCGATCGTGTAGCGCGCGCCGGTGTCGGTGTCGGCCATGAGCAATCCGCAACAGAATGCGGCCGAACTTAGCGGGTTTCAGCCGTCGCCGCAAACTAGACTTGCGCGCCGGGCCGGCCGTCCTCGACGTAGAACGAAAGCAGATTGCGCCCGCGCGATGCGGCATTTTCCACATTGTCCACAATGCGCAGATCCGTGCGCCAGAGTCCGGGCGTGACTTCGCAGAACAGGTAGCCGCGCCAGCGGCTTTCGAAATAGCGCACATGCGGGTTGTGCGGCAGGTCGGCGCTGACCGTTGCGTAGTCGACGTCGTGCGAGGTGATCGAGGTGCCGACGAACTCGGTCGCGATAGGCGGCTCGTTCGCATTGCCGAAGTCGGTCTTCAGATCGGTGACGTAGAACGCGTGCATGTCGCCGCCGAGAGCGACGAGGTTCGGCACGCGCTGTTCGGCGACATGTGCGAGCAGACGCGCACGGGCACCTGCATAACCATCCCAGCCGTCGGTCCACACATCGTAGCCGCCATCGGCGGCCCGCGACTCGAACGGCGCCATCAACGTCTGTTGCGCGAGCACATTCCAGCGCGCGGAGCTGGCATCGAGTCCGTCGTAGAGCCAGCGCTCTTGCGCGGCACCAAACATCGTCTGATCGTTTGCCCAGCGCTGCGCGCAATCGCGCACCATGATGCCGCGTTCGGCACACGGATGCGGCGAGCGGTACTGGCGATCGTCGACGAGATGGATGCGCGCCAGCGCGCCGAAATCGAGCCGCGAGTGCATCAGCATGCCGCCGTCCGCAGCGGGGCGATGGCGCGAGCGTAGCGGCATGTGCTCGTAATAGGCGCGGTACGCTGCGGCGCGGCGCGCGGCGAATTCGGCGAGCGGTTCGTCGTCGCTCGGCACGAGTCCGGCGTAGTCGTTGCTGACATCATGGTCGTCCCAGGTCAGCAGCCACGGATACATTGCGTGGGCGCGCTGCAAATCGGGGTCGCGCTTGTAGCAGGCGTGGCGGTTGCGGTAATCGGCCAGCGTCAGCGCGCCGTGCGGCGATTCGTGACGGCGGATCTGCGCGCCCCACGAGCCTTCGTAGATGTAGTCGCCGACGTGGACGATGAAGTCCAGGTCATCGTCGAGCATGTGCCGATACGCGGAAAAATAACCCTGCTCATAGTGCTGACATGAGGCGACGCCCAGACGCAGCCGCGCCGCCGGCGCACCGGCCGGCGGCAATGTGCGCGCGCGACCGGCGGGACTGGCAACGCCACCGCTGATGAAGCGATACCAGTACCAGCGGTCCGGCGCGAGTCCGTCGACTTCGACGTGCAGCGAATGCGCCCATTCGGGCACCGCGATTTCCACACCGCTGCGCACGATGCGTCGAAACGTTTCATCCTCGGCGACCTGCCATTGCACCGGCATGGCCAGCGCCGGCAAGCCGCCGCCGTCGAACGGAGCCGGCGCGAGCCGCGTCCACAGCACAAAGCCATCGGCCGCCGGATCGCCCGATGCCACGCCGAGCGTGAACGGGTCGTCGGCAAATTGCGGCCGCGCAAGGATGCGCGCGGCGCCGCCGGTGACGCTCAGTCCGGCGAAGACCGAAGCCGCCTGCAGCCAGCGGCGGCGCGATGGGTTGATCGCTGTCGATGGAATGGCGGCGCGCATGCCAGGCCGGCGGTGACGCCCGGATCGGGCGCGCGCAGCTTGCGCGGACGGCGTTGCGCGGGAATTGCAGCAAGATTACTTGCAGCTTGCGCGCGGATTTCCAGATTGTTGCAACGTGGAAAAATCCACATCATGGCCACCGATGGTCGGTAAGCGCTTCGCATAAAAAAAAGCGGCGCCCATTACGGGCGCCGCGATCAGTCAATCCAAAGGCGCATCAATGCTCGTGATGCGAGCGTTCGCCGGCCCGGCTGATGGTGAACTTGCCGAACGAGACGCCCAGGTCGACGCCTTCGCCCTTGCCCGCCAATGCCAGCGAGACGGTGCCCTTGGTCAGGACCTGCGCGGTGCCGGACTTGACCAGCCCTGCGTTGGCCTCGCCCTGCGCGTAATTTCCGAGCAACTCGGCGAGGCTGCTCACATCGGAGAATTTGCCCTTGCCGTCTTCGACTTGATACTTGCCGGCGGTCAGACCGCCGCCGCGGGCGACGATGTTGACGTTCATCGATTCGCCGTTGCTGCAGGTGATGACACCACTGCCTTCGGCGTGCTTGTAGATGGCGGCCCATCCGGTCAGGTTGAATCGCATTTCGCAGTCGGTCTTGGCTGCGGCGCCCGCCGGGGCGGAATGGAACGCCGCTGCCGCAAGCAGCGCGGCGGCGGTAAGCGAAGTAAGAGTGCGCATAACAGGTCTCCTTTCTCCTGGGAACGCAACGGCGAGTCTCCATCAAACCAGCTGAACACTCAACAACACCGGATGGGTCGGCGGATATTTTCACGTCGACATTGCGGTGGCGTTAAGCTAGGCGACATGCGCACCCGCAAGGAGCTGCAGATGTCAGGCTTCGATATCCTCGTCCATGTGCGCGAGACCTCCGGCGAACCGCTCGCGGCGCGTGCCGCCTGCCTGCTCGCACCGCGCTTGCACGCTTATGTCTATGGCCTGTACGTTGCGCCGCTCGGCGCGGTCGCTTTCAGCACGCCGGAAACCGTGGTGTTCCAGGTCAACGAAGCGGACCGCTTGTACGACGACGCGAAAGCCAAGAGTGCCTGGTGGTGCGATCTGCTGCGCAAGCACGCATGCGACGGCGAATGGCTGGTAGCGCAGGGCGAACCGGTCGAAGCGCTGTGCCATGCCGCGCGCTGGTGCGAGCTTGTCGTCGCCGAGCGGCCCACGCTCAACCCCGACGCGCCGACCGGCTGGGGCACGGTCTCACGTACGGTGTTCGGGGCCAGCGCTCCGATCATCGTCGTGCCGCAGGGCGCGCGACTCGCCACGCTCGGCGAGCGCGTCGTCATTGCCTGGAATCACAGCCGCGAAAGCATGCGCGCGATTCATGGCGCGTTGCCGTTGCTCGCGAGCGCGAGCCAGATCACCGTACTCGACGGCGTCGCCAGGGAGGATCGTCTGGATGCGCGACACCTGCCGCGACTGGACCTGCGCGGCTGGCTGCAGCGCCGCGGCGTGCAAGCTGACTTTCGCACGTTTGCGCCGAAGAACGACTTCGGCGCCGCCATCCTCGCCGCTGCACGCGAGGCGCAGGCCGACCTGATCGTGCTCGGCGCCTGGGGACATTCGCGCATCGCTGAACTGGTGCTCGGCGGCGTCACGCGCCATCTGTTCCAGCACAGCGACGTGCCGCTGTTCGTGGCGCATTGACAACGATCGCCAGCGTACATTTCGCGGCGTGGTGCGGCCGAATCGCGTCGACGAACGCTGGCACATTCTGCGCTGTGCGGGCATGCTAGCGGCTGTCCCGGACAGCCGCCTTCCGCATGATTGCCATCGCCCAGCCGCGCACCTACAAGTATTACGACTTCATCCTCGGCGCGTTCGTCTGCGTGCTGCTGTGCTCAAACCTGATCGGCCCGGCCAAGGTGGCGACGGTGAACCTGCCGCTGCTTGGTCCATTCACGTTCGGCGCCGGCGTGCTGTTCTTCCCGATCTCCTACGTGTTCGGCGACATCCTCACCGAAGTCTATGGCTATGCGCGGGCACGGCGGGTCATCTGGTCGGGCCTGGCGGCGCTGGTGTTCGCCTCGATCATGGCCACCGTCGTGGTCAAGCTGCCGCCCGCTGCCGGCTGGAGCAACCAGCCCGCGTACGAGAGCATCTTCGGCCAGACCCCGCGCATCGTGTTTGCCTCGATCACCGCGTTCTTCTGCGGCGAATTTGTGAATTCTTATACTCTGGCGAAAATGAAAATCTGGACCAACGGCAATGCGCTGTGGTCGCGCATCATCGGCTCGACGATTGCCGGCGAAGGCGTGGATTCGCTGGTGTTCTACCCGGCCGCCTTCCTGTTCGTATGGGACACCAAGCTGGTGCTGACCGTGATGACGTCGAACTACATCCTCAAGGTGCTCTGGGAGGTGCTCGCCACGCCGCTGACGTACAAGATCGTCGGCGCCCTCAAGCGCGCGGAACACGAGGATTATTACGATCGCGACACGCAGTTCACGCCGTTTTCGCTGGACCCGGTGTGAGCCTCAGGCGAGCGCGTAGCCGAACTGCTGTTTGAACTCGTCGGCAAATTCGGCGTAGGTGAAGCGCTGGTTCTGCGTACCGTGGTGTTCGATCTTGAGCGTGCCCATCAGCGAGGCGATGCGACCGGTGGTCGGCCAGTCCATGCCGCGCATGAGGCCGTAAATCATGCCGGCGCGATAAGCGTCGCCGCAGCCGGTCGGATCGACGATGCGGCGCTCCTTGCCGGGGGGAATCTCGTGCGTTTTCGTGCCTTCGTGCACGATTGAGCCGCGCGGACCCTGCGTGACGATGTACGCCCTCACGTGCGCTGCGATCTGCTCCGCAGTCCAGCCGGTGCGCGTCTGCAGCAGCTGCGATTCGTAGTCGTTGACAATGACGTACTGCGCCTGCTCGATGAAGGCGCGGAATTCCTCGCCGTTGAACAGCGGCATCGCCTGACCCGGGTCGAAAATGAACGGCACGCCGCGTTCGGCAAATTCGCGCGAATGCTGCAGCATGCCCTCGCGGCTGTCCGGGGCGACGATGCCGAACGTGACGCCTGGCACATCGCGCACATGGTTCTCGTGCGACATCGACATCGCGCCCGGGTGGAACGCCGTGATCTGGTTGTTGTCCAGATCCGTCGTGATGAAACATTGCGGCGTGAACTGGCCTTCGATTGTACGCACCCGGTCGAGGCGGATGCCGCAACGGTCCAGGTGTTCGCGGTACGGGGCGAAGTCCAGGCCGACCGCGGCCATCGGAATCGGATCGTCGCCGAGCAGCTTCAGGTTATAGGCGATATTGCCCGCGCAACCGCCGAACTCGCGGCGCATCTTCGGCACGAGGAACGACACATTCAGGATCTGCACCTTGTCCGGCAGGATGTGATTCTTGAAGTGATCCGGAAACACCGCGATGGTGTCGTAGGCGAGCGAACCGCAGATGAGTGCAGACATGAGTTTCGGGCTGGATAGCGGCAAACGGCGCGTATTGTCGCAGATTCGCGGGATTACTTGAGCTTTTCCTTCAGCAGCATATTCAACTGCTGCGGATTCCCCTGGCCGCGCAGCCGCTTCATGGCCTGGCCAACGAAGAACTGCAGCAACTTGTCGTTGCCGCCGCGATAGTCCGCAACCTGTTGCGGAAAGTCCGCCAGCACGGCATCGACCGCCGCGCCGAGCGCGCCGCTGTCGGAAATCTGCCTGAGGCCGCGTCGTTCGATGATCGTATCGGCATCGCCTTCGCCGGCCCACATCGCCGCGAACACATCCTTGGCGATCTTGCCTGAGATGGTGCCGTCGGCCACGCGCGCGAGCAGGCCGGCGAGCGCGCTCGCGCTCACGCGTGCCGCCTCGATCGGCAGACTCGCCGCATTGAGCGCGGCGCCAAGTTCGCCGAGCAGCCAATTCGCGCAAAGCTTTGCCTGATTCGGCAGCAGCGCAAGCATCGACTCGAAATAATCCGCCGTGGCCTTGTCCGCGCACAATTGCGCCGCGTCGTTTTCCGGCATGCCCAGCGCATCGATGTAGCGCGCCCGGCGCACCCAAGGCAGTTCCGGCATCTGCGCGCGGATTGCTGCGATATCGGACTCGCTGACCACGAGCGGCGGCAGGTCCGGATCGGGAAAATAGCGATAGTCGTCGGCGTCTTCCTTGCTGCGCATCGGCAGCGTGCGGTGATGCGCGGCGTCGTACAGGCGCGTCTCCTGCACGATGGTCTCGCCATTTTCCAGCGCGCGGATCTGGCGCTCGATCTCATATCCGATCGCTTTCTCGACGAAGCGGAACGAGTTGACGTTCTTGATCTCGGTGCGCGTGCCGAGTTTGTCGCTGCCGGCCGGGCGCACCGACACGTTTGCATCGCAGCGGAACGAGCCTTCCTGCATGTTGCCGTCGCAGATGCCGAGCCAGCGCACGAGCGTGTGCACGG
>Ga0105239_10007751_pt1 | contig 12291 bp, 14 predicted proteins | sample KBSC44metaG_FD_92761 | JGI IMG/M metagenome (GOLD analysis project Ga0105239, IMG submission 92761) | Corn rhizosphere microbial communities from Kellogg Biological Station, Michigan, USA - KBS C4-4 metaG | ecosystem: Host-associated > Plants > Roots > Rhizosphere > Soil | place: Michigan, USA...
GCCTGGCGAAGGCCAGGGCCTCTGGCCCTGGCCGCAGGGGAGTCGGAGCGCAGCGGAGACCGCCTCGCCGAAGCGCTGCGGCGGCCTGCCCGCCCCCGCCTTTGCCGTGCCGACCTCTGCACCGGAACGCGGACAACGACTGTCCGCAATGGGCCGTTAGCAGCTGTCCACAATCCACAGCAGCCTCCTGAGTTGCGGGCAGGCGCGCGCCGAACCGATGCATTGACCTTGAAAGGAGTGCCCTTGAATGTCTCTGACCCAGAGCCACGGATTGCCACGTTCCTGGCGAAATACTCGCCGGCCATCGAAGCGCAACTGAAAGACGCTCGTCGAAGACTCCGGGCGTTCTTTCCGCGTGGTTTCGAGCTGGTCTTCGAAAACTACAACGCGCTGGTATTCAGCATCAGTCCAACAGAGCGCGCGTCCGACGCCTTCCTTTCCATCGCTGGCTATCCCCAGTGGATCACGCTCTTCTTCCTGAATGGTACGGCGCTGAACGATCCGAAAGGACTGCTCGAAGGTCAAGGGAAGCAGGTTCGAAGCATCCGGCTCACGAATCCTTCACAAGTGAGCGAGCCGGAGGTCGAAGCTCTCGTCTCGCAGGCAATACTTCCTTATCGATCGGCGTTGCTGTCAGCACCGCTGCTCGCTACGATCATCAAGACGGCGGCAACCAAGCAGCGACCTCGGCGGCCCACGGTTCCGGCAGCATCCCCCGCGCAACTGCCATCGAACACGTCGAAGTAGCGAAAGACCGGCAGCAAGGGCAGACGGATTCTGTGGCGGAGTCGGTCAGGCGGTCACCCTCGTTCCGTACCGAGTCACTCGGGCGTGCGGGCCTGTGCAGGCCGGAGCATTTGGGGCAAACTCGCTGCTCGGAAAATGGTTAGCCGACTCGAGAGCACCCCATGATCTGCATCCGCGAGATTGATCACCTGGTTCTGCGTGTCGTCGATGTCGAGAAGATGCTGCGCTTCTATTGCGAAGTGCTTGAATGCAGGATCGAACGCCGCCAAGACGACATCGGATTGATTCAACTGCGGGCTGGCCGCTCGATGATTGATTTGGTGCCTGTCGCCGGCAAACTCGGCCAAACGGGCGGCGCTCCACCCGGCAAAGAAGCCCGGAATCTCGATCATTTCTGCTTGCGGGTAGAGCCATTCGATGAACAGAGTATTCGTATCCATCTTGCAAGACATGGCGTCGAGGCAGGCCCGGTCGAGCTGCGGTTCGGGGCCGAAAGCGAAGGTCCATCCATGTATCTCGCAGATCCCGAAGGCAATGTCGTCGAACTCAAGGGGCCACCCGCCGGCTAAGCGGACCGCCTGCGTTCGTTAACTTTCCGAATACGCCACCTTCAGACCAAGGTGCTGCGCAAAGGGCAAGAAGTCTCGGTCTGCGTGCAGGAGCGTCAACCTGTCCTCAATGCAACGGGTGGCAATCAGCGTATCGATGGTCTTCCGCACCGTGATGCCCATCGCTCGCAACGACCTGTAGTTTTCGGAAGCCTTGACCGCAAGCGCATAGCCAGCCAGATCGATGTGCTCGAAGGCATCCAAGGTTTTCTTGACCCATTTGAACTCCCGCTCATCGCGAACGCCTTGCAGCACTTCAGCCGCAATCAGATCGCCCACAGCAAGCGGGCTGCGCCCGAAGAGGGAGTCCAGAAGAGAAACCTGCGGAGTGTCTGCCGAACGGAAATAGTCGATCCATACGCTGGAATCGACGAGAATCACCTGTCCGTCCTCATGGCGTTCAGGTCGCCTTCCCAGGTGATCTTCCCTCGAAGTTCCCGAGCCTTCTCTTGTGCGCGGAGCTGAACCAAGGTTTTCAAGCCAAGTTCCACCGCTTCGCGCTTGGTCTTGGCGCCGGTAGCCTTCAAGGCATCCTTCATGAGTTTGTCGTCGATCTCGATGTTCGTGCGCACCTTGTGTACCTCACTGAAAGATCGTACACATGGTATCACGAGCCGCCGGACACGGCAGCCTGCTGCGCAGATACCAATGATGCCATCACGATGCGCCGCGAAAGCTCCGACCGTCGCTCGCGCAGAAATGTCATCAGCAGCGCCGGATAGTCGGGACGAACCGCGCGCCGAACGGAGTCACGCGCTGCCAGTCGCGCGCGCCACGCACCGAGCTTCGGCAGTCCGCGGAAGAAACCGAACTCGCCGATCGCATCGAACACGTCGAAGTAGCGGAACACCGGCCCGAACACCGCGTCGACGATGCTGAAACGCTCTCCGGCGAAATACGGCCCGGCCCCGAGCACGGCCTCGAGCTGCTCGAAGCGGGCCCGGATGTCGCCCGCACGCGCCGCCAGGCTGTCTTCATCCGGCGCGCTGTAGAACGCGCCGATGGTGTTCAGCAGCGCGGAGCCGAACTCCATCCAGGACCGGTGCCGGGCTCGCTCGAAGGCCGACTCCGGGTGCAGCCGCGGCCCGCAGGTCTCGTCGAGGTACTCGCAGATGACGGCCGACTCGAACAGCGCGCCGTCATCGACCTGCAGCGCCGGCGTCTTGCCCAGCGGCGAGAGGGCGAGGAACCACGCCGGCTTGTTTTTCAGGTCGACATCGCGCCGCTCGAACGGCACGCCTTTTTCCATCAGCACGATCGCGGCGCGCTGCACGTAGGGGCACAGGGCGTGGCTGATCAGGATCAGGTTGTTTTTCGGGCCTCTCGGGTCCATCGCGGTTCTCCAGCGTTTGACGGTGAAATCAGTCTAGGATTGCCGATATGCAATGAAAATAGGCGAGGCTGCAAAGCATGGATGCACGAACGCAATACCGTCTGAACGCTGCCGACCTGGAAACGATCCTGGCCCTTGCGCGTACCGGCACGCTGGCCGCCGCCGGCGAGCGTCTGGGCGTGGACCCGTCGACGGTGTTCCGCTCGATCCGGCGCATCGAGCGCGGCCTGGCGCAGCCGCTGTTCGAGCGCTCGCGCTCGGGCTACCTGCCGTCGGAGCAGGCGCAGCTGCTGGCCGGTCACGCCGAGCAGATGGAGGCGCACCTGGAGTCCGCCCGGTCGGCAGCGCAACTCGGCCCTGACTGGGTCTCGGGCACGGTGCGCATCACGACCACCGACACCATCCTGCACGGCCTGGTCGCGCCCGCGCTGAAGGAGCTGCATGGCATGCAGCCACATCTCGCCTACGATCTGCATGCGGGCAACGAGCTGGCCAGCCTGACACGCCGCGATGCCGACATCGCGCTCAGGGCGACCAAGCGCCCGCCGCAGCATCTGGTCGGCCGGCACGTCGGCCCGATCCGGGTGGCGCTCTATGCGGCGAAGAAGGGATCGCTTCGGCGTTTCGATCAGGCGGCCGTGGCCGCTGCGGACTGGATCGGCCCGGACGACGCGTTGCCCGAACATCCTTCGGTGCTGTGGCGCAAGAAGCACTTCCCGAAGCTGTCGCCGACCTATCGTGTCAACAGCATCCTGACGGTGATGGAGTTCGTCGCGCAGGGTCTGGGTGTCGGCATCCTGCCGCTCTTCCTGGCGCAAGGGCGCAGCGACCTGCGTGCACTGACCGAGGCACTCGATGAATGCCAGACCGAGTTGTGGCTGCTGGCGCACCCCGAGTCCCGGCACTTGAGAAGAGTGTCGACGGTGTTCGGCCACCTGGCGCAGCGCATCGCACTGGCCTGAGCGTCAAGTCCCTTGGCAGGCGCCGCGCTCCTGTTCGGGGGCGCAAGGCGATGCGAGGCGTCAGCCGGCGTCAGAGCCCGAGGGTCCGGCAGAGTGCCTTGGAAGGCCAATGAGAAGGCAGCTCCGGCCAGGCGCCGTCGAGCAGTTCGACCATCCTCTGGTTGCAAGGTGCGCGCAGCCCATGCGCGTGCGCCAGCCGGACGACCTCGCCGCACAACGCGTCGACCTCGGTTCGCCGCCCGAGCGCCAGGTCATCCGCCATGCTCGAACGTGCCTTCGCGTCGATGCACAAGCTGCGCGCGGCGACGATGCGAAACAGCGGGGTCGGCAGCCGCAGCACGCGCAGCCACGCGCGCGGCGACAGCGCGACGATCCGCGCCGGCTCGATGCCCGCCCGTTCGAGCACCGTCAGCGCCTCGCCCGCCAGCGCGGCGAAGCAGCGCCGGTAGCCGCGGTCGAGCAGCTGCGCGCGCAAGGGCATGCCAGACAGCGCATTGACCGTGTTGTTCAGGTTCAGCAGCAGCTTGCCCCATTGAACCGGCGTCATGTCGGCATGCAGGTCCAGCGGCACGCCGGCCCGCTCGAAGGGTTCGCACCAGCGGGCCAGTCGCGGATCGTCGAGCGCGGCGAGTTGCCCGGTCGTGGCGCGGTGATAGGCGCCGGGCGCCAGCTCGACGATGTTGTACGGCACCATGCCCGGCAGCACCTGCAGCGTCGGGGCGGCCTGCTGCGCGATGCGTGCGTTGGAGATGCCGTTCTGCAGCGACAGGACCAACGTGCCCGGTGCGAGCCCTGCGCCGAGTTCGGCCGCTGCGCCGGCGGTCGCGGGGGACTTGACCGACAGCAGCACCAGGCCCGGCCGCGCATCGGCAGGCACTGCTTCGGCGAATTGCAGACGGTCAGCGGTGACCTGGCATCGGCGCCCGTCGAGATCGGTCAGCGTCAGCCCATGTTCGCGCAGCTGCTGCAGCACGCGCGGGCGGCCGATGAAGCACACCCGCAGGCGACTGCGCTCGGCCTGGCGACGATCGACCTGACGGCCGATGATCTCTCGTTCAATTGCACCGAGGGCCTGATCCCGCTGTCAGCGAGCTCGGGCAACTTCATGCCATCGACGACGCCGGCGACGCTCGACGTGATCGGCTCCTCCGGCGGGACGGTGCCGGAGCCGGGCACGCTCGCCTGCGCCTGCCTCGCGTTGTTGGCGATGGCGCTGACGCGCCGCCGCGCTGCGGATGCCGGGACGCGGCTCGAATAGCCAGCCGGCGTGGCCCGCGGCTGAGCGCCACCGGCAGCCATGCGTCGGGCGCCTGACGACGGGACGTCGTTACCTGAGGGTCGCCACTTTCAATGTCTTGGGAACCGTCTGCTTGCGGCCCTGAGGGTGAGCTCGCTGCTGAATTGCGAGCGTCGGCGATGCGGCGGTCAGCAGGCCCTCGCCCCATCGGCGTCTCGGCGGGCAGGGATGCGCCGTCTCAATTCCGGGCGCAGCAAGCGATACTTGCCGCCAAGTCCGCTCCCTTGCCAGTATTTGGCTGAGATTGAACGATGACGCGAAGGGGCACCTCAAGGCAACACCGGCGCTCGAATACGAAGGCACTGCAATGAGCCAGCTCGACTCTAAGAAACGGGCGAAGCTGCCCGACAGCGCATTTGCGTACGTCGATTCGCAAGGCCGCAGGCGGCTGCCGATCAACGACGAGTCCCATGTTCGAAACGCGCTGGCGCGCTTCAACCAAGTGGCGTTCGAGGACGAAGCGGCCCGCGAGCGGGCACGCAAGAAACTGCTGGTCGCGGCCCGGAAGCATGGCATCGTGCCGATCGGGTTCATGACCGGGCAACTTGAAACCCGGGTGAGCGAGGCGACAGCTGGTCGATTGGTGATCGAGCTGAGACAGGTCGGCACGCCCGCCGAATTCGAACAGCGCCTGCGTACCGCGCTGCGCGACCCCACGCTTTCAGTGCTCCACTGGTCCGATTCCGCTGGCGGATATCTCGATGGCGCGGGGCAACTCGCGGTGCTGCCAGAGTCTGGAGGAGGTGCGGGAACAGGTCGGGTGACGACTCTGCTTGAGCACCAGGGTCAGCCAATGACCGCGCTGGTGCATGCTGCCGCCGTGCTGAAGAATCCGGATCTCGTGAAGACTGTGACGGCAGCAGTGAGATTGGCGGTGGAGAACGATCGGCTTCGGGGCCAAGTTCAAGCCCAGGTGAGCGAGGCGCGAACTCTACCGACCGGCAGCGTTACATTCCTTCTCACCGACATCGAGGGGTCAACGGGTCTGCTTCAGCGGCTCGGCGACCGCTACGCATCGCTTCTGGCCGACATACGTGCCGTGATCCGGGGTTGCGTACACCGTGCAGGTGGGCGCGAGATCGACGCGCGCGCTGACGAGTTCTTTGCTGTGTTTGTGCGTGCCTGCGCCGCGCTGGAAGCCGCCCTTGAAATTGAGCGAAGCTTGCGGTCGCGCACCTGGCCTGAAGGCGTCGGTGTCAAGGTCCGGGCCGCCATCCATAGTGGGCGACCGACGCTGACCGACGCGGGCTATGTCGGCCTAGCGGTTCACACCGTTGCGCGGATTTGCTCGGCAGCGCACGGCGGCCAGATCCTGCTTTCGGGCGCGGCGCGCGACGCGTTGGGTTGGGCGCGGCCTCCCGGATTGCGCTTGCGCAGGCTGGGCGCATACCGCTTTCGCGGTTTGCGCGAGTCTCTACCGATCGTTCAGGTCGAGAGTCCGGGTCTGCAGACCCGGTTTCCGCCGCTGCGGACCCCCACTGCGGCGGACGCAGAGCTCGACCCGAAGCCCGAGTCAAAGGGCCCTAAGGGTTAGCACCCAGCGGCTCGCGTTTGCATCCGGCCGAGCTCGCGCATATTATTCACCGACCGGTCGGTCAACAATAGATCACGATCATCAAAGACAACGGCCGCCATTCCCACAGGAGACCTTTTGATGCCCGACGCCCTCGACCCCCAGCACGTCGCCGACCGGGTTCGCGAAGGCATGCTGGCCAACGACCGCGCCACCCAGGGCCTGGGCATCCGCATCGACAGCCTGACTCCCGGCGCGGCGATCTTGGTGATGAGCGTGCGGCCCGACATGCTGAACGGCTTCGACATCTGCCACGGCGGCTTCATCACGGCCTTGGCCGACTCGGCGTTTGCGTTCTCGTGCAACTCGCGCAATGCGATGACCGTTGCATCCGGGCTGTCGATCGACTTCCTGGCGCCGGCGCGCGAGGGCGACGTGCTGACTGCCCGCGCCGTCGAGGTCTCGCTGAACGGCCGCACCGGCGTCTACGACGTGAACGTCAGCAACCAGCGCGGCGAGCGCATCGCCGTGTTCCGCGGCCGTTCGTATGCGATGAAAGGCAGGCAGACCGTGCCCGACGCGCGCTGATGCCAGACCCATTTCCTGGAGACGAACCATGCCCGTGACCCGCCCTGCCCCCGGTGACCTGGAAGCCATCGAAACCGCGAGCCGCGACGAGATCGAAGCGCTGCAGCTGAAGCGCCTGCGCTGGACCTTGCAGCACGCCTACGACAACGTGCCGCATTACCGCCAGGCCTTCGACGACAGGGGCGTGCATCCGGAAGAACTGCGCCAGCTGAGCGACCTGGCGAAGTTCCCGTTCACGACGAAGAAGGACTTGCGCGACAACTATCCGTTCGGCTTGTTCGCGGTGCCGCGCGAGCAGGTCTTGCGCATCCATGCGTCGTCCGGCACCACCGGCAAGCCGACCGTCGTCGGCTACACGAAGAACGACATCGACACCTGGGCCGACCTGGTCGCGCGCTCGATCCGCGCCGCCGGCGGCCGGCCCGGCGACATCGTGCAAGTCGCCTACGGCTACGGCCTCTTCACCGGCGGCCTCGGTGCGCACTACGGCGCCGAGCGGGCCGGCTGCACCGTGATCCCGATGTCCGGCGGGCAGACCGAGAAGCAGGTGCAATTGATCTGCGACTTCAAGCCCGACCTGATCATGGTCACGCCGTCCTACATGCAGGTGATCCTCGAGCAGTTCGCCAGGCAGGGGCTCGATCCGCGGGAGAGCTCGCTGAAAGTCGGCATCTTCGGCGCCGAGCCGTGGACCGAAGCGATGCGGCGCGAGATCGAAGCCAAGGCGGGCATCGATGCGGTCGACATCTACGGCCTTTCCGAAGTGATGGGCCCCGGCGTGGCCAGCGAATGCATCGAGAGCAAGGACGGGCCGGTGATCTGGGAAGACCACTTCCTCGCGGAGATCATCGACCCGGATACCGGTGAAGTGCTGCCCGAAGGCGAGGAGGGCGAGCTCGTCTTCACGTCGCTGACCAAAGAAGCCTTGCCGATCATCCGCTACCGCACGCGCGACCTGACGCGCCTGCTGCCCCCCACCTCGCGCTCGTTCCGCCGCATCGGCAAGATCGTCGGCCGCTCCGACGACATGCTGATCATCCGCGGCGTCAACGTCTTCCCGACGCAGATCGAGGAGATCGTGCTGGCGCATGCCCAGCTCTCGGGGCAGTACCAGATCGTGGTCAGCCGCGAAGGCGCGCTCGACGAGGTCGAGGTGCGCTGCGAGCTGCAGCCCGCCGCGGCGGGCCTCGCCCCCGACGAAGTGCAGCAGATCGCCGGCTGGCTGCAGCAGCGCATCAAGACGCTGGTCGGCATCTCGACGCAATGCGTGGTGCTGTCGCCGGAGTCGATCGAACGCACGCTGACCGGCAAGGCACGCCGCGTGATGGACCGACGGACCCGCTGACTAACCAAGGACACCGACGATGTACACCCAAGCGATGGACACGATGGGCAAGGAAGGCGGCGACGGCAAGAAGCCGGTCCGCTCGGCCGAAGACCTGCTGCTCGAGCAGCGCTTCGACGCGCGCATCGACGATGGCGACTTCATCGAAGCCAAGGACTGGATGCCCGAGCACTACAGGAAGACCCTGCTGCGCCAGATCAGCCAGCACGCCCACTCGGAGATCGTCGGCATGCTGCCCGAAGGCAACTGGATCAGCCGCGCGCCGACCTTGAAGCGCAAGGCGATCCTGCTGGCCAAGGTGCAGGACGAAGCCGGCCACGGGCTCTACCTCTACTCGGCCGCCGAGACGCTGGGCACCAGCCGCGACCAGATGCTGCACGCGCTGCACACCGGCAAGGCGAAGTACAGCTCGATCTTCAACTATCCGACCCTGAGCTGGGCCGACATGGGCACGATCGGGTGGCTGGTCGACGGCGCCGCGATCATGAACCAGGTGCCGATCTGCCGCTGCTCGTATGCGCCGTATGCGCGCGCGATGATCCGCATCTGCCGCGAAGAGAGCTTCCACCAGCGGCAGGGGTACGAAGCCTTGCTGACGATGATGAGCAAGGGCACCGAGGCGCAGAAGGCGATGGTGCAGGACGCGGTGAACCGCTGGTGGTGGCCCTCGATCATGATGTTCGGCCCGCCGGACGACCAGTCGCCCAACTCGGCGCAATCGATGCGCTGGGGCATCAAGCGCATCTCGAACGACGAGCTGCGGCAGAAGTTCATCGATGCGACCGTCGAGCAGGCCAAGATCCTCGGCGTGAGCCTGCCGGACCCGGACCTGAAGTGGAACGAAGCGCGCCAGGCGCATGACCACGGCGCGATCGACTGGAGCGAGTTCTGGCGCGTCATCGGCGGCGACGGCCCGTGCAACCGCGAGCGCCTGGGCGCAAGGGTCAAGGCCTGGGACGACGGAGCCTGGGTGCGCGAGGCGGCGCTGGCGCATGCGGCCAAGGAAGCCGCGAAGACTCGGCAAGACATCGCCGCCTGAAGACGAAGGAGCAGAGATGGACAACCCGAAAGAACCGACCGCCGCGACGCCGGCCGCCGAATGGCCGCTGTGGGAGATCTTCGTGCGCAGCCGCGCCGGCCTCGATCACAAACACTGCGGCAGCCTGCATGCGGCCGACCCGAAAATGGCGATCCAGCTGGCGCGCGACGTCTACACCCGGCGCCAGGAAGGCAGCAGCATCTGGGTCGTGCGCTCCGACCAGATCGTCGCCAGCGACCCGGGCGACAAGGGCATGTACTTCGACCCGATGGAAGACAAGGTGTACCGCCACCCGACCTTCTACCAGTTGCCCGATGCCGTGGACCACATGTGAGCAGCGCGATGCAAGCCTCGATCCGACTCGAACGCGACCCCGCCGTGCAGTACCTGCTGCGCATCGGCGATACCTGCCTGATCCTCGGCCAGCGGCTGGCGGAATGGTGCGGCCATGCGCCCATCCTCGAAGAAGACATCGCCTTGACCAACATGGCGCTCGACCTCGTCGGCCAGGCCCGTGCGCTGCTGACGCATGCCGGCCGCATCGAAGGGCAGGGCCATGACGAAGACCAACTGGCCTTCCTGCGCGACGAGCGCAATTACTTCAACGTGACGATGGTCGAGCTGCCGCGCGGCGATTTCGCCTTCACCGTGCTGCGCAACGCGATGGTCGCGACCCTGCTGAAGCTGCTGTGGGAGCGGCTCGCCGATTCGAACGATGCCGAGCTCGCCGCGATCGCCGGCAAGGCGGTGAAGGAAGCGCGCTATCACCAGCAGCATGCGGCCGACTGGGTCGTGCGGCTGGGCGACGGCACGGCGGAGTCTCGCCGGCGGACTGAAGGCGCGCTCAAGCAGTTGTGGCTGTACACCGCGGAATGGTTCGAGTCCGACCCGATCGACGAGCAGGCCCGGGCCAGCGGGCTGGGCCCGCGCTGGGCCGAGCTGCGCGAACCCTGGCAGGCCGAGATGGCCGCGATCCTCGACGACGCGACCTTGGCCATGCCCGCCGATTGCGCCTTCCGCAGCACCGGCAGAAGCGGGCTGCACAGCGAGCACATGGGCTACATCCTGACGACGATGCAGCACCTGCAGCGCAGCTTTCCCGGCGGTGTGTGGTGAGCGCGGCCCTCTGCGATGACGGCATCGTGACCGAGCAGGCCGGCCGCCTCCAGGCCGCATGGGACGTCCTGGACACCGTGCTCGACCCCGAGGTGCCCGCGCTCTCGGTGCGCGACCTCGGCATCGTGCGCGACGTGCTGCCCGATGGGGCGGGGCTGGAGATCGTGCTGACACCCACCTATTCCGGTTGCCCGGCCACCGAGGTCATCGAGCGCGACGTGCTGGCCGCGATCGAGCACGCCAGTCTCGGCCCGGCCAAGGTCACGCTGCGCCGCGCGCCGGCCTGGACCACCGACTGGATCAGCGCCGAAGGCAAGCGCAAGCTGTTCGAGTACGGCATCGCGCCGCCCGGCCCGGTGCTTGCCGGCGGCGTGGTCCCGATCCGCTTCGCCCGGCGCCGGCAGGCCGGCGAACGCCTGGCCTGCCCGCAATGCGGCAGCCTGCAGACCGAACGCTTGTCGGCCTTCGGCTCGACCGCCTGCAAGTCGCTGTACCGCTGCATGGCGTGCAAGGAACCGTTCGAGCACTTCAAACCGATCTGAACCAGATTGAGACCGCCATGAGCCACCTTGTGTCAACCTCCGCACCACGGGCCGAGCGCCGGGCCGTTCCCAAGCCGGCCCGCGCCCCCTCGGGGGGCCGGCCGATGTACTCGTCGGACGGGGGGCTGACATGAGCAGCGTCATCTTTCATCCCCTGCGTGTCCGTTCCATCCAGCCCGACACTGCCGAGGCGGTCATCGTCGCGTTCGAGGTGCCTTCGGATCTGCAAAGCGTCTTCGGCTTCACGCAAGGCCAGTACCTGACCTTGCGCAAGGACATCGACGGCCAGGATCTGCGCCGCTCGTATTCGATCTGCGCCGGCGTCGACGACGGCGAGCTGCGGGTCGGCGTGCGCAAGGTGCGCGCCGGCGTGTTCTCGAACTGGATCAACGAACACCTGAAGCCGGGCGACACGATCAGCGTGATGGCGCCGCAGGGCCGCTTCTTCGTGCCGCTGGATGCGTCGCTGCATCGCCACCATGTCGGCATCGCCGGCGGCAGCGGCATCACGCCGATCCTGTCGATCATGAAGACGGTGCTGGCGCGCGAGCCGGGCAGCCGCTTCACCCTGATCTACGGCAATCGCCTGCTGAAGTCGACGATGTTCAAGGAAGAGCTCGAGGACCTGAAGAACAAGTACCTGACCCGCGTCGCGCTGCATCACGTCTTCTCCGACGAACACACCGATGCCCCGTTGAACATGGGCGTGATGAACCGCGACAAGATCGGCGATTTCCTGAAGTCCGTCGTGCCGGGCTCGCGCATCGACGAGGTCTACATCTGCGGCCCGTTCCAGATGAACGACGAGGCCGAGGCCGCCCTGCTCGCCGCCGGCGTGCCGGAAGAGCGCATCCACATCGAACGCTTCGGCGTCCAGCTGCCGGCCGGCCAGGTCGGCGCCGTGGTGCACGAGGCCCGGCCTGGCGATGCCGAGACCGCGAAGGTCGTCATCGTGCGCGACGGCCTGCAGCGCGAGATCTCGTTCACGAAGGACCAGCCGAGCATCCTCGATGCCGCGTCCGCCGCGGGACTCGAAGTGCCGTTCTCCTGCACCTCCGGCGTCTGCGGCACCTGCCGCGCCAAGTGCATCGAAGGCGAGGTGCGCATGGAGCGCAACTTCGCGCTCGACAAGAACGAGGTCGCGGCCGGCTTCGTCCTGACCTGCCAGGCGCACCCGATCAGCGAGCGTGTCGTGCTGTCC
>Ga0105239_10007752_pt1 | contig 12290 bp, 9 predicted proteins | sample KBSC44metaG_FD_92761 | JGI IMG/M metagenome (GOLD analysis project Ga0105239, IMG submission 92761) | Corn rhizosphere microbial communities from Kellogg Biological Station, Michigan, USA - KBS C4-4 metaG | ecosystem: Host-associated > Plants > Roots > Rhizosphere > Soil | place: Michigan, USA...
AAGTAAAAAAGCTTCTCGTACCGCTGTTCAAGCGTTACTCAAAAGGCGTCAATCTCTTACCTGTTGTGAAAGTCTCGAAGTTCAAAGAAGAAGCCGGCGTCATCGGTGCCGCGCGCGCCGTCCGCCTTCGCAACTAATTGTCCGGGTTATTGCTGCATAGGGTGGTCCGCACCCTATGGAGAAAAGGCAAAAAAAAACGGTTCCCGAAGGAACCGTTTTCCGAAACGCAAATATGAAATTCTGAACTATTTAACTTGAACGATTTTGCAACCGTTAACGAAATCGTTAGCAGCAGTTTTAGCTGTTTCATCCGAAGTGTTCATTGTCACTTTGTATGAATTCTGCAAAGCATTGATATCGTATTTGTGAGCAGTCGCCATACCGTGGAGAACCCAAGCCAAATTTGTTTTAGCTGTGACTCCGTAAGACGAAGAACCTTGACCGCAATTACCAGGAACTACAGTGAAAGAACCAGTGTCTGCTTTTGAAGTTGCAAGGTCAGCTTTGAACATCGAAGCGATATTGCCTGGCAAACCGTTCGTGTACTCAGACAAGAAAGCTTCAACTGTGCAAGTTGTCTGTTCAGCTTGAGCTGCAACTGGCTTGTTGTCGTTAGCTGGAGCTGATTTAGTTGTGAAGAAACCAGCAACTGCTGCGCTCATCGAACCGTCAACGTTAGCTGGACCAATTTTGTTCAATTTGTCAGCCAATTGTTTAGCTTCGAATGGATTCGAATTAGGATCAGCAATAAATGAATAAGCAGCTTGCGAAGCATTACGAGTCGCAAGGTCTAAGCTCGCCATACCTGCAGCAAGAACCAAGATAGTTGCTTGAGTGCGCAATGCAACTGGGCGGTTAGCCAAGCCTGCGGCAATATCTTGTCTCAAAGCGACTTCGCTTTTTGGGGCTAAAACGCCCGGGCGAGATTCACCGATACGAGATTCTGTTTTAACCTCAGGTTTAACTTCTACCTTTACATCAGGTTTAACCAGTACTTGACCGATTGCCTGAACACTTCCGATGGCCGTAGCTACGGTGAGTACAGCGATGACGGGTTTGAAAAATTTTTGCATTTCTTGCCTCCTAAATTTTTAAAAAACGCGCAATTTCAATACAACTTGCCAGTTCCTTAGAACACCTTCCAAGAATCATACCAATCAAGCGTTCACTTCAAATCCTGAACGCTGGATGAGTTGATGATGGAACTTTGCTCTACTTCCGCGGCCAGAAATCCAATAACACGAACCACAGAAATCGCAAGGTCCTTCTGGAATTTTGATACGTAGATCGCCGCGCTTAACTTTTTTTCATCAATTTCTTTTTGATTAGGCACATTTTTACCTTCATCGGCTTTTTTAAGCTCGTCAGCTTTTGGTGCCAATAATTGTTCTGCACTCGCATTTTTTGTCACTGACGCTGCAGCGAGGGCCGCCGCTAACGCTGGTGACGTGCTCAAAGTTGAAGTCGCTGCTGCTGCTTTAGAAGGTTTCGGCTCGAATGAACAGCCTTTTTCGGTCATGCAGAAATCACCGATGCGAGCGTTGATGTCGTCCATCTGTGCCTTCCACGACATCAAATCTTTGCGATACTCTTCTTTGTTCGGTGCGGAGAAACTCTTCTCGTCGGTGAGTTTGTTGAATGTTTCATCCAATTTGCTGATTCTCTCAGACCACGCCGCTTTCAAAGTGGCATCGCCGCCGAAGATTCCGGTTTTATCGCCCTGACCAATAAATAGATCGTTCAGCATTGTGTGATAAATGCCGTACTCTTGTTTGATCGAAGCGATGCCGCCAGTTGCGAGATAAAGACTTCCTGTTTTGTCATCCTTCATCATCGCGGAACATTCTTGCGGATCGTCCATCATCTTCGTCATCAGAGCTGGAACTTTGCTTCCCTCTGGGCTGATGTAAGGCACGCAGGTCCCGTTCTTCGATAAGATTTCGTTGCGGTAAGTGAGAATAACTTCGGTTTTGTATTGCTTATCGAAAGTGTCCAAAGCGTCATTCACTTGCATAACAACAGTTGAGTTCCACCATTGTTCGAATGAGTTGACCTTTTGGTCTTTGCTCACCACCAAGATGTTCGGACGAATTTCACTTTGGATGTAGTTCGAAAGAGTCACGCCATTGCGTTTTCTCAGCGGACTTGTTGGGCTTGAAATCCAATCGTCAGAGCGAGCGAAGAAGCGCGCTGGCGTATCTGGATAACCCGTCAGACTGTAGTGGCAAATGTCATAGTTGTTGTTCTGCGCTTTCACGATGCGCGGAGGAAGAAAGTGAACTTCGAGTTCTGGATGCGAGCCAAATGGCGCGAACCAAGAAGCTTCCGTTTGCTGAACAACAGATTGACGGCCCGGCGTTGGCGAACCGGCGTGCATCGCGTCCCAAGCTTTCGTTAAAATACCGCGATCATCGGTTTTGTTTTCTTCCGTTTCGATACCGCAGGCCATTGATGTGAATAGGTATTCATAGAGGCTGTTGATCTTCACTTGCCCAATCTGTTTAGGCAGATCGGCGCTGAGGAGACCGGCCGCTTCAGTTTCATTGTATGCATCGATATTTGTCGATAACCAGTCGGGTCCAAGTGCATCTTGCTCTTCTGTCATGTCGACAACGTCTTTATAAGCCTTAAAAGACCATTCGCGCATAGAATTGAATTTGTTTACGCGACCGATCCAGTCCTGGAACTGTTTTCGTGTTGAGCGCATCTGTGACAAGCGCCATTGTTTGTTCTTGTCGTTGACGTACATGAGAGCTGAATCCATTGAGTACTTTGAATCTGCAGGAGCCGTGAAACCGTTGGCGCGCAGTTTTTCCCACTGATTGAACAAGAGGGCGTAGCCACCGACGAGTCCATTCTGCGTGTGTTGATTGCGATCGCCATAGAGGATGGACATCGATTTTGCCACAGCTTCGAAGTTTGCAATTTCGTCGACGATCTCATACGAGAACGCGAATAAAGACATGGTGACGGCCGCGGTTACGACTTTTGTGACGAGTGTGCCGTTCGCCGCGCGAACGAGTCCGATTTCGCTCACGCCACCAATTTTTGTTGCGAGGTCGGCACGGTTGGCTTTCATCCATTTCCATGCTTGACCGGCAACTTTGGCACCCACGCTTTCGACGCCACCGGCGATGAGACCCGCGACGAGAGCTGTGCTGCTTCGACCAAGAAGATGCGCTTGTAAATAGCCGCTGCGAACCCAGCGGTCATAGTGACGATCACACGCGACGACTTGATCTGGGCTCGTGCGACCGTAGTAGTAGTCCATACATTTCATGAAATCGCTGTCTTGGCTCCAGAGGACCGCCAATTGCGAAACTTCTGACAAGAACATCGAGAAGAACAATGCACCTGAATAGACCGGAAGGCGGCCTTTCCAATATGGTTTTGTGCGTGCCCAATCCATTGGTTTCATAAACAGGAACGCACCCACCATGAAACCACCGAGGCTCGCCCAGTGAACGGCGCCAAATGTTCTTTGTCCCCATTCGCCCGCTGGATATTTGTGCGGGTACTTCGCGGATAAATAGGCTTGTACCATTCCGGTGATCATGAAGTAAGCGAGAACGATCGTGAGAGTTGCTCCTGAAATTGATGCGCGCACTGGAGTTTCAGGGCCAGCTGGCATTTTTGATTCAGAAGGAATTTTCGAAACTGGATTTTTTGCTTCTTCAAGTGCTTGCCGGCTTTGATCCAAATCTGTTGGAGTCAGAGCTAATGTCTCTTGCAGGCGAGAAGGTTTTCCTTTTGCGAATTCGGCTGCTAACTCTGCCGATAGCTCCGCTGAAGGTGGTGGTGTAATCAAAACTTGGGTGATCGCGGCTTTAGCAGCGGGCTCAGCTTGGACACTTGGTTGTGCCGTAGCTTGCGCTGCTTTTTGCTGTGCGAATTTTTCTGGCGATTCGAGACGATTGTGTGCGTTCGGAGTTTCGACGGTGAAATCAGAGTTTGCACGAGTCACTGGGGCCTGATTCAAATCGAGACCGGTGTTGTAGGCGACTTCGAGTGATTTTAATGAGCGTGAGCCGTCCGAGTGGATAACAAATTGTTTAATCTCAATTCCGCGCGCGCGTTGTGTGAGCTCGTACGTCGGATCGACTTCGCCATTTGCGCCAACGACTTCTGCTCGGAGTTCACCTTTGTGTTCACCAGATTCAATGCGGTCCCAAATGAAATGACCTTTAATCACTCGGCCGCTTAAGCGAACCGCATGTTTATTCATATACACAAATGAATAGCCGTGTGATCCCCAAACGATCGATCCGTCGGTCATGATTCGGCCTTGAAAGCGAACCGAGCGGCCCGTTCCTGGATCGTTCATTTCAGAATAGATGTCGTTGGATTCATTGATGAAGCGAACTTCATTGCCACCAGGGCCTTTTTCGCCTTTCACGACGTCATTCGGTTTGTGGTTTGGCGCGGTCTTTGCGGCCGCACTCAATTTCACAACGTCATTTGCTTCGACGCCGTTGAGGATGGTGAGTTCACCAATTTGAGCGCCAGCGGAATTTTTTACGATGACCTGAACGCGATTTCCTCTTTTTGTGTACTCAGCGATGTTGCCGTTCTCGAATTTGCGCGTGCCTTTCATCGTTCCTTTTGCATCTGAATCCCACACAAAAGTTCCGTTTTTATAGCTGCCTCGGAAGGTGAAACCTTCTGTCGCAGACGTTGGAACTTCTGCGCCTCTTCCTGCAACCGAGAATGACTCGAGTTTGCCGGTGACTTCAACGTAGGCGGATCCACGAATGCCGTTTGCATCCGTTTCCCATTTGACGGCTCCCGTACTTGGATCCGTCCAACCTCTGAAAGTGACCTTGTATCCTGTTTGCGGATCAATGAAAGAGGATTCAACCGCATGACTGATCCGGAGTCCGCCATCCATTTTATATGCATAGGATTTTGCGCCTCGAACAGCAGTGTATCCTGGACGAGGTTTTCCTGGTTTCACTCTTTGTGCGTAACTAGGAACTTCACTATCGGGCAACCAAACAGAACTTCCTGGTTCAGGTGAATAGACAATCGGTGCGCCTGTTGGGCCGACCTCTGGGGTCAATGTCCAGCGTGGTTCATTTGCGATGTGTTTCGTGGGACCCGATTCATCTAAACCAGTTGATGCACGAGTTGGTTTTGATTGATCAGAGCCGCCATTGTTGGCGTTATTGCCGTTATTATTATTGTTGTTGTTGTTGTTATGGCCGCCTTCGTTTTCTTCGCCATCCCAAAGTTTCGTACGGGGATTAAATGGCGGCGGACCTTTAGAACCACCGGAATCAAGAAGTGCTCCCGATTCGCTTTGTTCGGGCTGGGGAATCGAGGACGGCGTTGTTTGCTTTTGCTTCAGAAGTTCAAAAGCCTCCATCGGAGCCGCCATGGCTGGGGCTTCGATCAGCATAAGAGCGCTTAAGAAAAGCTTAAACAAATAGGTCATGTTGGAAGCGTTCATTTAAACAGGTCCCCGTTTGGTATTTTCTTCAAAATGAGCAATCTTGGTGCCACAGAACTAAGTCATTGAGATCTGGCGATTAAGTGAAGGGAAACTGTAGATAGCTCGTGCCCACCCTCTAACAGTTTTAATTTGAGTTTTCAATGGGGTACGGGCTGAAGTGTCCAACCCTTGTTCACCGAGCGCCATTTTGTGGCAAAACAAGCGACTTTAATTTTGGTGGCTATAAGACAGATTTAACCTGGTGGCCACTTTAAAGCGCGCCCACCGAGGAGATGCAAATGGATGTGAAACACCGTTTGCCCGCCGTCATCGTTGGTGTTGATCACCACTCGATACCCGCTCTTGTCGATCTTCAATTTTTCAGCGATTTTCGAGGCGGACACAAGGAGATGGCCGAGGATTTCTTTGTCGGCTGGAGCAATATCTGCAAGCGAGCGGATCTCTTTTTTCGGAATAATCACGATGTGAACAGGAGCTTGCGGATGGATATCGCGAAATGCCAGGCAGACTTCGTCTTCAAAGACGATGTCGGCTGGAATTTCGCGATTGATGATTTTGCTGAAGATCGTCGCCATGTTCTCCTACATGAGTTTGTAGTCGGGGCCGCTGCCGCCTTCGCGTGGGGTCCAGCGTGGACCCAGCACGTCGGTGGCTTTGCAGTCGACACAGTTCGGAGCGTTGACGACGAGAGTGTCGCCTCGGCGCTCGTACACGCCCGCTGGGCAAACGTGCGAATAAAAATCCGCCATTTCGCCTGAGATGTCTTTACCAACAATCAAGTGTTGCGGGATATCGTCGCGCGTTTTGTTACCGGAGCGATAAACACCGTCCACTTTGCTCATTCCAGTTGGAGTCGCAGGCGTTGTGCCCAAATTTTTTGGTTCAGCTGCATCTTCTTCGCCGTGAATGTCGCCACCTGGAAAGAGACCTTTCGTGAGCGTCATGAAAGCGGCTTTAGCGCCACCGAGATAAAATCCTGATTTGAAGGCAAGGCGCATGTTGCGCACTTCATGCAGATCTTTCCAGATGAAGCTTTCGCGAAGCGACTGATCGTAGCTCTGCAAACTTGCGGCATCTGTTTTGCCTTCTTTGAGCGCTTTGAAAATCGCGCGCGCCGCTAAAATTCCCGACATCATTGCGTAGTGAATGCCTTTGAGCGCCGGAACGTTCACGAGTCCGACCGCATCGCCCATCATCACGAGGCCGTCGCCAGTGAAACGTTCTGGCAGGGCATGAAAACCACCTTCCGGAATTGTTTTCGCGCCCCACTCGAGACATTCGCCGCCTTCTAAGATCTCAGCGAACAACGGATGTTTTTTCATTATCTGAACGAGATTGTGGACGTCGAGATTTGCGTCTTTGTAATCGAGGCCTGCTACCAATCCAAACGCAACCATGTCGTCAGCAAGCGGGTAGAGGAAAGTTCCGCCGAAGGCGTCTTTTGGAAGCGGCCATCCAAGCGTGTGAATCACTTCTTGTGGCGCTTTTTTAACTTTCCAAACTTCTTTCACTCCCAGCGCGTAGATTTGTTTCGCGTTGGATTTGATTTTCATTTTCTTCATGTAGGCGCCAGTGAGTGGGCCACGTGTTCCCTCTGACAAGGCGACGACGCGGGCACTGATTTCGGTGGGCGGCATGTAGTTGTTGCCGGGCTGACCATCGCGTTTTAGACCTGCTGGAGTGGTGCGAACACCGACAACTTGATTCCCTTGCATCATCAAAGATTCAACCGGGAAACTGGTGAGGATATTCACTCCCGCGTCTTCGGCTTTTTTACCGAGGAAGCGGACCACTTCTGATAAAGAGGCCGTGTAGTAGCCGTGATTTTTCATCGTTGGAGGAGTTGGGATACGGATTTTTCCCGACTCTGTGAGCATATAAACTTTTTCAGCAGTCACTGGTTTGCGAAATGGCAAATCACTTGGTTTTAAATCGGGGAATAATTCTTTAAACGCGCGGGGATTGACGACGGCACCAGAGAGCGAGTGACCGCCGAGTGATGCGGCTTTTTCTAACACGCCAATTTCGATCGGCCCAACGCTGGGATCTTGTTTCACCAGCTTGTTGAGTTCAATCGCGGCGCTTAATCCTGCGGGACCGGCACCGACGAAGACCACGTCAAATGGAACAACGTCATCGCCTTCAGGCTTTTTCTCGATGATGAGTGAGTCAGGAAGTGGAGCTTGATACTGCAGTGGAACAAAAGTTTTTGCCATTAACATTGCCTCGTTTTTAAGAAAGTTCATGTTACCAGCCGCTCTAGTGGTGTCTACTAAGAAAAAGGCGTATCAAAACTTGCGCATTTTATCGGCATTGCATAAGAGATTCGTATGCCGGTTTTTCAACACCAAGGCCGAACACTTCATTATACGATCGAGAACAACGCGTTTCACGACGACGTTTTATTTTTGCACGGCCATCTCGGGAGCACCCGTTGGTGGCAGCCCACGATCCAGTTTTTGGAGCGGAGCCGTGAGCTGAATATGCGAGGTCGTCTTGTTGCAATGGATTGGCCCGGCTGTGGTGAGTCGCTCGCACCTCTTGCGACTGATGATTTAACTCTTTGGTCGCTCGCAAAAGATCATATCGGTTTAGTGAAATCTGCTGGCTTGAGCCAGGTGAATTTGGTTGGGCATTCTTCGGGTGGTTTGATCGCGTTGATCATGATGCTGCTTGAACCAGATTTATTTTCGCGCGCGGTTTTGCTTGATCCGGTTCCTGCGACGGGAATGAAATTCTCAGAAGACATGATCGAAGGCTTCAAACAAATGAGTCAAGATCGACGTTTTTGTGAAGTGATGATTGGTGGCTCGATTTTTGGTCGCGAAACTTCCGACTCATTTGTGCAAAAACTGATCGATGATGCCTTTGGTGTCGACGCGATGGTGTGGGCTGAATTTCCAAGACAATTGGGTGCCGTTGATGTGCGAAAAGATTTACCGAAAATTGAGCAGCCGATTTTCGTTTTGCATGGTGAGCACGACCGAATTGTTCCGGTTCAAGGTGCGCGTGAGATTGCAGACTCAGTTGTGAATGGCGAATTCGAATTGCTGAAAGGTCGTGGCCATAGTGCGAACGTCGAAGACCCGGCAATGTTGGCGGGCCGTCTGCAGCAGTTTTTTGGCACTTAGGTTGCTAGTTAAGTCTTAAATTCGTTTGTAGAGGTCTTCATTTGCTGAAGTTTATCATTTTTTTCATGATTGCCTGTTTGCAGTTCGCATCTTTCAGTTTGGCTGCCGAGACCGATGGCGAGAAATTGGCCGGGATCGAGCAGAGAATGGAGAGCTGGAAATCGCGTGGCGGTGATCCTAAATTGCAGGACATTGGCGTCGATCTCGCCATGGCGCAGGCGATTTTTTATTGGAAAAAAGATGCGGCAATACGCGAACAATCGGGCAGGATTCTGCGTCGCGCGGTGGTCATTGCATTGCAGATGATTGATTCGAGGGATCTGCAAGCGCAAGATTTAGGCGGCGAAATTCTCTTTACCCTCAGTCGCGAATTGACCGAGGCGGACATTCGAGCGCTTGAAATTCGCATGTCGGAGCTGAAAACATCGCATGCTCAATATCAAATGAGCATAAGCTTATTCGAACTGGCTGGTTATCAACTCGGATTTCGCGAACATACCAAACCATTGTATATGCCGGTTGCCCCATATGATCAGTCATCTGTCACAATCGTAAAAACATTGTTGGGTGCGCTCAGCAATGCGGTTGAAGAACACATGATCAAAGGGACACCATCGAAAGATCTCAATCGAAATCTCGAAATCACCGTCGAAGATTTGCGTGAGTGCTTCGTCAATAATTACGTAAAAGAAAGTGGGTTTTTTAAATCCACGCTCACGAAACGATACGCAGCACTCGTCGCAGTTCTTGTCGGTCACGATTATCGCCGAGCTGTGAACGTGTTAGTTGCGACCGGCTCGAAAATCGCAACGGCAAAAGATTTTTTGAAAACGATTGAAGAAGCGAAAGTGATCGCGCAACACGAAGATTGCCAAAACCTTTTGGTTCCAGGATCTTTGGATGCTTCGCTAGTTAAACTAAGTCCTGCGAAGTAAATGGCAGAGTCTTTGCACAATTAAGCAGGTATGAAAGCTCTATTCATTTTAATACTATTTGCGGGTTTTTCTGCACGTGCAGAAATCTTCGTTTGTAACGGAGAAGGTCGCTTTGCTGCCGTAAAAGGGAAGCAAGTTGAAGTGAGTTCACAAAAGCAGGGCGCCGAGATTTTTAGAAGCTCCAACGACATTGTGAGCCTTGAAGTCGACGATGCGAACTCAGATGGGACGCACTACCTTAAGATTTTGGTTGCGAGCTCTGATGGCCATACGCGAATTGCAAAGGCCTCTCGTCGCGAGATGGTGATGTACATCGATCAATTGGGCAATTCGGTAGACGTCATCGGTTGCTTGCCGATTCCAGGGACGTAAGTCTCAATTACTTTGCGGTTTAGAAAACAGGAAATATCCTGAGTTGGTTTGGTTCACTATCTTGAATCCAGAAGCGGCGGCTGCCTTGTAGATGGGAGTTCGCTTCATGGCATCTTCGTCGCTGAGTCGCATTAGGTAGCGGCCCTCATCATAGGTCCTCATATTTGTCGTCGCTAGCATGCCTTTAATTTCTGTTACTTCCGGATGTCTTCGAATCGCCTCTGCAACGAGTTCATGGCCGATATGGTAGCCTCTGAAGCTTTCCACAACTTCATAAAAGCCAATGTTCAGGGTGGAGTCTTGTGCCGATGCCTGCATCTCGCCGACCGGCCAAACTCCTAAAAAATAGGAATAGAAAACACCTTTACCACGCATTGATATCCCGGCATTGACCACGGGCTCGAGCCAGGCTTTGCACCGTTGAGATAATGAGAGGGCATCGACCCGCAAGGGAGCGAAAGTGATGAGCACGATAACAGATAGCAAACGAATCAGGGAATAGCCCAAACTTGTCACCCAACACTCTGGTTAAAGCGTTACGATCATTGAAGACTAAACAAAATGCATAGTTTGCAAGTGAAATGCCAGGATGCTCTGGGTTAAAGGCGATCGGTGCCTTCGAAGAACAAGCCGTTTTTGATGCCGACGTTTGGAACCACGATCGATTTCAAATCGAAAATTCGCATCAGTTCAAGAGTGACGACTGCGGCTGGTAGAATCACATCCGCACGGTCTTTACGCATTTGAAAGCGCTTCATGCGGGTTTCGAGATTGAGCCGAAAAAGTTTTTGTGTCAGCACTTCAAGACCATGCCGAGTGAAGCGATTGCGCGAACGCGACAGGCCTAAGCGATATGCCAGTTTGCCGAGACTTCTTAGGTTGCCACCGGTGCCGATCAACATGTCGACCGGTTGAATACGGGCATCGAACATATGCGCACGCAAAAGATAAATCGGTGTGCGCACGCGAGCCGCGAAGTCTTCGTAGCCTGCTTTCACGCCAACTTTTGAGAGCATGCGGACGGTTCCGATGGGAAGACTTTCTTTGTAACGGATGCGGCCACGGCGGCTCAAGACAATCTCAAGGCTGCCGCCGCCCATATCCATCAACATCGACGTGCGAGTTTTTAAATCGTAGTTCTCAGAAACGGCGCGATGAAGCAGCATCGCTTCGCGATGACCGTTGATCACGTCGACCTGAATACCTGTGCGAGCTTTTAAATGCGCAATGACCTGCCGGCCATTTTTGGAATCGCGAAGAGCGGAAGTGCCAACGGCTTTGATTTTGGTCACGCCAAGTTCATCACAGGTTTTGCGAAATTTTTTAAGCGCGCGAGCGAGTTCATCACGGGTAACGGAAGTGATGCGGCCATGGGCAAAGACGTCTTTTCCGAGGCGAACACTGGCGCGACGATCTTCGAGAACTTTAATTCGACCCGATTTGGATTTCTGACCGACGAACAAGCGAATGGCGTTGGAGCCGATATCGACTGAAGCCATTCTGATCGGCTTGTTCTTCGTAGTCATGTGATGCACCTCTGGGCGTCCTTTGCCCGCTGCCGACAAACTCTAACACCTTACATTGCATTCATGTTTTCGAATTCAGTCAAACAAATTTAGAAAGGAGCTCTAGTTTTTTGCGTCTTCAAGTTTTCGAGCGGCGGCTCGCGAGCGCGCTTTTTCGATCAGCAGATCGTGTGCACCGGTTTCTTGCTCAGGTGTTTGCGGACGACGGAGGTGATATTCGCCGTAGGCGTCCATGTCCCACATCAGGCGTTGGTCATTCAGCATGATTGAGAGGACCTCCCACACTTTTTCACGCGCGAGCTTGTCTTCAATCGGAGTGACGACTTCGACTCGGCCAAGCAGATTTCGGCCCATCCAATCGGCAGATCCCATGAAGAAGCGACCCTCAATCGGATCTTGATGAGCATTGCGGAAATAGAAGACCCGGGAGTGCTCTAAGAATGGACCGATCATCGACATCACCGTGATGTTGTCACTCATGCCTGGCATTTGCGGTCTGAGACAGCAGAAGCCACGCACGATCAGCTGCACCGGAACGCCGGCGCGTGAAGCTTCGTAGAGGGCTTCGATGATATTCTTATCTTCAAGGTTGTTGAACTTTGCGATGATGCCAGAAGGTTTTCCTTGGCGAGCATTTTCAGCTTCTTGAGCGATCATCTCAATGAAGCGTGTTTTCATGTTGATGGGCGCAATCAAAAGCTGTTTGTAATCCGTTTTGAGCGAGCGACCCGTCAGATAGTGGAAAACTTCGACGACTTCACTGGTGATATCGGGTCTTGCAGTGAAGAGTCCAAAATCCGTGTAACCTTTGGCGGTTTGGGAGTTGTAGTTGCCGGTTCCAACATGCACGTAGGAGCGGAATTCATCACGCTCG
>Ga0105239_10007753_pt1 | contig 12290 bp, 8 predicted proteins | sample KBSC44metaG_FD_92761 | JGI IMG/M metagenome (GOLD analysis project Ga0105239, IMG submission 92761) | Corn rhizosphere microbial communities from Kellogg Biological Station, Michigan, USA - KBS C4-4 metaG | ecosystem: Host-associated > Plants > Roots > Rhizosphere > Soil | place: Michigan, USA...
TAAATTACTACTACAAGTAGCCATGAGAAGTTGAAAGAAAACAGTGTACAGGACGCGGTCTCGTAAACACGGAAAAACGCGCCAAGAGTATAGAGACTATTAGTGGCACGTCGCTGTAGCTTCGTTAGCGAAACCTTTACTAGCCTGTTGGGTATTATTAAGCACCCCGAGCCTGCCTCCGTTCAGTCGTGCGGCCAACCCGTATCAGCCCCGCACTCCAGCCGAGTACAAACTCCCGAGCCATACCCTTGAATCCCCAAGACCACACGAGACTTTCTTGTGCATTGGTAACCACAGATGTCGACTTCGCTCGTTTCTCAAGACGGCTTGGTCTCCATGTTTGTGTGCGATGTCCTGATGGGATCAGAGCAGTCTATTCGCTTGTAAGACTATTGCAATAGTCAAACTACCCGAGAGTCATGACGTCCACCAGCAGGAGCTCAGCGCCTCGTGCCCGACCCCGAGCAACAAAGGCATGCCAACGCTGCAGGGTCCGGAAAGTTCGCTGCGATATTGTCCACAGACCAGATGCGTGCACAAACTGCTACCTTGACGACATCGAGTGCGTTGAGATCCCATCCAAGCGGCGGACAGGGAAAAGATCCCGACCTGGAGGCTTCATCATGGCTCTGCCCAAGCCTCCCCGGCCAGCACCAGCGCCTCAGGCAGAAGCACCAGAGAGTGTGATCGACCGTGTGGAACCCGAAAGTATTCAGCAGGCAGCCAGAGTCAACACTATACAACCTGAGGATACAGACCTTTCCCCTCCAAGCCCTCACGTCGGCCAAAGCGGCGCGCTGAACTCGTCAAATTCCAGTGGACCTGGCCCCAGCCAGTGTCCTGCTGCAGAGATGACTATCCCCTCAGTACGGTCGCAAGCTGCACAGAGTCAGAGATCGACTGAGACGGTACAGACTTCGGTAGCACCCCTTCCAGATTCAAATGAAGACCTATTCCCGGATTTCACCACGTCCTTGCTTCCCGTAGCCGTGGATGGCGACGACACAGCAAGCCTCGTGCAGGAGGAGCACAGCTCTCGAGACATTGCACTGGAAATCTGCAGCCCAGTGGGGTCGATAAGTTGGCAAAAAGCCCTGCCCCCTTTCATACGGCCAATTACTTCGCAGCGGACATATTGCTACCATGATTTTCTCAAGTCAAAAGGGGCTTTCCGCCTGCCTTCTCCCAAACTCCGCAATGCCATTCTTTCTCGATACATCGAGTTCGTGTATCCTCAGCTGCCTGTGATCGACGTCCACGAAGTACTTAACGCTGTGGCGACAAATGGAAGACAAGGCCAAATCAGTTTGCTACTATTCCAATCAATCCTTCTGGCTGGCTCAGCCCACGTGGACATTGAGTACGTTTTCGATGGCGGCTATCGATCCCGTCTAGCTCTTAGAGAAGAGCTTGCCGAACGAGTCCGACTATTATATGATTTCGACTGTGAGAATGACCGGTTAATCTTGATACAATCTCTGATTCTCATGACAAGCTGGCAAGAGAAGGGCGATGAGGTCAAACATTTACGGTATTGGATATCAGCGGCACACAACATCGCTCTCCTACTAGGTTTAAATCGAGATCCCTCTCAGCTGCCGCTCCCGGCACGCCGAAAAAGCCTTCGGAAACGCGTCTGGTGGACCTTATATCTCCGCGATCGACTGCTTGCACTGGGTCTACGCCAGTCTCCGCTTATTGCCCGCACTGAATGCAATCTTCCCGAGCTGGAAAACGGTGATTTCGATGTCCAACAGCCTTCTCAGGTGGTATGCTCTATATTCCGGGACTGCGGCTTGTTACAGGATCTGGACCAACAAGCGCGGCTTGCCGAAGTCTGTATCGCCCAGTTGCAACTGAGTCACCACCTTGCGGACATCCTTCAAGCAAGATATACCACTTTTGGACCAAAGATGGGCTGTACCAAACTCATCGCTTTGGTCCTTGTGCCGAAAGCACTGGCTGACAATGCAGAAGATGCACAGGTGTGCTCAAGGAATCTGGACCTGTGGTTTCGCGGACTACCCGATCATCTGAAATACCGCTCAAGGCTTTCACTTTGCTTCGACCCCGGTCAGGGCATTCTTATGCTGCATTGCAGTATCTTAAACTTGTTTTACTACGCCCTGGTATGCGCCCTTCACAGGCCTTATCCCTCACCGATACTCCGAGATTTGTCGGCTACAGAGACGTGTTTCCAACGCAAGTCACTTCACGCAGCCGATGCAAGCATGTCGATATTGTCAGAATTGCAAATTCATGATTTGATCGGTTTCCTTCCTACACAAGGCATCACATTCATGTTACAGGCCGCTATTACATTCTTGGGCGATTCGAAGTCGTCCTCGACACAATTACAATCTCGCAATCAGCAGAATTTGGAAGCATGTCTGCAAGTGCTCCAATGCTTAAGAGATGTTCACACCTATTCTTTCTGGGCCACCAATCTTCTCACAACAGCAGCTGGAAAGCTGCATAAACGCTCTCGGGCCACAATTATGACACATGCCGCGATCGAGGGACGGACAGGCGACGCCGATCGCAACAAGGCCGGGCCAAGCATCAGCTATAGCAACGGCGGTCCTCCCTCGTTTAATATCTCCAGTATCGGGGATCAAGCTGAAGGACCAGCTGATTGTGAGTTGCTTGAGAATACAGGCGGCGATCTATTAGCGCACGGCGGATGTGAACAGCCTGTGCCCTCGTACGAGGGTCCCGAATGGATCGAATACCCCGAATGGATTGATCCGTACGTCCTGTACGATAATCCAAACGCATTGGATCTTTTCCCGGAGTTTGAATGGGCAGGATAGCTTGTCCCGAAAAAGGTGGCATTTGGCCATGAAGACATACTCTATTCTGATAGCCTCCCACTAACCCGACTGTGCGTCGTTCTGCTGTCGGATCTATCCCCAAAAATATTTGATTTTCCCGGGTTAGACTGATATCCAGCCGTCCGGTACATCATGCACTCGCAAAACGCAAACCCGAGGTCAGTTTCCCTTTAAGGTAACTCTACCTCGGAACCCGGTTCCCGATGGGTGGGGCATGGATCCACACCCCCAGAACATCGTTTGAGGTTGAGCTTGAGACGCGCGTCTAGCAGCAATCCTAATCGCGGTGCAGTTCGAGCTGGAGCTATAGGTGCTCGCTGGGCTTTTGTCGGAAGAGCCAACTGCAGTTCAGGACCAGGAAGAGGATGAGGCATCAGGCATCAGGCATGCAATCTCCTTCACAGCAAAGCGACTGATTTAACTTGGCCTTCGAGATTTTCTCTCCTACCCAACTAGAGGAGGTATAACTGACCAGAAGGGTGTGTGTCCAGTGTTGACATGGTTCTGAACATCACCGGGTTTGCCAACTATTCAGCATCTCCGTGCTCACCAGTCACTCATTCCATCGTTGCTGTGCTCCCGCACCGTTGTCACACGCATCGTTGAGTTACGTTAGCCTGAATCGATTCATCTGATCCGCTCGGGCGTCGTAAGGGATGTGCCTCCGTATTGAATACGTATTGATCCAGGCTAATCAGGCTCGGGTCGCTGAAAATCAGATAGAAATACTTCAGTGTCTCGGTCAGCCAGAAGCTCTCCATCCGATCATCCTTAGGGCGCAGGCCGTCAATACCTATCGCGGTGATGTCAGATAGAGCAGCATTGGCAAATTGAGTTTCAGTAATATTTCGGATCGACTGAAACATATCCCATGCCTTTTCCTGATACATTTTGTCGCCCGTAGTGCGATGCATGATAAAGACGCTTTCGATGGCTTCTGGACGGAGGATATAGCGACGATCGTCAATGTCCGTGAAACCCAGAGGGAGTCGCTTCTCTAAGATGATTTCGTTAACGTTGCTATTTGCTGAGGTGGAGCCGGCACGCTCGAGGACAGCAGTCTCATACTTGGCAGCATCCCAATCACAGGGAGCCTTTGAAGGGCATGGCACGAAGTGCGCGATTTCAGGCAGCTGTACTGAATTCATCTCTCAACCCCATAATCCAGAGGGTATCAAGAGAATCTACTAGAGACGCGGCCCAGCCACCAAAGGTATCTCGACCGCAACCAGATATCGGTGATAACTCGTCGTGCATCCAGGCCTTTTCACGATATGAATTCCAACATCTTCGGAACGCCTCCTTGACCTGTTGCTGTCAGTCTAGCCGTACAGATTCGTCCTGGGCAGACAAAGGCGTAAATTGATGCTGCACCGATGACATGACCTTCGGTTTGCCCGTAGGAACGGGATTCCGGTGATAGGGCGGGTAATGTGTATGTCGGTTTTTCCAGAAAGAGTTGGGTGCTGGTGCACCGGGGTTTGGGAGGGAGGGCGCAGTCTGCGGTGGTAGTGATGCAGCGCCGTCATGCAGCTGATATAACAAGAGCATTGCGGTGCTTGCAAGGGCAATGACAATCAGAACCCGCCGTGAAGGAAGGGAGCCCATATTCAGGATTGGTTGTGCCTGTCAAGCAAGGGGGCATATACAAAAGCATAACGGGGATACTAGTATGTCGTCTAAAGATTGGAGGGAGGGGGAAGCACAGAATGAGGGACGGTGGGAAGAAGGATTCCGCAACCGTCTTGAACAGTTTATTTATTGTGAGTCCCATCTTCCAAACTGCATTTCGCATTGATCGCCGGGTCGGTGCGTTCCACGGCAGGCACTCAGCCACGAAATGATTGAGTTTACTACTTAGATCTGTACCGAAGTTATGTGCCTACGAGGAGGTAGCCTTTCCGCACCAAGATGAAGAACAGTGCTCCGTACGCTAGTACGACAGCACTTAGACGCCTAACTCAGGTACCCAACCTAATCTATTATGTAGGTATAAGTAGATTACTTGAAAGGAACATGAGTTGGCCCGGAGCATGCCTATCCACGGATGCCACTGTACTCAGCGGCGAATCTTGACCTCTCCAAAGTCCATTTCCGTTTCCGAACCCGAGCATCCCTCCATTTGACCTGAGCGATGACTGAGCCATTCTGACTTGTGTTCATGGAGTCGGATCCGGAATAAGTCGGCTCCACAGACGAGTAAGTCTATGCAGGGACCCATAACCTGGGCCTCGAGGTTCCCAGTCTGGTGTGGCACATAATCGGAAAACCCAAGTCCAGTGCTGCCTGCTCGGTTGTCGTTGCGTGTGCGCCGCCATGGGCACTTTTCGGCCTATGCCGCTGCCGAGAGGAGGCACCCTTTGGTCAACTCACGATACAATTGTCGCTAGTAGGCTGGGCCGCGAGCTACACGTAGGGTGCGTGTTTTGATTGATTCATAGCACTCTATAGAAGTTTCACGTTAAACAGTCTGTACTGGAGTAGAATGTCCCTGACTTAAACGCACGCTAGGAGGAGCGTCGAGAGGTAAACTTCGTTGCCGAATGTTATGATCTGAACAGTTAAACTGTGTTTAACGAAGGTAGGTTCCTCGATAGAGCGAAGTATCACAAGTGTGTTTCGTAGACGAAGGGTTCTATTCTAGTTCAGATATCAAACGTAGGGGTCTGATTGCTAATGAAGTTGATTACATAAGTTACCCGGCTATGATTGAGCCGCGCGGGCAAAGGATGGAATCGAGTTGACCAGGATGGCTAAATCCCCCGAAAGCTACGATTGGGAAGACCTGTATTTATACCCGGATGCTGCATAGCTGCCTCAAGAGCGGCAGGAGAAGTCCATGATGCAATCAATCAATCATGGTAATTGTACACGGCGTTATCTTAGAGGTATATGAATGAGTGATGGAAGCATGCCTAAGTCTACAGTACTAGTATCCAGGGGATCCATCAAGACAACATTCCTGACCCAGAACTCCGAAGTCTCACTACCTGGTCCAGAAAGGGCAAACAAGGAGTGCAATTGTGCTATATGTTTTGTCTGAAGAGATGAAAGTTGGATTCAAAAGTAGGCTCAACCCTGTGCGCCATCAGTATCGAGCGCAATTCTGACTGGTTGATACGCCCTTGGACCTGGCATGAACAAGATTGTTTTCGTTTCTACGGTTATTCCAAACTCTTTCCTTAGTTTAGAGTCTCATTGAGCCATGCAAACAACACACGTGAAAGTTCAGTGAACGCCCCAGATTGACAATGATAAGCAGCAGCACCAGTGAAATTATGCAGCGTAGCTCTTTCCCCTAATGCATCTGCAACTTTTTGTGGTTGTCCCGGGAAGATTCCCTCAGCCTCTGCATTTGCGATCCACACTGGCATTTGAATGCGATCCACAACGTCCTTAATATTGTATGACCGAACAGATTCTAACCATTCGAATGGTGACTGAATTTTAAAGGCCCATAGACCCTGTGCCAAACCCCACCTGAGCTGTGATGGTGCTTCTGGATTCTTAAGTAATGGAAGAACCGCCGCATCGAAAGCCGATTTATTTTTCGCATCGTAAATTTCTACCAGTTCTTCGGACAGCTGGCCCATAAAAGCCTCGTGTACATCCATAATCCCACCATCGAGAAGAACAGCAGCTAACCGAGGCTCAAACGCTGCGGCACGAGCGGCAAGGTATCCACCGAAAGAAAATCCAAACGAGACGAGACGAGACTCATCAATGTCTTCCGCACGGTTCAAGAGAAGGTAGTCCACAAGAGGGGTCAGGACACGTTCCCAGTCGTAGATGAAGCCCAGATCCTGATTCCTTCGAACGGTGGGGTGGCCTGGGCCTTCGTACGTCAGGCAATTCCACCCACGAGCGAGAGCTGGAACAACAACGGTGTGATAGAGGTCTTCTTGGGAGCCATCATAGCCGTTGCTGAGGATTAAAGTTGGTCTGTGAGCTGCCTCCTTGTTGGTCGACAAGTACCAGATGCCTTCGATCGTAAAGTCATCCGTGAAAACTTGAATCCTTTCACCTGGTATTGGTAGAGCCGCGATTGCCTTGTCAAAGGCTGAGGTCTGCTCGTCCCAAAGTGTGTAGATCAGTGGATCGGACCAATCATCGTGCAAGTAATTATCAGCACGACGGAAATATTGTGCTGCGTGGAACCAAGTTTCTCTTACGTTCACCTGATCGTAGGCATATTTGGGATCTTCGGCTTGTGCCTTTGTCTCATTGGCAAGAGCGTAGAAGGCATTAGTGAAGCTGGTGAAATTTCCAGGCTCGAGCTGTTTAGCAGCTCTTAAAATAGGTGCGATGTCACCACCAGAATATACTGATTGTCCCAGCGGTCCCAGAATATCAAAGTTGAAAGTATCATCTTCGCTCAAAGCTAGAGTTGGAAGTTCATCACTTTGCGCTGTAGTCGTTCCGTAAAAGAAAGGAATGATGGAAAAAGTAATGAAGATGCATTGCGTATCCGGGCGCATGATGCATGAGATTAGAAACAACTTCCAAGTGGTTTTATTGCAATTTGCTTGATCCGTGTCATCGGAAGGTGTTTGATGTATATTGATTATTGAAGACCTGGCCAAAACCAATACTCATGGCGGGCATTTGGGTCAATTTAAATATTCCCAGCCAGTATCAATTGAGCGCAGGCATGTTCGGACCATCGTCAAATACTGTATTGCAAAGCATACCCTGCATTGAATCCACATCCAGCAATGATGTTGCCTATTGAGGAGTGGAGCCAGCTAACCTAGCTAGGTACAATTTTTGCGAGGTAACGCACGTACGTTAGCATTGTGATTCTTCGAGGACATGGGGATTGAGAGCCAATTCCTGAGGACTGTCAGACTAAATAAGCTACGAAACCATCGTACATATACATAGGTAGTGTGAGCCTAAGCGAAGAACTGAAATGACTTGTCCGACGATGAGGTTGTTGGTTAATGAGAAATAGAAACTGACCTACGGAAATAAGCTATGTAGAAATTGAATCTTGGCGCCAAGGATTCACAGTAGGTAGGTATTAGTGCGTAATACCTAACACTATTGCAGTAGTTCTACAAGGCTGGGCGCCGTTGTAAGCACACTACTGTTCCAAAGTTGGCATTGACGGCCTGATCCCCCGCAGTGCTATGTCGTTCTTGAGGTCGCAAGGGACCACAACTATCATCATTGGGATTTCCTTTCCAACCGTTAGACTAAGAATTGCTTTCTGGATCCATTGCGGAAGGGCCTTCACAAAGAAGATTCCACTTTGGTTTCATGGAAACCATCACTTGATTGGATAGTCGTATGTCGACACAAGCTCAGCCATGGTGAATCACGGAAGATCTGGAGCATGCAACACTTGCCTCCGACGAAGAGTAGCATGCGACAAGGCCAAACCTGCCTGCAGCAGATGCAGAAACTCCAATTTTGTATGCTATGGCTACGAAAAGACCAAGCGCAGCATCAAGTTTAAAGATCAAACTTCGTATGCTCTGGCAAAGTCTGAACGACGGCCGCGCGGCTATACTAAGCCCAAGTCGGATGAGCACTCGACTTGGAAGCTTGAGCTACAATCGTTAGATGAGTCCTATGATATTCAAGCTATCACGCTCTTCTTCAATCACATTGTTCTCCCTGGACGGGATAAGTCATCGACCAGCGGGCTTTTTGAAATCATCATCCCTCTTTATGCGACATGCAGCCAACAGTCACCACTTTATCACGCAATTTTGGCGACAGCGATGGTGATACTGACGCTACGGCGAGGCGAGCCGGCCGATGGATTCTTGCCGAGCAAGTGTTTTCATACAGCACTCGCCAGCTTACAAAATGCTCTTTCGAACCAATGCCAGAGCAAACAAAATGAGGTTCTCATGGGTACTATACTTCTTCAACTCCGAGAAAACATCATCGCCATGAGTCAGTCACGACAGGTCAGTCCCGTACACCATAGGGGTGCAGTTTCACTAGTTGAGCACAGGGGATTTCATAACTACGAGGATGATGCGTCCAAGTATCTTCTCTTGCAGGTATTGCACAACGAAGTTGCTTCTGCAATTCGCCATGGAGGCCGAGTACATTCAGACCTGTTGCGGAAATGCCTTCGAAAAGACATGCCATCAAACGCAAGCTTCGAGCTTGACAAGCTTGGAATTGTGGTCGCTGAAATCCAAACTTACTTTAAGTCACTTAACGTGCAGGACCATGGGTGCTGCGACGCGCAATGTACTAGTCAAGAGGATCTCGACCATCTTCACAATCAAGCCTCTGCTTTAGAACAGAAGCTTCAGTCTTGGGCGCGGTCAGTGCCATCATACTGGCAGCCTTTCAGGCTCAGTGCGCCACCAGATTCGATACCCACGTACAGAAACATCTGTGAGATTTATCCATCGATCCAAATCGCTTCCATCTGGAACACATGGAGATGCTACCGCATAATCAATCTGAAAGTAGTCATGGCTTGCAGTCTAGGGCAATTGTCTTGCGTTTTAGCTCTGGAAAGGTCACCCTCTCGCGACTATGACAAGAAAGGAATATACCAAAGTGTGCAGCAATGCCTAGATTCAATCTCTTATAGTGTACCTTTCTACCTGGGCAACCGCCACTCCAAGTGGGATCTTTATTCTGCCGCACCCAACCTCGAGTTCCCGAGTTACCATAATTTAAACGCTGATGAATTCTCATCACTGCAACTTTCGAGACATTGCACAGTCCTGCCCCACGAAGTGCACTCTAGACACGTCCTGGGTCAAGGTGCATGGCACATCCTCAGCCACCTGAGCCATGTTTCGGATTTGCTTTCAGATGCCACCGGTAAGTCTATGAGATCTTGTTCGCCATCAGATCAGATCAATTGGATTGAAGAACAACTCGTCAGAGCAGCATTCTTGCTTGGATTAAGTCCGAATATGAACCACTCGTGCTCGACATGGACTAAAGATGGAGTGGTGTCTGGGACTTGGGTTAAAACAGTGGCCCAGTTAATAAAGACTTAAAGATTAATTATTTTCTTCTATCTAAGTATGATAAGGTTTATCTTCTAACTCCAGGATAGAAAATGAAGTCATTCTTCCTACTGTAACTCAACTATGAGAGTTGCTTCTTTCTGTCTTAGTTCGACTAATCCTCAGATATAATATAACTATTTCCTATTTAATCTTGTTCTTCGAATAAGATTGCGTTCATCTTAGTACCCCATATTTGGCAGGACGGGCTAAGCAGGTCACGGGTGGGACTGAGCTGGAGTTGAGCCAGGGCACATAATACTGAGTAAAGTGGCGAGGTCGCTATCCAAGCTGGGTGCCACGGCCAGGTGCAGATTCACCGGTAAATACCACCAAAACGACGGAATACCTACCTACTTAGGTACCTATTTTCCTAGGTACTGAGGTACTGCACAAGTGCCTCTAACAGGAACGGTAGATTTACTTTTCATTATCTTTGTCACTACCCCGGTACACTTCTACCTCAATGTGTACTCCGTACTCCGTACTTCGCAGTGTGATTAATACCATGCACGGTGTGACCTTTTTGAAGGCGACCAGGGGTTATCCTAAACGGGCTGACATTCCCTCCACCTATCAGGATTCAAAAGAAGCCCCTTCGGCATACCCTTGTATCTTTGTAATGCTACTATCGATACCTCCCTGCTCCATCGACCTCATTATTTACCCAAAGCGTTTGTCACTTTCCACCATTACAAGACAGCTGGGTGGCTGGCCTGCCGAACAGTTGCTAAAACAACCGTGGCTGTACGAGTAACCCATGCTAGCAAGGCTCCTGGTTTGACGCTAATCTTGTGGAAGAGGTCCTTCATGAGGTCTTGATATTGAATTCTTCTTCTCTCCAGCCTGACGTCTGCTGATCGAGCCTGCAAATCACTCGATACACTCATGTTCGCAATGAGAACGGCATATCTTGCCATCACTGCAGCGGCTCTCCTCTCCAACAGTCTGGCAAGAGCACAAGTCGTCCAGGACTCATGGATCACGCCCACTGCACCAAATTTTAGCTCCAACCTCACAGTCGGCGATGTCTACGAGCTCAGCTGGTATTCTAATTTGACGACCTGGTCGCTACATATGCACAGGACGCGGATGTCAGGGATGTGGATGATTGATCACGGACTACAATCTCCATACTCACTCCCATCTCATCGCTGGTAAGTCCTTGAAGCTATTGATGCACGTACTTGCTAAGCATGCTCCGCTCGCCTTCAGTCCGACAGAATCTCCAAGCCATCACATCCCTCACTTGGAGGGTAAACGTGTCCTCGGATGAACTACTTGAAACCAGGCAATCACATGCAGCAACAATATATACCGACTTCGGGGGCGCAATCTCAGCCGTCCGAGCTTGAATCTACTCTCTCGAAGTCGGCTCCTATGCATGAAGTCCCAGCACATTGAATAGAGATATCGATCATAGCATTTGTAAGGCGATGGCATGTGAGCCCTGTAAAAGAGTTGGATAACACGAGTCTCCTTGATAGGTTTGGCGAGCTGATGATGGTCAATCTCAGCGATAGAGGGGGGGGGTTCCTTGTCTTAATTTTGTGTTGTAAATATATTGTATATATCGATGCATCGAGGAAAGTTTCATCACCCAACGCCTCGCGACACTGCGGTCAACCTTGGGTCCTTCGGACTATCCCTCTTGACTATCAAAGGCCCAGCTAGTAACTCTATTCTTAGAAGCAAACTTTTTGCTCAAACGATGGTAATAAGGATGATGCGATGCAGTAAGCGAGAAGGCACTATCACTACTTTAAACAACAGGTTACAGCAGTCACAAAAGACTTTGCCCGAAACATCAGCCCCAGACATGAGAAGGGCTAAGTATGTACGACTAAGTAAACCTGGTTCTTCGAAGCGGGAAGCAGGCTACTATCTAGCCAATCTCGAAAACCCTGGAAGATCTCAGTGCTAAATTATCGATTCTAAAACTGACCCCTCTCCCTCCAGACTTTTCGTCTGCTAAAAGTCTCTAATAAATCAAACATAAAATCTACGGCAAACAGGGCAAATGCTCTGGTGGTCGGAGACGGTTGTTCAATCAGAGCAGAGGAAACCCACTCGCAAGCTCAAGACCGTTCCCGTTTGTTCCACAATTCCTACCAATTTATTATTATTTGCTTCTGGAGAGTCGAGACTTATTTCGGTGTTTTTAGCGAGCGTGGCCCGGGGTCCACACGAGATTTGCATACCTGGCCCGTCCCGCCTGGACACTCGTATTCGCTATTACTCACTGCAATACTCCGTGTATACAGTCGTACTCCCGTACACTCCTTACGCTCCCCTCCAGCCGGTTTTCCAACAACGGTCTTCCATCTGGAAAGAATTGATTGAGAGCCTGGCGTCACATCCACCAACACATCGAGCACACATTATAATAGCCCATGAAGAGAACCCCATGGCTCTTCAGCGGATGAAGTCTGCTCTGCGATCAGGCTGAGATTTTGCCCCCCCA
>Ga0105239_10007754_pt1 | contig 12289 bp, 8 predicted proteins | sample KBSC44metaG_FD_92761 | JGI IMG/M metagenome (GOLD analysis project Ga0105239, IMG submission 92761) | Corn rhizosphere microbial communities from Kellogg Biological Station, Michigan, USA - KBS C4-4 metaG | ecosystem: Host-associated > Plants > Roots > Rhizosphere > Soil | place: Michigan, USA...
ATCGCCGGCGCGACGCCCGTCAGGTGCAGGTGCCGTGCGCCGAGCACGTAATCGGCGACGTAGTCGTCGCACGACAGGTGGCTCGCGGCCGAGCCCTTGCGGAAATATTCGACGGTCGGGTCGCTGCCGTCGTCGTTGCGCGACTTCAGCTGGAAGCCGGTCGGATAGCGCGGATCGACGGTCACGCACGACGCGTCGATGCCTTCGCGCGCGAGCGTGTCGAGCACGTAGGTGCCGAACGAATCGCGGCCGACCCGGCTCATCCAGCCGACCCGGAAGCCGAGCCGCGACAGGCCGATCGCGACGTTCAGGTCCGCGCCCGCGATCCGCTTCGTGAATTGCGCGGCGTGCGCGAGGTGGCACGGCTCGGCGGCGACGAACATCGCCATCGCTTCGCCGTAGGTCACGACATCGAGTGCTGCTTTCATGAGTGAATTCCTCCGTATCCTTCCGGCGTCACGCGGCGGCGAGCCACGCGACGCGCCGCCCGGCATCGCCCGCCAGGTCGGCCGCATCGAACGGGAACTCGATCCCGCGCGGCACCGCTTGCGGCAGCGCCGCGAGCACGCCCGTGACGAGCGGATCGCCCGGCGCGGGCGCCACCGCGAAGCGGCGCGCGCCGTCGCCCGCGACCGCCTTGCAATGAATGTATTCCACATGCGGCGCGAGCGCGTGCGCGCACGCGAGCGGCGCTTCGCCCGGCCACTGCCAGTTGCCGATGTCGAACGTCATGCCGAGTGCATCCGGCGTGCCGGCGTCGGTGAGCGCATCGAACAGCCCGCGGAACTGCGCGAGCGCACCGCCGATCGGCAGCTGGCCGTTCTCGACTACCACGCGGGCACGCGCACCGCGCGACAGCGCTACGATCTGCGCCGCATGCGCGTCGCCGGCAAAGCCGCCGAGCTGGAACTTGACGAAGCGCGCGCCGAGCGCATCGGCTTGCTCGAGCGTGTCGCGCAGCGCGTCGGCGTCGAGCGCGCCGGCTTCCGTGTACAACGTGGCCGGCGTCGAATAGACCGACCACAGCCCGTGTGCGGAAAGTGCCGTGCCGAGTTCGGCCAGCGCGGCGGGCGTCGCGTCGTCGTCGGATGCGAACAACTCGCGGCGCACCTCGAAGCCGGTCGCGCCGGATGCCGCCGCGGTCGCGAGAAATGCCCGGTGGCCCTCCTGGCGCACGCGGTCCATCCCGAATGCGCTCGCCACGATCACGATGTCTGCCATTTCTGCCCTTTTTTACCGGAATGGAACCGGTTCCATTTACTTGAGACGGATGGTGCGCTTCGGTGCTGGTGCGCACCATAGAGGAAATCCCTAAGGCTGGCCGCCGCGGGAATCCGCGCCCGCGCAGCTGCATCCGGCATTCCCGGCAAGGGTTCGGCTGCTTATTGGGCGTCGTGCGTGAGGCTCATCTCGAGGAACCGGGCGGCTACGCGCGACGGCGCGGCGCCGTGCGGCACCAGGATCGAGAAATGGCGCGTGAGCGGCGCGGGGGCCAGTGAACGCGGCACGAGCGCCGCCTGCTCGTGACGCAATGACATCGCCGACACGAACCCGACGCCCATCCCCGCACGCACGGCCTCCTTCACGGCCTCGACGCCCGCGATCTCGAACGCGACGCGCATCGGCGCGCCGCCGTGCGCGAACGCGCGTTCGACGAGCTGCCGCACGCCGGAGCCCTCCTCGCGCAACACGAGCGGATGCGCGGCGAGCGCGTCGAGCGTGACGCCGGCTTCGTACTCCGGCGCGGCGAGCGGATGGCCGGCCGGCACGACCGCGACGATCTCGTCCTCGTGCCACGCATGCACGGCGGTGCCGGGCGGCAGCGCCTCGCCGGGCGGCCCTTCGATCATCGCGATGTCGAGCGACGCGAGCGCGGCGACCACGTCGGCCGTATTGCCGCTCATCGTGTGGATCGTCACCCGCGGCACGCGCGGCTGAAACGCCGCGATCAGGTACGGCAGCAGGTAGCTGGCCGGCGTCGTGCTCGCGCCGATCCGCAGCGTGCCGGCGTCGAGCCCGCGCACCGCGTCGCGAAATGCGCGCGCCTGCGCGAACGTGTCGCGCTGCGCCTTCGCGTACTCCGCGAGCTGTTCGCCGACCGGCGTGAGGCGGATGCCGCGACCGTCCCGCTGGTACAGCAGCTCGCCGAACTCGTCCTGCAGCAGGCGCAGCTGGCCCGACACGGCCGGCTGCGACAGATGCAGCGCCACCGCAGCACGGCTGATGTTCAGATGTTCGGCGACGGCCGCGAACGTTATCAGTTGATCCGGGGTCATGAGAGTGAATTATCTGATTTCCGGATAGTTTACGTCACAAATCACAATTTTTCATATCGATATATCCAAATTAGGATTAAGCCATCGCAACCTGCTTCGCCACGGTGCCCTTCATGTCCACTGCTCCTGCTCCCCATCTCAGCCACGCCGCGCCGTCGATGCGCGGCCAGTTGAACGGCGTGCTGTTCGTCGCGCTGTTCGCCGCCGCCGTCACGAGCCTGTCGGAACTGCCGGCGATCGCCGGGCTCGGCCTGTCGCCACTGATCGTCGGGATCGTCGCCGGCGCGCTGTACGGCAACGCGCTGCGCGACGGCATGCCCGCGAGCTGGGCGGCCGGCGTCAATTTTTCCGCGCGCAAGCTGCTGCGCATCGCGGTCGCGTTCTTCGGCTTGCGCGTGAGCCTGCAGGAAATCGCGCAGGTCGGCCTGCCGGGCCTGACGGTCTCGGTGCTGGTGGTCGTCAGCACGCTCGTGATCGGCACCTGGGTCGGCATGAAGGTGATGAAACTCGATCGCGACGCGGCGCTGCTGACCGCCGCCGGCAGCGCGATCTGCGGCGCGGCCGCCGTGCTCGCGTTCGAGTCGACGCTGCAGTCGAAGCCGCACCAGAGCGCGATGGCCGTGGGCAGCGTGGTGCTGTTCGGCACGCTGTCGATGTTCCTGTACCCGCTCGCGTATCACGCCGGCCTGCTCGGTCTCGACCCGACCGGCCTCGGCCTGTTCTTCGGCGGCACGATCCACGAAGTCGCGCAGGTGGTCGGCGCGGCGAGCGACATCAGCCCGCAGGTCACGCACGTCGCGACCATCGTGAAGATGACCCGCGTGATGCTGCTGGTGCCGGTGCTGCTCGCGCTCGGCTGGTGGCTCGCCCGCTCCGCCCGCTCGGCCAGCGCGAGCGCCGACGGCGCGCACGGCAAGCGCAAGGTGGCCGTGCCGTGGTTCGCGCTCGGCTTCCTCGGCTTCGTGATCGTCAATTCGCTGAACGTGCTGCCGGCCGACGTCACGCATACGCTGAACCTGCTCGACACCTTCGCGCTGACCATGGCGATGACCGCGCTCGGCATCGAGACCCGCGTGTCGCAGATCCGCGAGGCCGGCCCCCGCGCCCTGACCACCGGCCTGATCCTGTACGTCTGGCTGATCGCCGGCGGCTACGGGATCACCTGGGCCGTGCAGCGCTGCGTTGGCTGAGCCGAACGTCCACGATGCGACGCGCGCCGCGCCCGACGGGAAGGTCCCGCGGGCGCGGCGCAGTGCTATGCTTCGCGTCGTTTTCCTTCGTCCTCTTCATCAATCTCTTTCAGCCGTGCTCTCGTTCCTGCTGAAGCTGCGCACTCGCGCCCAGACGCTGTTCCGCCTGTCGGACGCCCATACGATGCTGATCTGGTCGGCCGTCGTCGGCGTCGGCGGCGCCTTCGCCACCATGACGTTCCGCGAAGGCATCGACCTGATGCAGCACCTGATCTCCGGGCACAGCGGCAGCTTCGTGCAGATGGCGAGAAGCCTGCCGTGGTACGTGCGCTTCTGGATGCCGGCCGCGGGCGGCTTCCTGGCCGGCTGCGTGCTGCTGCTCGCGACGCGCGGCGACAGCAAGGCCGCCAAGACCGACTACATGGAAGCCGTCGCGCTCGGCGACGGCGTCGTGCCGGTGCGCCAGAGCCTGTGGCGCAGCGTGTCGTCGCTGCTGACGATCGGCAGCGGCGGCTCGATCGGCCGCGAAGGCCCGATGGTGCAGCTCGCGGCGCTGGCCGCGTCGCTGGTCGGCCGCTTCGTGCACTTCGACCCGCCGCGCCTGCGCCTGCTCGTCGCCTGCGGCGCGGCGGCCGGTATCACGTCCGCGTACAACGCGCCGATCGCCGGCGCGTTCTTCATCTCCGAAATCGTGCTCGGCACGATCGCGATGGAGAGCTTCGGGCCGATGGTCGTCGCGTCCGTCGTCGCGAACATCGTGATGCGGGAATTCGCCGGCTACCGGCCGCCGTACGAGATGCCGGTGTTCCCGGCCGTGACGGGCCCCGAGGTGCTGCTGTTCGTCGTGCTCGGCGCGCTGTGCGGCGTGCTCGCGCCGCAGTTCCTGCATCTGCTCGATGCGTCGAAGAACCAGTTCAAGCGGCTGCCCGCGCCGCTGCCGGTGCGGCTCGCGCTCGGCGGCCTGGTGGTCGGCGTGATCTCGGTGTGGATTCCGGACGTGTGGGGCAACGGCTACAGCGTCGTGAACCACATCCTGCATGCGCCGTGGACCTGGCAGGCGCTCGTCGCGGTGCTGGTGTTCAAGGTGATCGCGACCGCCGCGACGGCCGGCTCGGGCGCGGTCGGCGGCGTGTTCACGCCGACGCTGTTCGTCGGCGCCGTGTTCGGCTCGCTGTTCGGCCTCGCGATGAACGCGCTGTGGCCGGGCCACACGTCCGCGTACTTCGCGTATGCGATGGTCGGGATGGGCGCGTTCATGGCCGGCGCCACGCAGGCGCCGCTGATGGCGATCCTGATGATCTTCGAGATGACGCTGAGCTACCAGGTCGTGCTGCCGCTCCTGGTGTCGTGCGTGTTCGCGTATTTCGTCGCGCGCGCGACCGGCACGACGTCGATGTACGAGATCACGCTGCGCCACCACCAGGACGCGCAGGAACGGCTGCGGCTGCGCACCACGCAGATGCGCGAACTGATCCAGCCCGCGCAGACGGTCGTGCCGCTCGCCGCGAGCGTCGCCGACATGACGCGCGTGTTTCTCGAATATCCGGTGAAGTATCTGTACGTGACCGACGACGCCGGGCGCTTTCGCGGCGCGGTCGCATTGAAGGACATCACGTCCGACCTGCTCGACAAGCGCGACACGACCGACAAGACGGCCGCGCACTACGTGCACACGCCGTTTCCGCTGCTCACGCCCGACATGCCGCTCGCGACCGCGCTCGAACGCTTCATGGCGTTCCAGGGCGAACGGCTGCCGGTGATCGAAAGCGAAGCCGAGCCGACGCTCGCGGGAGTCGTCTACAAGACGTCGCTGCTCGACGCGTACCGCCGGATGACCGGCGAGCGCTGACGTACACGGTGCGCGGCGCGCCCGGTGCGGCAGCGCCGCATCCCCGATCGCCGCACCGCCCGCCGCCCGAGCGTTCAGCCCGGCACGCGCCCCAGCACGACCCGTGCGAAGAACCCCGCCAGCACGGCTTCGGCCGCGTCGGCCGACACGTGCTGCGGATCGGCCGTGTAATACGACTGCACGCCGTCGCACAGGCACATCAGCCCGAATGCGAGCGTATCAGCCGGCAGCAGCAGCGGCGTGCCAGCGCGCTCGGCGAAGCGCTGGATGAACTCGGCCATCTGCAGCCGCTTGCCGTGCAGGAACTGGTTGAAGCGCACGCGAAACTTCGCGTCGCGCGCCGCCTGCAGCTTCGCCTCGCCCCACAGCAGCGAATACTCGTCGTCGCGAAACAGCGTGCTGTAGTACGCGAGCGCCGTCGACTCCATCTGCTCGCGCGACCCGCCTTCCTCGAAGATCGCCTCGAAATCGGCCCGCACCGAATCATGGTCGCGCTCGAGCAGCTCGAGCAGCAGCTCCGACTTGCTGCGGAAATTCGAGTAGAACGCGCCGCGCGTATAGCCGGCGGCAGCCGCGATGTCCTCGACGCTCGCGGCGACATAGCCTTTCTTCAGAAAAATCCGGTGCGCGGCTTTCAGCAGACGCTCGCGCGTCTGGTCCCGGCTCTGCTCGCGAGTTAAGCGCTGTGGTTTCATGGCGCGCAGTCTAGCATCAACCCCCATTCGAATTCATCTTTGCATTCAGATACAGGTGTGTATTAGAATTCGCCGCAGTTTCCGGACGACTTCGTTCGGCACTGTCCGTGCGCCCGCCCGGCGCCACTCGGGGCAAGCGCCCGCCGCGCTTGCCGGCTTCGTTCCGCTCTCACCTGATCTGGGGGTTTCGTGAATCGCTCCGGTTCCCGCGCCGTGCTGCTGATCGGCACCGCGCTCGTCCTTGCCGCCTGTCACCCGAAGGAAGCCGCGCCGCCCGCGCCGCGCCCGGTCGTCGCGTTGCCCGCGCGCGCCGACGGCGCCGCGGTCGCGACCACGCTGCCCGGCGAGATCCAGCCCCGTTATGCGACGCCACTGTCGTTCCGCATCGCCGGCAAGATCATCGAGCGCAAGGTGCGGCTCGGCGATACGGTCAAGGCCGGCCAGGTCGTCGCGCTGCTCGATCCGTCCGACGTCGAGAAGAACGCCGCGAGTGCGCAGGCGCAGTTCGATGCCGCGACGCACAGCCTCGCATTCGCGAAGCAGCAGCTCGAGCGCGACCGCGCGCAGGCGCGCGAGAACCTGATCGCGACCGCGCAGCTCGAACAGACCCAGAACAGCTACACGGCGGCGCTCGCGCAGCGCGACCAGGCGCAGCAGCAGCTCGCGCTCGCGAAGAACCAGCTCCGCTATGCGACGCTCGTCGCCGATCACGCGGGCACCATCACCGCGGAACAGGCCGACACCGGCCAGAACCTCTCGGCCGGCCAGGCCGTCTACCAGCTTGCGTGGTCGGGCGACGTCGACGTCGTCAGCGACGTGCCCGAGGCCGCGCTCGCGTCGCTCACGCCCGGCCATGCGGCGAGCGTCACGCTGCCGTCGCTGCCGGGCCGCCAGTTCGCCGCGAAGGTGCGCGAGATCGCGCCGGCCGCCGATCCGCAGAGCCGCACCTATCGCGTGAAGCTCACGCTCGCCGCGCCCGATCCGGCCGTGCGCCTCGGGATGACCACGAACGTCGCGTTCGACGGCGCACCGGTTGCCGGCAACGCGCCGAGCATCACGCTGCCCGCGACCGCGCTGTTCCACGACGGCCCGCATCCGGCCGTGTGGGTCGTGCGCGCCAAGGACGACACGCTCGAACTGCGCCGCGTCGAGGTCGCGCGCTTCAACGAACGCACCGTCACCGTGTCGCAGGGGCTGCAGCCCGGCGAACGCGTCGTGCTGCAGGGCGTGCATACGGTCAGCGCGGGCGAGAAGGTGCGGCCGGTCGCGCCGCTGCACCCGCAGGACTTCGCGTCATGAGCGGCCCCCGCGAAGAAGGCCGCTTCAACCTGTCGGCATGGGCGCTGCGCCACCAGGCGCTGGTCGTCTACCTGATCGCGCTCGCGACGCTCGCGGGCATCCTCGCGTACACGCGGCTCGCGCAATCCGAAGATCCGCCGTTCACGTTCCGCGTGATGGTGATCCGCACGTTCTGGCCCGGCGCGAGCGCGCGGCAGGTGCAGGAACAGGTGACCGACCGGATCGGCCGCAAGCTGCAGGAAACGCCGGCCATCGACTTCCTGCGCAGCTATTCGCGGCCCGGCGAATCGCTGATCTTCTTCACGATGAAGGACGCGGCGCCCGTGAAGGACGTGCCCGAGACCTGGTACCAGATCCGCAAGAAGGTCGGCGACATCGGCTATACGCTGCCGCCCGGCGTGCAGGGCCCGTTCTTCAACGACGAGTTCGGCGACGTCTACACCAACATCTGGACGCTCGAAGGCGACGGCTTCACGCCCGCGCAGCTCCACGACTATGCGGACCAGCTGCGCACCGTGCTGTTGCGCGTGCCGGGCGTCGGCAAGGTCGACTACTTCGGCGACCCCGACCAGCGGATCTTCATCGAGGCCGACAACACGCAGCTCACGCGTCTCGGTATCTCGCCGCAGCAGCTCGGCCAGGCCATCAACGCGCAGAACGACATCTCGTCGGCCGGCGTGCTGACGACCGCCGACGATCGCGTGTTCGTGCGGCCGAGCGGCCAGTTCGACAACGTCGCGGCGATCGCCGACACGCTGATCCGGATCAACGGCCGCACGTTCCGGCTCGGCGATCTCGCGACGGTGAAGCGTGGCTACGACGATCCGGTCGTCACGCAGATGCGCGCGAACGGCAAGGCCGTACTGGGCATCGGCGTGACGATGCAGCCGGGCGGCGACGTGATCCGGCTCGGCAAGGCGCTCGATGCCGAATCGAAGGACCTGCAGGCGCAGCTGCCGGCGGGCCTCAAGCTGACGCTGGTGTCGAGCATGCCGCACGCGGTCGCGCATTCGGTCGACGATTTCCTGGAAGCCGTCGCCGAAGCCGTCGCGATCGTGCTGGTGGTGAGCCTCGTGTCGCTCGGCCTGCGCACCGGGATGGTCGTCGTGATCTCGATTCCGGTCGTGCTCGCCGTGACCGCCCTCTTCATGTACCTGTTCGACATCGGGCTGCACAAGGTGTCGCTCGGCACGCTGGTGCTCGCGCTCGGGCTGCTCGTCGACGACGCGATCATCGCGGTCGAGATGATGGCCGTGAAGCTCGAGCAGGGCTACAGCCGCGCGCGGGCCGCCGCGTTCGCGTACACGAGCACCGCGTTCCCGATGCTGACGGGCACGCTCGTCACGGTGTCGGGCTTCCTGCCGATCGCGCTCGCGAAGTCGAGCACCGGCGAGTACACGCGCTCGATCTTCGAGGTGTCGGCGATCGCGCTGATCGCGTCGTGGTTCGCGGCCGTCGTGCTGATCCCGCTGCTCGGCTATCACCTGCTGCCCGAGCGCAAGAAGCACGCGCACGAAGCCCACCTGCCGGACGATCACGAGCACGACATCTACGACACGCGTTTCTACCAGCGGCTGCGCGGCTGGGTCGACTGGTGCATCGAGCGGCGCTTCGTCGTGCTGCTGATCACCGGCGCGCTGTTCGTCGTCGCGCTGATGGGCTTCTCGCTCGTGCCGCAGCAGTTCTTCCCGAGCTCGGATCGCCCCGAGCTGCTCGTGGACGTGCGATTGCCCGAAGGCGCGTCGTTCGCGGCGACGCTGCGCGAGACCGAGCGCCTCGAGAAAATGCTCGACAAGCGGCCCGAGATCGATCATTCGGTGAACTTCGTCGGCAGCGGCGCGCCGCGCTTCTACCTGCCGCTCGACCAGCAGCTGCAGTTGCCGAACTTCGCGCAGTTCGTCGTCACCGCGAAATCGGTCAAGGATCGCGAGAAGCTCGCCACCTGGCTCGAAACCACGCTGCGCGACCAGTTCCCGGCCGTGCGCTGGCGCCTGTCGCGGCTCGAGAACGGCCCGCCCGTCGGCTACCCCGTGCAGTTCCGCGTGAGCGGCGACGACATCGCGACGGTGCGCTCGATCGCCGAGAAGGTCGCGGCGACGATGCGCGGCGACGCGCGCACGGTGAACGTGCAGTTCGACTGGGACGAGCCGGCCGAGCGCTCGGTGCGCTTCGAGCTCGACCAGAAGAAGGCGCGCGAGCTGAACGTGACGTCGCAGGACGTGTCGAGCTTCCTCGCGATGACGCTGTCCGGCACGACCGTCACGCAGTATCGCGAACGCGACAAGCTGATCGCGGTCGACCTGCGCGCCCCGCGTGCGGATCGTGTCGACCCGGCGAAGCTCGCGGGCCTCGCGCTGCCGACGCCGAACGGCCCCGTGCCGCTCGGCTCGCTCGGCCGCTTCACGCCGGCACTCGAATACGGCGTGGTGTGGGAGCGCGACCGGCAGCCGACGATCACCGTGCAGTCCGACGTACGCGCGGGCGCCCAGGGCATCGACGTCACGCACGCGATCGACGGCAAGCTGAATCCGTTGCGCGCGCAACTGCCGGTCGGCTACCAGATCAACATCGGCGGATCGGTCGAGGAAAGCGCGAAAGCGCAGTCATCGATCAACGCGCAGATGCCGCTGATGGCGATCGCCGTGTTCACGCTGCTGATGATCCAGCTGCAGAGCTTCTCGCGCGTGCTGATGGTCGTGCTGACCGCGCCGCTCGGGCTGATCGGCGTGGTCGGCACGCTGCTGCTGTTCGGCCAGCCGTTCGGCTTCGTCGCGATGCTCGGCGTGATCGCGATGTTCGGGATCATCATGCGCAACTCGGTGATTCTCGTCGACCAGATCGAGCAGGACATCGCGGCCGGCCACGGACGCCTCGACGCGATCGTCGGCGCGACCGTGCGGCGCTTCCGTCCGATCACGCTGACGGCCGCGGCCGCCGTGCTCGCGCTGATCCCGCTGTTGCGCTCGAACTTCTTCGGGCCGATGGCGACCGCGCTGATGGGCGGGATCACGAGCGCGACCGTGCTGACGCTGTTCTACCTGCCCGCGCTGTACGCCGCGTGGTTCCGTGTGAAGCGCGACGAACGCGACCCGCACGAACCGCCGCACGACGGCACGCCTGCCGCGCCGTCGGGAGTCTGACCATGGAACTGTCGATGAACCTGAAAACGAAGGCCGCGCGGGCGCTCGCGGCCGCGAGCCTCGCCGGGCCGCTGGCCGGCTGCGCGTGGTTCGCGCCGAGCGGCGAGCCGCCCGCGATGCCGTCGCCCGCGCATTACGGCGCGACGCCGCAATTGCAGCAGACCGTCGCCGCGCAAGGTGTCGCGCAGCAGTTCGAGGTCGGCGCGCAGCCGGCGCCCGACTGGTGGAAAGAGTACCGTTCCGATGCGCTGAACGCGCTCGTCGACGAAGGGCTGCGCAACAGCCCGACGCTCGGCGCGGCGTCGCATTCGCTGGATGCCGCGCGCGAGCAGCTGCGCGGGCAGATCGGCAGCTCGATGCTGCCGTCGATCGACGCGGGCGCCCAGGCCACGCGCCAGCGCGCGCTCGGCGTGCCGATTCCCGCGCTCGGCGCGCCGACGCTGCTGTACGACACGTTCGTCGGGCAGTTGCAGGCGAGCTACACGGTCGATCTGTTCGGCGTGTCGCGCTTCGCGAACCGCGCGCTCGCGAAACGCGTCGACGTCAGTGCGTTCCAGCTCGAATCCGCACGGCGCGCGCTGGCCGCGAACATCGTCACCGCGTCGATCACCGTGGCGGTGCTCAACGCGCAGATCGAGACGACCGAGCGGCTCGTCGCGCTCGCGAACGATCAGGCGCACGACGCCGAACGCCGCCATGCGCTTGGTTCGGCATCGCGCAGCGACGCGCTGACTGCACGGCAAAGCGCCGACACGTTCGCGGCGAGCCTGCCCGCATTGCGTCAGCAACGCGACTCGGCCCGCCATGCGCTCGCGGTGCTGGTCGGCCGCACGCCCGACCGGCCGCCGGCCGATCTCGCGCTCGCCGATCTGCACCTGCCCGAGCAGGTGCCCGTCGTCGTGCCGTCGGATCTGCTGCAAAGCCGTCCGGACATCCAGGCCGCCGACGCCGGGCTGAAAGCCGCCGCGGCCGAAGTCGGCCTCGCGACCGCGCAGATGTTCCCGCAGCTGTCGCTGTCAGCGGCGATGGGTAAAGGCGGCTTCAGCTGGCCGACGATGCTGTCGGGCGCCGGCTCGATCTGGAACGTCGGCGCGTCGCTGAGCCAGCCGATCTTCCACGGCGGTGCGCTGCTCGCCCAGCGTCGCGCGGCGAAGGCGACCTACGAGGCCGCGGTCGACCAGTACAAGCAGGCCGTGCTCGGCGCGTTCCAGAACGTCGCCGATTCGCTCGCGGCGCTGGAGCACGATGCCGAGGCGCTCGACGCGTCGTCGCACGCCGCGCTTTCCGCGCGCGGCGCGTATGACGACGCGGCCGCCCGCGTGCGGCTCGGCGCGCTGCCGCCGTCGGCCGCGCGTGCCAGCGAACTGCAGTACCGCAATGCGCGGCTCGACGAGCTTCGCGCGACCGGCGCACGGTTCGCGGATACCGCGCGGCTTTACCAGGCGATGGGCACGCCCCCGGTCGACGGCGCCGGCAAGGACGGGAACGCCGGGAAAGCCGACCCGGCCGGCAATCCTGGCAACGCGGCTCACGACACCCCCGACGCCCACGCGCGCAGGGCCGCGCCCGACGCGCCGCCGTCGCCGCCGTCACTGCAATAACGCGCGGTTTCTCCTTCAGGCGCACGGCGCGCGGGGCCCTCCCGCGCGCCGATCCGCCATCTTCCGCTTGACCCTCACGTAGCGTAACGTTCGAGACTCCAGTGTGCGCACCGAATGGAGGAACGAATGCGACTGAAAGTGGGAGAACTGGCGAAACGCAGCGGGCTGACCGTCCGCACGCTTCATCACTATCACGCAATCGGTCTGCTGACGCCGTCGGCGCGCGCCGACAACGGCTA
>Ga0105239_10007756_pt1 | contig 12287 bp, 13 predicted proteins | sample KBSC44metaG_FD_92761 | JGI IMG/M metagenome (GOLD analysis project Ga0105239, IMG submission 92761) | Corn rhizosphere microbial communities from Kellogg Biological Station, Michigan, USA - KBS C4-4 metaG | ecosystem: Host-associated > Plants > Roots > Rhizosphere > Soil | place: Michigan, USA...
AATTGGAACGATAAAAGTTTCAGAGAAAAATAAGACGGGTAATTATACCTGGTTGCACTTAAATCCATCCTCAAGAAATTTATATAGAATAAAATCTGTTGATAGGAATGGGAAAATTTTTTATTCATCTGCGCTGCTGGTAAGCCTTAAAATGGAGAATAATTCTTTTATTAAAGTCTCACCAAATCCCGTCGCAGATCATATAATTCATATTCATTTTTCCAATGCGTTACCGGGTGCTTACGTGATTAGTTTATTCAATGCTGATGGAAAAGAAGTATTCAGGCAAACAACTGAATACCTTGGATATGAAAGCGATTGTTTGTTAAAATTACCTATGACAATCGCCCCTGGAGTATATTTTCTGAAAACATCCAACGGTGGGCAATTAGTTACCGATAAAATTGTTGTTCAATGAAATTAGCGTAACCTGTCAACGCTCTTAATAAGTTTTTGGTCTTTATAAATTCCTCTTACAGCCAATATTAAACAAACAGGAACTAAGAATGGGAAAAAGGCAGTAAAATCATACTGACCCTCATTTGGTAAAAATTTTTTCGTTTCGGAAAAATATAAAATGATATTAAGAATAGCTACTACAGCAGTGGCAAGAGCTAACTTGATTTGCATTTTACGATCCTTATATAAAAAAATTATGACCAGTGATGCGATAGCAACAGCAACAGTAAGTATTAGAAGTATAATATTGGTCACCGCAGTAAGGCTTAAAAATATTTTTTGGTTGTTGATTAATTTATTCCCGCTAAAAAAAGAAAATTTCAAAGTAAGAAAAGCACAGGCAGAAGCCGCAAGTAACCATAACGATTGCACACGTTGTATCATAGATAGTTAGATTGTTTTTACAAATCTCAACTTTCATCTTTCAAATTCCAAATTCAATTTAATAAGGCATCTTGAGAGATATTTGATGATTATGGTTACCTAATGCCTCATGTGGCAGGCAATAGGTATAAAAGCAGCATTCTCCTTGCAATAACGAATGCTGTATATTTGCAACCCTAAATAGTAATAAACAGTTTAATACAGGTTATGTTTAATAATCTTTCTGAGCGTCTTGAAACCGCGTTTAAAAACCTAAAAGGTGAAGCAAGAATCACCGATCTTAATATTGCCAACACTTTAAAAGACATACGTCGCGCTTTAATAGATGCAGACGTAAACTATAAAATTGCAAAAGAGTTTACTGATAAAGTAAAAGACAAAGCGTTAGGTGAAAAGGTAATCAATGCTATTAGCCCTGGCCAGTTAATGGTAAAAATTGTGCAGGATGAGCTGACAGATTTAATGGGTGGAACAGAAGCTTCTTTTAATGTTTCTGGCAATCCTTCTGTAATACTAATTGCAGGCTTGCAGGGTAGTGGTAAAACAACTTTCAGCGGTAAACTGGCCAACTTTTTAAAGACTAAAAATGGCAAGTCTCCTTTGCTGGTAGCTGCAGATATTTACCGTCCTGCCGCTATTGATCAGCTAACGGTACTTGCTGAACAGATTGGTGTTGATATTTATAGTGAACGGGAAAACAAAGACGCTGTTTCAATCGCTTTAAATGCCGTAAAAGAGGCAAAAAGTAAAAATAAGAATATTGTAATTATAGATACGGCCGGTCGTTTGGCAATAGATGAAGCAATGATGACAGAAGTTGCAAACATCAAAGCTGCAGTTAATCCCACAGAGATCTTATTTGTAGTTGACTCAATGACAGGTCAGGACGCTGTTAATACAGCAAAGGCGTTTAACGACAGGTTAGATTTTAGTGGTGTTGTCTTAACGAAATTAGATGGTGATACCCGCGGTGGTGCCGCGCTTTCTATTAAGTATACTGTTCACAAGCCTATTAAGTTTGTAAGCAGCGGCGAAAAAATGGAAACGCTTGATGTGTTCTATCCTGACCGTATGGCGCAACGTATCCTGGGTATGGGTGATATCGCATCATTGGTTGAAAAAGCACAGGAACAGTTTGATGAAGAACAGGCAAAAAAGCTTGAGAAAAAAATCCGCAGAAATCAATTCGATTTCCAGGATTTTCTTGATCAGTTGCAGCAGATAAAGAGAATGGGTAACCTGAAAGATTTGATGGGAATGATTCCTGGCGTTGGCAAGGCCATTAAAGATGTAGATATTAGCGATGATGCGTTTAAGGGAGTTGAAGCAATTATTCATTCAATGACGCCTCAGGAAAGAGGAAACCCTGACATTATTGATCAAAAAAGAAAATTACGCATTGCAAAAGGATGCGGTAAAGACATTGCCGATGTAAACGCTTTTATGAAACAGTTTGAGCAAATGCGACAGATGATGAAGATGATGAACAAAATGCCAATGGGTATGGGTAAAATGCCAGGCGGCATGGGCATGAGAAGATAGCAGAATGCTGAATTTCTTTACAGTGTACCAGATAAAAAGAAACCCGCCTGTTGGCGGGTTTTATATTGAAAATAATTTTAGTGCTTATTGCTGGTTGTAAGCTTTTACAAGAAATACATAATCCTCCACCTGCTGTATTTGCTTAACACGATCGATGCCTTTTAAGGAAGAATTATTAGCTGGTACTTTTATTTTTTGAAGGGTGCTGTCAGATTTTTTTAATTCATCAATCATTTTATAAATACCCTTTGCTTTAATAGCAAAAACAACACCTTCTGCACTTGTTTGACGGGTACTTAAAATGCCTACAATTTCTCCGTTTTTGTTGAACACCGGTCCACCTGAGTTGCCGGGATTTGCACTCAATGATATCTGGCAACTGGCAGTATCACCATCAAAACCACTCTCTGCACTTAAGTATCCCATGTTGTAAACAATCTCATCTTTGGGGTACCCCAGTGTATATAATTCTTCACCTAGTTCTATATTTCCTTTCTTTATGGAATAAGGCAGACTGCCCGAAGGTTTATAAGTGTTGTCATCTATTTTAAGAATAGCGAGATCCCTTGTTTGATCGATGTTTACAATTTTAGCTATAAATTCCTGTCCTTTATTATTTACAACTATTGCGCCTGAACCCTTTAAAACGTGGGCATTGGTTACAAGATAACCTTTATTGTCGATAAGGAAAGCTGTACCACTGCTTATAACTTTTACATCTTTAGGTATGCTTGAATTAAGTTCGCTTATTTTTTTATTTTGAATCTGCTGAACTTTCTTTATTTGATCAATAGCGCCGTTTAATTGCTGAATCTGGGATTTGTTTACAGAAGGAGTGAGGTAAGCAACCAGTACACTAATAGTTAACGCTGTAAAGCCTGCAATAGAAGCTGCAATAGCAGTTACTTTTTTATACTTATGATAAAATTGAACAAGCTTGCCTTTGGTACGTACAACTCCATCCTCGTTTATGTCGCCTTTTTCCAGCAACCTTGCATGAGACTCATGCAAAAAATGCTTAAGATTTCTATGGCCTGTGTAAGCATCCATCTGCTGAAGAAAAAGCTTGTGTTCTACCACCATCTGGTCAATTTCAGGTGTATCTTTTCTAAGCTGTTCAAAATAAGCCTTTTCTTCAGGAAGCATAGCGTTAGTTAAATAACGCTCAATCGAATCTAAAAGTAAAATGTCTTCCATCACTGCTATTCTCCAATATTATATTGAGCAAAAAATAATTTTTTTAACCGCATCAGGCACTTATACTTCTGGTTTTTTGCATTGTCAGAATTTGTATATCCAAAACTTTGCGCTATTTCAGTCATATCCTTCTTTTGAATATAATAAGATTCCAAAATGCTTTTACAGGGTTCACCAAGACTATTAAATGCCCTGTCCATCATTGAAAATTCAGCATTTCTTTTTTCATGTATTTCCATGTCTTCTTCTACCGGTATGGTGTCTTCAAGACCGTCAATTTGTGCTGAATGTCGTCCTATCTGGCTTAAGCGTCTCAACCAAAGCCGGCGACTAATTGAAAACAGGTAAGTTCTAATCTGGCAGGTGAGTACAAAAGATTCATCTTTTGATTTTTCGTAAAGAGCAATCACCGCTTCCTGAAATACATCTCTTGCCTCGTCATATGAACCATTATTGTTTAATACAAAAGCCTGTACAACATTAAAATTGTCTTTATAAATTGTATCAATTGCCTTTGCATCGTTATTAGCCAAACCTTTCAGGAGTAATTGTTCGTTGCTGTCAGATCTCACTTTAAAAACTACTTTTAATATCAGATGGGGCGTAAAAGTAACCCAAAAAGGAAGTAAAAAAATTTTTAAAAAATTTTTCGGAGGCACGGGTTACCTTTTTCTGTTTTCTGTATAAATATAAAATTCACTCACAAAAAACATTCAAAACAATGAAAAAGCTGTTATTCGTTTTAGCACTTGGCGCTTTCGCTGCATGCGGTTCTGGAGAATCAACTTCAACTACTACTGACACTGCTGCTGCTGCTGTTGACACTGCTGCTGCAAAGGTTGACACTGCTGCTGCAAAAGTTGATACTGCTGCTGCAAAAGTTGATTCTGCTGCAAAGAAAGTTGATTCTGCTGCAAAGAAGTAATTAAATAAAAACTACCGTGTATAAGAATTTGATGGTGTCGTGCTTGCAGACAAGAAGGTAGTTCAAAATTTTTTTCATATGGCAAGCAATCGTTAGAGGCCGTCCTTATTCTTAGGGAGGGCTTTCTTTTTTTCATGTTGTTCTTAATTACTGCTTCCTTACATTTGCCAAAATCCATTTTATGGCAGAACAACAACCAAATAGCCAGTTAAATATTGAAATAAGTGAAGAGATAGCCGAGGGAACTTATGCTAATCTTGCCATTATTACCCACAGTCATGCAGAATTTGTCATAGATTTTGTGAACGTTATGCCCGGTACCCCCAAGAGTAAAGTAAAATCACGTATTGTATTTACGCCGATGCATGCAAAGCGTTTTATGCGGGCTTTGCAGGAAAATGTAGAACGTTATGAACAGCTTAATGGAAAAATACAAGATCTCGAACAAGTTGAAATACCATTAAACTTCGGTGGACCTACTGCACAAGCTTAATTTTTATTTCAAAATTGATACTAACGAAAAATCCATCAGCATTAACTGATGGATTTTTTATTAAGAAGGTTGTTCTATAGAGATTTTATTTCCCTGTCTTGGTATTTACTTCACCACTTATTTCAAGTATTACTGGTTCTGCAACATTCGCAAATTTTACAGTAACCTTCTTAGTGAATTGCCCTTCGTTGGCTGCATTATAAGTCACCTTTATTGTTCCGGATTTTCCTTTTAGCACAGGTGCTTTTGAATACTCTGGAGAAGTACAACCGCATTCAGCAGTTGCATTTTCAATAATTAAAGGTTTGCTTGAATTATTAACGAATTTAAATTCTGTCGTAACTGGTTTATCCTTTGGGATTTTTCCAAAAGAATATTTCAATGAAGTAAATTGAACATCCTTATCAGTTTGTGCAAATGTGCTCAAGCTCATTAGCAATGCAGCAAAAAAAAGAATCTTTTTCATGGATAAAATAGTTTTGCTATTATTTATTTAGTATCAGTTGTTACGATTTGGGATTTAACTTTTGTACAGCAGCATTGGCTGGCGCAGCATTTTCAGGAGCCTTAAAGGTTTCACCATGAAAACGTACTACTTGCTTTAAACCGTTATTGAAAAAGATAGTAGCATTTTTATTAAACACTCCGTCAGACATTGCATTATATCCAAGCGTAACTTTAAATGTTTCACCGGCTGCGTATGGGCCAGGTTTCCATTTAGGAGTTGTACAGCCGCAACCAACCTGAACATTTTCAATTTTCACTGAATCGCCGCTTACATTTTTCAGAATTACATCATATTCCACAGGCTTTCCCTGGGGTATTTTTCCAAAATTGTGGTCGAGATCTGTAAATTCAATCACTTTTGTAATATCCTGCTGTGGGTCGGTTGCAGGCGCTGAGGTTTGAGCCCGCGCATTTACAAAAACAGTCAGCGCTAACACACTCAGTAAAACTGTTATCTTTTTCATTTTTTTTATTTGTATACGTAAATTTAGAAAACAAATCTAAAAGAAAGAAACAGAACGAAAATGAAATTCTTTCCGGGTGTAATTTTAAAAGAATATTAATACATCTTTGCCTGTAAACTGTGGAATAAGAGTGCATTATTTTTAGTGGCTAACATTTGTTCGCTTTTTTTGAATTAATAAATTTGCAGCATGGAAAATCTTACCGCCTCATTTGAACAAAGTAACGATATGCTTTCTTATGAAGACTTTCGTTCTGAAGTATTGAATGACTACAGGATTGCTGTTGAAAGCAGGGAAGCAAGTTTATTGGGTAGGAGAGAGGTACTTACCGGCAAAGCTAAATTCGGAATTTTTGGCGATGGTAAAGAAGTGGCGCAGGTTGCGATGGCTAAGTTTTTTCAACCCGGTGATTTTAGATCAGGTTATTATCGCGATCAAACATTTGCTTTTGCATCCGGGCTTGCTAACATACAACAACTCTTTGCTCAGCTATACGCTGATGCAGATATACATAATGAGCCGTTAAGTGGTGGGCGACAAATGAATGGCCATTTTGTTACAAGAAATGTGGATGAGGATGGCAATTTTTTAAATCTTGCAGAAATAAAAAATACAGCCTCTGACATGGCGCCAACTGCATCACAAATTCCACGCTCTGTCGGGCTGGCGCTTGCTTCGAAACTCTTCCGCAATTCCGAGGCTCTTTCTTCTTTTAAGCAGTTATCAAATAATGGAAATGAAGTTTGCTTTTGTACTATAGGAGATGCATCCACTTCTGAAGGGCATTTCTGGGAAGCCGTGAATGCAGCAGGTGTTTTACAGATACCTCTCGCAATTTTTGTTTGGGATGATGGCTATGGCATTTCTGTTCCTAAAAAAGTACAGACAACCAAAGGGTCTATCTCCGCAGTGTTGGAAGGATTTAGAAAGCAACCCGGTACAAATGGAATAGATATTTATAAAGTTAACGGCTGGGATTACCAGGAGATGTGTGAGGTTTTTGAAGAAGGAATATCCAGGATAAGAGAAACGCATGTGCCAGCTATTTTTCATGTTGATGAACTGACGCAGCCCCAAGGACATTCTACTTCAGGTAGCCATGAAAGATATAAATCTCCAGAGAGACTTGAATGGGAGCGTAAATATGATTGTATCAGGCAAATGCGTGAATGGATAATCAGCAATGAAATTGTTGTTCATGAGGAGTTACTGGAAATTGAAAACAATGCAAAAAAATATGTTCGGGACTGTAGGAATCTTGCCTGGAATAACTATATAACACCTGCAAAAGAAAGGGCAGCGAAAGCGGTGGAACTTATTCGTAGCGCTACTGTAAATGATATTGATGCTTACAGAAAAGTTCAGAAAGCTGCAGATGAACTAGCGACTGTCAGGGAACCTCTGCGAAAGGATGTAATGCGCGCATTATCAGTTGCATCTACCATTGTTAGAAATATTCCGGGTGCTGAAGAAATACAAGAGTATTATAATGAGCTGAAGCAGGAAGGTGAACGTCTCTACAACTCCTACCTGTACGATAACGGGCCTAAGAGTGCTTTACGCGTTCCTGAAGTTAAAGCAGAATATACAGATGCCTCTCCCGTAGTAAATGGATATGAAATACTGAATCACTACTTTGATGAGTTGTTTGAGCGTAACCCGCTGGTAGTTGCGTTTGGAGAAGATTTAGGAAAAATAGGAGATGTGAATCAAGGATTTGCGGGGCTTCAGCAAAAGTATGGTGATCTTCGAATTTTTGATACAGGCATACGTGAGCTTACCATCATGGGTAAAGGTATTGGCCTGGCTCTTCGTGGATTAAGGCCGATAGCGGAGATACAATACATGGATTATATCGTTTATGGGTTACAACCGCTTACAGATGACGTAGCTTCTTTGCATTTCAGAACAGTTGGGCAGCAAAGTTGTCCATTAATCGTGCGTACCCGTGGCCACAGGCTTGAAGGTATCTGGCATAGTGGTTCGCCCACAGGTATGATCCTAAATGCGCTTCGTGGAATGTATATATGTGTACCTCGCAACATGACACAGGCGGCTGGCATGTACAATACACTATTGAAAAGCAATGACCCTGCGCTTGTAATAGAAAGCTTAAACGGTTACAGGTTAAAGGAAAAACTACCGTCAAATCTTGCTGAATTTACTGTTCCATTAGGCATACCGGAGATATTAAAAGAAGGAGAAGATATTACTATAGTGTCTTATGGATCTGTTCTCCGTATTGTGCAGGAGGCGGCCACAAGATTGGAAGAAGTAAATATCAGTTGTGAAATTATAGACATACAAACGCTTTTGCCTTTCGATATTCATCATAAAATACTGGATTCTTTAAAGAAGACAAATCGAATTGTTTTTATTGATGAGGATGTTCCCGGCGGCGCTGCTGCTTACATGTTTAATAAAGTAATGGAAGAACAAGGTGGATACAAATGGCTGGATGTTGCTCCAAGAACAATAACTGCCAAGGAACATCGCCCTTCTTATGGAAGTGACGGTGATTATTTCAGTAAACCAAATGCTGAAGAAATTTTTGAAGTGATTGTTGAAATGATGGAAGAGTGAAGTGAAAGTGCATCAGGCGCTTTCCTTCACCCACTTTAAAGCAATCTTTAGTTGCTCATCCATAGAAAGATTGGAATTGTTTAATACAATCGCATCTTCTGCCTGGCGAAGCGGGCTGATTTCCCTGTTACTATCCAGGTAGTCTCTCATCTCCAGGTTTTTTTGCACTTCTTCAATCGTTATGCCAGGATTCTTTTCAAACAATTCTTTAAAACGTCTTTCCACACGTACTGCAGGGTCCGCAGTCATAAATATTTTCAATTCAGCTTTAGGAAAAACAGTCGTGCCTATATCTCTGCCATCCATTACAATCCCTTTTTCTTCCCCCATTTTTTGTTGCTGGGCAACTGCAAATTCCCTCACTTCTTTAATGGCAGATACTGAACTTACATTTTCACTCACCAGCATGTCTCTTATCAGAAGCTCCACATTTTCTCCATTCAGGAACATATCGCTCCTACCAGTTCTTTCATTAAACTCAAAAGAAAGTTCAATATTTTCAAGCGCTTCTTTTACTTCTTCAGAATGCTCGAGATTAACATGATTACGAAGAAAATAAAGTGTAATCGCACGATACATCGCACCACTATCTATAAAAACATAGTTGAGTTCTTTAGCCAGTTGTTTGGCGAGTGTACTTTTTCCGCAGGAGGAAAACCCATCGATTGTAACAATTATCTTCTTCATGTAAAAGCAAAGTTGCAGCAAAATATTTTGTAATACAAGCAAAAAGAAAATGTTATAGCTGTTTAAATAAAAAAACCGACTCTATAAAAGCCGGCTTTTCTTTATACTTAAATTTAAAAATTTAGTTGGTAATAACCTCTACGCCCGGATGCTGTTTTTCATTAAACACAAACTTTGAATCGGGCAAGGTAGCGTTTGTATTAATATTGTTTAAAGCAAATTCTATAATGTTATCGCTCTTGTCTACAACCCTTGCTTTCGTAATAAGAGTTTTTGATTTATCTACAAATACATTTACCTGTTTAAAATTTTTCCTGTTGTCGAGCGGCGTCATTTGAATTTCATTGTAATTACCGGCAGAAGAAACAAGTTTATAAGTAAAATCCTTATCGTAGAAGTTAGACAATAATTTTTGAGGAGTTAAGGTGCGGCTGTCATTGTCAACATCACTTACTGTTACTTCATTTTCTCCGTTATAATTCCAGGTTTTTGCACCGTTGCAAAAAATTTCTGTTGTGCCTTGTTTAATATAATATTGCTGTCCCTTTATTGAAATCTGGCCGCTTACAGAACCTTTTTTAACATTTTTTCTGTCTTTGGTTGAATAAGAAAAGCCAGCAGTTACACCTTTAAAAGTCTTTAGTTTAGCACTAACCCCGTCCAAAACTTTTTTTGCATTAACATCATTTTGAGCATTGGCAATCAAACCGGAAGCTACTAGCATCACCAATAAAAAGTACATTTTTTTCATCATCATTCATTTTGAATTTGCAAAGATAATTTAATATGCCGGCAGTATGACTTAACGCTTTTTCATTTGTTTAAAATAAAGGCAGTTAAAACTTACTTTTCGGTTAACGCTGAGACTAATTCCAATTACATACCGATTCTTTGGTAGCAGTGCTTTTTTTGAAATTCTTAACGACCGCTTAGATGCTGGGAGATATTCTGTTCATAAATTGCCATTTTAAATGTAATTTTGCCCGCTTTATGAAGTTAATCATCCAGGTCTTAGTGTTTAGTGTGCTGCTTTCTTCCTGTGCATCAAAGTTTGCAAAGGTGTTGAAAAGTAAGGATAATGAATACAAATTAAAAATGGCAGAGCAATACTATGTTAACAAAAAGTATAGTTATGCGCAACAGTTGTTTGAAGATTTGTTTCCTTATCTAAAAGGAAAAGACAGCTATGAAGACGCGTTTTATAAATATGCATATTGTGCTTATTATGACAGAGACTACCTGAATGCGGAGAATCTTTTTAAAACATATACAGAAACTTTTCCTAACGGCCCACGCGCAGAAGAGTGTGAATATATGCGGGCTTATTCGTTTTATAAGCAGTCGCCCAAGGTTGATCTGGATCAAACCAATACAACCAAAGCAATTGCGTTATTACAGGCATATATTAATACGCATGCTGAAAGCACAAGAACAAAAGAGGCCAATGATATTATTGATAAGCTGAAAGAAAAGCTGGAACTTAAAGAATACAAAAGCGCTATTTTATATTACAACATGGGGCGTTATTATAAAGCTGCCGCTGTTTCTTTTGCAACTTTAATGGATAACTACCCGGAGTCTAAAAAAAGTGATGAATACAAATTACTTATTATAAAGTCGTATTTTAAATATGCTGAAATGAGTATCTGGGAAAAGCAGCAGGAAAGATTTGAAAGGGTTTTGACAGAATGTTCTGAATTTAAAGAACGTTACCCTGAAAGCAAACTGCAGCAACAGGTAGACGAATACAAAACACTCGCAACAAATAACATAAAAAAAATACAAAATGAGCAAACTCAGGCGACAACTCAGCGCTAATACAACCAATGTGGTTGAAACTAAAAGCCTGATAGATATTAAGGCCCAAACGGGTAACCTGTATGAATCTATTTCTATTATAGCAAAGCGTGCCAATCAAATAAACATTGCTTTAAAAGAAGAGCTTCATAACAAACTGGAAGAATTTGCCAGCCATACAGACAGCCTTGAAGAAATTCATGAGAATAAGGAGCAAATTGAAATTTCAAGAGCGTATGAGAAAATGCCTAATCCAGCAATTCTTGCAACGCAGGAATTTATGGATGGTAAGGTATATTTCCGCAAAAATGAAGATGATCTTTTTAGATAGTTCATTTTTTAAAACATTTATAGGAACGACAGTTTAAAAAGCTGTCGTTTTTTATTGTTTTAAAGAATAAATTTGATATACCGGCTTGGTCAACATTCAATATTCATTATCTCTTGTTCGTTATTTTATGCTTGCAGGAAAAAAGATATTGTTAGGTATAACGGGAAGTATTGCCGCATATAAAGCAATTCTGTTAGTAAGGCTTTTGGTAAAAGCAGGCGCTGAAGTTAGAGTAATAATGACGCCTTCCGCGAAAGATTTTGTATCTCCATTGGTGCTCTCAACCTTATCAAACAATAAAGTATTAATTAATTTATTTGATGAGGATAGCTGGAGTAACCATGTAATGCTTGGAAGATGGGCAGATGTAATGCTGATTGCGCCGTTAAGCTGCAACACGCTTGCCAAGATGGCTAATGGCCAGTGTGATAACCTTCTGCTTGCTGTTTATCTATCAGCAATATGTCCTGTTGTGGTTGCGCCTGCTATGGATGAAGATATGTGGCATCATGCAGCAACGAAAGCTAACATTCAAAAGCTGGCCGACTATGGAAATAAAATACTTAATGTTAGAAATGGGGAACTTGCAAGCGGGTTAACCGGAGAGGGGAGAATGGCAGAACCGGAAGAAATTATTCAATACCTGCAACATGAAATTTTTCGTTCTGATACCTTAAAAGGGAAAAAAGCAATTGTTACGGCAGGGCCAACTTATGAGGCAATAGATCCTGTACGTTTTATCGGCAATCATTCCTCTGGTAAGATGGGCATTGCTCTTGCTGAAGAACTTTACATGCAAGGAGCAGATGTGCATCTTATATGTGGGCCCGTACAAATATCTATCCCGAATCAACGCATTAGATTAACGAAGGTCACCTCCGCCGAAGAAATGTACAACACTGCAGTAACTGCTTTTGA
>Ga0105239_10007757_pt1 | contig 12286 bp, 13 predicted proteins | sample KBSC44metaG_FD_92761 | JGI IMG/M metagenome (GOLD analysis project Ga0105239, IMG submission 92761) | Corn rhizosphere microbial communities from Kellogg Biological Station, Michigan, USA - KBS C4-4 metaG | ecosystem: Host-associated > Plants > Roots > Rhizosphere > Soil | place: Michigan, USA...
CGCCACCGAGATCGACGTCGCCACCAAGGAAGCCGAGGCGCATGGCGAAGACGTCGCCAAGGCGGGCCGCGCCGTCACGACGTTCGCGCAGAAGCTCAAATCGCGCTGCGCCGTCCTGCTCCGCCAAAACGAGCGCCAGGACCGCCGCAAGCAGGAAAAACTACCCTGCAGCCTCAAGATCGAAATCGAGACCCCGCGCGGGCTGATCGCAGCCCCCGTCTACGAGATTTCGATCGAAGGCATTTTGATCGGCGGCCCGGATGCCGGGAAGCTGCCGCAGAACCAGAGTTTTGCCGCCACGCTGCATGGCATCGGCGCCTGCAGGATTCGCATCGGCGAGCATTCGAAGGCCGGCGCACCGGCCCAGTTCGAGCGGCCGGACGCAGCCGTGCGCGAGGCGATCGAAGACGTGCTGTGGGCGGTGCAGGACGAGAACACCGAATTCGTCACCCGCGCCATGGAGGCCGGCGTCGCGCTGACCAAGATTTTCGAGAGCGGCGTATCAAGCGGCGCGATCTCGATCGAGGACATGTTCGACATCGAATATGTCGAAATCCCCGGCAGCAATCCGGTGCAGTACCGCACCAAGATCCTCGACTGGGCCGACCGCGCGCTGCCGCCGTTCCAGGAAGCCTTCCTCGCCAAGGATCCGCGCATGGCGTTCTGCGCGATGATCGACACCAACGGCTATCTGCCGGTCCACAACAAGATCTATTCGCATCCGCAGCGGCCGGGCGACGTCGCCTTCAACACCGCCAACAGCCGCAACCGCCGCATCTTCAACGATGCGGCCGGACTTGCCGCCGGGCGCAACCAGCGGCCCTATCTGATCCAGAGCTACGCGCGCGACATGGGCAACGGCAACACCGTCATGATGCGCGAAATCGACGTGCCGATCCGCGTGCGCGGCCGGCACTGGGGCGGCTTCCGTACCGCCTACAAGCTGTGACCTGCGCGGAGACTTGCCGACAAGCGTTTTGAACCGTCCGAGCCTTGGAGTCTGGAAATGTCCGTCGCGCAACGCGCCATTCTGGAAAGTCACGATGCGCGCTCGGGCGCCGAGCGCCTGATCGAGGAGATTGCCGACCGGATCGGCGGGCTCGGCGTCGAGCTCGCCGACGTCGCCGGCAACGTCCAGGATGTCGCCGCACGCGTCAGCCATCAGGCGGAGCGATTCGGCCATCTGCAGACGACGGCCAGGACCATGGTCGCCGCCAACCACGACATCGCGACGGCCTCGCAGGCGGTGCAATCGGCGACATCGGCCGCGGTCGGCGACATCGTCCAGTCGCGCGGCGTGGTGGAGGCGGCCGTGCAGCACATCGCCGAGCTGGTCGATTCGGTCGAGCGCATCGAGCAGCGGCTGGGCTCGGTCGGCGAGGCGCTGTCGCAGGTCGCCAAGGTCTCGGTGGCCATCGAGGCAATCGCCAAGCAGACCAATCTGCTCGCGCTCAACGCCACGATCGAGGCGGCGCGCGCCGGCAGCGCCGGACGCGGCTTCGCGGTGGTCGCAAGCGAGGTGAAAAGCCTCGCCGAGGCGACCCGGCAGGCCACCCAGCAGATCGGCGACACGCTGCGCGGGCTGGATTCCCAGGTCAAGAGCCTGCTCGGCGAGAGCGGTCAGGCCTCCTCGCGCGCCAAGACCGCGGGCGAAGGCGCCCAGCGGATCGGCGGCATCATCGTCCGCGTCCAGGACGGCTTCACCAGCGTCGGCCAGGAGATCGACGGCGTGGCGAAGGCGGCCACCTCCAATCTCGCCCATTGCGACACCGTCATCGGCGAGCTCGCCGAGCTTGCTAAGGGCGTCGACCAGTCCTCGGTCGAACTGAAGCAGGCCGACAGCCGCATCGCCAAGCTGCTCGACCATTCCGAGGCGTTGATCGGGCTGATTGCCGAAAGCGGTGTGCAGACGACCGATGCGCCCTTGATCCGGACAGCCGTCGAGACGGCGAAGCAGATCTCGTCCGCCTTCGAGGCCGCGATCGATCGCGGCGAGATCACGCTGGCCGACCTCATGGACGAGAGCTATCGCGAGATCCCCGGGACCAACCCCAAGCAGTACATGACGCGCTACGTCGAGTTCACCGACCGCGTCCTGCCGGCCATCCAGGACCCGATCCAGGGCAGCGATCCGCGCATCGTGTTCTGCGTCGCCTGGGCGCGCGGCGGCTACCTGCCGACGCACAATCCGAACTACCGGAAGCCGCAAGGGCCCGATCCGGTCTGGAACAACGCCCATTGCCGCAACCGCCGGCTGTTCGAGGACCGCGCGGTGAAGAAGGTCGCCGCCGCGAGCAGCCAGCCGTTCCTGCTGCAGACCTACCGGCGCGACATGGGCGGCGGCCAGTTCGTGCTGATGAAGGACCTCTCTGCTCCGATCTTCGTCAAGGGCCGCCACTGGGGCGCGTTCCGGATCGGCTTCCGCCATACCGTGTAGTCGGATTGTCGTGGTCAGGTCATTCGCCGCACCTATAACTCCGCTGCTGTTCGGGGCAGGAGTTGAAACATGAGCGAACATCCGGAGCTCGATGCGCTGCAGAAGACCTACAAGGACGCCGTCGAGGAATGGATCGTCGCGATCCGCCACGAGGAAGAGCTGGCCTCCGTCAACCACAGCGTCGCCGAGATCGACCGATGGGAGCAGGCCCATTTCGACGAGGATGCGCTGCGCAGCAAGGTGAAGGAAGCCAAGGCGGCCTACGAAGACGCGCTGCGTGAGGAGTTCTTCGGCTTCTGACCGCCCCGTCGCGAGCCGGCGGCGCAGGGGACGGCGTCGCGGACCGAACCTGCATGCCCCGGCGACCGGCTGGCGCCTCCAATTATGCAGCCCAGAACGGCGGCTTCGCCGGCGACAGCCGGCCGCCGATGCGCACCGGCGCGACCTTGACCGAGAGCCCGGTCGCATCGTCGGTCTCGACGGCCACCCCGCTCAAGGTGGCCTCGCCCCCCGCGGGCTCGAAGCGCGCCGAGGGAATGCCCGACTGGAAGCGGCGCAGCGGCTCGTCCTTCTGCATGCCGATGACGGAGTCATAGTCGCCGGTCATGCCGGCATCGGTCATGTAGGCGGTGCCGCCGGGCAGGATCTGGTGATCCGCCGTCGGCACGTGCGTATGCGTGCCGACGACCAGGCTGGCGCGGCCGTCGCAGAAGAAGCCGAGCGCCTGCTTCTCGCTCGAGGCCTCGCAATGCACGTCGACGACGATCGCATCCGCCGCTTCGCGCAACGGGCAGGCGCCGAGCTCGCGCCCCACCGCTGCGAACGGATCGTCGAACGGCGTCATGAACACGCGCCCGAGCACGTTGACGACCAGGGCGCGGGCGCCCGTCTTGGTCTCGACCAGCGCAGCACCGCGGCCGGGCGTGCCCAGGGGATAGTTGGCCGGGCGCACCAGGCGCGGCGCGCGCTCGATGAACACCAGCGCCTCGCGCTGGTCCCAGGAATGGTTGCCGAGCGTGATCGCATCAGCCCCGGCATCCACCAGCTCCTGGTAGATCGCTTCGGTGATGCCGAATCCGCCGGCCGCGTTCTCGCCATTGACGACGACGAGATCGAGCGCCCAGTCGCGGATCAGGCCTGGAAGGTGGTCCGAGACGGCGGTGCGACCAGACCGGCCGACCACGTCGCCGACGAAGAGAATTCGCAAATTATCTGCTCCGGAAATCCAAGGTCTCGCGTTCGGTTAGCACATAATCGAGCGCCGCGTCGTGCGGCAAGGCCGGCACGGTCGCGGTCTCCTGAACGGCAAAGCCAAGCCCGACGCCGATGACGTGATTCGTCTTCCGCAGATGCGAAAAGGTGTAGTCGTAGTAGCCGCCGCCATAGCCGATGCGGTGGCCGGTGCGGTCGAAGGCGGCGAGCGGCACCAGCATCACGTCCGGGACCAGCTCGGCTGCGGCCGGCGACGGCTCGGGAATGCCGAGCGAGCCGAGCGTCAGGCGGTCGCCCGGCGACCAGGCTCGGAACGAGAGCGAATGGCCGCGCGCCAGGATGACCGGCAGCGCCAGCCGCGCTCCCTGCGCTGCCAGTTGGCGCATCAACGGCGCCGGATCGAGCTCGCCGCGGATCGGCGCATAGCCCGAGACCACCGCGCCGGGCTGGATCGCGAAGGGCAGCCCGCGTGCCGCGATCGTCTCGGCGGCCTGTTTGCGCTCGTCCTCGCTCAGCGCATCGCGCGCCGCGAGCGCTGCGGTGCGCAGCTGCTGCTTGGAAAGCTGAGCGGCCTTCATCGGCATGCGACGGGACCTCCGTTAAGAGCTCGCGGACGCGGGCACTCAAACGTTGCAGAAACGCGGCAGGTCGGCAACCGGAGGAGAGAGAAGAAGCACAGAGAGAAAGCGCGAGGCCGCAATCGCCGTTGAAACGCTCGATCCCGGAGTTCCCTACGAAAGTAGGTGGGCACCATATGTCCGGATCCACGGACCCGGCCAGGGACAGTTCCCTAAAGGATCGATAAGGCCCCGGGGATATGTTGGTTCCGGACGCGCGTCGCAGCCTCGCTGGGCCAATGTAACCACGACGCGGTGATTTTGCCAGCGGTAGCGAGGGATGATTGAGGCCTAGCCGCGCCAGCCCTCGGTGTCGTCGCCCGGCTCGTCCGGGCGACCCAGTACTCCGTGACGGCAGTGGCTGAGCCGAGAGGCCGCGGCGTACTGGATCGCCCGCTTTCGCGGGCGATGACAGTTGTGGGTGGGCGACGACCGGGTCTAGCGCTGGGGGGCAGATCGATACAGAGCAGATCATCATGGACATAGCGTCGCACCCTCGCGGCGCTGACAGCGCCCGAGCTGTTGATTCCGATCACCCTCTTCAAGACAGAGGGCACAGGGAAGGCCGGGCGCCGGCTGACGCCCATGGCCCGCCTGCGAAAAGAATGCAGGCGGCAGGTACCACAGGTGCAGCCGAGATCACCCGGCCTTCCCTGCGCAACGGTTTTAACGGCTGCTTCGCGATCTCCCTGGTGCGCCGGGCTTGTTGGCCACCATTGCGCATGATGCTTACGCATCAGCGCGGACACCAGCATCGGGGTGTCAGGACCACGCGACTTGACCGTGCGTGCATCGCCGTTCGTCCGCGCGAAAAAGCTCACGCTGCGTCGACACACGCCCATCGCATCCCACTGCCAGCGTCTCGTGACGGTCGCGACACGCCCCTCATGCGGCAGCAGGACGAGCGGGAGCATCGACCTGATTTGCCCGACGCGGCAAGCCCTGCAACGTGCGACATCTCAACGCGACGGGCAGTTCGCGCATAACTGATGCGCGCAAATTGCCCGTCGTGCAGCGGGCTGGCGCGACCGGCTGCAATGCGTGCAGCGAGCGATAACGCCAGCGCACGCAACTGAGACTGCTCAGGCGACGCAGATGCCGGGGACCGCTACCGTCTGGAACAGATGCGGCATGGCGACGGCCGAAGCCGGATAGGTGGAAAGCTTGGCTCTGAACTCCGGATGGCCGAATGCAGCACGGAAGCGCGCGGTGCTCTCCCATACCGCGTAGTTCAAATAGGTCGGGCTGTCGCCGATTGCGCGGTGAAGCTGAGTAGAGATGAACCCTGGCTGCCGCTTCATGAAAGCGGCGTCCTCCTGCCACGCCGCGAGAAAGCTCGGCTCGTCGGCCGGCGCAAGCGTGAACACGTTGACCAGCACCACGGGACCGGCGTCGAGGGCGATTTGACGTTCAATCGGGAATGCGGGGTCGAGGGGGCGAAGCATGGACATGGAATACTCCCTCAAATTGGTTCTATGATGTCAACATGACATCGTTGATGACATAGCTCAATTGACAACATGATGTCAATTGTGATTTGTGGCGAAGGATGAAAAAGGCCAGACGCACCGCCGCCGGAGAAGCCCTCAGCGGACTCGTCCTCGACCTGTTCCGGCTCACCAGCGAGCTCCTGACGGTGGGCGACAGGCTGGTGGCGCCGCTCGGGCTCACCAGCGCGCGCTGGCAGATCCTCGGCGCGATCGTCGCTGCCGAACGGCCGCAGCCCGTGGCGTGGCTCGCACGTGACCTCGGCGCCAACCGGCAGAACGTGCAGCGGATCGTCAATGATCTGCACGCAGACGGGCTGATTGCATTCGAGACCAACCCGCATCACCGGCGGGCGCAGCTCGTGGTGCTGACGGGAAAGGGGCGCCAAGCCTTCGAGGCCGCCATGGAGCTACAGGCTCCCTGGATGAATGAGCTGTCGGACGGGCTTTCGGTGAAAGAGCTGGAAACGGTCGGACGCGTCGTGCGCACCCTGCGACGTAAACTCGAAGGCTCCGAGACGGTCGCGTGAGATATTTTCAGGCGCGCCGAGCTGCGTATGCAGCGGATGCGCCCCAGGATCATCGTCGTTTGCGCCATGGCATCGCAACGGACGTGACCGCCATCGAGGCGCTCGCAAGGCGAGCCGCCCGACGCGCATAGTCTCGCCATGATTGAGGCTCATCGATCGGCAGCTGGTTGTGGCGGGCGACGACCACATCCAAATGCCCCGTAGCGTACATAATTGTAGCGTGCATTGGAGACGTGGCATGCGTTTCGATCTGAGACCCTTGACGGCGGCCTGCGTGTTCCTGCTCGCCACCGGTGGCGCGATCGTCGCCGCTGATGCCAAGGTCCACCGGGTGTCGATCCAGGTCGATCAGAACGATCCCGCGGTCATGAATCTCGCGCTCAACAACGCCAGCAACATCATGGAGACGTACAAGGAGAAGGGCGAGGAGGTCGAGATCGAGCTGGTTACCTATGGTCCTGGATTGAACATGCTGCGCGACGACACCTCGCCGGTGAAGGACCGGCTCAAGCAGATCGCCCAGCTCAGCTTTCCATCTAAGATCAGGTTCTCGGCGTGCAACGTCACCAAGCGCGGCATGGAGAAGCGCGAGGGACATCCGATCAGCATCGTCCCCGAGGCAAGCCTCGTCCCATCAGGCGCGGTGCGATTGATGGAACTTCAGGAGAGCGGTTGGAGCTATCTGAAACCCTAGGTTGGTAAACGCCGTAAATCCGCCCGGGTTTGCGCGCAGAAAACTACGACCTTTGATTGAAGCGTGATCATCGGCGAGATCGACGAACCCGCCGAGCGGAGACAATCGAGGACAAACCTCATGCGCAGAATTCTGGCTGTTCCAGCGCTGCTGGCGCTGGCAATGCTTTCGGCTGCCTCGTTTGCGCCCGGCAGTGCTGCCCTCGCGCAGGAGGATCCCCCAGCACCTCTCTCTCTCAAGCCGACGCGCGTCCGCGAAGTGCGCGTGCGCGAACCGCGTGCTGCCGAACCACGCGCTTCCGAGACACGGGCTTCCGAACCGCGCACTGCGACGGACGAGGCGGCCATCAAGACCCGCATGAACCAGTGGACCGTGGGCCTCGCCGCAGGGCTGCCCGACGGCGGCTTCGTGCGCTTCGCCAGCGAGATGGCGCGGACGATGGATGACGGCGACAACATGCGCCTGATTCCGATGGTCACGCGCGGCACCACGTCGAACATTGCCGACCTGCTCTATCTGCGCGGCGTCGACGTCGCGATCACCTACGCCGACGCTTTCGATTTCTATGCGAGGCAGGCCGGCCTCTCCAACATCAACGACCGCATCCGCTATGTGCTCAGGTTCTTCATCTCCGACGTTCACATCTACGCCCGTGACGAGTTCACGTCGCTGCAGGATCTGAGGGGGCAGAAGGTCGCGGTGGGAACGTCGGGCGTCGCAGCCGCGCATACCGGCCCGCTGATCTTCCGGCGGCTCGGCATCGATATCGAGCCTGTGCCGGTGGGCGGCCCGGTCGCCCTGGAAAAGCTGCATAAGCGCGAGATCGCCGCAATGGTCTATGTCGCCTCCAAGCCCGGCGAGCTGTTCAGCGGCATGAAGGCGGATCCCGGATACCACTTCATCCCAGTGCCCTACACGGAGCAATTCTCCGATTTCTACTATCCCACCACGATCAAGACCGAGAACTATCCGGGGCTCGTCCCGCCCGACACCGTGGTCGAGACCCTCGCAGTCCCCTCGGTGCTGGCCGTCTACAACTGGAAGCCGGGCAGCGATCGCGCCGATCGCGTCAACCGCTTCGTCGAGACGCTGTTCAACAACCTCTCGCGCCTGCAGCAGCCGCCGTTTCATCCCGGCTGGAAGGACCTCAATCTCGAGGCGCAGGTGCCGGGCTGGCAGCGCTATCCCTATGTCGACGACGTGCTCGAGCGCATGAAGAAGGAATCCAATGTCGGCCTGCCGCCGGTGGCGACCGGCAGCCTCGCGCAACAGGAGCGCTTCGAGGCGTTCCTGGCGTTGCAAGCCAAGGCGCCGACCTCGAAGGCGGAGAAGGAGGAGCTGTATCGCTCGTTCCTGGAATGGAGCCGAAAGCGGCAGGGGAAATGATCCCGGAGCCGATCAGCGCGTGGCCGGCTTCGGAGTCGACCATGTCGCGCCTTTCAACTCCACGGATGCGCGCCGGATGACGACCAGCGCGCCCTGCAGGCCGAGGCCCGCCATGATGGTCGACACGATCAGGTCGGGCCAACCGGTGCTGGTGCCGAACACGCCGGCCGCCGCCAGCAGCACGGCACAATTGCCGAGCACGTCGTTGCGGGTGCAGATCCAGGCCGAATGCATGTTGGCGTCGCCGCCTCGGTAGCGCCACAGCACAGCGAACGAGGCCGCGTTGGCGAGCAGCGCGGCAATTCCGACCGAGCCCATCGTGACCGCCTCGGGCAATGTCTGGTGCCAAGCGTGCCAGGCCGTGACGGCCAACACCCAGGTGCCAAGCACGGCCATCGAAACGCCCTTCACCAGCGCCGCGCCGGCCCGCACCCGCAGCGCCATGCCGACCACCAGGAGGCTGATCGCGTAGTTCGCGGCGTCACTGAGGAAGTCCAGCGCATCGGCCTGCAGCGAGGCCGAGCCGGCCTTGAGGCCGGCACCGATCTCGATCGCAAACATCAGCGCATTGATGGCGAAGACGATCCACAGCGCGCGCCGATAGATGGAGACGGACGGATCCAGTGCGCCGGCGCAGCAGGCGTCGCCGTCGCTGCAGGCGGCGGCTTTGGGCGGCAATGCCAGTGGCGGCGGCGTGCAGCAGTCGCCGCTGCTGCAGCAATCATCGGCTGTCTTGAAATCCTGCATCGCCAACCTCGAGCCACGTCGCGGGCGGTCACGACAGGGACAAGCTTGCCGCCATTTACGGCCGCCTTCAAGCGTCCGTCATGGACCAACGCCGCGCGGAGCCAGGCGTTTCCTGCAATCCGCCGGCGCCGCCTCAGTCCAACAAGAGCGCCATGCCGGGATCGCCCTTCGCCATCGCCCGCTGATAGGCCGGCCGCGCGCCGACGCGTGCGAGATAGGCGCGGATGTTGGGGAACGGCGCGAGATCATACGGCAGGAAATAACGCATCGTGGTCAGCGAGAAGACCGTCATAATGTCGGCGGTGGTGAGCGCGGGCCCCGCAAGATAGTCTGCCTCGCCACAGCGCGCCTCGACGAGGGCGAATGCGCGATTGAGCCGGCCCCGCATGGTGGCGAGTACGGGATGATCACTCGCGAGATTGAGCCTGTTGAGGATCATCACCCGGCCCATGCCGGCCTGTAACGTGCCGTTGGCGAAGTGAAACCAGTACAGAAAGTCGGCGAAGCCAGGATCCTCGGGACCGAGCCGCAGCCGGCCTCGACCATACTTGATGGCGATGTAGTCGACGATCGCGCCGGATTCGGCCAGCACGAGATCGCCATCATTGATGACCGGCGCCGAGCCGATCGGATGCAGCGCCTTGTACTCCGGCGGCGCCAGCATGGTGCTGGCGTCGCGCGCGTAGCGTTTCAACTCATAGGGAAGCTCCAGCTCCTCGCAGAGCCAGACGATGCGTTCGGATTGGGACTTGCCGAGATGATGAACGATGAGCATGGAGATGTCCGCTGCCGTGACGAGGAGGATGTCCAGGAGCTGCCTTCCGGGATGACCTCCAGGCAGCGTCCCTCATGGGGTCAAGCCGATACGATGCGGCGCCTTGACCTGCACCGTCAACCCGTCGGCCGCGCGTCGCGGGGGGTTCGGACCAGGAGCTCAAGCCGGATGCTCGCGTGGCGCGGAGTGAGGGGCATCAGCCGCCAGCCGCCAGGCTGAGCGCGAAACGACTGCCGACGAGAAAGAGATAGCAGCCGAAGGCCAGTTCGAGCCTGCGTGGAGACATGGCATGCGCAGCCCTGACCCCAAGGGGCGCCGTCATGAGGCTCGTCGGCATCACCAGCACCGCGCCGATCAGCGACACATAACCCAACGCAAATGGCGGCTGCAATGCAGCAACGCCGGGATAGTGCGCGGCCACCGGCCACCCCGCATAGACGTAGCCCGCCGCGCCAAGGATCGAGATCAGCACAGCGAGCGCCGACGACGTCGCGACGGCCTGGTGAATCGGCCGCCCATAGAAGGTCATCAGCAAATTGGAAAACAGGCCGCCGCCGATACCCATCAGTGTCGAGAGGATGCCGACGCCGAAACCATAGACCCGCATCCACAGACCGGCCGGCAGATCGTCGCCGAATTTCCAGGTCGCGCGCGCCAGCAGCAGTCGCGCAGCAGCAGCATAGGCGACGCCGACGAACACGATCTTGAACAACCGCTCCGGCGCGAAGCGCGCAACCACGCTGCCGGCGGCGACCCCGATCACGATGGGAATCCACCAGGCTCTGACGATCGCCATATCCACCGCACCGCGCCGGAAATGCGCGCGGTAGGAGCGGATCGAGGTCGGGATGATGATCGCCAGCGACGTGCCGATACACAGCGGCATGCGGACCTGCAGCGGAACGTCGGCAATCCGGAAACACTCGTAGAGCACCGGAACCAGGATGGCCCCGCCACCAATGCCGAAGACGCCAGCGAGGAAGCCGGCGACCGCGCCGACCGCGACCAGGAGCAGCGCCAGCTCGACCAGCTCGGAGACGTCGAGGAGCAACATCACAATCCTGTCTGCATCAACCCCATCGCCGAACACGGCCTGCGCCGGCGGCAACCCAGCAAGCGCTGGCCGCGCCCGCAACCAGCACCGATGTCAAGCTAGTGGCTTTCGCATTGCGGCGGTATCGGTAGATTGAGGGGAGCAATCTTGCGAAATTCGGAAGAATGCCGATGAACCAGCTGGCTGCCATGGAAACTTTTGTCAAAGTCGTTGAGACGGGCAGCCTGTCCGCTGCAGCAAGGTCGCTGCCGAGTTCGCTGACCGCAGTGAGCCGGCAGATCGCCGCCCTGGAGCAGCAATTCGGCACCCGCCTGCTGCTGCGAACCACCCGGCAGCTTGCGCTGACCGACGATGGTCGCATCCTCTATGCGCGCGCGAAGTCCATTCTCAGCGACATCAAGGATATCGAAGCAGCGCTGTCGCGAGGCCGCGGCGAACCATCCGGTCGTATGCGCATCAGTTCGCCAAGCCTGATCGGACGGCAGCTGATCGCACCTTTGATCGGGGCATTCCTTCGCAGCTACCCGGCGATGTCGGTCGATCTGCTGCTGGTCGACCGCCCCGTCGACATGGTCGAAGAAGACGTTCACCTGTCGTTGCGGATCGGGGCCCTCGCCGATTCCCAGCTGGTCGCGCGCAAGCTCGCCGACCTGCAGATGATCGTCTGCGCCTCGCCAGCCTATCTGCACTCGCGCGGTGTGCCGGAATCGCCTGATGACCTTGCGCATCACGACTGCCTGGTGTTCTCGGATAGTCCAGGCGTCGCCCTGTGGCGCTTTGGGCGGCATCCGGAAACGGAGTGCACTGTCCGGATCACCGGTCGTCTCTGGGTCAACAGCCTGGACGCGCTGGTCGCGGCGGCCCTCGACGGTGCAGGTATCGCACGGGTGCCGCTATGGCAGGTGGAGGGGGAGCTTGCCGCGGGACGGCTGCACCGCATCTTGCGCGAATGGGAGCGGGCACCCGTCCCGCTCCATGCTCTCTATCAACCATCGCGCATCGCCTCGCCGAAGACGCAGCTGTTCGTCGACTTCCTGGTCAAGCAGTGGCGTTCGAGCCGGCCATTCAATACGAACGCCTCATTGGACCGAAGCGGCCACGCCGTTCGCTGATGTCAAACGATGGCTGCACTCACCGCACCATGGCGCCATAGACGATGTCCTGGACCTGCTCGCGATAATATTTGCGCAGCTCGCCCGGTGCGGCCGTGCCGACCACGACGACGAGGTGCTCCTTGGGGTCGCAGAAGAACTGGGTGCCGAAAGCGCCGTTCCAGGTGAACTCGCCGGGATTGCCGGGCACGGCCGACAGGCCTTCGCTGGTGCGCACTGCGACGCCCAGGCCGAA
>Ga0105239_10007758_pt1 | contig 12285 bp, 12 predicted proteins | sample KBSC44metaG_FD_92761 | JGI IMG/M metagenome (GOLD analysis project Ga0105239, IMG submission 92761) | Corn rhizosphere microbial communities from Kellogg Biological Station, Michigan, USA - KBS C4-4 metaG | ecosystem: Host-associated > Plants > Roots > Rhizosphere > Soil | place: Michigan, USA...
CATGAGGCAGCGGTGGCGGGCAAGGCCCGATCATACTCCTCCCCGCCACTGCACAACTGTATAGACATTCGTAAACATGGGCGTATAGTGAAGGCATGAACGCCCTCCCCGTTCCGAAGCCACCCCGCCTGCAGCGCGCCGTCCGGCGTGCCGTGTCCCCCGCCCTGTTCGACTTCTGGGCCACCCGGTTCAATCCACTGTGGACCCTCGAACAGCCCATGGCGCGCCTGCTCTCGCGCGCACCGGCCGGCCGGGATGCCGTGACCCTCGTGCTACGGCCCAATCGCCACTGGCGCGGCATGCTGCCGGGTCAGCACGTCAACGTCGGCGTGGAGATCGAAGGTCGTCGGCTGGTCCGTAGCTACAGCCCCACCCCCCTGGAGGACGGCACACTGGCCATCACGGTGAAGGCCATGCCGGGGGGCCTGGTCAGCGGGCACCTGGCAAGCAAGGCACGGATCGGCGACGTGGTCACGCTCGGCCAGGCATTCGGCGAGATGACGCTTGCCGCCCCGCGCGACGACCTGCTGCTGCTGGCCGCCGGCAGCGGCATCACGCCGATGCGCGCACTGGTCCGTTCGCTGGCCGCGCAGGGCATGCCGGTCAAGGTCGACCTGATGTACTGGGCCCGGCAGCGCGATGAACTCTGCTTCGTCGACGAGTTGCAGGCCCTGGCCGCCGCCCATCCGCGCCTGCGGTTGCGCACCCTGCTGACGCGCGACGAAAGCCACCCCGACGAGCGCATCGACGCCATCGCGCTGACCTCGGTGGACGGCCTTGCCTCGCGCCGTGTGCTGGCCTGCGGCCCCGGCGGCTTCATCCAGGCCGCCCGCGCGCGACTGGAAGGCCGCGTGGCGCGATTCGATGCCGAGGCGTTCAGCGCACCGGCCCTGGTGGACGGCGAAGAAGGCGAGGTCCAGGTCCATCTGGCGCGGAGCGGTCGCACCCTCACCCTCGCCCGCGGCCAGTCGCTGCTGGAAGGCCTGGAAGCGCAGGGCCTTCGCCCCGCGCACGGCTGCCGCATGGGCATCTGCAACACCTGCGTCTGTGGACGCGAGTCAGGCACGGTACGGCACACGCTGACCGGCGCACACAACGGTGAACCGTCGACCCAGGTACGCCTGTGCGTCAGCGCGCCGAGCACCGATCTGGTCCTGGACCTCTAAGGAAATCACATGGCCCGTATCACCAACCGCATTCTTTCCGCTGCCGAGCTGCAGTCGTTCGGTGACGAACTGGACGCCCTGCGCGCACGCGTCACGGCCGATGTCGGCGCACGCGATGCACGCTATATCCGCCGCATCGTGGCCGCCGTGCGCTGGACCGGCGTCGCCGGCCGCGCCCTGCTCTTCCTCGGTGCCTTCGTGCACGCCGTACTGGTACCCGCGTGGATACTGGGCGTGCTGTGCCTGGGTGCGTCGAAGATCCTGGAAAACATGGAACTCGGCCATAACGTGATGCACGGCCAGTACGACTGGATGGGCGACCCGAAGCTCAACGGCAAGACCTACGAATGGGACATCGTCGCCACGGGCGATGCCTGGCGCAAGACGCACAACTTCCAGCACCACACGTACACCAACGTGCGTGGCATGGACGACGACATCGGTTACGGCCTGCTGCGCATCTTCCCGGAACAGCGCTGGCGCCCGTTCTACCTGATGCAGCCGTTCATCGCGGTGGTCTTCATGCTGCTGTTCCAGTGGGGCGTGGCGATCCAGGACCTGCGCGTGGGCCGCTGGTTCGCCGGCAAGATGAAGGGTGCCGAGCTGCGCCGGGCGTTCCGTCCGGTCGGCCGCAAGATGGGTCGCCAGTTGCTCAAGGATTACCTGGTGTTCCCGCTGCTGGCGGGCCCGTTCTTCCTGCCGGTGCTGCTGGGCAACATGGTGGCCAACGGCATGCGCAACGTGTGGACCTTCGTCATCATCTTCTGCGGCCACTTCACCGCCGATGCGGAAGTGTTCCCGAAGGAAACCATCCGCAACGAAACCCGCGGCCACTGGTACCTGCGCCAGCTGCGCGGTTCGTCGAACATCGCCGGCGGCAAGCTGCTCAACGTGATGTCGGGCAACCTCAGCCACCAGATCGAGCATCACTTCTTCCCCGACCTGCCGGCCAACCGCTACGCAGCCATGGCCGTGGAAGTGAGGCAGATCTGCGCGCGGTACGGCCAGCACTACAACACCGGCTCGCTGCCGAAGCAGTTCGGCCAGGTGATCTGGCGCATCGTGCGGCACGCGTTCCCGAGCCGGGCCCGTGCGGTGCGCATGCCCGAAGCGGCCATGCAGGGCGGCTGAGGCCACGAAAAAAGGGCGGCGCGTCGACTCATCGACGCGCCGCCCTTTTTCATGGGCGCGGAAGCGGCTGGATCAGTGCTTGGGCTTGGGCTTGGGCTTCTTCGGCAACGCCGTCACGGAGCCCGCGTCCTTGCCGAGGCTATCGGCTTCGATCACCGCGCCGTGCGGCGTATCCAGCCAGCGGCCTTCCACGCCGATACCCCGGCCGACCACGAGGTGCTTCGACAGCGCATCCGCGGCGTGGGGCGGGATGCGCACGATCACGCCATCGTCCAGCAGCACGCCGTGCACGTTGCCCTTGGGGCCGTGCAGCAACCGCTCCACGGTGCCCTCGTACGACCAGCGCGAACCGTCATCGGCCACTTTCGGCTTGTCGTTTCCCTTGCCGGGACCCTCGTCCATGATGCGCTTGCCTCGGGGCGGGTCGATGGCGACGGCCACCACGAGATCGACGTCACGCAGCGCCACGCCACGCACCTCGATGGTCACGCCGGGCTTGATGGCTTTCTCGATCGCGGCGGAAAGGTGCGGCGGCGTGTGCACCTCCATGCCGTCATCGAGCAACAGGCCGTCGATGAGACCGTGACCGTTGAGGAGGAAACGGTCCAGGGCGCCGCGGATCACCGGCAGGCGATCGGGGTCGAGATGATGCATGGGTATCTCCAGTAAAAAAGGAAAGCAGGACGGCCGCCCGTAAAACGGGCGGCCGTGTAACGCGGTGATCGGCTTAGCGGACGGGCGGCGGAACCATGCCCACCGTGTTGGACGGACCCGGCACCGTCTGCGGGGGCGCCGGAGGGGCGGGCGGCGGCGGCGGGAGCTGACCCGGCTGCGGCGGCTGCACCAGCGGCTGTTCGGTGCCGGGGGAGGCGCCGATCGCCGTGGCCTGCATGGCCCTGCCAAACGGGGACTCCACACCGAAACCCTTGGCGCTCAGGCGCGCGCCCGGTTGCAGCAAGGGATTGTCCACCGCGGCCGGCGGCGGGACCCGCACGATCGGGCCGCTGTCGAGAACCACGCCATTGACCTCGCCCATGGGCCCCAGCAGCGCCTGGGTCACCCGACCCTGCGCATCCATCGGCTGGAGGGCCGGCGGAACGGGGGGTGCCGGCGGAACGGCGGGCGGCGTATCGACCAGCTTGTCACCATTGGGCAGGCCGAGCGAGGCGGCGCGGACCAGCGGCAACGTACCCACACGGAAACCGTCGATGTCGAGACGGTCGCCCGTCCTGGCCTTGGCGGTCAGCGACGCGCCGAGGGTCGGCGGGAAATCGACCTGCGTGTGGTCGGCAAGCAGCACGCCGTCCACCTCGCCGTTCGGGTTGACCAGGAAGCGGGCAATGCGACCGCTCAGCTGCACGCTGCGCTGGGACGATGTCATCGGCGGCGGGGGCGGCGGTGGCAGCGGAGCCGCCTGGTCCGGTGCCGGCGGCTGGGCCTGGGCCGCTACGACGGGCCGGGGCGCGGTGGGCGACGGAGCGACGGCGGCAGCAGCGGCCGTCATGCCGCCGCAAGCGGCGAGGATGGCAAAGGAAAGAACGCGAGTTTTCATGTTCGACTCCGAGGTGCGGTGGGGAGGCCGCATCAAGGTCGATGCATGCGCCGTGCCAACCCTCTGGACGCCGTATGGCGCGGCCGCGCGCAGCGAGTGCAGGTCGCGATGTCCCTTTCCGGGACACCCGGGTGTCCGCCTGCGGGACATCATTCCAGCCCGTAATCCACCAGCTTGCGGTAGAGCAGCTGGCGCCGGATACCGAGGCGTCTGGCTGCCTCGGCACGGTTGCCCTGCGCCTCGCGCAGGGCGTCGACGATCATTGTGCGCTCGAGGCGCGCCACGGCATCGGGCAGGCTCTCCGGCGCGGCATCGGCGGCGATCGCCACGGCGGGCGCGGCCGTGTTGAGCATCGGCGCGAGATCCGCCGCGTCGATGCGCTGGCCCGCCACCAGTACACGGCAACGCTCCATCACATTGCGCAGCTCGCGCACGTTGCCCGGCCACGCATACGCCTGCAACAGCGCCAGGGCGGCTTCGGTGAGCTGCTTGCCGGGCCGGCCGTCTTCGCGCAGGAAACGATCCGCCAACGCCGGGATGTCTTCGGGACGCTCGCGCAACGCGCCCAGTTCGATCGGCAGCACGTTGAGGCGATAGAACAGGTCGCTTCGGAACGTGCCTGCCGCGATGAGGTCGCCGATTCGGCGGTGCGTGGCGGCCAGCACGCGGACATCCACGCGGACCGGCTGGCTGCTGCCCAGCGGTGTCACGGCGCCCTCCTGCAACACGCGCAGCAGTTTCGCCTGCATGGGCAGCGGCATGTCGCCGATCTCGTCCAGCAGCAACGTGCCACCGTCGGCCTCACGAAAATAGCCTTCGCGCTCCGTGGTGGCGCCGGAGAACGCACCGCGCCGGTGTCCGAACAGTTCGCTCTCGAGCAGGTCGGCGGGGATGGCCGCGCAGTTCACCGCGACGAACGGCCGGGCGGCGCGCGGGCTGGCCCGGTGCAAGGCGCGCGCGACCAGCTCCTTGCCCGTGCCCGTCTCGCCCGTGATCAGCACCGGCACGTCGCTGGCGGCGGCCAGTCCGATGCGTTTCTGCACCTGGCGCATACCCTGGCTGCTGCCCGCCAGCTCGGTGTCGTCGGCCGCCACCGCCGGCACGCTGGTCCGATGGCCGGAGGCCAGCGCGCGCGCCACGATCTCGGCCAGTTCGGCCCGCCCGATCGGCTTGGTCAGATGATCGAAGGCACCCAGGCGCATGGCGTCGATGGTGTTCTGGCCCGACGCGAAGGCGGTCAGCATGATGACCGGAATGGCGCTGAGGCGATCGTCGGCCTGCCGCTGGCGCAGGAAGCTGATGCCGTCCATCGTCGGCATGCGGTAATCGACGAAGGCGAGTTCGACCGGCGCGTCGGCCAGCATGGCCAGCCCTGCGCTGCCGTCCGTCGCCACGATCACCTCGTGCCCCATCGAACCCAGGGTGACAGCCAGCGTCGCGCCGAAATCGCGATCGTCGTCGATGAGCAGGATCAGCGCCATGGCAGCTCCACGCGGAAGGCGGTCTGGCCGTCGTGCCATGCATGGCCGACGGTTCCGTTATGGGCTTCGACGATATCGCGTACCAGTGCCAGTCCGAGCCCGTTGCCGTCGATGCGGTCCGTGGCGAACGGCTCGAACAGATGGTCGCGCACCTCCTGCGACATCGGCTCGCCTACGTTGGCGACGATCATGACCAGGCGACCATCCATGGTCTCGATGGACCAGTTGACGATACTGCCGGCAGCACGATGACGCAGCGCATTGCGCAGCAGGTTGTCGACCGCACGCTCCATCTGCGCGGGATCGAGCGACCAGGTGGTCGCCCCATCGCCGACGCGCAGTGCGACGGCGGTTTGCCCGTCGCCCAGCTCGGCCAGCACACGACCGGCCCAGTCGGCGATGTCCACCTCGGTGCGCTCCACGCGCACCGGCTGCACCATGCGCAACAGCGTCTCCACCAGGGCGTCCAGCTTGCCCACCTGCGCCAGCATCAGGTCCAGCGAGGCGTGTGTGGTCGGGGACAACGCTTCGGGTGTGACCGCCAGCGCGTTCTCGGCGGCCAGGCGCAGGGTGGCAATAGGGTTGCGGATCTCGTGCGCCACGGTGGCGGTCATGCGGCCCAGCGAGGCCAGGCGCTCATGACGGCTGAGGTGACTGGCCAGCGTGGCCGCCTCGCGGTGGCTCTCGGCGAGCCGGGTCGCATAGCCAACCACCGTCTCACCCAGACGATCCAGCTCCGGCGCACCCGTTCGCGGCAGGTCGGGAATGGCGTCGCTGTGCGCGAGCGCATGCTCCACCGCAGCAAAGCGTCGTGACCAGCGGCGCATGATGGCGCCCAGCGCACCGGCCGAAGCGAGCGCCAGGGCCAGCAGTACGCCTGCCGCCGCGGCGAACAATCCGGACGAGCGGCCCGGTGCATGGGCCAGGTGGGTCATCGTCCATCCCGCACGGTACGCGTCGATCGGGCAGGCGGCGATCAACAGCGACTCGCGCTTTCCGGAACGGGTATAGCCGACCGTCTCGTGCCGTGACAGGGCCGCCGCGGCCGTCGTTACCAGGTTGCCCCGCTCCGCGTCCGGCACGTCGGACTTGCTGCCCGATCCCTGGTACGTGGGGTAGGCATAGGCGACGAAGCCCGTGCGGTTGTCCCACACGCCGCCCTCGATGCCATCCTGGTCAGCCAGCACCAGCTGGACCACGACATTGGCAAGGCCGTTGGCCAGCGACTCCGAGCGTGCGTCCGCACTGGCGCCGTTATAGCGGGCGACCAGGGACGCGCAATCGGTGTCCAGGGTTTGTCGCGCCTGGGCAAGCTGCATGCTGCCGGACTGCTGCCAGGCGGCGAAGAGCAAACCGGCCATGCCGACGCAGCCGGCAAGGATCAGCACCCAGACCAGAAAGAGCTGACGGGAAAGGGTGGCAGGCATGAGTCACCGGGAGGAAGAATCCGGCGAGGGTAGGCGTGTTACCTGTACGCTTTCGTGAACGACGCTGCGTGCTGCGCGCCGTCAGGACTCGTCGAAGCCGACGCCGGTAGGCGACGGCATGTAGAGGTCATGGGCCAAAAAACCCAGGCACACCAGGGTAAGAACGACACCCGCCGCGATCCAGATCCGACGGCGCGTTGGATTCCAGCGGGCGCAGTACTGACGCCACCAGGGGAAGGCCGCCGCCGCGGCGCGCACGCCGTGCAACGCCCATTGGCTGTTTTCCAGATGCTGGAGTGCCCACATCGTCCTTGATCCTTCTGCTCAGGCGGTCGTCGTCCGCAGGATTATGGATAAGAGCGACCAGGAGCGGTGTAGGCCTACGCCCTACAGTTGTGTAGGCATTCCCCTACACGGGTTCTGTCTTCTTTCTCTAGGCTTGGGGCGCCACAGGGGCATGCGCCACCGCGGCTCCGGAGGGATCGAGCTTGACCGGTACGATCGCCTCGACACTCCGTCGGGTCCCATGCTGGACGGGTGGGTTGAAGGCGTGCGCCTCGACGACTGACAGCGCCTTGCGGTCCAGGTCCGCATTGCCCGTCGTGCGAACGATCCGGGCATGACTCGCATGTCCGTCAGGGTCAACGGTGACCTGAACCATAGCCTCGCCCGAGGCCGGCCGCCCCGAGGCGTCTTTCGGCCAGTCGTCGGCATGCACTGCCTGCGCCAGCAACGCACCAATGACCAGCAGGACCCCATAACCCGCGACGTGTCTGCCCATGACCTTCTCCGGAAAATGTCCGGCCGAACTGTAACGCCGATCGCACGCGCGACGAACCGTAAGTTTGCGCGTTGTTTACGGCATCCCGTCCAGGAAACCTATTGCTTTTACGGCGTCTCGCAATAACTTGCGTGTACCGGCACCGATTGCCTCCGATATCCCGCACGCCATGAATCCATATCCCCGCCTCCGCCATCGGACGCCTGCGCTGGCCGCCTGTCTTGCGATGGTCCTGGTGGCCATGTCGTCACCATCCTTCGCCGACGATGCCGCAACGCCCATCTGCACCGACCGGCCGACCAAGGCCAACTCGACGTGCACCGTGCCTGCCGGTTCAGCCCAGGTCGAAATCGATATCGGCAACACCACGCGCGATCATCAGGCATCGACGACCACGCGTACGGTCAACATCATCAATCCGACGCTGAAGTACGGGCTCGGCGATAAAACCGACATACAACTCAGCTGGTCCCCGCACATCGCCGTGGATATGCGCGACCACGCAAGCGATGCGCGCAGCCACGCGTCCGGTCGTGGCGACGCCTATCTGCGCCTGAAGCATCGGTTTGTCGATACCGATGCTGTCTCCGTAGCAGTCATCCCCTTCGTCAAAGCGCCTACCGCAGCGCATGGCATCGGTAACGATCGTTGGGAAGGCGGCGTCGCCCTGCCTGTCGCGGTTCCGCTCCCGGGGGGCTTCGCACTGACGCTGGGCCCCGAAGTGGATGTGCTGGCCGATCTCGACGGCTCGGGTCACCATGCGGCGCTGGTCAACCTGGTCAATGTCGCCCACCCGCTGGGCAGCCGGATGACCCTCGCCGTGGAAGTGTGGGATCTGGTTAACCGCGATCCGTCTGGCACGGTACGCCAGCGTTCGGCGGATGTGGCGCTGAGCTACCTCGTCACGCCCGCCTGGCAGGTCGATGTGGGGGCCAATGTCGGCATGACCCGCGAAACACCCGATCGCCAGTTCTATGTTGGACTATCGGCCCGCTTTTAAACGGGGCGCCATCGATCAGGATCGATGCTGGTGCGACAATGTCTGGGCGAACCGTTGTGTCGGAGGCTCGGGGGTCGCATGGCGTAATGAACGAGGGTGACAGGGTGTTGATGAACGAACTCGGCCCGCGCATCTGCATCCTTGGGCCATCCAATGCGGGTAAGTCAACCCTGGCGCACACCATTGCGTGCGCCAATGACCTGACGTGTGTGCACCTCGACCAGTTGCGGCACGTGCCGGGTACACCGTGGACGCTTCGGAACGACGAAGCCTTTCAGGCACTGCATGATGCCGCCATCGCGGAAGACCGCTGGGTGATGGAAGGCAACTATTCGCGCCTGCTGCCCCAGCGTCTTGCCCGCGCGACCGGTCTCATCGTGCTGGATGTATCGACCGGCACGAGCCTGCTGCGGTACGTGCGGCGATGTCTGGGCGGCGGTCCACGCATCGGAGGTATCGGCGCAACGCGCGACCCCGTCCGCTGGGCGATGCTCATGCACATCATCGGACCGACGCGGGCCGGCCGCAGGCGTTATGCCGAGGTGTTCGCCCAAAGTGCCCTGCCCAAACGGTATATCAGTGGATAGGAAACCTGACCCGATCCGCGAGCATGTGCTGGCAGACGACAGCGCAGCCAAGGCTGCGCTGTCTAGGTTTATGCCGGCAACAGCACGGCTAGCGGTGGCAGGGGTTCAGCCAATGTCTCACGCTGCTCGGCGTCGTGACTGACGCGGAATTCTCCAACCAACCTGGCAAGTGCATCGGCCTGCCCCTTCAACGATTTGGAGGCAGCCGAGGCTTCTTCCACCAGCGCGGCGTTCTGCTGGGTGACGTCATCCATCTGGTTGACCGCCTGACGCACCTGGCCGATGCCCTGGCTCTGCTCCGTTGCCGCCGCGGCGATCTCGTTGACGAGATGAGTGACCTGCTGGATGGCCACACCCATGGAGTTCATGTTCTCGCCCACGTCGCTCGCCTGATTGACGCCTTCTTCAATCAGGTCGTTAGAGGCACCAATCAGTGCTTTGATCTCTCGCGCAGCCTTCGTGGAATTCTGGGAGAGGATTCGCACCTCACCGGCAACGACAGCGAAACCCCGGCCGTGCTCACCCGCACGTGCCGCTTCCACCGCGGCATTCAGCGCCAGGAGGTTGGTCTGGAAGGCAATGCCTTCGATCAGCGTGATGATGTCGTTGACCTTGTGCGAGCTATGGCGAATGTTACCCATGGTAGCCAGCATCGTATCGAGTGATGAGGCACTTTTCTTCGACAAGTCATTCATGCTGCCAGCCAACTGGCTTGCCTGACGCGTGTTGTCGGCGGTCTGTCGGACGGTCTCGTGCAGTTCAGTCACGCTGGCAGCGGTCTCTTCCAAAGACGCGGCCTGCTGTTCGGTTCGCGATGAGAGATCTTCATTGCCCGCTGCAATTTGAGCCGACGCGCTGCTGACCGACTGGGAGGCGACGTTTACCGATACGAGCGCTTCGGACACCCGTTGCATCAGGCGGTTGAACGCCCGCGCCATGGTGCCTATTTCGTCACTGCGCGATGCATCGGCGCTGACTGTAAGGTCGAGGCGCTCGCTTGCAACCGTCATGGTGTTTCCGATATCCCGAAGACTTCTGCGCACCCGAAGAATGGTGACCAAGTCGAAGAAGCCAAGCAGCAAGATGGTGGCCGAGACACCCGCGGCAATACCCCAGACGGTCTTGCTGAAGATGCTGTGGTTGGTGACGCGCAGGTCCTCGCCGATCTCGATGTTGATGACAAGCTGTTTCTGATAGTCCGAAATGAGCTGGCGAATCGCACTACCAATACCGTCATTGCCTTCGACAAGGGGAAGACTTACGGCATCGTTATGTGCCCGGGACGCGGCCAGAAAGGCAGGCAGCTTTTCTTCGACCTTTCGGATGTTGTCAAAAGCCACGTGCGTCAGTCGTTCGTCTTCCGCGCTCGAAATGTCGTTCGCCAGGTAGTACTTCGTCAGGTCCTTCAGCCCGGATATCTGGTGCTGGATACGAGCCTCCGCTTCTGGTTGCTTGTTGTTGTCTGTCTGGCTTTGATGGGCGTAGAGAAAAATAGAGAGCTCGTTGCTCTGATCTATTAATTTTCCTAAATCCTTGATCGAGGCAATGGCATTGACCTGGACATATTCAAAGCGAGCTTGAAAGCCGGAAGTCACCGTGATGGCGACAATACCCAATGCAATGAGCGCGGCAGAAAAAAGTGAAAACGTAAGCAACAGTCGCTGCGTGACACTCATGTGGTTCTTTTTCATTTTGGCAATTATCTTTTAGAAGTGCTGGCACTGCCCTTTCCGAAAAAAGTGGAAGTTACCGATTTAATAGAGGCAAAATCCGTTGCGGTTGTCATGCTGGATATTCCTCGGTTATCGGCGCGCGGTAACAAATATTGAGGGTGAATCGAAAGATGATGCGGGGCACTCATGCATGGGCGGCATTCGACGCCAAATGCGACGAATACCGCATAGATGTCTCGTTCGCACTTCATAAATTGCGCAGAGGCGCACTGACGACCGGAGAATTCACAGAAATTCGACAGGCTTTGTAACCGTCGTTTACGTGGATACACTCCATTGCACTCAGACCGGAGAGTCATTCCCATGAAGCACCTACGCTGCGTGTCCCTGCTCGCCCTGTCGCTGCTCGCCTTGCCCGCGTTCGCGCAATCCGATCGCGAAGTCGTGGAAAAGATGGTCACCCGCTCCGCGAACGTCTGTCCGGGCCATAGCGCGGATCGCACTACGCCTACCGTCAAGGCCACGCCCGTCGGCGCCCTCCGCGTCATGCTCGAGCGCGGTTTGGTGATGTGCCCCGATCGTCGCCTCGATGCCGACGCACCCGCCGTCTTTTACGGCCGGGTCGGCGTATTCGAGTGGAACCCGGAAGTGAAAGGCAGCTCGGAGGTGATCGTGAAGCAGATCGACGCGATGACCCGTAAGGATGCGTATCCCTCGGACACCTTGGTGTGGAACACCCAGGGCGTGGAGCTGAAGCAGCGCACCGTGCCCGCCTTCGAGGCCAAGCCCGGTGCCGCGGTGCTTTATCACGTGGAGTGATGGCTTTTAGTCCTTTACACCGGATGATGCCGCTTGTGCTCGTTTTTTAGACTCGGCGATCCCGGGCTCGCCAGGTGCGGATGGCACCTGGGGTCCGCCCTGCGCGGATGGTGCGATACCTGACGACACGCCGTCCACACGAGGCGCTCACGGGCCTCAGGACACTGTCACCGCACACCACCGGATCGCCCTAAAGAACGACGCCGGCTCATCTCATCTGGCCGATGGCCAAAAGGACTTCCATGAACACCATCCGCTCCGAATCCGGCTACAACGCCCCCGTAGGCTCCCGCATCACCGAAGGCGACGTGGCACTTATCCGTCGTATCTCGTGGGGGTCGATCTTTGCCGGCGTCATCATGGCTGTGGTCATCCAGCTCGTCCTCAGCCTTATTGGCGCAGGCATCGGCTTCAGCACAACCGACGCAATGGCCCATGATTCGCCCGATGCCTCCAGCGTAGGCATCGGTGCCGCGGTCTGGTGGGGCGTCAGTAGCGTACTGGCCCTGTTCACCGGCGGCTGGGTCGCCGGACACCTCGCGGGTGCGCCCGGGCGGACGGACGCCATGCTCCACGGCCTCGTCGCCTGGGGTCTGGCCAGTCTTCTGGGCGCGTACCTGGTGGCCACCGCTGTCACGTCCATCGTGAAGGGTGGGGCCACGGCGGCC
>Ga0105239_10007759_pt1 | contig 12284 bp, 10 predicted proteins | sample KBSC44metaG_FD_92761 | JGI IMG/M metagenome (GOLD analysis project Ga0105239, IMG submission 92761) | Corn rhizosphere microbial communities from Kellogg Biological Station, Michigan, USA - KBS C4-4 metaG | ecosystem: Host-associated > Plants > Roots > Rhizosphere > Soil | place: Michigan, USA...
TAATTGAACGCGATACCAAGGGGCTTTATAAGCGGGCGCTGTTACCCGACGGCCATCCCGATAAACTGAACAATCTTACCGGCGTAAACGACGATTATGATTTACCCTTAATCTGCGATCTGATAATTAATACACATCAACAAACAACTGCACAATCCGGCGATGCGCTTTGCGGTTTCATTACACAGTTGGTAATTGATAATTAATTACCCCTCGGCATCTGTAGGTGCATAGGTAAAATATTGCACAAATCTTGGCTTATCCGATGTGTTGACACTGCTGCCGTGCGGCAATGCCTGCTGCCATATTATAAAATCGCCTGCGTTTGCTGCAATAGGAATGCAGCCCAGGGCATGCAGATCTTCACTATAAGGATTTTTACCATTCAAGCCGGTTAGCCAGCTATCAATGCGATGCTGAAAGCCAGGCACCAGGCTAAATGCGCCCTGGTTTTCGGCGGTATCGGCAAGGTAAAGTATTCCTTGTAAATTGAATGGGATAGGCAATTTCAGCTTAGTATCCCAATGCAACCTGGGGCCGGGAAATTTCCATCGTCCTGTCTCGGGGGGATTAAACCCAACCCGGTCGGCATTAACCCAGATGTCGGTACGGTTCCACAGTTGCTCGTAGGCTGTCCTGATTATTGCCGAATTGCGATTTTTATCAAGAATAGGGTGCTGAAAAAGCTGTACCATTATACCTTGCCTTGCAGGATGCGGAGTATACCACGTGGCCGGGTCATTGCGGTCAATTTCAATAAAATCGCAAATAACCCCTATCGTTTCCTCACAGTCAGCCTTCGGTACTGCATTTCGCAATATGATGTAACCGTTTTTATCCCAAAACTCAAGTTGTTTGTCGTCCAAAACCTTTGGCACCGACCGGCTGCTGATATCATCGGGGTTTAAGATGGTGTTATTAAAATGTGTAATGTTTTCCGGAAGGGGCCCGCCGGTTGTTTCCACCACCCATTGTTCAAATTCGCTGAACGACGGAGCGGTTAAATAAAGGTATCTTACGGTCTGCTCAAGTCCCAGGCCAAGTATGGAAAGCATGGTTTTGTCCAACTGGAATTCTTCGCCAAAAGCATCCGGCGTAAGCGCTCCGCTACGTTTTAACATGCATTTATGCCAATATCTTTTCATGTGCATAACCTGCAATTGTCCGGTTTCTTCTGATGGGATCAGTAGCGTATCTATCATGGCGGTTAATTTTTAATATTACACGTTAATATCCACGCCTAATAAACCGGCGGCGCTTTCGAAACGGTCGCCTGGCCTTATACCAAGGCCGGCAAGTTTAATACCCGAAAATATGCCCTCGGCGGTTTGCACTATGTTAATTCTTAAAAATTCGGTGTTTTTACACGCCACCAGTATGCCATAGTTGGCATCTGAGTGTATAATGGAGCCTGGCACAAATTCAGCCGGGTTGGTGACCTGTATTTGCATTACTTCAATTATCCTGAGCGGCTGCCCCCTGAACGCCGATATAGCACCGCCATAATCGGCGTTGGTGGCGTTAACAAGGTTTTCAATTTCTTTTGCAGATTGTGTTTCCCAGTTAATTTTAAGGTCGTCGATACCAACTCCGGGGAAATAGCTTGCGCTATCCTCACTTTGAGGATAAAGCAGATCATTACCTGTGTTCAATAATTTTTCAATCCCCCTGCTGATGACCTGTACACTCTCGATAGCTAAACGGGCTGTATACAAGCCCAGGGTTTCCCCGGGCGAAATGGCCGTTTGATGTTGCATCAACATTGCGCCACTGTCGAAGCTTTCTGTCATTTGGTGGATAGTTATTCCCCCCTCTGTTTCGCCGTTTTTTATTTGCCAAAAAACCGGCGATTTACCGCGATAAGCCGGCAATAAACTAAAGTGCACGTTATGGAAGCCAAATTTCGGAATCGTAAGCAATTCGGTGGGTATCTTATAACCGCAACCAAACACCAAAACCAAATCGGGCCGGGCGTCGGTTAACCAGTTTTTAAGCTCAGATAACAATTCATGTTTTAAAAAACGCTTAAACGGGATGTTTAAATGCCCGGCGTTAAGTTCAATCGGCACGGTATTTTTATTTTGCGTGCCTGGCGAGACAACACTATGCAGCATTTTTTGCCCGGCCAAATAATGCATACAGGGAATAGAAAAGGGACCACTGGTTAACAATATTATTTTCACCTAAATAAGATTTAGTATTTTTGGGGTGTACAATTTAAGGCAAAATAAGTAAAGTAATTCAATTTGGAATTATAGCGTTGCCAATCTTTTTTCCTCGAGGATTTGATATAACGCCATTGCATTAGCAAGGCACGCCGGAAACCCCGCTACAATAGCTTCACTAAAGCGCTCGCCCGGTTTTTTTGAATGGTATTGGCTCCGGTCATCCATATTTAAAAGCTCATCCTCAGTGAAAGTTATGTTGGCAAACGCCGCAATTTTATTTATCATTTGCATCGGCCCATCGCTATAATTAAGCAATAAACAGTTAGCGTCATTTGCGGCTATCTCCAAATATTTTTCCAGATAAATTGCCAATATATTTGCCAGGTAAGCCTGGGCATCCTGATTGACCACGTCCTGGTTAAACCCAAATATTTCCGGCTCAAGCAATCCGGGCACTGCCTGCATGCCGGCCTGCTTACGGTGCGACCTGAAAACCTCATCGGGGCTGCGATACATCAAAATAAACGGCACTTCGGGGAAAAGACGTCGCAATTGTTCATAAAAAATAATGTGCCAGCTATCGGCTTTTATAAATAAAACTTCGGCTTTTTGTTCACCAGGTTTTTCAGCTGCCGTAATTTTATACGAATAATATTTAATGGCTGCTTTTAACAACCCGTTTATTTTCGCTTCATTAAATCCTTTGTATCTAAAAGGCAAGCGAAGGATGTCGTCAAAAAAAGGCACCTCAGCAAGCGATACATTTTTTGGGGAAGAGGCCAGCAACTGCGAAACCAGCGTTGAACCACAGCGCGAGATATGAAATATAAAAGCTGTCGGCGAAATCTCAGCTGTCTCCCCGGCCCAATTTGCCATAGCATCAAGATTGCTCACGGAATAGAATTTATTACGATTTGCATCCAAAGCCCTGCACTTTGCAATTGTGCTGTCAAAAAAAGGTTCGGCAAAAGCTAAGTCCAGGGTGTTTAACCAGTGGCACATTGGCTGGCCTTCAACATCGGTAAGCTTATACGGTATCCAGCCTTCAATTTCGTTACTTTCCATATTTGCCGTGGATCACTACAAAGCGGTATTGCTGGTGAGTATGTCTTTTATTTTCTTTTCAAGTTCGGCCGCTAATTTATTTGAAGCGTCGGTATTTTGATACCTCAGCTCTTTGATTGTATTTATCAGATTAGGATCGGCTTCTTCTTTTTTATAGGCTATTTGCGTCGATGAGGCTATCACAGATTTTAACCAATCATTCACCTTGCAATCAACAACAAGGTGCACCCTATCGGTACTGCCATTATTTGTTACGCGATGGGGCAGGTTGGCATTAAGGTACCAGCATTCGCCCTCGCTTAACAAAATGCGATCTTTTTCGCAATAAAACTCAACATCCGGGTTAGTAATTACCGGGAAATGCAGCCGGGCTTCGCCTTTCTCGAAGGCGAGGTCGGCATCGGTATGTTGTTTAATAACAGCCCCTGCCTGCAAATTTAAAAAGCGTACTGCCATAACGGGGCAATGCAAAGTTGCCATAAGCCTTTTTACCGAAATAAAATGGCTCATATACATTGTGTCCAAAAATTCCGTTTCGCCGATTAAGTCAGGAACGATATTTTTATGGCTGCCGCCCGGCGACCGCAAAGAAAGTACCGTCCACGAGCCTGTGTAATGATAGGAGTTAATATGGGGTTGCCACTCATTGTGCGCCAACTTTAACTCAGCCTGAACAGCTTTAAAATCAAAAGGCAAAGCTAATTTTGCATACCGTACCATGCGACGTAAGTTTAGTTTAGCGTAACCAGCGAACCATAGCCGGATAAGGCAATATACCCATTTGTGCCGACATTTGGTTATCGTATGCCAGGCCCCGGTATTGTAACATTGGCAAACCAATGTATGATCCGTTAACAAATGTTTGCAAAAGATGCTCTCCCTCCCCTTTGTAGCCGCCGTTATGAAAAACCACCGACGCAGGCAGGCCTATATGCAGGCAAGCGGCATACGACCAGGCCAGGGCCATCATCTCGTACCCCCCATCCATATATTCGGGCAGAGGGGAACCTATGGTTTTACGTGCTTCAGCATCGCAAGCCGCCAGGTGCCCGGCTTCGTGAAGGATGTCGCCGGGATGTAACAATTTGTCGGTATCGATGATGATTTTTCCGCTTTCCAGCAGTAGTCCCGGTAAAAAAGTATCCTGGTTTATAGGTCGTTTAACTATCTCTAGTCCAATAGAAGTAACAAAATCAATAATAGTATCGATTACAGGCCGGTCCATTGCTCAAAAATATTAAACTGATCGTGGTTTTGCAAGTTCAAAGTCTGCAAACGCAGCAGCGAACGATTTTGGCTGCATGCCAGGTATAATGTGTTTAGTGTTCAGTCCGTTTCTTTGTTTATCGTTATTAAAATTTATTACTGTACGGCCCATCATAAGGCCATGCCAGGCCGTTTGAGCTAAAATCACCTCGTTTTTTAGTTTGTTACGCAACACCATTGAATTTATCATCAGCTTATCAGTGTTGCTTCCCACAATCAGGTCAATATTTTCAGACTGTTCTGCCAGTTTATGGTTATCGGGCATGTCACCGTCACGCATATATCCGAGGTTCGAAAGGCATATTACCAGGTCGCATTTTTCATCATTTTTTAAGCTGTTCGCAATTTTATTTGCACTTGCAATGGCATCGTTATACCTTATTCCATTTATTTGGCCACCAACCGCGGTAACGCCAATCTTAAAACTTCCGGCAGTTATTATAGTAAAAGGCTTTACCACATGTTTTAAACCACCGGTAAATTCATAATTGCAATTTAAAAGGGCGAACTTCATTAGTGGCGCGAGCGCCGCCAATTGGTACTGCTCCATCAGGAGTTCATGACTACCAACAGCGGCTGCATGGTAACCCATCCTGTTCATCTTACTTATCACCTGTTTTTGGTGATAAAGGTCTTGCCTGCCATTCATAAAATTGCCCGCATCAAGCAGCAAACCGCTTGTTTCCTGTTTTTGCAGTTCGGTTTTTATGAGCTCAAGGCCACCCTGATTTTTTAACACCGTGTTAATATTGCCGTTAATATCATTGGTATGATACACAGTTACCGCACTTTTGGCAGCATGCAATGTATTAATATGTTTAGATAGTACAGCGGCTGAAGCCATTGGTTTGGAAAAGGCAGCGGTGCCTGCCATAAGGGATATTTGGCTTAAAAATATCCTGCGGGGTTTATTCATGTCGATACAGTTATTAATTAGAGAATTTAAATATATTAATTTTTCGTGATAACAATAAAAACTAATAGATAATATCCATAAAAAACAATTCAAATGTTATAATTAATACTGATAATTATTACGTTGATGTCAATGTAACGCCTTGTACTTAAACATCTATGAATTAAAGACTTTCAAAATATTCCCCGTTTTTAAATGATATTTGATAATGAAAATCACATCTAAATAAAAATCGGGCTACCCGCGATTAAATTAATTTATATTTTTCTTTGAATTGTAAAAAAAACACTTTAATATTGGCTTAATATTACAATTTAAAACAACCTTACAACCAAACCTTTAAAAGATTAAACCTTTTCAAAAAACCTTGTTAAAATCTTAAATTATGGATCAACCTTACATCGGGGTAATTTTTGCGCATTCAGCTTCGTTCGCGCCGCGTGATTGGGCATTGTGCCAGGGGCAGGTACAGTCAATAGCCAACAACGATACCCTATACGCGTTAATTGGCACCACTTTCGGCGGCGATGGAGTGGAAACCTTTAACCTTCCTGATTTGCGCGGACGTATACCCGTTGGCCAGAGCCAGGGGCCGGGCTTAAGCAACTATGTAATAGGACAAATGTCGGGCACAGAAAATGTTACGGTACTTAGTACCCAAATGCCTACGCATACGCACCTGGTAAATACGGTTAACAGCCAGGGTAATGCGGCTACACCAAATTCAAGCTCGTTTATTGCGGGCACTTATTCAGGTTCAGGCGGTTCAGCTGTAGCCATTAATTTTTATGGTGCAACGGCTACTTCGGGTGTAACAATGGCGTCTTCTACCGTTAGTATCGCAGGGAACAGCCAGCCGGTTAACCTTATCCAGCCTATTTTGGCGACGCAGTATATAATTGCGCTTTATGGTATTTTTCCATCAAGAAACTAACAAATTGAAGTCAATTAAATTCATTAAGCATAACATTTAATCATTATGAATTCACCATATATAGGCCAGGTTTTTATGTACGGGTATGACTGGGCGCCCAAAAATTATGCGCTCTGTTACAACCAACAATTGGCTATCCAAACAAACCAGGCGTTATTCTCAATATTAGGCACCACCTATGGTGGTAACGGGGTACAAACCTTTGCCTTGCCCGATTTACGAGGTCGCACCTATGTGGGCTGGGGCCAGGGACCTGGCTTAAGCGACTATGTGCTCGGCGAAATGACCGGCACCGAAACTGTAACCTTGCTGCAAAGCAATTTGCCTCAGCATAATCACCTGATGAATGTAAACACCGGGGTAGCCACCGGCGGTGACCCAACCGGCGCTATACTATCGCAGGGGCCGGTTGTTGGCGGCGCAACGGTGGCCACTTATTCAACCTCTGGTGCAAATGCGGTAATGAACCCTGGCGCCGTAGCCACTGCCGGCGGAAACCAGCCTGTTTCGATATTACAGCCTTACCTCGCAATCAATTTTTCTATATGCTTATATGGCTTGTTCCCGTCACGAAATTAAAATTGAAACCGGCAGCTTAGTTTAAGTTTTAACTAAAACGGCAAAAAATTCATTATTGTTAAAATAAAATATGATAAAACATATCACGGCTTATTAAACCAACACTCACATGGATCCATATTTATCTTCACTTTATATATTCGGCGGCAATTTCGCAATAAAAGGCTTTGTGCTTTGCGCTGGTCAGATCATCGCCATTCAGTCAAATACAGCACTTTTTTCACTTATTGGCACCTATTACGGGGGCAACGGAACTTCGAATTTCCAACTTCCGGACCTGCGTGGCCGTACTGCAATACAACAAGGGCAGGGGCCAGGCCTAAGTGATTATGTGATAGGCGAGGTTACCGGCGTTGAAAATGAAACAATGCTTTATTCGCAAATGCCCGCACATACACACCTGGTGAATGCTTCCACCGATGGCGGCACCACAGCATTGCCTTCGGGCAGCTTTTTTGCGGAAGCAAAAGACCCTGATAACCCGCGTTCGGTACCGCAGCTGTTTTATAACACGGGGCCTGTAAACACATCGTTAAACCCACAGGCCTTGAGCATAGCAGGCAGCTCGATACCGTTTAGCATTCAACAGCCGCTTTTGGGCTTAACAGTTATGATTGCAACATCCGGAATTTACCCGGCAAGAAACTAAATATGGTTAAATTACAATTACCGGCTTAATGACGGGACCAATAAAGATAGGGTTTTTATCGCCCTATTCGGGGGTTTATCCATACTACGCACAACACCTGATGGCAGGAATGCTGTTAGGCATATACCCCGGAGCGATAAAAAAGAACGAAATACAATTTATACCGGTGTACACAAAAATGGGCGACCCAAGAAGTGTACTAGAAGCAACGAACCGGCTGGTGTTTTTTGACCAGGTTGACATAGTATCGGGACTGATAAACTACAGGTCGATACCAGACATATTGACTGTTATTGAACGCCACAATAAAATAGGCTTCTTTTTCGACTCGGGCGAGTACATCCCCTGGTTTGATTATTTAAGCCCGCGTTTATTTTATTCGTCGCAACAGGTATGGCAATCGCAATATGCGCTTGGCTACTGGGCCGGTAAACAATACCCCGCCGGCGGGATGATGGTAGCAACGGTTTACGAGGCTGGGTATCATATTACCAGTACGTTTAGTAAGGGCGTGGCCGACGCAGGCGGCGGCCTTTTGCGGACGAATGTGATAAGCCATGATAAGAACAACCCGAAGGCGATGGATCTGACCGGTTTTTTTGACGACGTAAAAAAGAATGCACCGTCATTTGTACACGCCATGTTTGTGGGCGACCAGGGGAATGAGTTTTTGCTGGCATGGAAAAATTCGGGTTATCATAAGCATATACCCCTTATTGTTGTCGAAAACATGGCTTATGATGACATACTTGAAGATGCTGCAGGGTTGGACCTTGAAATAATATCTGCCGGCACGTGGAGCCGTACCGACGAGAATAGCCGAAACGTACAATTTGTGAAACGATTTGAAAGTCAGGGTGGGCAAAAGGCAAATATTTTTGGGCTGCTGGGCTATGAAGCCGGGTTGGCCCTTAAAGAGGTTAGGCCGCTTTTGCAAAAACGCGAAATGAATAAGGTGGCCGAACTGCTTCAAAAAGAATCGGTAATGGGGCCAAGGGGCGAAAGGAATTTTTTCCCTTCGTCCGGTTTTTCGTTACCGGTAATAGATATTTTGAGTGTTAAAACATCGGCAAATAAAATTTTTAAAACGGTGATAAGCCAGGGCAATGGATTGAGGTTCGATGCTGAGAATTTCAGAGAAATTCATGAAGGATGCATCAGCGGCTGGCAAAACCCTTATATGTGTATTTAAACTTGTAAGTATAAAAAATATAATATATCCTAAACCTAAAATGTGTATTTAATTTTAATATTATGAAAAAAATCTTTACAAAAACTATTGGATTTGTTGCAGCGATTATTCTTTTTGTGGGGATAGCGTTGCCTGCGTGTGCGCAATTCGTTAAAAAGTCGTACGAAAGCACTAATGAATTTTATACGGCTGTCACTAAAGATGCCAACGGCAATATATACGCCATAAGGAGCGCCGACGGGGTGCACGCGTCTGTTATAAAATACGCACCTAATTCAACAAGCTTTACCACGCTTTTTAGCGGGCTTGCTGCCGGTGGCGGCGACGAGTCTAATGCGGGCTTTCTGGCCTGGGGCCTTGCCGTAAACAGCCTTGGCGATGTTTATTGTACAACCAACCTTAGTGCGGGTAATACCGGCGCGGGCACAAACGTGGTAAATGGCGTTGCGCTTACCAATCATGGCAACGTTATTAAACTGGCATCAAATAATGGGTTTAACGGCACCGTTTACACCGCCAGTGTTTTCCTGAACGGCGGTTTATTTTATACAAGCCTGGCTTTTGATGCGAGCAATAATTTATATGTTGTACAAACTGATAATACTTCGCTAAGTCATTATACGGTAAGGAGATATCCTGCCGGAAGCACCAGCGGCACAGAATTGTTTAACGATTTAAACGATGATGCCACTGATAACTATCCGCACGGCCTTGCTGTGGCCTCAAACGGAGATATTTATGTTTGTGACGCAGGGCAGAAGGTCATAGGAGGTACCAGTGGCCACAAAGGCGGGGTACGCCATTACGTAAATTCAGGCGGAACCTATTCATCGCATACCAATGTATCATTAAACACATACCCAATGGCGCTTGCGCTTGACGGTTCGGGCAGCCTTTATGTTTCGGAAACCGATGGTACGGCATATGCAAATTATCGTTTAAATAAATATGACGCGTCTTCACATGCTTTAACCTCAGGAAACGTTACTACGCTTGTTGCCAACAGCGGCGTTCTTCCGGACGGCATCGCAGCCGTAAACAGTCACGATATCTATGTGGCGGGCGGCGGTAACCCGAGTGAATTTTTTGAGTTAATCGGCCCGGCAACCACAACTGCCAGCGGTATTAACTTTACTGCAACCGCGACCACCAGCACCACCATTAACTGGACCAACGGCGACGGCGCTGGCCGGGCGGTATTTGTTGCGCTTGCGAGTTCAGGTACTCCAACTCCTGTCAACAGCACAAACTATACAGCCAATACCAATTTTGGGTCAGGTACGCAGGCAGGCAGCGGCTGGTATTGTGTTTTTAACGCAACTACTGGTACTTCGGTAAATGTTACCGGCCTTACTGCCGGCAATACGTACCGCGCAATGGTTGTTGAATATAATGGCAGCGTTGCGTTAACCAGCGAAAATTATCTGACCACCTCGAACAGCGGCAATACGGCCAACGTAGCAACGCTAAGCCCTACTACTATAAACTCTCTTAACCGTGTTACAAGTACGGTAACAAACGCATCGAGCGTAAGCTTTGCTGCGGTGTTTGGTACGGCAGTAACCGGGGTAACAGCAAGTAATTTCAGCGTAACCACTACTGGTGTAAGCGGCGTAACTAATGCAAGCATAGGTACACCTACTACCAGCGATAATATTACCTGGACCGTGCCGGTTAGCACAGGCACCGGCGATGGAACTGTACAGTTAAACCTGGCCAATGCTACAGGCTTGTCAAAAACTATAAGTACTTCCTTACCATTTGCCGGGCAAGCTTATACCATCGATAAAACAGCGCCTACAATTTCTATCGGCGCGCCTTCATTAAGTGGTACTAATGCTGGTCCGGTAACTTATACAGTAACTTATGCCGATGCAAATTTTAACAGCAGCACTTTGGCCAACGGTGATATTACATTAAATACCACCGGCTCTGCCACCGGCACCCCGGTTGTTACAGGTTCTGGCTTAACCCGCACTGTAACTATATCGGGTATTACCGGCAATGGCACCTTAGGCATATCAATTGCAGCAAATACAGCTACAGACCTTGCAGGTAATTCTGCACCCGCCGCCGGTCCGTCAACAACATTTACTGTGGATAACGTAGTTCCAACAGTTACCATCGCCCGTACCGATGGCAATCCGATTCACGATAATGTGCTTGATTTCCAGGCGGTATTCAGCGAAGCGGTAACCGGTGTTGATGGCAGTGATTTTACACTGACTACTACCGGTGGTATTACCAGTGGTACCATAAGCGTAACTCCGCTTAATGCTACCACCTACAATGTCACCGTGATTAATGTAAGCGGTACAGGCACAGCCAGGCTTGATCTGAATGGCAGCGGCACGGGCATAACCGATGCGGGAGGCAATGCACCTGCAGGCCTTACCGGCGGCGAAGTGTATACCGTTGACCAAACGGCGCCAACAGTAAGTTCAATAAACATAGCCGGCACCAGCCCAACCAACGCATCAAGCGTTGATTACACCGTAACCTTCAGCGAAGCTGTAACCGGTGTTGACGGCGCGGATTTTACAGTTACCAAAACAGGTAATGCAAACGGCAGCGTGACTGGTGTAACAGGTTCGGGTACTACGTATACCGTTACCGTTGGCTCAGTAAGCGGCAACGGCACTTTACGGCTTGACCTGAACGGTAGTGGTACGGCCATAGTTGATGGTGCAGGTAACCCTATAAGCGGCGGCTTTACCGGCGGGCAAACTTATACTATTGACACTACCATTCCGACACTTACATCGGGCTCTTATTTCAGCAATAACGCCTTCAGCTCGCAGTATGCCAAGGTAGGCGATAATATCACTTTAACCATTGGATACAATGAGCCTTTGCAAAGTTTAGTGATGACCATTGGCGGTAATCCAATAACCGTTACCCCATCAAACGGTAACAGGAACTGGACAGGTGTATTAACAACGACTTCGACGGATACTGAAGGCAATGTGGCATGGACGCTTAGCGGTACCGACCTGGCGGGCAACGTCCGGAACTACGCTAATACAGATTTTGGCACTGTGCTGATATTTGACAAAACGCCTCCAGCTATAAGTTTCAGTGCCCCGATAATATCAGGCACAGGCGCGGGGACTACGGTGACGTATAATATAAACTACATTGATGCCAACTTTAATTTCAGCACGTTGTCAACTGGCGATATTACGCTGAATACAACCGGTACGGCTGCAGGCACGCTAGCTTTAACCGGTTCAGGCTCAAGTTACCAGGCGACAATAACCAATATCTCCGGCCAAGGTACCTTCAGCCTGTCCATAGCTGCCAATACAGCACAGGATATTCCGGGTAACCTTGCCACAGGCGGAACCTCGACAGACTATACGATATCTAACGAAGCCCGTTTGGTCGCATTGCGCTTAAACCCGAAAACTACGCTAACCAAAGTAAGCGGACCGGATTGGGCGGACTATACGGCTAACGTACCCAACGGAACAACAAGCGTAACTGTAAAACCTACAGGACTGGATGTAACAGAA
>Ga0105239_10007762_pt1 | contig 12281 bp, 14 predicted proteins | sample KBSC44metaG_FD_92761 | JGI IMG/M metagenome (GOLD analysis project Ga0105239, IMG submission 92761) | Corn rhizosphere microbial communities from Kellogg Biological Station, Michigan, USA - KBS C4-4 metaG | ecosystem: Host-associated > Plants > Roots > Rhizosphere > Soil | place: Michigan, USA...
TAAGGACTTTGATTGCAAATGTGGCTTGCTGATTTTTAAAAAATGCTGCCGAGCCGTTGTGCAAGAAATCCAGGACACCGATCCCCGCAAACGTCTTTGATACAACATGCGTGAGCACTGAAGACGTCGACCGAGTGTTCATCGGTCGCAGATGGGTGGTGAGGTACCACACTTGAGCCAGGGTGTTCACGGTCACGAATCCATGAGAGATATTCAAGCTACCCGAATTCCACGCAACCATCCATGCTGACCAAGTTACTACTCATTATCTTCTAGCAAGAGAAGGAGGACTTACCTGCGATGCAAAGGTTGCCTATAGAATAATAAGGGACGTAGCCTACTACCTCATCCATCTCTTGCCTCTCTGCTGGGTTTGTGACATCCAATCTCCAAAGCCAGTACAGCCACGCCACTTGAAACAACTGCTGAGGAAAGAAGAAGCCGGCAATGAAGTAAGGTTGCGGGCTAAAGAATGAGAGGTTTTGGTCGTGGATGTCCTTCATATTTGGAGTGGAAAGCATTCCATATTGCTGACAAGCAAAATCGATCAAGAAGCTGGCTGGAGCAATCCATTTCGCTGTGCTATATGTGATACCCATTATGCAAGGGAGCAGGCCCTTGAAGTCGTAAGAGGGGCAGCGGCAGGAATTTGATGGCTATCATAGATGGCATAGGAATATTCCAATATCCTGACCTGTCTGTTGCCTGCAGATTATATGTCAACAATCACGGCGTCCAATAAAGTCATGTCGTCACCATATTCCCACTGCTCCTGGGAGCGCCTCTACCAATCACATGCTCACCTGATTTCAGCGTGACCGGGTTATTGTAATTGCGTGTTCCGAGACCTGTTGGCAGGAAACCATATTCGAACTTCAAACGTTTGTTCGGTTGCCTGTTCTTTATGTCGGTAGCTGTGCCTCATACCATCCAGCGACGTTACGTCCCATGCGGGTTGCCGCTGAACTGGGATCAGGTTGAGCAGGGCTCGGCGCGATAAATGCTTAGGTGGGAATGCTCAAGGTAAAATCCATGCCGCTGCAATAGCCCAGTATTCAGTCCTGGGCACGATATAAACTTCTGCCAAACCCCCCTTTGCGTAACCCATTTAACCTCAAACCGCTGATGGTAGTTTCCAATAGTCCCAATTGATGGGAGGATTGCTTTTGGGAGTATATCCATGCCATAAGCATGGAAACTCCAATAAAGTCGTCCCCCGAAAGGGGGGGCTCGTATTCTGGATCGCTTAGTCAAGGGTCAACTGATCCGTACTAGAAAGCCTGCTCAGCCTTACGAAGACTTTGTTACTCTATCCTCCCGACTCTCTACACCTTTCTCATCCGAGGTGTCTGCTTGATTCTCCGTGAAAGCCCATAAAACTCCCGCCGCAAGTCGAGTCATTTGGCTTACAGCTTGCTTGGTTCTGAAATGGCTAGTACGCCGGTCCCAGTGGAATGCTGTCGCGGATGTGCTGGTCAGTATCAATTTAGGCTGGACGATGGAGGCATTGTGACCGTTCTCTGTGGACGGCCCAGCCCCCAAGCAACATACAGAGCCATCTCCTATCTTTGGGAGAAGACTGTGCCATTGCAATTGAAATGCCATCAATGCAACCTGGTGAAGGAGATTCCCATGCGGGACGCTGACAAACTCTGGTCGATCATGAGGTTTGTTAGGGGTGGGACCACTATCTGGCTAGACGCAATGTCCATTGATCAGAGCGATCCTAGAGACAAGGCTGCGCAGATTTCTATCATGGGTGACATCTACCGCCATGCGCAGACGGTCTCGATCATGCTACCGGAGGCGGACATCGAAGCATATGAAAGTCTCAAACAAATTGGAATTACCGCTGACGCTATCATCGCAGAGAGGAACCGGCTAACGAATGCCTTCCCGGTGATAGACAATACAGCTATGGACAAGAACGAGTTCAACCGCCTCGCTAGTGAGTTTTTGAACCAGCTCATGAATATTAAGAATAGCCTAGCGCGGTGGAAATACTGGAAACGTGCTTGGACCTTTCAAGAGTGGACTGTGGCAAGTGAGATCGATATCTCTTGTGAAGCGAACAAGAATAATGAGTGTATCGTGAACACCAAGAAGGTCATCATCAATGCAGCCCACCTAGTGTCGCTAGAGATGAGGAGAACAGCCGATGCCATTCCTGATGACTATCTAGCGCGCGTCACGCAACGAGATGATCTTGGACGACACATGCATGCTATCAAGACGCTTTTTCCAGTCGAGGGTTATATTATCGGTGGCGATGAGGGAGATTCCAATGGTATGCGCCTGATGACTTCTCTACCAACGATGAATACCGCAACCAGCTTCGGCACGGAAATGCTGCCCGGTGCTCCAACTGGATCTACTGGTAGAAACCTTCAGACCTTGGTTAGCCTCACCCTCAACGCCATGCACCTCAGCAAGCGTGAGGCGACCTATGCAGCCGACCTAGTGTATTGCTGGGCTTCTATGTGCAATATTCGTTTCGACTATGATCAAAACGACGAGTACCATGTTGCTCTGCACAAGGTGGTCGCTGCATTACGACGCTCTGGAATGAGAATCTACAATTTCTCAGTCAACACCGATTCTGCTGAGACAGACAGGAACTTCCTGAAATATGCCGTTGCCCAACAGCAGAGCAATGCCGCCTATGGGGGCCACTTGGTGGGCTCTGCAATGTTTATCGGCAGGACAGACACTCTTGCACACGTCGAGAATTTGCTCACACAAGACTCAAAAATACTCCATCTTGAGCCAAACTTCAACGTCATCCTTCGCCAGGTCGACAAGACAATTTTCAGGCGCCCTGTGGTATTGAGTAACAAGACCAGAGCGCTGGGAGTTTTTCGTTCCATGGTCTCAGGCAGGGCAGATGGCCAAAGGCTGCTTGATATCGGGGATATGTTGAAGACCACGCTGGATGGGATCGACGAAGCGAAGCTCAAGACTCAGTACCTCATCACTGTGCAAATCGGAGTCGAGGACATCTACACCATGTGGTACTTCAATGCCTGGGCGATATTCCCCGCCGACGTGCCATTGACCGACCTCTTCATCGCCCGGGAAAGTCTCAACGGCACCCTAGTGCTAGCATTGTACGGAAACCCCAAGCCGGCAAAGACGGCCCGAATCCTCGCCTATCTCAACATGACTCACCAGCGAGATGGAACCTACCTGATCAAAGCTGACGAGCAAGGCACTGTTGACTTTGTCTTTCGCACAGCAGACACGGCTGAGCATGATCTGTTCTTCATGCCTGAGGATGACCTCAACGATCCCAACCGCCCGGCGGATCTGATTCCCGGGTACAACATTGGCACCATTCTTCAGGATAGGGTTTACAACGTGAAGATTGGGATAGGTCCGAGGACTTTCTCAATGGATTTACAATTACAACCCGACTCGAAAATTGGACCGAAGCTGTAAGCCGCTTTATGCATCGCAATCGAGATCAGGCGGGTGTGGAAAAATGTCACTACTCCTTAATTACATTTTTGTTTCATTCCTAGACCGGCAGAGTTGAACTGCCTGCGACACATCGTCGAGCTCTAAGAATTCCACCACAGTTCCTGAGAGTATACACCGTTGAGAACACCTGGGTGAAAAGATCCCACAGACCATCCTTTTCCCCCCCCCACTTATTCAGGCCATCTCTGATGGTCTGACATTTAAAATGACACTTTTGGAAACCACGGGGTTCAAGCCTCAGGAATCGCCAGGGAGCCCTGCATAGTCAAGACCGCACAACCCGACAACAGGACGTCTTCGATCTCGACGCCATCGCCCGAGGCTTTCTCCTTGACGCCAACATTGACGAAGATTTCACTCTTCTGGCCCATCTCCACACCCTGAGTGATGTGGTAACTGTAGCGCCCAGGTCTGCCCGCCTGCAAGGAAAGATAGCTCGTGAGCGCGCTGGCAGCCGACCCGGTCGCAGGGTCTTCTCGGCTCCCGTGCGAGCGAGTGCGAAGCTGCCGCACGCCGGCACCGTCCGTGCCCAAATCCGCGAAGAAGTACGACACGACAATGCCTTCTTGAAACCCTTGGTCCAGAAGCTGGGTTGCACTTATGATGCGATCACGATCAAGCAGACTCTTGGTCTGGCGGCCGAGCTCTTCGAGCGAAGGCTGCTGCGCCAGGATGAAGGTCATGCCTTTCACGATGCTCACGACGGGGAAATGCGCGAAGCTCTCCCCGGCGAACGGGTTCGCGTGGATGCGCACATTGTGCGCTACCGAGATCTGCACGCCGTTGATCGCCGAGTTCACCGAGATCCCCAGATCGCCTGCCTTGATCCGCAGCGTCTTCACGCCGCCCGCGGGCAGGTCCGGCTTCGCGTCCAGCAGGCCGAGCAGGTAATTCGACGTGCCCACCGTCGGGTGGCCCGCGAAGTTGATCTCCACGAATGACGTGAAGATGTCGATCCGGGCGAGGCCCGCTGACTTGTCCGCGTCGGTTTGCTCGTGCAGGAAGACCGTCTCCGAGAGATTGAACTCTCGGGCGATGCGTTGTTTCTGGCTTTGAGAGAGTGAGATCCGCTGCGGCACGGAGATGATGGCGAGCGGATTGCCCGTGTAGCGGGTGGTGGTGAAGACGTCCAGCGTCACGAAGGAGAGTTGCGTGGTAGTGGTGGCGGCCATGATCTCCTGTGGTCAATAGATTTGTGTTCTTTGATAAGAACCTGTAGTTTGAATAGTTTGTTGCGTGGAAATGCTCGCGGATGTCGATATATAGTGGACTGGTAGCTGTCATGTAGCAAATATGAGTCATGTCGAGGTAGTAGTTGATCACTAGTGAAACCCCGCCACAACTCGCTTCAGTCAAAGGGCGTGATGGGTTCGGAATGCTGGCGTGCGTCGATTTATTCAATTGATTGATCCACGAACCCGTCTATATAAATGGGATCGTATCCTAACACGAGCGCCAATGCACTGGATGTCTTCCTTAGCCAAGACACGTACCGCGATACCCCGTACGTTGTGTACATTTCATTGGCGGCTTCCTGACATCGAAGGTTTTCTGGGAGATTATGACTAGAATTCTATTCAGTACTTCATCCTTGCGATTCATGTTGTCTCTCGGATGGAAGAAGAATGGAGCGGTGATGGTCAAGATAACCGCCGTATAGGAATAAAGGGGTAATAAGGACTATCAAAAGTATGATAGACTCGCTACATCGTATTTGAGTATGCGGTGATTATGCATATACGCTTGACTAATGTAGTTAGGCTTTGTCTGGCTGTCCACATTCTTGAATCCGCTGACAAGATCACGATTTCTTTCGTGGCAAGTGTCGATTGATTGTTGGGTTGATTCAGGTGTCCATCGTAAACACTGAGCTTTTGGACTTCTGTTGAGCTGTCTGTATCGTTGTCTATTATCATGAGGCTTTTAACTGGCGCCTTCAACTGATATCCATGGTGTCGCCATTGATCTTGCGCTTCTCCTTGACAAAAGTCACAAAATCGTCTACAGCCATTGGCCAGGCACCATTCTCCGTCCACCAGCTCAAGCTCTCTCCCTCGGGTTCTTTAGTCTTCAGCACCAACTCCCCAACCATATTCCACAAATCCTTGTTGACAGGTCGCTTGTTGTTCGTCTCATAAAATTCAATCCATAAGTCGAGCCATCTTGTCGAAGGAGTGTTCCATTCAAGGCCGCCTTTGCCGGAGGAAAAGAACATGCGCCAAAAGTCGATCGCCGTCTCCATAGGAACGCTGCGTTGGCCCTCAGGCTTGGCCAGCTTGAACGCATTCCGGTATACCCGCTTGAAGTACGAGGGGTCATTCGAAAGCTTTTTGCGGAGAATAGAGACATATTGTGATTGACGGGAGACTGTGTCATATGCTTTATCGTCCGGAATACCGCGCCAGCCGGAAATGAAAGTCGCTCGCTCGAATTCGCCGATCGAAGGACACTGTAACAAGTCGCAAATTGCCAGATGGGCGAGCTCATCCAGGTCCACCTCAATGTCAGTCAAGTAGATCTGGGCTCCATCGATGCCGATTTTGTCTGGGGAACCCGATGGATTATCTTGCATAGGTCAGAAAATCAGAGATCGAGTTCGTGGTCATAAATATTCTTACCTCGATACTGATCGAATAGTCTGTTCAGATTGATTTGGGCAAAGGAGGCAGTGGTACTGCTAGTACCGCTCTGATAAAACCTGTGTGGTTGTGAATGTCAGCCTTATTGAAAACTCTCACAGTATGAACAGACCGATTGGAACTCTCGTTAGCGGCTCTTGACTTGGATTTCACTCGGCTGCGCTTGATTTTCAGCGCAACGGGGACAACATCCGGCTTTTCAGCAGCCGCCTTGCGTTTGGGAGCCATGCTGGGATGGTACTTCGGTGAAAGTTGAGATATGAAATAAAGCAGGATTTGAAAGTGAAATAAAATGATAATGAGAGACGAGACAAACAGGGAAAGCTAGCACACTCAATATTCGGGAACTTGCCACCAGGGTTGAGTGAGGGAAGCAGCCTGTTAACAGGCAGGCGCGAAGTGCTTCCCACCGCTGCAATCACATCCGGGATTCGCTGTCGTTCATCAGCCAAGCGACAATGCGCATAATGGCTCAGGATTATGCCAAGGATGTGGAGGGAATGCGCGAGAGTTGTCAAGAGTTGTTGCTGGGCATGTCCAGCCCGAGTGAACCTGGGGTATGGTCCACGAAGTTTCATGTCAAAAGAAAATCAATCATGGTGACTTACGTATCAAGAGCTCGTTCCACGTTCCAGTCGTGGGCTTTGAGAAGCTGTAGACTCAATTAGCAAGTTGATCAGCAATATGGCACAATGTCAGTGACAATGATTCCCTACCCTTGCTGCGATGCTTTCTTTTGCTTGCGTAAAGCTTGTGAACTGCACGATTGCCGATCTCTGACTTGAGGTGTAGCTCGGCATTTTGAAGATATAGGAACTAAATGAGGCTTGCAAGGAAAATTGTGATTGGTTTGACAGCCTTGCCGACAAGCGGCGTACGGCTGATTAGTCGGTGGATATTTCGACCCTCCGACCTGGCTTGGAGGATCCTGCCGAGAGGTTGATGAGCCTACCGTGTGAGCGTAGATGAGGATGGATTTTGTTGCCTTTTGGTCAATAAATAAGAGCAGGTGATCGACATTTCGCTGATTGATGATAACATTCTCCAAGAGCCCTCAAGGGCATGCCCAACGCTAAGGAGGAAACCGCCAAGCGCTGAGGATGGAGGAAGGCAGGTTAGGCGAGATGTCACGTGATTGAACCGATCTTTATCATTCTGAGCTCGAATCATAGAGGAAAGTTGAGGCAGCACTGCGGGACTACAGTATGGTGAGGCAGATGACAGAATCAACTGAGAAGGATCTAGGAGTGGAAGGATAATTGCCCCTGATTATGCACAAATCATCCGTGCCTACCAATCCTCACATTGTGAATAGCTTGCTTGGTGTCACTAGATGTGGCTGTGCTCGGGTACTGACATCATCACCGCCACAGGTGATTGTGGCTGAAGCGGGTACCCAGTACGGAGTTACTATGCTCCGCACCCGGCCACCATGAGCGCCAGAGTGACAATTTGGGGGCAGATACAAACGCCCCAGGAACATCTCGTAAGAGTCACTCCATCGTCACTTCAGCTGGACCTCGTAGCTTGCTCCTGTTTTCATATCAATTTCCAGTTTCAGTGCTGACTTGAATTGGGGAATCGTTGAATGATTCTGGATCCTTTTCAGCCAGCTTTACCCTTCACTCTTCGTCCATTGCCAGCACCCCACCATCCAGCAACTCAGAGGCTAATAGCACAGCCCTGTGAAGCTTGCACGTTTTTGGCCCTTGGTCTCCTCTCTCCCGCTTTGTTGTGATCTCACTCGGTCCCTGCCCAGGTGCCTTGACTTGCGGTTCACGAATTACGAGTATCACGTTTTGGTCAGTTTCAGGTCCTGACCCTCTATTCGTCTCTGGTGTTAAAAAGAACCGCCATCCTCCCCATCAGCTTCTAAATCTTTTCTCATCCAGATCTCAACTTCTCAAATCCATCCATCAAGCCTTTGTTTCCGCCTCCAAATCGTCATGGGTGTAGGTGCTCCCCTCCCGCCTGTCTGCCCCTCCATGAAGCCCCCAGCCCCGCACCATCCTATTACGTTGCTTGACTCTGAGGTTAAGCAGCAACTGACCTGCCCAAATCACCCCAAACCACCCACCTCTACCGCCTTCCAAGCTCCCGCTGACGCGTCTGCTCTCTTGATAGCTTGCAAGCAAACTCGCCGCAGCCAATGCTGCCTACCCAGGTGGTCCTCCAACAGGTGGCCAGCCAGGTGGATATGTGAGTAAACCGTTGACGACTGACTCCTATGTCATCAATGACTGATTGCAAATCTCGCAGAACCCTGGCCAGCCCCAACAGCAGCAATATCAGGCTTATCCCGGCGGTCCTCCATCTGGCCCTCCAGGCGGTGCCCCGCCACCAGGTCAATCGGTATGAATCATGAATCTTCCGTGCCCTGCCACTTCCTTCCTTTGCGCTGCTTGGCATCCCTTCGTCATTATCGTCCTGAATCACCCCCTTCTGCAATCGTGGATTTGGCTCCGATTTGAGTTAAAACGCTCCCTTTTTTTCCTTCTACCGGACTGGATTTCTTGCTTGAATTGCTTGAATCATCTGTCGACGCGACATGAGCAAGTTCTCTCGCTATGCCCAGTCTGGGCAACAGCAGGGCGGATACCCTCCTCAGCAACCCTCGTATTCACCTCAACCTCCCGGTCCCCAACCGCCATCTTCGCCATATAATCAGCCTCCTGTACCTCCACGACCAGGCGCATCACCGCAGCCCTATCAGCAGCCGTCATGGCAGCAGCCCCAGCAACAACAGCAACAGCAGTATGGGCAGCAGTTAGGCGCGCCGCCGTCTCAGGGAGGATATCAATCGCCTAATCCAGGATATGCATCACCACAGCCTGCATACACCCCATATCAGTCGCAATACCAGCCCCCAAATCAATATGGCCAATCGCAGTATCAGCAGCCCCAATACCAACCAGGTCCAGGCGCATACGGACAAGTTCGTTGATCTTCATATATCTTCACAAGCTTTGCTACACAAATTTTTGCTAACTTGTCATCTGTTTAGGGACCCCCACACGGTCAAGCTCCTTATCCAGGTGGCCCACCACCACCACAGCAGCAGTATGGAGGCCCCGGTGGACCTCCAGGTGGCCCTGGCGGTCCCCCTCCTGCACCAGTTGGCAATGTAGGCGGCTACAAGCAGCTCCTGCAGCAAGCAATCCAAGAGAAAGGACTCCAAAACTTCTACCCTCCAAACACACCTATTCTCGATCAAATTGCAAACCGTGCTACACAACAGGTCGCGCAACTCGCACAGTCATGGCGCATCAGTTCTGAAATTGCTTCTGATATCGTCAAGCTTGCTCTCTATGACGTCATTCTCTATATTGACGACAGTGGTAGCATGCAATTTGAAGAGAATGGTGAACGCATTGACGACCTGAAGTTGATATTGTCGCGTGTCGCATATGCTACATCCCTCTTCGACGAGGACGGTATTCAAGTCCGTTTCATGAATTCGCCAGATCAGGGCAATGGTATCCGCAACGAACAACAAGTTAATGAGATGATCGGCCGTACCCGATTCTCCGGCTTGACACCCATGGGTCGTGAGTTGCAGAACAAAATCCTCGGCCCATTGATCCTCCAAAATGCTCGCAATGGTAGCCTTCGCAAGCCAGTCTTGGTTATAACCATCACGGACGGCCAACCCACGGGTGAAAGCTCTGCGGACCTGGCCAAGATCATCAAAAACGCTTCTGACGAGCTTTCCCGAAATCCTCGATACGGTAAGGGTGCATTGGCATTCCAATTCGCCCAGGTCGGAAATGATCTCAAGGCTCGTGAATTCTTAAGCAAACTTGACGAGGAACCAACTATTGGAGACATCATTGATTGCACGTCCAGTATGTAAACCCTTACTGAAAAACCTTTTCGATTTGGAACATTAATCACTAACTGAGCGAACAGACTATGAGGTTGAGGCCGACGAGATGTCACGCGCGAATCCTCCAGTGCAATTGTCGCCAGAACTTTGGCTCATCAAGCTGCTTCTCGGTAGTATCGATGCAAGTTACGATTCGAAAGATGAGAAGAGTAACGCCCCTCGACCTCCGCCTCAACAGGGTGGTTACGGTGGTCCTGGAGGTCCTGGAGGTCCTGGAGGATACGGCCAGGGTGGCTACGGCGGTCCACCCCCGGGACAACAACCTGGCTATGGCCCTCCTCCAGGTCAAGGCGGCTACGGCGGACCCCCTCAGCAGGGAGGATATGGCCAACCACCATATGGTCAACAGCAGGGTGGTTACGGCGGTCCTCCTCCTGGCCAGGGTCAGTACGGAAAACCACCACAGGGTGGTCCTGGCGGATATCCTGGTCAGCAAGGTGGCTACGGTGGCGGTGCCCCCCCTCCACCAAGATACTAGGTGCAAGTATCCAGCCTCTGATGGCGGCTTCAAAAGTGCCTTCTCATACAAGCCTGGTGGAATTCGTTTAGAGACAGTTTTATCAAGGGCTCATGAGTGAGTTCCAATTATCGAGCTTTATTTAGTGAGGCAAAAGGAACCAGATTCTCGGCTTCAGATACGATTCGGCATGTTAGTGTGCTAGACTGGGGATGAAAATCATTCACTAGTAGCTCTAACCTGCCCGATGCGGACAGATGTGCTAGACTAGGGTTAAAGGAATACTCTTGATAGCTTCAAAAGTTGAAATGAAACAGAAAATGAAAGGAGAAGTAATCATCGATCACTCCTGTGCATGAAATAACCCGAGATCAAGATACAGCGGTGATATCTCCTAATCCTCACCTTGACGCCAAGATATAACTTTGACACGACATGAAGTTCTCGCATTACTTGGGTGCCAGGGGGTGGCAGGTGCCAGGGACAGAGTCATGTGGGCGATAGATAAAGACCGATCTCATCCACCACGCAGCTCAAGACTGCGTAGGTGGACGGACGGAGCCAGGACCATCCATATATATGTATATATCCGTCCGTCATGGTGAGTGAGCTCACCGACGTTTTTGTTTGGATTTGTGCGAGTGAGTATTCCCTCCAGATGTTGGATCACTGTGGTCGGTGGTGGGGGTGCAATGGCATCATCAGGTAGGGAGAGCTTGTGCATCACACCTATTTTCCTCCCGTATTCTTGGGATATGGGCCCGCCTGACCATGATCGGGTGTGGGTGGTTGTAATTTGTACTAGATTCAACTTTGTTGTTGGCTATGGTGTTTCGATGTGGTTCGCTGTTGGCTATGGGTTGTTGCAGTTTGTAGCTTGCAGTTTGTAGCTTGTAGCTTGCAGTTTGTAGCTTGTAGCTTGTAGCTTGTAGATTGCAATATTCGCCTATTGTGGATGAGCTTCGAGTGTTTGGGGGGCATCGCTCTTCCTCGCCATGGGGAAAATCCAAGTCGAGTTTCATTCGAGGGTTTTGAGAGCAACAGACTCTCGTTCAGTAGCGCGCTCACGAGCATCTCTGTGTGACGAGGTCTGTTCCTGTGAAATCTTCTTGGCTTGAGTGACGGTGACCAAGGCGGCGCTCTCAACCCCCTCTGGTTCCGAGGGATTGAGGCTCTTCGAAGCATGGAAGGTGGACATCATCGATGCACCCCCCCCAGGACACTACCGTCACATTTCTCACCGTACCGTACACCAATGCCGTGCATTGTCGATGATTACGCGGCAAGTGGGAATTTGGATTCCAGTTAGAGAGACGTTCCACCTGTGAGGTAAAATTAAACGGGACCACCTGCTCTCAAGCCTTTCGTTGTCGCGAACTTAAATTACATAAACGCTTTCCAGTTATAAACTCATATCTTGCTCATCTGTGGAACTGCATGGGAAGGGGGGGCCAGGAACGCGGACGCGCGGACGTGTGAGTCCTCTCCTGAGTAACGGAGTGTAGTGATTGGTAACCCGATTGGGACCGTAGAGGCAAGGTCATGCCGTGAGGTGAAACTGTACACCTGCTCTGGCCTGGTGCCCGTCGCTGTAGAACTTACATAAACATGTTCCCGATATATATCTTGCCCAACCGTGGATCACATGGGGCCCAGGAACGCGACGCGCGGACATGTGAGTCGTTTTCTTGAGTAACTGGAGTGTGCGCAGTGCTACTGGTGCTCGTAGCGCCTTGTGCTTTGGTTGGCTTGCCTTCCAGAGTCCAGACTGGATGGGATCCAGATATGACTCAAAAATCTAGTGCAGCAAAAGTATTGA
>Ga0105239_10007765_pt1 | contig 12278 bp, 9 predicted proteins | sample KBSC44metaG_FD_92761 | JGI IMG/M metagenome (GOLD analysis project Ga0105239, IMG submission 92761) | Corn rhizosphere microbial communities from Kellogg Biological Station, Michigan, USA - KBS C4-4 metaG | ecosystem: Host-associated > Plants > Roots > Rhizosphere > Soil | place: Michigan, USA...
GGCTGAACGAGCTCAGTCCCTGCAGGCCGCTACTCGTACTGTTGGAAAAGGTGGTGCGACCGGTACTGCCCTGGAGCGCGGGCAACTCCGCGACGGCATCGAACAGATTCGGCTCAGCGAGCTTCTCGATATCCGCGGTGGATAGCATGGTCGTCGGTGTCGGCTGATTGAAACCCGCCGAGGTGATACGCGACCCGGTAACCACAACCGCCTCCAGCTCGTCTGTAGTGCTTCCCTGGCTTTCCGGCTGCGGTAGATCCGCGGCTCCAGCGCGCATAGGCATGGCTGACAAAACCAACAGCGACGCGCAGCAAACATACAAAAGGCGTCTGAGCGTTAGCATCATTTCCGGACCCCTGTTCGGCCGCTCGGTGGCGGTTTTTTATGGCGGGTCGAGCATAAACATCCTTTTACACAACCGTCAACGGAAAAAACGTCATTTCTGTTTGTGTTGTTACATACAGGATGGCACGAGAGGGCTGGCGGGCTGGAAAATCCCCTCACTATTCAATGGAATACGCTTTCCTAAAGGCTCAACGGGGCGTTGGCCGCTTCGCTGTAGCGAGCGCTACATCCGATCAATCGCCGATGGGCTGTTGTGGGTTGATCCCGTGCAGCCAGGCCACACTGCCGCGCATCCGGCGCAATGCCAGGTGAGCCTGCTCGCCCAGAATCGCGGCCACGGCATACGCCAGCCGGTCGATCACGAACAACTGGGCGAACCGCATGGGGTTGGGTTGGATTTCCTCGACTCCCGAGGCGGCCAGCCCGACATGCAGACAGATGTCGGCGTCACGCCCCAACGGCGTCTCTTTGTCGGTAATGGCAATGCAGGTGGCCTTGCAGTACTTCGCCAGCTCCAGGCTCTCCTGCAACTCGCGAGGACGACCCGTGGAGGAGATGAACAGCACGACATCACCCTCGGCCAGAATCGCAGCCGACATCCGCTGAGTGTAGCCGTCGGTGAACACCATGACCGGCACATTCAGCCGGAACAGCCGGTTGTGGGCTTCGGCCGCCAGCGCCGCCGAGCTGCCACCGATACCGTAAACGACGACGCGTCCGGCCTTCGCGATCGCCTGCGCGCCGCTCAACAGATCCTTGTAAACCAGGGTGTCACGGGTCCGTGTCAGGGCTTCGATGATGGTATCGAACAGACGATCATCATCCGGGCTCAGGTCCAAACCAGGAGTATCCACGGGGCCCCTATGGGCCGGGCCGCGCTGGGCGGGGTCGCCACCCGCCGAAGCACGGTCAGCCGAGCCACGACCGGCCGCGCCGCCAGTCCTGGTGGCACGCTCGGCCCGATCGCTGTTCGCCTGGGATAACGCCAGCTCCTGGATGAGGCGGAACTTCAGATCCTTGAAGCCCTCGCAGCCGATCGTCCGGCAAAACCTCAGGATGGTGGGCTCACTGACACCGAGGTCGGCCGCCACCGAGCGTACGCTCGAGCGGACGAAATCATCGGGCGCCGCCAGTATCCGTTTGGCGATCCTGACCTCCGAGCGGGTCATGGAATCCATCATGCCTTCGAGCCGCGGCAGAATATCGCCGCTGTCAGAAGTGTTGCGCGCTTTGTTCATCGACACCGAAGCTAATGATGTTTACAGGGAATTTCAATTGCAAAGCGTGGGGAAATGTCATTAACGCTACATTTACGTTTGACGACACTACATTTCTGATAGATCATCGCCACCAATGAAATGACCCAAGGACGGCTGTCGGAAGGAGGTCCCTTGTCTATCGAACGCATTGGCGGCACAAAAACCGGTACTGGCGGACAGAGCCTGCCCTTTTGCCAGGCCACCGTCGCCAACGGTTTTGTTTTTGTATCCGGGCAGGTCGCCCTGGATGCCAACGGTGAGCTCATCTCGGGTGGTATCGTTGCTGAAACCCACCATTGCATCACCAGTATCATCTCCATCCTGGAGAAAGCCGGCTGCACCTTGAAGGATGTTGTGAAGGTGAACGTATGGCTGGACGACGCACGTGACTTTGCTGCCTTCAACCGAGTCTATGCCTCCTACTTCCAGGACGCTCTGCCGGCACGCGCCTGTGTGCAATCAGCCCTGATGGTCGACGCCAAGGTTGAAATAGAAGTCATTGCCCTGAAACCACAGCGCTGACAGGGACCATGTTGCGCCTGAGCGATATTGCAAACACGCCCCTGCCCGCGGGCACCAAGGGGTTGCCGCTCGATGACTCCATCGTGCGGCTGGCGGACCTGACCGGGCGGGGCTTGAATGTGCTGCGCGGCGATTTCCCCATGCCGGTGGCCGTGTTGAAAAAATCCGCCTTGGACAACAACCTCGCGGTGATGCAGGCCTACATCGAGCGTGCCGGTGTCAAACTCGCGCCGCACGCCAAGACCACCATGTGTCCGCAATTGTTCGCCCGTCAACTCAGCCATGGCTGCTGGGGGTTGTCGGTTGCGACCATGACCCAGTTCAAGTTGTGCCACGACCTGGGCGTCGAGCGCCTGGTCCTCGCCAACCAACTCGTCGGCCGTGCCGAAATCAACAGCCTGGCTCGCCTGTGGGCGCAAACGCCGGAACGCGCTTATTACGTGCTGGTCGACAGCTTCGCGGCCGCGAAGGAGATTTCCGACGGTTTCAGCCGGGTTGCGGGCGCACCGCCGGCGCGGGTTCTGATCGAGATGGGAATACCCAACGGGCGCTGCGGGGTTCGGACTCTGGATGAAGGACTGGTGCTCGCCCGGGCGATTCAGTCGCTGACTCATGTCGAGCTGCACGGCGTGGAGGGCTATGAAGGCCTGTTGGTCAGTGATCACGCCGACCACGACACGGCGGCGGTCTCGAAGTATCTGGAGGGCGTCCTGCGGCTCTATGAGTGCCTGGTGGCGGAAGGCCTGTTCGCTGATCCGGACCACGTCATTGTCAGCGCCGGCGGATCGGCCTACTACGACCTGGTGGCGCAGGCTCTGGCCCGCGGCTCCACCGGAGTCGTGCCGGTCCTGCGCAGCGGCTGTTACCTGACACATGACAGCGGCTTCTATCGCCGGCTGCTCAGGCGCATCGAAGACAGGGCGGCCGCGGGCCCGGCGCCGCGGCTCATTCCAGCGCTCGAAGTGTGGTCGCGGGTCATTTCGCGCCCACAACCGGACCAGGTTATCGTGTTGCTAGGCAAGCGCGACGTCTCGTACGACATTGATCTGCCCTTGGTCCGCTGGTGGTTCCGCGAAGGCCGCCACGACGCGCCTCGCGCCATCGACGACTGGGTCGTCACGAAGCTCAATGATCAACATGCCTACCTGACAGTCCCTGCGACAGCGGACCAGGCGGTCTGCACCGACCTGGCGGTCGGCGACCTGCTGGGCTTCGAGATATCGCACCCCTGCACCACCTTCGACAAATGGTCACTGCTGCTCGAGGTCGAAGACGACTACACCGTGCACGCCGGCCTCAAGACCTTTTTTTGAGAATCCACAGCTCAGAGCCTGACATGGCAGCAGACATACTTCGCGCGGATACCCTGTTGAAAGGCGGGCTGGTCATCGACGGCCGCGGCCAGCCTGCATTCGCGGCGGATGTTGCCTTGAGCGGGGAGACTATCGTTGCGATCGGAGACCTGGCGAAGATCAGCGCGGACCGCGTCATCGACGTGACGGGGCTGGTGGTCGCGCCGGGTTTCATCGACGCCCATACCCACGATGATCTCATCTGTATCACTCAACCGGACATGACACCCAAGATCAGCCAGGGTGTCACCACGCTGATCGTCGGCAATTGCGGCATCTCCGCTCCACCCCTGCGCTTTCACGACAGTGTCAGCGAGCCGTTCAACCTGCTGGGCCAGAAGGACGACTTCGCGTATGACACCTTCGCCAGCTATCGGCGTGCTATCGAGGCGGCATCGCCACGTGTCAACATCGCCGCCCTGGTAGGTCATTCGACTCTGCGCGTGAAATGCGTCGAGGATCTCGAGCGACCCGCCACAGCCGCCGAGCGCGAGCTGATGAAGGTCCTGTTGCGGGAGGCCCTCGACGAAGGCGCGGTGGGCATGAGCTCCGGCGTGTTCTACGCCCCCGCCCAGGCGGCCGACCTGGAGGAATTGCAGGGCCTGGCCGAAACAGTCGGCCAGGCCGGTGGGGTCTGCACCGCTCATATCCGTGACGAGCGGGACGGCATTCTCGAGGCGTTACAAGAGGCCTTCGCCGTCACCCGGCCGGGGCGGACGCCGTTGGTACTGTCGCATCACAAATGCGCCGGCGTGCGTAACTGGGGCCGCGCCAGCGAAACTCTGGGCCTGATCGATGCGGCCCGCCAGGCACAGCCCGTCCACCTCGACTGCTACCCCTATACAGCAGGCTCGACGGTCATTCGCCCGGATCTGGCCGACGGCGAGATCGAAATTCTGATCAACTGGTCCACGCCCTATCCGGACATGGCCGGACGCACCCTGAAATCCATCGCCACAGAATGGGGACTGACGGAAAGTGCCGCCGCGGAGCGGCTCATGCCCGGCGGCGCCAGTTACTTTCAGATGCACGAGCAGGATATACGCGCCATCCTGCAACACCCCTGCTGCATGGTCGGCTCAGACGGGCTGCCCCATGATTCCTTACCGCATCCGCGCCTGTGGGGTACCTTTCCCCGCGTGTTAGGCCGCTACGCCCGCGACCTGAATGTCATCGACCTCGAGACGGCGGTCCATAAAATGACGGGGTTGTCCGCCGCTACGTTCGCTCTGTCCGATCGCGGCCTGGTCGCCGTGGGCATGAAGGCGGACATCACGGTTTTCAATCCCGAAACCATTATTGACCGCGCGACCTACGACGCTCCCGCCCTGATCGCGGAGGGTATCGAGCACGTCTTCGTCAATGGAACTCTGGCCTGGACACAGCAGGCTGAGACACCCGAGCGCAGCGGCCGGTTTCTGCGTCGGGGCTTGCCGAAGAAATAGCATTCGCCTGGAAATCAGCAGGAGCTTTGAATTCCCTGCACCATAGGCGATCATGCGGTCTGTGCGCGCGAAAACGCTCATAGCCCTGCTGACACTCTTCGGCTCCCTCGCCGGCTCCACGGACTGCGCCGCCTTTGCGGTGACCGTCAAGGTGGATGTCAACAAGGTGGTCGCTCCGCTACCGCCGATCTGGCGCTTCTTTGGGGCGGACGAGCCTAACTACAGTACACAGCCGGACGGTGAGAGGCTCCTGGCGGAGTTGGGGAGTCTGCGCGGCGGTGCGGTTTATTTCCGTGCTCACAACCTGATGACCAGCGGTGATGGGGTTCCCGATTTCAAATGGGGCAGCACCAACCTCTATACGGAAAAGGATGGCCGGCCGGTCTACGACTTCACGCTGATCGATCACATCATCGATACCTGGCTCACACGAGGGATCCATCCCTATCTCGAGTTAGGCTTTATGCCCGAGGCGCTGACTTCAGCTCCTACGGATGTTCCTTACCGTCGACCGTGGAAACCCGGCGTCGCCTATAAGGGCATCACTGCCGGGTGGTCATATCCCCCGCGTGACTATCGCAATTGGGCGGAGTTGGTCTACCAGTGGACGCGGCATAACGTCGAGCGTTATGGCCGTGCCGAGGTGGAGCGCTGGTATTTCGAAGTCTGGAACGAGCCGAACCTGGACTTTTACTGGTTGGGCACAGCGGAGGATTTCTATCGCCTGCACGACTATGCCATCGATGCAGTACGACGAGCCCTGCCCACAGCCAGGGTCGGTGGCCCGGACGTCGCAGGCTCGGGCGGCGCCCTGATGGATGGATTCCTACGGCATGTGACGACCGGCATCAACTACGCCACCGGACAAAACGGGACTCCAACCGATTTCATTTCCTTCCATGCCAAGGGCCAACCCACGTTGGCGGACGGCCACGTGCGCATGGGCATTGCGACTCAACTCAGGACTGCCGACGAGGGGTTTGCCAGGATCGCATCGGTTCCGGAGTTGGCCCATGAGCCCATTGTCATTGGAGAGAATGATCCTGAAGGGTGCGCGGCCTGCCCGGGACCTCAGAACGCGTACCGCAACGGCACACTGTATTCGAGCTACACGGCGGCCAGCTATGCGCGCCTGTGGGAGCTCGCTCGTCGACGCAATGTGAATCTGGAGGGGGCGCTCACCTGGGCCTTTACCTTCGTGGACCAGCCCTGGTTCGCCGGCTACCGTCAACTTGCAACCCACAGTGTCGACCTGCCGGTGCTCAATGTATTCCGGTTGTTTGCGCGACTGGGTCCCCAACAGATCGACGCAACGAGCAGCGCGGAAGTCTCGTTGGACCGGATCCTGTCAGACGGCGTACGTGGCACGGCCGACGTCGGAGTTCTGGCGACGCGCGCGGATGATGGCCGGATTGATGTTCTGCTCTGGCATTACCAGGACGATGACGTGCCGGGTCCCGATGCACAGGTACATCTGACACTCACCGGTCTCGCGCCAGACCGGCGTTACCAGGCGCGCGCCTGGCGAGTCGACCCGCGCAGCGGTAACGCGTTCGCCGCATGGAAGGCCATGGGCTCGCCCGACAAACCCGACAAGGAGCAACTCGCCCGGCTCACTCGGGCATCGCGGATGTCGGTGCAGCGGTTTCCCCTGGCGAACCAGACGCCAGTAACCCTGGAGCGCACCCTCCCTCTGCAAGGCGTGGAGCTCATCGAGATCGAGGCGCCGTAGTCCGTCACGAGTAAATGAGCCAGGCACAGGGGTCCGACGCGTGCGTCGGACGGGTTGACCCGCGAGCGCCAACCCCGGGCCATGAGCAGGCAGCGCCCGCGCAATTGTGCCCCCCGCCGCAGGTGGCGTTTCAAATTAACGGTGCTTCACCTTTTCGTCCGGTTTCAAGCCCGAGATGACCTCGATATTGACTCCGTCGGAGATGCCGGTTTTGATCTGGCGCTTGACGAAAGTCTGCGGCGCGGATTCAACCTCGACGAAGGTAGCATCGTTCTCGACGATCAAATCCCCTTCGTTGATGGCCAGCACGTTCTCCTTCTTGTCGAGAACAATATCCGCGTTGGCACTGTAGTTGGATCGTAGGAACAGATCACCTCTCAGCTTCACCGCCGCTCGAATGGTGAATTTGATCGTGCCTTGATCAGTGACGCCCTTCGGTGCGATGTATTCGAGGCGCGCCGTGAAGGGCTTGCCCTCCAGGGCACCGACGTTCAGCACCAACTCCATGCCTTCATGTAATTTACCGACCTCCGATTCATCGACCAACCCCTCGAAGATCATGTCCTGCATATCGGCCAGCGTGGCAAGGCTGGTACCCGACTGGAAGGTGCTGGTCTCGACAATGAAGGCGCCTTCCTTGTTCGGCACATCCAGCACCATACCGTCAATGGTGGCGGGAATCAGGTTGGAGACCTTGTCGGAGTTACGGGTGGCACCGGTCCGCAGCAACAACAGCGAGTCTTGCGCTGAATCCACCGCCTCCTTCTGCACATCGTAGTTCATGACGTACTGATTGTACTGGGACTCGGATATCAAGCCCTGCGAAGCCAGCTTCTTGTAGCGCTCCAGGTCCAATGCCTGGTTGCGCAGGTTGATTCTCGCGGTCTTCAGTTGCGACTCAGCCGAGCTCAGGCTCAACATGTTGGGTCGCAGTGAGATACGCGCGATGATCGCTCCCTTCTTCACGGTCTGCCCGGCGGTCACGAACAGCTCGTCGACGACGCCCGACACCTGCGACTTCACCTCGATCTCCCGACGTGGAATGACTTTGCCGACCGCCACCGTCTTTCTGACGAGGGTCATCCTCGCAGGCGTGTCCAGTTGATAGACGGTGTTGGACTGATGCGACTTCCTGTAGAGGAAGACGAGGGTACCGACAAACACCACCGCAACCACGCCCAATATGAAAAACCAGAGGACTCGCTTCATTTTCCTTATCGTCCTGTCATCGGAATAAGAGCCGTAACCCGCGCGCAAGACCCATGGGCCAACCGCTACTCCTCCTGGAGCGCAACGATCGGATTCACAGCCGCCGCCCGTGCCGCAGGCATCAAGGACGCCAGCACGCCTGACAGCATCAGCACTCCCAACGCGGCCATTGCCGTGCCAAAATCCACCTCCGGCTGACTGAAGAAGCCCGGGATCCCTCCTCGGGCATCCAGTGCCTTGGCAACGGCCTCCAGCAGCAGGGCTCCCACGACGAGTCCGCTGTAACCCGCGACGGCCGTGATGAACAGCGACTCCTGGATGATCATGGACACGATGGATGCAGGCGTAGCACCCAACGCCTTGCGTATCCCGATCTCCCGGGTCCTTTCTTTCACCACGATCAACATGATGTTACCCACACCGATGGCGCCCGCGAGGATGGTGCCGATGGCCACCACCCAGCTAAAGCCCTTCATTCCCGCGAACAGTCCCTGAACCTTGTCGGATTCGTTCTGCAGATTGAAGCTGCCGAATACACCCTTGTCATCCGGATTCACCCGCTTGCGCTTGGCGAGATAGCGCTTCACGTCGTCCTCCACCACGCGCGCGGACACGCCGGGTTTCGGTACCACCACCAGGTTACCGACCCACCCGACCTGGTTGAAGGCGTAGCGCAAGGTGTCATTCGGCACATAGATTCTTTCGTCATCCTGTTGCTGATTGCCGGGCGACAGCGACTCAAACACCCCGATCACCTCGAAGCTGATGCCGTTGATGGTGAGATCAGCGCGCAGTGCCGGCTCGTTCTTGCGGAAGAGTTGATTACGCACCCGCGCACCGATCAAGGCCACCTTGCGTCGTTGCTGCTCGTCAAACAGGTTGAACGAGCGCCCTTCGACAATACGCATGGTCTTGAAATCCTCGACGCCTGCGAAGCCGCCCTGGACCGAGAACGCGCCGTTTTTTGACTTGTATACCGTATAGGGAGGACTGGCACCCCAGAAGCCCACGTAGTTCTCGGCTTGGACCCGGCCGACACTGGCGACATTCTTGCGGATCGCCTCGAGGTCATCGGCCTGCAACTGGATCTGCCTGCCCGTCGGCAACCCCTGGTACGGCATCTGGGTCACCCCCTGCGACCAGATGAAAATTGTGTTCGCGACCCGGGGGAAACTAAGCCGCACGCCATTCTCCATCCCCCTGCCGGCCCCCAACAGGACCGTCAGCATGAAGATGCCCCAGAAGACACCGAAGGCCGTCAGGGTAGTGCGCAACTTGTGGCGCCTCAGGGTGTTGAAAATCTCGCGCCATTTGTCGACATCCATGAGCATGATCGGCAGGCCTGCGCTATTGCGCGCGCATGGCCTCGGTTGGCGTGATCCTGGCGGCCCGTAACGCGGGCGCCAGCCCGGCGAGAATGCCGACTCCCACCAGCAGCAGTATGGCGGTGACCGCAATCCGGAAATCGACCTCGGGGTTCATGAAATACGGCAGCTTCAGGCCCGCCGTGCGCAAGCCAAACGAAATCAACTCCAGCAGCGCTACGCCGAGCACCAGGCCGACATAACCTGCGATACCCGTGACCAGCGTGGACTCGAGCAGCAAGGTGCTGACGATGCCGAATGGCGTAGCGCCCAGGGCCTTGCGTATGCCGATTTCACGGGTGCGCTCCTTGACCGTGATGATCATGATGTTGCTGATCCCGACGATCCCCGCGGTCAGGGTTCCGAGTCCCACGAACCAGATGAAGACGTTGATGGCGATGAACAGGCCGTTGACGTTCCTGGCGGGCACCGCCATGTTGAATGAATCGACGCCGCGCTTGTCATCGGGCGAGACGCCGTGGCGACGCTTGGTCAATTCGACGACCTTTTTCTCCAGCTCCAGTCCGTCGGTGCCAGCTTCCGGCCGCAACCAGATGGCGTCGATGCGATTGCCGCCGCCAAAGATCCTCTGGTAGGAAGTTTGTGGGATGAAGACACGCTCGGAGTTGCGTCCCTGGTTGCTTTTGTCGTGGAAAACACCGACTACTTTCATGACGACGTCCTTGACCCGGATATCCTTGCCCACTGGATTGCTGCCATCGGAGAACAGCCGCTCCGCTACCGAGGTGCCGATCACGGCGACCTTGCGGATTTCGTTGACATCCAGCGGATCTACCTTGCGGCCGAAATTGAAGGGTATGTCTTCCTTGATCCTGAAATACTCATCCGGAATTCCCCGAATGTCCGCATTGCTGTTGCGGCTCGCGTAGTTGATCGTACCGCTGCCCAGGGATCGCTCCGCCGAGATGAAACGCACGCCCCTGATCTGGTTGGCGATGGCTTGCACATCGCGCTCGTCCAGTTGGATACGTCGGCCCAGACCCATGCCGTGGTAGGCCACGCTGGTGTCGCCGGCATAGACGATGATGAAATCCAGCACGTCCGATCCGAAGTTGTCCATCACCCCGTTCTGCATGCCCCGCCCGAAACCCAGCAGCAGAATCAGCATGAACACACCCCAGAAGACCCCGAATGCGGTCAACAGCGTACGCAGCTTGTTCTGGCGCAGGGTGAAGAGGATCTCTTGCAGGCCATCGAGCATGCGGGTCGACCTCAGGCCAGCGCATGTAACGCGTGGGTCTGTGCCGGCATGACGAGCCCGTCCTTCAGGAAAATCTGACGTTGCGTCTGGTCAGCGATGTCCTGCTCGTGAGTCACAATGACGAAGGTGTTGCCCCGTTGGTGGATCTCTTTGATCAGAGACATGATTTCCTGGGTACTCTGGCTGTCCAGGGCCCCGGTGGGCTCATCAGCCAGAATCACTTTCGGTTGTGTGATCAACGCGCGGGCAATGGCGACACGCTGCTTCTGGCCGCCTGACAATTGATTGGGCAGGAAAGACTTCCGGTCGGACAAGCCCACCATGTCCAGATACTGCTCCGCCCGGTAGTGGCGCTCTTTGCGACCCACGCCCTGGTAATAAAGCGGCAGCGCCACGTTTTCCGCGGCTGTCTTGAATGGCAGCAGGTTGAAGGCCTGGAACACAAATCCCAGCAAGCGATTGCGCAGCCGGGCGGCTTCCGTTTCCCGCAGATTGCGTATTTCCTGGTCGGCAAGCCGGTAACATCCCCGGTCGTACCCGTCGAGAACGCCCAGGATATTCAAAAGGGTGGACTTGCCGGAGCCGGATGATCCCATGATGGACACCAGCTCACCGGCGCCGATGTGCAGGTCGACGCCCTTCAACACGTGCACCGACTGCTCCCCCGAGTGGTAATACTTGTGGAGATTCTGCAGGTTGATCATGTCCTCGAGAGGATCAGCAGCGGGGGCAGGCCCTAGACTATCAAAGGGCCGGAGCAGCCTGCCACAAGCCACGCGCGCATCGGGCGCACGAAAAAGTCGCCTCGCCCCATTTCTTTAAACGATTGCTCCCAGGCGTGCGGGTCAGCCGTCAAGGATAATTTTCTTCAATACCGGGAAGGCTCGAGCCATCACCCTGCCGCTCCAGGTTTCCGCGCACGAAAGCGGCTCGCAGCCGCGGGGGTTGATCGTGTCAAATTTCGAGCTCGCCCAATTGAACATCGCCTGGTTGAAAGCCCCGCTCGACTCACCGGTGCTCGCCGATTTTGTTGCCAATCTCGACCGTATCAACCAGCTTGCGGACGCTGCCGACGGCTTTCGATGGCGTCTCGCGACTGCCGCAGGGGACGCCACATCCTTACGTCCCTTTGGCGACGACGTCATCGTCAACATGTCCGTATGGCGCGATCTCAACTCACTACGAAATTTTGTTTATAACTCCGCGCATACACCGATCATGCAGCGCCGTCGAGAGTGGTTCACTCGCGCACCCCAGGCTCATGCCGTCCTGTGGTGGGTGCCGTCCGGCCATCGGCCCTCGGTAGCGGAAGCGGCCGACCGGCTCGAGCAGCTACGTCAGCACGGACCATCGCCGGGAGCTTTTACGTTCAGCAGGATTTTTGCTGCCCCCGACGTTGACACGTCGGGCGAGTTGCAATGAGCGCGCGACATTTCGAGCGCTGATTCACTGGGGACTTTAGCGGCCAAAACGTTGCGTGCCGGCCCGCTTCGCGGAGGGTACACGACCTTGGGCTATTTGGCCGCATGGGCCCCCTTCAGTCCGGACGACCCACGTGTTGGGATGTATGCGTACTGCACGCTTCAAAAAAAACACCGTGGGAAGTTGTATGAAAATAGAAAAGGCGCGCTGCGTCTCGGAATCCGTGCGACAGGAAATGACCGCGGAAGCCCTGGCCGTGGCATTTGACATGGGTACCCACATGGGCAGGCGCGCCGTGATCGATGCGATTGCCGTAACCATGGATTCCATCGGGGATCCCCTGGAAAAGGTCTGGCTGGAAGACATCACGGGTAAGCGACGCACGCTCAAGGTCGGGGAGGCGCAA
>Ga0105239_10007766_pt1 | contig 12278 bp, 11 predicted proteins | sample KBSC44metaG_FD_92761 | JGI IMG/M metagenome (GOLD analysis project Ga0105239, IMG submission 92761) | Corn rhizosphere microbial communities from Kellogg Biological Station, Michigan, USA - KBS C4-4 metaG | ecosystem: Host-associated > Plants > Roots > Rhizosphere > Soil | place: Michigan, USA...
GTCGTCGACGATGCGACGATCACCTCGCACATCAAGCGCATCCGCAAGAAATTCATCGCCATCGATCCGGCGTTCGATGCGGTCGAGACGGTGCACGGTGTCGGCTATCGGTGGCGGCCTTGAAGATTTCCTCGCACCTGTTCGCCCTGACATTGGTCGCGACTTCCGCGATGGGCCAATCCCTCGGCCCGGGAACCGTCGTTTATGGCGGCGATGCCAACGACGGCTGGGCGTTCATGGTCGCAGCGCCCCCGGGCTGGAACTTCGCCTGCTGCGATCGCGCCCGCGACCTCGACGCCAATCTGCTCGTGTTTCCGGATGGCTGGGACGGCCGGAATTCGGATCATGTCATGGTGCTGACGGTGTGGCCGAAGGAGCGCGCCGATGTCGACGCCGATTGGCAGGCCGACGCCAACGACTACTTCGAGCATTTCCCCGGACTCACCTCGGTCACGTATCAGCCGCAGGTGAAAGACGCTGCCTGCCTGGCGTCGACGGCAGTCGGCGCCGACGGCGTTGCCGATCACGTCGTGTTCTGCGATCCGGGCAGCGACTGGCATTATCGGTTCGCGTGGTCGGTGTCGTTGCGCGCAGGCCCTGCCGATGCCGCGAGCGAAAGCGCATTCCGCGCAACGGTGGGCACGATGGAGACGATGCACATGCATATCGGAAACTCTCCGCGCTGACGGCGCCGGCATGTCCCTGCGCTTCAAGCTCCTGCTGATCGCGCTGTCCACGCTGGCGTTGCCGCTGGCGGGCTGGCTGTTCGTACGGCAGATGGAGGAATTGTTGCGTCAGGGTCAGGAGCAGACGCTGATCGCCTCCGCCCAGGGTCTCGCGCGCAGCCTTGATGCGCTCAAGGCGCAGTTGCCGCCGGCAGGCACGGCGTTGTATGTGCATCCAGCGCCGAAACAGATCGTGATCGACGGCTATGCGGACGACTGGTCGCTGCTCGCGCCGTACGCGCAACCGCTCGGCCCGCCGCACGACGCGCAAAAACTGACCCTGCTGCTGTGCGCAGATGCGAACTGGTTCTATCTGCTCGCCAGTGCGCGCGACGCCACGCGCACGCGTGCGGACGCGAGCGATCCGCGCGCGAGTGCGAGCGACCACCTGACCTTGACCCTGCAGCGCGGCGAGCTGACGCGACGCTATCTCATCGCCAGCGCGGCACCCGGCCGCTTCGATGCGCTGACGCTCAGCGATGCGAGCGACAACGCGCTGCCGACTGTGCTCGAAGGGCAGTGGCAGGAAGACGGCTCCGGCTACCGCGTCGAGTTGCGTCTGCCGCGCGCGCAGATGCCGGACAGGCTGAGCCTGAGCGCGTTCGACTCCGCCGCGCCCGCCGCGGAGTCCGCCGAACCGATGCCGCTGCTGCGGCTGGCACCGGAAATCTCGGCGGCGCTCGCGCTCGTCGCCCCTGAAGGCATGCGCGCGCGCCTGCTCAACAGCGAAGGCTGGGTGGTCGCCGAAACCGGCGCGCTTGCACAGGCAGGTCCGGCGCCCGGCGCGAAACGGCGCTGGCTCGAGAGTTTCGTCTATCGCAGCCTGATCGCGCCGCAGGTCGGTGCCGCGGAAGATTTCTCGCCGGCGCTGCCGCGGCTGGATGCGGCGGAAGTCTGGCAGGCGCTATCCGGCGTGCCGGCCAGCGCCTGGCATCGCGCAACCAGCGATGGCGGAGTCGTGCTCGCTGCGGCAGTGCCGTTGCAGACCGGCGGCGAAGTACACGGCGTGCTGCTGCTCGAACAGACCAGCGCGACGCTGCCGTTGCTGACCAATCGCGCCGTGCTGGGTCTGGCTGCCGCCAGTCTCGCTGCGCTGCTGATCGCCGGCGGCGTGCTGTTCGCGTTCGCGAGCGTATTGAGCCTGCGGATCCGCGCGTTGCGCAACGCGGCCGAACGCGCCGTGCGCGCGGGCGGCAGGATCGACGGCGCGCTGCCGCTGATCGACACGCGCGACGAACTCGGCGACCTGGCGCGCAGTTTCTCGCGCCTGCTCGACGAAGCCAGTGCGTACACCGACTACCTGCGCACGCTGGCGAGCAAGCTCTCGCACGAGTTGCAGACGCCGCTCGCGATCGTCAAGTCCTCGCTCGACAATCTCGAGCATCAACCGCTGCCTGCCGACGCGCAGCCGTATCTCGCCCGTGCGCGCGACGGCGCCGACCGTCTCGGCGCGATCGTGCGCGCGATGAGCCAGGCCAGCCGCATGGAACGTGCGATCGCTGCGGCCGAAGCCGAGGATTTCGACCTGGCTGCCGTCGTGCGTGGTTGCGTCGAAGGCTATCGTCCACTCGTCGCTCCGCGCCAGCTCAATGGCATGTTGCCGGACGCGCCGATCCACATGCACGGCGCGCCGGAACTGATCGCGCAGGCGCTGGACAAGCTCGTCGACAATGCGCGCAGTTTCACGGCCGAGGCCGGCTGGATCCGCATCGAACTGCAGCGCCGCGCTGACGGTGCCGACATCGTCGTGGCGAACAGCGGCCCGCCGCTGCCGCCGGCGCTGCAGGATCACCTGTTCGACTCGCTCGTCAGCCTGCGCCCGGGCGGCGCACAGAAGTCCACTGCTGCCGCCGGGCGCGCCGATGCGCCGCACCTCGGACTCGGTCTGTATGTCGTGCGCCTGATCGCCGAGGCGCATCGCGGCAACGCCAGCGCGCGCAATCTCGCCGACGCCAGCGGCGTGGAGTTCCGCCTGCATCTGCGCGGGATGCCGCGCCGGCCTTTGGCAGAGCGCGCCTGAATTGCTATCGTGCGCAACCCGGTTTTCGGATTGCGCATGATCTCCGCCGACGAATTCGCTGCGCTTGCCCGGCACGGCCACAACCGCATCCCGGTCGTGCGCGAGGTGTTTTCCGATCTCGACACGCCGTTGTCGGTGTACCTGAAACTCGCCGACGGCCCGTACACCTACCTGCTCGAATCGGTGGAAGGCGGCGAGACCTGGGGCCGCTATTCGATCATCGGCCTGCCCTGCCGCAAAGTATACAAATTGCACGGCCGCCGCCTCAGCGTCGAGGAACTCGGTCATACCATCGAGCAGCGCGAGCTCGCCGATCCGCTCGGCGAAATCGAGCGGCTGCGTGCGCAGTACCACGTGCCACGGCTGCCGGACCTGCCCGAGTTCAGCGGCGGCCTGGTCGGCTATTTCGGCTTCGAAAGCATCGGCTACATCGAATCCAAGCTCGAACACTGGGAGCGCCCGGACCAGCTGGGCATCCCCGACGTGCTGCTGATGCTCAGCGAGGAAGTCGCCGTGTTCGACAACCTCAAGGGCCGGCTGTACCTGATCGTGCATGCCGACCCCGCGCAGCCGCAGGCGTACGCGCGCGCGCAACGACGCCTGGACGAACTCGCGTTCCGCCTGCGCCGCTCCGGGCCGAGCTACCCGGAAGTGCTCGACCCGAAAATGCTCGAGGAAGGCGACTTCAAGTCGAGCTTCACGCGCGAGGAATATTGCGCGCTTGTGGAAAAGGCGAAAGAGTATATTCGTGCCGGCGATATCTTCCAGGTAGTGCCGTCGCAGCGCCTGTCGGTACCGTTCCGTGCGCGCCCGGTCGACGTCTACCGCGCCTTGCGCGCGCTGAACCCGTCGCCATACATGTATTTTCTCGATCTCGGCGGCACGCAGATCGTCGGTTCCTCGCCTGAAATCCTCGTGCGCCTGAAGGCCGGCAAGGTCGTGCTGCGGCCGATTGCCGGCACGCGCCCCCGCGGGCGCACGCGCGAAGAAGATCAGGCGCTCGAAGCCGAGCTGCTGGCCGATCCGAAGGAACGCGCCGAACACCTGATGCTCATCGACCTCGGCCGCAACGATGTCGGCCGCGTCGCCAAGACCGGCAGCGTGAGGCTGACCGAGAGTTTCGTCATCGAGCGCTATTCGCACGTCATGCATATCGTCTCGCAGGTGGAAGGCGATCTGCGCGACGGCGCCAGCTACATCGACGTGCTCAAGGCCACCTTCCCGGCCGGCACCGTGTCCGGAGCGCCGAAGATCCGCGCGCTCGAGATCATCCAGGAACTGGAGCCGCACAAGCGCAACATCTACGCCGGCGCCATCGGTTACATCGGCTGGTGGGGCGACGCCGACACCGCGATCGCGATCCGTACGGCAGTGATTCAGGACGGTCGCCTGCACGTGCAGGCCGGTGGCGGCATCGTCTACGACTCCGACCCGGCCGCCGAATGGGAAGAAACGATGAACAAGGGCCGCGCGCTGTTTCGTGCAGTGGCGCAGGCGGCGAGCGGGTTGTGACCGCATTGCGCGGCTTTTCGCGTTGCGACAAAATGCCATCGCAACGAACGGGGGAACGCCATGGTCGACAAAGAACGCCGCCGCACGCTGACGCCGCAGCAGGCAGCACTGCGCCGTGAACTCAACGAAGCGCAAGTCCTGACTCTGGTCGGCCTGGAGAGTTTCGGCTGGGAATTGAAATTCGTGCGCCGGCCGATGTTCCAGGCCTCGGTGCCGGTCGTGTTCGACAGTGACCGCAAGAAATATGCGGTGCTCGAACCCGATGGCACATTGAACGAGAATCCGGGCTTCAAGATCCGCGACTGAAGACCAACTCATGCTGCTGATGATCGACAACTACGACTCGTTCACGTGGAATCTCGTCCAGTATCTCGGCGAGCTCGGCGAGGACGTGCGCGTGGCGCGCAACGACGAGTTGAGTGTCGATGAAATCCGCGCGTTGAATCCCGCGCGCATCGTGATCTCGCCGGGACCGGGCACGCCGGACCAGGCCGGCGTGTGCCTGGCGTTGATCGCCAAGCTCGGCGGCCGGATGCCGATGCTTGGCGTGTGCCTGGGGTTGCAGAGCATCGGTCAGGCGTATGGCGGCAAGGTCGTGCGCGCGCAGCACATCATGCATGGCAAGACCTCGCCGATTCATCACACCGGCAAAGGCGTATTCGCCGGGCTGCCGAACCCATTCACTGCCACGCGCTATCACTCGCTGGTCGTGGCGAGGGATTCGCTGCCGGCCTGTCTGGAGGTCACCGCCTGGACGCAGAATGCCGACGGCAGCGTCGACGAAATCATGGGACTGCGCCATCGCACGCTCGCCGTGGAAGGCGTGCAGTTTCATCCGGAATCGATCCTGACCGAGCACGGCCACGACCTGCTGCGCAATTTCCTCGGCGCCGAGCGCCTGGCCGCCTGAAGCTTGCACTGAACCGGCGCGGCAGCGGATGATCGCGCTTCCGTTTCGCGGAGCGGCAGCCATCGTGCCCATCACTCCCCAGCAGGCGCTGCAGCGCACGATCGAGCATCGCGAGATCTTTCACGACGAAATGATCGACCTGATGCGCCAGATCATGCGCGGTGAAGTCTCGCCGCCGCTGGTCGCGGCACTGCTCGCCGGCCTGCGCGTGAAGAAGGAAACGATCGGCGAGATCGCCGCGGCAGCGACAGTGATGCGCGAGATGGCCGCGCAGGTGCACGTGCCGCCTTACGACCATTTCGTCGACATCGTCGGCACCGGCGGCGACGGCGCGAACTCGTTCAACATCTCCACAACGGCGATGTTCGTCGCCGCGGCCGCGGGCGCACGCGTGGCCAAGCACGGCAACCGCAGCGTGTCATCGAAATCCGGCAGCGCCGATGTGCTCGAGGCGCTCGGCGCCGCGATCGATCTGGCACCGGAACAGGTGGCGCTGTGCCTGCAGGGGACGGGCATCGGCTTCATGTTCGCGCCGAACCATCATCCGGCGATGAAACAGGTCGCGCCGGTGCGCCGCGAGCTCGGCGTGCGCACGCTGTTCAACATCCTCGGGCCGCTGACGAACCCCGCCGGTGCGCCGAACATCCTGATGGGCGTGTTCCACCCCGATCTCGTCGGCATCCAGGCGCGCGTGCTGCAGCGGCTGGATGCCGGTCACGCGCTCGTGGTCTGGGGCCGCGACGGCATCGATGAAATCTCGCTCGGTGACAGCACCCTGATCGGCGAACTGCGCGACGGCGAAGTGCGCGAGTATGAAGTGCATCCGCGCGACTTCGGCCTGCAGGCCGCGAGCAGCGACGCATTGCGCGTGGACAACGTCGCGCAGTCGCGCGCGCGCGTGCTCGAAGCGCTGGAGAACACGCCCGGGCCGGCACGCGACTCGGTGCTGCTCAATGCCGGCGCGGCGCTGTACGCGGCGGACCTCGCCGATTCGATCGGCGACGGCATTGCGCGCGCGCGCGCGGCGCTCGCTTCGGGCGCCGCGCGCGCCAAGCTCGATCAATTCGTCGCGATGACGCGGCGCCTGAAAGGAACCTCCGCATGAGCTCGATGGGATTCGCCAAACTGCCGGCGCCGCCGTACTACGCGGTGATCTTTTCCTCGCAGCGCACGGCCAGCGGCGAGGCCGACTACGCGGCGACGGCCGAGCATCTGTTCGGCCTCGTCCAGCAGCAGCCCGGGTTCCTCGGCGCGGAATCGGTGCGTGGTGCGGACGGGTTCGGCATCACCGTCGCCTATTTCGACAGTGAAGAGAACATCGCGCGCTGGCGTCAGCAGGCCGAGCATGCGGCGGCGCGCGAGCGCGGCAGACGCGAATGGTACGCCCACGTCGAACTGCGCATTGCCAGGGTCGAGCGCGCCTACACGCCGCGCACCGCCCACGACGACGCGAAATAGCCCGCCCGCCAGCCGTGTCCGATATCCTGAAAAAAATCCTTGCGCGCAAGGTCGAGGAAGTCCGCGAACGTCGCGCCCGCGTGGCGCCCGCGGAACAGCACGCCCGCGCGGTGGATGCCCCGCCCGCGCGTGGCTTCGCGCGTGCGCTCGAAGCGAAAATAGCCGCCGGCGCTGCCGGCGTGATTGCCGAGGTGAAGAAGGCCAGCCCGAGCCAGGGCGTGATCCGCGCCGATTTCCGCCCCGCCGACATCGCGCGCAGCTATGCCGCCGGCGGCGCGGCATGTTTGTCGGTGCTGACCGATGTGGATTTTTTCCAGGGCGCCGACACATACCTGCAGGCGGCACGCGCCGCCTGCGCGCTGCCGGTGTTGCGCAAGGATTTCACGCTCGATGCGTACCAAATCGACGAGGCGCGGGCGCTCGGCGCGGATTGCATACTTTTGATCGTCGCCGCGCTGGACGATGCGCAACTCGCGGATTTGTCCGCGCTGGCGCATGCGCTCGGTATGGATGTGCTCGTCGAGGCCCACGACGCGGACGAACTCGAGCGCGCGCTGCGAACCCCGGCGCGCCTGATCGGCATCAACAACCGCGACCTGCGCACCTTCAAGACCTCGCTCGACATCACGTTGAACCTGCGCGGGCGCGTGCCGCCTGATCGGCTACTCGTCACCGAATCAGGCATTCATGCGCGCGCGGATGTGGCGCGCCTGCGCAACGCCGGCGTCAATGCCTTTCTGGTCGGCGAGGCCTGCATGCGTGCGGCAGATCCCGGTGCCGAACTCGAGCACCTGTTCGGCTGAATTGCCCGCTGACCGGAGCGATGGTTGCATCGCCGCGCCGAACGATATACGTTAGCACTAACGTAAGTGCTGACGGAGATTGTCGTGTTCTTGCAAACCCAGGGTGAACTGGCCCTCGGCAGCCGCTTCAAGGCGCTGAGCGAACAGCTCTACGCCGTGGCCAATGCGGCTTATCAAGCTGTCGGCGTCGAACTCGACGCGCACGGTTTTCCCGTGTTGCGTTACCTGCAAGTCAAGGGCCCGGCCGGAGTCGGCTCCATCGCCGCGGCGATCGGCCAGACCCACTCCGCGGTCAGTCAATGCGCGGTCAAGCTGCAGCGCAGCGGCTGGATCGTCCGCAAGTCCGACCGCACGGATGCGCGCCGGAGCATGCTGGAGCTGAGCGCCGAAGGCGAGCGCCGCCTCGCCGGCATGGGCCCGATCTGGTGCGCGATCCGGCGCGGCGCGCGGGCCGCGGTCGAGCGCAGCGGCGGACCGCTGCTGCCGGCTCTGGCAAAACTCGAGCGCATACTGGCCGACGGCCAGGTGCTGCGCGAAATCCTCGCCGAACATCGGCGGCTCGCCGCGGCGCGACCGGTGACACACGCTTTTCGGCGCGAGTGGCGCGAACATTTCTATCGGATCAATGCCGAATGGCTCGAGCGCTATTTTGCGATCGAAGAAGTCGACCGGCGCATGCTGTCGCAGCCGGAGCAATACGTGCTCGAGCCGGGCGGCGCGATCGTGTTCGCGCTCGTCGACGGCGAAGTGATCGGCACCTGTGCGCTGCTCAAGGAAGCACCAGGCATATTCGAACTATCGAAAATGGCCGTGGAGACGGGTTGGCGCGGCATGGGTGCCGGGCGACTGCTGCTCGACGCGGCCATTGCGGAATTCCACAAACGCCGGGGCAAGACGCTGTTCCTGGAATCCAATGCGAAGCTGGAACCTGCCTTGCAGCTCTACGAGAGTGCCGGTTTCGTGCACCAGCCGGCGCCGCGGCCCGGTTCGCACTACCAGCGCGCCGACGTGTACATGATTTATCGCCCGCGCGTGCAGCGGAAGCAACGGCGCGCAGCGTGACGGACTATTTCGCCGTGTGCGTGCCGAACACGACGATGGTCTTGCCGGCGACGGAGATCATGCCGTCGACCTCGAGCTGCTTGAGCACGCGCCCGACCATCTCGCGCGAGCAGCCGACGATGCGGCTGATCTCCTGGCGCGAGATGCGGATCTGCGTGCCTTGCGGGTGCGACATCGCGTCGGGCTCTTCAGTGAGGTCGATCAGCGTCTTGGCGACGCGGTTGGTGACGTCCATGAAGGCCAGACGGCTGACCTTGCGCGAAGTATGCAGCAGCCGGTTCGCCAGCTGCGAACCGATCGCGAACAGTACCTTGCCGCAATCCTCGCGCAGCGGGCCTTCGAACAGCTGGAACAGCCGCTCGTAACTGATCTCGGCCAGATCGCAGGAAGTGCGCGTGCGCACCATGACTTCGCGCCGTGGCACTTCGACGAACAGGCCCATCTCGCCGATGAACTCGCCGGCGTTGATGTAGGCGAGAATCAGCTCGCGGCCTTCCTCGTCCTCGGTCATGACACTGACCGAACCTTCGATGATGAAATACAGGATGTTGGCCGAATCGCCGGGCCGGATGATCGCGGTCTTGCCCGGGTAGCGGCGGCGATGGCAGTGCGCGAGCACGCGTTCCATCGCGGCGCGATCGAGCACCAGCGCATCGGGCGCCTGAACGCGATTGATCGCGCGCTGCAACGTGTAACGCAAGTCCGCCATGACGGCCATTTTCCTCCCCTTCATCCACCTGTAACGGTGGCGCGGGCATATTAGCAAAGGTTGGCGCGGCGTTGCGGCTCCCTGTCATATTTGTTTTCGGCGGCGGCAAACTGGTCCATAATCCGCGCCCTTACTGGATCGATCGAAGCGGAGCGCCGCCGTGAAACCACTTCCCCGCCTCAAGCTGCAGGGTTTCAACAACCTGACCAAGGCGCTCAGCTTCAACATCTACGACATCTGCTACGCGGTGACGCCGGAGCAGCGCGACCGCTATATCGAATATATCGACGATACCTACGATTCCGATCGCCTGACCAAGATCCTCACCGACGTCGCCGAGATCATCGGTGCGAACATCCTCAACGTCGCGCGCCAGGATTACGACCCGCAGGGCGCGAGTGTGACGATCCTGATCTCCGAGCATCCGGTCGTGGAGAAGCTCGGCCGCGACATGATCTCCGACGCCGTCGTCGCGCATCTGGACAAGAGCCACATCACGGTGCACACGTATCCGGAGACGCATCCGCACAACGGCATCGCCACGTTCCGCGCCGATATCGACGTCGCCACCTGCGGCGTGATTTCGCCGCTGAAGGCCTTGAACTACCTGATCGACAGCTTCGAATCCGATATCGTGACGATGGACTATCGCGTGCGCGGCTTCACGCGCGACGTGAAAGGCAAGAAGCACTACATCGATCATCGCATCAACTCGATCCAGGAATACCTGGCCAAGCACATCCGCCAGAAATACGAGATGTTCGACGTCAACGTGTATCAGGAGAACATCTTCCACACGAAGATGCACGTGAAGGAGTTCGACCTGGAAACCTACCTGTTCGAAGCGCACGCTGACGATCTGTCGTTCAAGGACCGCCTGCGCATCGAGTCGTTGCTCAAGCGCGAGATCGAAGAGCTGTTCCACGGCCGCAACCTGACCTGAGCCCCCGCGGGGAACGACCCCATACGTTTGGCCCATGCGCGCCGCGGCGCGGCGCCTTATCGTCGCTCGTCTTTTTTTCACGGTGATACTCATGAAACGCAATCTTGTCGCCCTCGCCTGCGCCGCCGCCTTGCTCGCCGCCTGCTCGCAACCGGAACCGCCCAAGCAAGCCGCTGCACCTGCCGCCGCGCCGGCGCCTGCCCCGAGCGCGCCGCCGCCGAAGTCCGGTATCGACATCAAGTACGCCGATAACAGCGTGCGCGCGCAGGACGATTTCTACCGTCATGTGAACGGCAAGTGGCTGGACACGACCGAAATCCCCGCCGACAAGTCGAAGTACGGCACCGGCTCGATCGTGTTCGATTCGATCCAGGACAAGCTGCATGGCTTGGTCGATGATGCCGCGGCCGGCAAGATCGCCGGCACCAATGCCGACACGCGCAAGATCGGCGATCTGTACGCGAGCTTCATGGACGAAGCGACGCTGGAAGCGCTCGACGTCAAGCCGCTCGCGGAGCGCTTCGCGCGCATCGCGGCCGTCAAGGATCGCAAGGAAATCCCCGCCCTGATTGCGGAACTCGACCGCAGCCTGGGCAATATCACGCCGTATGGCCTGGCCGCGAACACGCCGATCCTGATCGCGATCCACCAGGACAACAAGGATGCAACGAAGTACGTCGCCGATCTGCAGCAGGGCGGTCTCGGCCTGCCGGATCGCGACTACTACCTCAAGGACGACGACGCCAGGCTCAAGGGCATGCGCGCCGAATATCGCAAGCACATCGAGAAGATGCTGGCGATGGCCGGCGACGCGCAGGCGGCGAAGAGCGCCGACGCCGTTCTCGCGCTGGAGACCGCGCTGGCCAAGGCACAGTGGGACAAGGTGGCGCTGCGCGATCCGATCAAGGCTTACAACAAGGTGGAAACCGGCAAGCTCGCGACGCTGGCGCCGGGCCTGGACTGGGACGTCTTCCTCGAGGCGAGCGGCCTCAAGGGCAAGGTCGACAGCGTCATCGTCGGCCAGCCGACGTATCTGACTGCGCTCGCCAAGCTCGTCGCCTCCACGCCGCTGCCGACCTGGCAGGCCTATTTCCGCTGGCGCACGCTGAGTGATTTCGCGCCGCTGCTGTCCAAGCGCTTCGTCGACGAGGGCTTCGCGTTCAACGGTACCGTACTGAGCGGCGTACCGGAGAACCAGCCGCGCTGGAAACGCGGCCTGACGCTGGTCAACGCCGGCATCGGCGAGGAGCTGGGCAAGCTGTACACCGCGAAGTACTTTCCGCCGGAGAGCAAGGCGCGCGCGCAGCAACTGGTTTCCAACCTGCTCGCCGCGTTCAAGCAGGGCATCGACAAGCTCGACTGGATGGGCCCCGAGACCAAGCAGGCCGCGCAGGCCAAGCTTGCCAAGTTCACGCCGAAGATCGGCTATCCGGACACCTGGCGCGACTACAGCACGATCACTATCGACAAGGGCGATCTCGCCGGCAACGTGACGCGCGCGATGCAGTTCGAATATCAGCGCAACCTGAACAAGCTCGGCAAGCCGATCGACCGCGGCGAATGGGGCATGACGCCGCAGACGCTCAATGCCTACTACAACCCCGAGATGAACGAGATCGTGTTCCCGGCCGCGATCCTGCAGCCGCCGTACTTCGATGCGGATGCCGATGACGCGGTGAACTACGGCAGCATCGGCGCCGTGATCGGCCATGAAATCTCGCACGGCTTCGACGATCAGGGCGCGCAGTACGATGGCGACGGCAACCTGCGCGACTGGTGGAGCAAGGACGACCACGAGAAATTCGCGGCCAAGACCCGCGCGCTCGTCGACGAGTACAACGCGTTCGAACCGGTGCCGGGCTACCATATCAACGGCGCGCTGACGCTCGGCGAGAACATCGCCGACAACTCCGGACTCGCGATCGCCTACCAGGCCTACCAGATCGCGCTCGGCGGCAAGCCGGCGCCGGTGCTCGACGGACTCACGGGCGACCAGCGCTTCTACAGCGGTTTCGCGCAAGTGTGGCGCGCCAAGTACCGCGACAACGCCGCGATCCAGCAGATCAAGTCCGATCCGCACTCGATCAACGAATACCGCGTGAAAGGCGTCGTGATCAACCAGCCGGCGTTCTACAC
>Ga0105239_10007770_pt1 | contig 12273 bp, 9 predicted proteins | sample KBSC44metaG_FD_92761 | JGI IMG/M metagenome (GOLD analysis project Ga0105239, IMG submission 92761) | Corn rhizosphere microbial communities from Kellogg Biological Station, Michigan, USA - KBS C4-4 metaG | ecosystem: Host-associated > Plants > Roots > Rhizosphere > Soil | place: Michigan, USA...
GCTTATTAAACAAGCTACTCTTGGCACCTATAACGTCAGTAATGGCGGAGACATCGTGAGCTGGGCCGATATTGCCCGCGAAATTTACAAAGATGCCGGCTTTACCAACCTAACGGCTGGTGACACTACTGCCGCCGAATATTTTGCCGGTAAAGTAAGCTCACCACGCCCAACACACAGTGGACTAGACCTTTCCAAGATAGAAGCTACCGGATTCCAAGCTCGGGACTGGCGCGAAGACCTTGCAAACTACATAAAGAAAGAACAGGAGTTAGCACAATGAAAGGCATAATACTCGCCGGTGGATCCGGTACCCGACTTTACCCCATTACTAAGGGCATCTCGAAGCAGCTGATGCCCATATACGACAAGCCTATGGTCTACTACCCGCTGAGCACGCTTATGATGGCGGGTATTAAAGAGATCCTGATCATAACCACACCAGACGACAGTGAATCGTTCCAACGGCTGCTGGGCGACGGCTCGCAGCTTGGCTGTCGGTTTGAATACGCCGTACAGCCCAAGCCCGAAGGTCTGGCCCAGGCATTCATCATTGGCGAGGAGTTCATTGGCGATGACAAAGTTGCGCTGGTACTCGGCGACAACATCTTTTACGGCCACGGCTTCGGCAATAGCCTGAAGAAATGCGTCAACCCAGACGGCGGCATAGTGTTTGCCTACCAAGTTTCCGACCCAGAGCGCTACGGAGTCGTTGAGTTCGACGAACAGCGACACGCCATCTCTATAGAAGAAAAGCCGAGCGAGCCAAAAAGCAACTACGCGGTGGTTGGCCTATATTTTTACGACAATAGCGTGGTAGAAATCGCTAAAAACATTGCGCCGAGCGATCGCGGGGAGTTAGAGATTACCGCGGTGAACGAAGAGTACTTAAAGCGCGGCAAGCTCAAAGTCCAAACCATGGGCCGTGGCAGCGCCTGGCTCGACACAGGGACGTTCGAAAGCATGAACCAAGCTAGCCAGTTCGTGGAAGTCATTGAGCAACGTACCGGCTACAAGATCGGCTGCATAGAAGAGGTCGCCTACCAAGAGGGCTTCATCACCGCCGACCAACTTCGCACCCTCGCCGAACCCCTCCACAAAAGCGGCTATGGCAAATATCTTTTGGATTTACTCTAGAAATAATCTGATAGAATGAAATCAATGAAGAAGCTAATATCGTACATTTTCCCTATTTATAACGAATCGGGAAATATTGACCTACTATACAAAACGATGGATGCACTCCTTCGTAAACATCCAAAATACGACTATGAGATAATTTTCATCAATGATGGCAGCCGTGACAACTCTCTAGATTTACTGACTGCCCTGCAGCGCAAAGACAAACGTATAACCGTAATAGATTTTGCGCGTAACTTTGGCCACCAGATAGCCGTCACAGCCGGGCTCGACTATGCAAGGGGTGATGCAGTTATCATTATGGACAGCGACATGCAAGACCCACCTTCGGTAAGCTTTGAGCTGATCGAGAAATGGGAAGCGGGTTACGAGGTCGCCTACGCACAACGCCGCAGTCGAAAAGACACATTCTTTAAAAAGCTAACGGCTGATTTATTTTACAGAACTTTACAGAAGCTTGCCGACATTGACATTCCACGGAATACAGGCGACTTCAGGCTAGTCGATCGCAAGGTTGTCAATGAGCTTAAAAGGTTTAAGGAACACAACCGCTTCTTGCGCGGCATGGTAAGTTACGTTGGCTTCAGGCAGATTGCCGTACAGTTTGATCGTGATGAACGCCACGCTGGTGAAACCGGGTATCCTTTGAAAAAGATGCTGAAATTTGCCGCTGACGGCATATTCAGCTTTTCAACCGCCCCGTTAAAATTCATTAGAAACTTTGGTTTTACAGTAGCGACGTTAGCGTTCCTGGGAATTGTGTATGCCGTAGTAATGAAAATATTCTTCCCGCAAGTTACTATCGAAGGATGGACCTTTATTGTTATATCAATCCTGTTCATGGGGGGTGTTCAGCTCATTATGCTCGGTGTGCTGGGAAGCTATATCGGTCGTATTTACACCGAAACTCAAGCGCGACCTTTGTACATGACCAGCAAGGTGTATTCGCACGATGATTAAGAAGCTTTACAATTTTTTCACTGATCGAACATTTGTATTATATGCAATTATTGGCCTCTCTGGCGTGGTTTTAGATTTCCTTTTTTATGCCCTCTTGGTAAAACTTGGTGTACCGGCCGTACTTGCTTCCGCTGTTTCGGTGAGCGTAGGTATTGTTAACAACTTCTTTTGGAATGCTCATTATAACTTCAAACGTAAAGACCATCTGCTGAGCCGTTTTTGGCGCTTCTATGCTATTGGCGCTACCGGCGTAGTACTTAGCATGCTCTTTATTTTGTTGTTCCATAACATTTTTGGCATTTCTGCTTTATATGCTAAGGCGATTTCCGTCCCATTTATAGTAGTTTTCCAATATTGGTTTAATAAAAATGCATCTTTCGCTGTAGATCATCGTCAAGTTCCATGGAAGCCACTATTGTTATTTGCGGTTTGCACGGCTGTTTTATGCCTCTTCGTAGTTAACGCCCCGTACTTCAATTTTACTGATGAAGCCGATAATCTTCTTGGCGCTCAACTCATCGCCCAAGGTCACACTGTTATTTATCGTGATTATTTCTCTCACCACATGCCCTTAACGTATTTTGTAGGCGCTCCGTTATTTTGGATATTCGGCACCAAGCTGGTTGCAATTAAGGTTGCTTTTGGATTAGCTATGGGTAGCTGGCTCCTGTTAATGTCACGCCACTTGTATAAACGCTACGGAATGCTGGTTTTCGCTACATTCACACTTTTGGTAGCTGGCTCGCAAATGCTTAGCTGGTCAAACATGTTGCTTGCGGAAACTTTGATTGCTTTTGCACTCTGCCACGCTCTTATTCTTTTTATTACACGTGCTGATCGGCCTCACGTATCTTCAGACCTGATTGTGTTTGCCCTGTTGGGAGCTGTTCCTGTTTTGAGCTCTCTTTCGTATGCGGCGGTTAGTTTACTAATTTATGGTCTGCTCTTGGTGCGCATATTGGAAATAAAGGCTACCGCAGGCCAAAAAATCAGTCGTGTGTTAGTGGCTGGACTAGTGGCCTTAATACCCTATCTATTATTTTTAGGCTACCTGCATGCAACTCATACGCTCGGCCTTATGAAGCATGACGCACTTAATTTCAATACTCTATACTATTCTCGGTTTACGCCCGATGCCGCAATCAGTCCTACCGATGGAATCTTATCCGTTATCCAAGGATCGGTAGGCAGCCTCTATAGTGTTCTGACATTTGCCAACACTGCACATCCCCAAATTCTCGGATTTGCCTTCTTGCTTAGCATAGTCATGGGTATAATTGCTCTCGGAAGAACCAGGTACTATCTTGAAGCGGGAGCTCTTACTTTGGGTTTACTTTTGGGAGCAGATCGCAATGGATTTAATTTCTTTTTCCTAAATAACGACCAGGTGCGAGCGAGCATCATCCCCACACTAGTAGGATTACTGGTCTTAGCACTAGCAGTCTTTCATATTGCCCGGGCCAATAAAGCTGACACCTTCAGACGCTATGCTGCACCGCTCGCATTAGTTACCATAACACTGATTACATTTTCTTCTGTTGGTCAGATTGCTAGCGCCTCACGCGCGTATTTGCGAGGCGGTAGCCTAGTAGCCTCGCCACAAGAACCAGGTAGCCCCTCTACGGTTATAAATCTTGTCAACAAATCTTCTGACTACTATTGGCTCGGGCCCATAGATTTCTCCTCCCAGATTCTGATTCACTCTAAAAACGTGAGCGCTTACCGGTTTTACGCACCGTGGCATGCAGTATGCCCTGACTGTACGGCACAGCTAGAGAAAGATATCGCGTCCCATAAGCCTAACGTAATTGCATTTGATAACTCGGTAAATATTTGGGGATACAAAGCCGGCACCTACGCCCAACCTCTCATTGACACATTTAAGTCTGATTATTATCAGCTGCCCGACCCTCGCCTAAAGAATTTCTATTTTAGAAAGGACCGTGCCGCAGAAGATAATAAAATACTAAAGCAAACAGGATATGAATTATGAGTCGCAAGGTAGCAATTATTGGTGGTGGCTACACGGGCTTAGTGGCAGCACTTCGATTAGCGGAAGCCGGAAAGGAAGTTACCATACTCGAACGTGGAACTGTTCTGGGAGGACTCGCCAGCGACTTTAAGGTAGAGGGGTCCTCACTGGAGCGAGCTTATCACCATCTTTTTAAAACGGACATTCACATTATTAGTATGGCTGATGAACTAGGAGTTAAAGATAAGCTACTTTGGCACGATAGCTCCGTTTCTCTCTATTACGATCACAAACTTTACCCGTTTAAGGGGGCGCTCGACCTCATTCGTTTTAAGCCTCTTCATTTTATAAATCGCATACGAGCTGGCTTAGTGGTTTTGTATCTGCAAAAGACGAACAACTGGCAAAAATTCCAAGATGTGAGCGCGTACGACTGGATGCTGAAAGCCGCAGGCAAGCAGGTGACAGAAGTTATTTGGGAGCCTCTACTCAAAGGTAAATTTGACCAGCACTTTGATAAGGTCTCTATGGCATGGCTTTGGGCCCGAATACACATCCGCGCTCAATCACGAGAGCCAGGCGGCGAGAAGCTGGGTTATTTTGAAGGTGGTTTCCAAATATTCACAGATGCACTCGTAAAGAGACTGTCTGAGCTAAGCGTCAGCCTTAAGACCGGTAGTGACATTAGGAGCGTATCGAATACGCCCGGCGGAAAGGTTAAAATTACTTTTGCTGATGGAGCAACATCTACATATGACGCCTGTATAGCGACGACCCCTTCGCACGTCTTTGCTAAACTCATTGAGCAAAACAAGTCCGTTAAGCCCGCCTACTTACAGAAGTTAAATAGTATTAAGTACTTGGGGGCACGGCTACTCATATTTTCCTCCACCCAAAAGATAAGCCCCTATTACTGGCATAATATAAACGACCTAGATCTGCCTTTTCTTGTTTTCATACATCATACACAGCTCATCGACAAATCACACTATAATGGCAAATACATATACTACATGGCCACCTACGTTCCGCACGATCACGAGCTTTTTACCTGCGACGACAAACAACTCGAACGCGTATGGTTCCCGGCACTAAAAGAGATCTTTCCAGCGTTTGATCCGAAGAAGATTAGGGAAAAGCATTACTTTAGGTTCGCCAATGCCCAACATATTGTTGATGCTGGTTACCCAAAAAGGATCCCTGCCTACAAAACGCCGCTAAAAAATGTATGGCTCTCTAATTTTTCCCAGATATACCCAGAGGATCGAGGCACCAATTATGCGGTGCGTGAGGGTGAAAAAATTGCCTCGCTACTTCTTAAAACAGAGCCTTAACTCGCTTGTGCTTAGGCGATAATCGGTATATAATTAGTTTGTTACTCATGGCAAACAAAAAATCTTTTCAGCCAAAACCGTTTCTCAGCAAAGCATCAACCAAAGCAATTGCGCTTTTTGTGCTGGTTGCTCTCGTAATAGGGGGCGGTATTGCGCTGTACCGACACAAACTGGATGCCAAGAGGCCGCAAATCTCCGACAAAATAAATTACTCACCACCGACTAAAGAAGAGCAGGCGGCTGGCGATAAGCAAAAGCAAGCAGATATAAACGCTCAAAAGAATCCGCCACCTTCAAGTGCTAGTGTATTTATATCTGATGCGACACAGTATGGCGATACTGTTGAGGTACGCGCCTACGTGAGTAACGTCACCGAAAATGGTGGTACCTGTACTACCACATTTACCCAGGGGACCAGGAGTTTTTCTGTGGATACTCATGCATTCATGGATGCCAGCTCAACTCAATGCGGTGCTATAGATGTGGCTCGTAGTAAATTTGCGACTGCAGGCACATGGAGCGTCAGTGTAAAATACACTTCTCCATCCATAACAGGGGAGTCGGAGGCTAGTAGCTTAACGGTAAACTAGGTAGATAGTATGTCTGTGACTAGAAACACCTCAGGTTTTGGCAAATTCCACACCTTTCTTATAGTGGCATTCTTCTCTATCCCCTGCCTTATGTTTTCAGCCAACGCACTTGCGCTTTCGGGTAGTGACTTCCAAGCGGGAAATATTATCGATAACAGCCTGTTTTTCAACAGCAGTGCAATGAGCGTTGATCAGATTCAAAATTTCATGAACGCAAAAGTACCAGTGTGCGACACAAATGGTACACAAATGTACAGCTCCACCCAAACACGCGCTCAGTTCAGCGCTTCACAAGGGTATTCTCCACCCTTCACCTGCCTCAAAGACTATTCGCAAAACACATCAAGCGTGGCGGGACAAGCTGGATTATGTAACGACTATACAGGGGGACAGAAGACCAGTGCTCAGATTATATATGACGTAGCGCAAGCCTGTGGAATTAGTCCGAAGGTCTTGCTTGTGCTTCTGCAAAAAGAACAGAGTTTGGTCACCGATACGTGGCCTTGGAGCATCCAGTACCAGAAAGCCACCGGGTACGCCTGTCCAGACACTGCAGCCTGCGATAGCCAATATTATGGCTTCTTTAACCAGGTGTACAATGCTGCTCAGGCTTTTCGACGCTACCAACTCAATCCGGGTAGTTACAACTACCGTGCTGGACGCAATAATTCTATCTTATATAGTCCTCGATCTGGCTGTGGAAGCTCTTCGGTATATATTCAAAACCAAGCTACTGCTGGACTGTATGTGTATACACCGTACCAGCCAAATCCAGCCGCACTAGGCGACATAACTGGGAGTGGGGATGTTTGTAGTAGTTATGGAAACTTAAACTTTTGGCGTCTCTATAACAGTTGGTTTGGGCAAAGTTGGGGAGCCCTTATACGTACTCCCGACTCGACCGCGCTCTACTACAGCGACGGCGCTCGAAAGTATTCAGTTCCCTCTATGGATTTGGTGGCTCAGTACGGACTAAGCGCTCGTGACGTACGCTATGTATCACAAGGTGAGCTCGACAGTATACCCTTGGCTAGCGCGCCATACTCAAACGCTCTTGGGCAAGTGGTAAAAACCCCGGATGATAACGACGCGGATGGCGCAGCTCTTTACCTTGTGAATAATGCAAGCCGTATTCCAATCACGAGCATGCAGCAGTTTTCCGACTTTGGATTCCAGTCTTCAGATATTACCTACCTCTCTTGGGACGCTCTACAAACACTTTCGCTGAGCACCTCAAGCCTCTCTAACTTTATACAAGCTCCGGACATGTCCGTGGCTCAAGTATCGAACGGGCAGCTGCATGCCATAATGGAGTTGTCTAAACTAAGTGCAGCAAATCCTAGTGGCAACATCACCCCTCTCACTACCTACACTCTATCGCGCTTCAGCTACGGGACACCGCTCGTCGACGGCGACTATATAATAATTGGTCCGGACTCCGGACTCCGACTCTATCGTGGCGGCTCATATTATGTTATACCCTCCTTTGACGTATATAACTGCTGGGGCCTTGGCAGTACAAAGACATTTAGGGTCCCTTCGTATACTATTTCCAACGGTAGCTCAAGCGGCGACTTGAACTGCATAGGCAAAGACAGTAGCAATAACTTGTTTGTTATGAATGGTTCGGCTAAGTACGTTATTCACGGATCAGGCTTAACGACATCCAGCCCTAGCGATTCCCTAATTTCAGCTATTCCAACAGGCACCACGCCTACGCTTATTAAGGGTAGTTCTCCTGAAGTATCTGTGCTCGACAATAGCACTGGCACCAAACGACCATTGCCCTCTTTGGCGATGTTACTTGACCTTGGCTATTCTCCTAGTAGCATTACGTCTTTGCCTGACGGTGCATATAACTTTCTTCTACGCGGTGCTGTTGAGCTTTCTAACGGTTCGGTCCTTATTGAACCTCAAGGAGGTATTTCGGTAGTCACGAGTCCTACCACAAGGCTACAGGTAACGTCGATCAAGCAATTTGTTGATTTCGGTTTTATGTATAAGTTTGCACTTCATGCGACATCCACAGAACTAAGCCAGTACGCCTCCACCGGCAATCTTTCTAATTACGTTCGTACAAATGATGGGGTCTACCTACTTGATAGTGGGGTACGATATAGTATTGATCCTTCTTTGAACTCTAATTTAGGCATCGATCCTTCTACTTATCCAGTTTTAGACTCACATATCATTAACGCGACCTCACAGACCGCTATGACGGCGTTCATAAAATCAACCACCAACAGCGCGGTGTATGAACTTCAGGGGGGACAAAAACACCCCCTCGCCAGCATGACTACCTTTGCCCGTGAAACAAATAACCACCCAGAATACCTACTCAGACTAAGTCCCGAAATGGTAAATAGCTTCCCGATCGGCTCTACCATCTTCTAGGTTAACGTACTAGGAATTATTCTTCCGATTACCTTCTAACGAGTACTTTGCGATAATGCCCGTGTCGTTAACATCTACCCGTGCGCCTTTACGGACCCCCCGCCATCTCTGTACATGAAAAAGTGGGTTTACGATCTGCCAGTATATCTTCCTGCGAAAGCTATATTCTTTGTCTCGAGCTATATTACGCACGTCTCTCGCTATACCTCTAGTAATAAGCTTTGCTACCGTTCTATACGAGGGTACTGCAACTGTAAGGCCTATTTTTCTTAGACCTAAGGTTTCGTCAAACATTCTACGTCGATATTCTTTCAGCGTAAGGTCATTTGAATGTATCACTGAGGCTCTGGGTGCATATGCTTTATAGTACCCTGCATCTATGATATCGCGGCCAAACAGCTGGTCTTCTGCGTAAGAAACATCTTTGTAGGGAACCTGGTCGGTGAGATACTGCTTACGAGCTGCTGAATTAGCGTCTGAGTAGAAGCTTACCGCGTCATATGTCCCCTGGTCTTGGATGAAGTCATCTTTATAAAAGAGAGTGGTGCCAAAATCGGGCCCAAAGCCACCAAATACCGCTCGTATCTCACTTTTTAGCATGGGTATACAGTTCGGCCGCGGTATTTGTTTGCCCATAACACCCACGATGTTTTTATTAACTTCAAAGGGACGAGTAATCTCGTATAGCCAGCGGTCGTGCGCCGGTATAGCATCGTGAGTTATGTACACTACGTATTCGCCACGAGCAAGTTGGGCGGCGAGGTTGCGGGTTTTGCCGTGCCCAAATTCAGTGTTTGGGATTTTGTGCAGCCTGAGGTTAGGGTGATCCTTTTGACATTGCGTGACGATGGTTAGCGTACTATCTGATGAACCGGAATCAATAACAAGCACTTCGTAATCAAAATTTACTTTTTGCGTAAAGACCGTCCGAAATATTTCGGGCAGATACTGCTCCCCGTTATAAGTAGGTATAAAAACCGTTACTTTAATGTCATTCTCTTTCATGGGCAAGCTCGTGTTGTATGTACGCTACAGTTGCAGATAGCCCTTCCTCAAGTGAAGTTTCGGGCTTGCATCCAAACTCATTTTCAAATCGATCTGTATTCAATATGACTCGCTGTACAAAAGTGGACGGTGTCGGCTGATATTGTACTTTTGCGCGCATACCCGTAGCACCTTCCGCAGCAGCTGCTAGCTCCTGAACTGTTACTCCCTTACCCGAGCCGAGATTATACACATTTTCTTGAACGTCCTTATCAAACATAGTAGCAATCATCGCTGCCACATCTTTTATATAGATATAATCCCGGACCATACTACCATCCCCGAGTATAGTAATGGGATTATTGCGAAGCATATTTTCCAGAAATATAGGTATGACGCCTTGCTTCCGGTGTAGCGGCTGGCGCTCTCCATATGGATTGGAGATACGGAACGTCACAGAATCAAGCCCGTGCTTTACCTTAAAGTATCTGAGATAGTGTTCTATGGTGAGCTTGCCAATAGCGTACGGGGAAACAGGTAGCGGCAAGTCAGTCTCAAGATGAGGCTGCTCCCCATTTCCGCCATAGATAGCCCCGCCCGTGGAAGCGAATAAAACTCGCTTTACCTTCGTCTCTACGCATGCGCTAAAAAGCTCAATACTCATACGAATATTCGTTTCGACATCTATGAGGGGATCGTTCTCGGCTGTCGCGGGCGTAGTAGTTGAAATGAAATGAAAAACATACTCCATCCCCCTAAGCGACTCTGTGAGGTCGGCTTTATTGAGAAAGTCACCGCTAAACTGCTCAACACTCTTAGCATCATTATATAAAGTCCTGCTACTAAACCTATCGAAGGCCCTAACCTCGTGACCGCGGGCTACGAGCGCATCGACAAGATGACTTCCAATAAAGCCGTTCGCGCCAAGCACTAAACACTTCGCCACTACGAAAGCTCCTTGCGTAATATGGCTTCAAATTTCTGTAGGGAAGGTTCCCAGCCCGTTGCAGCCACACTTGTTGCCGCTGTCCTTGAGTACTTCTGGATATCACTACTACTCACGACTTCGCTCATTTTTTCCGCTAGCGCTGCGGGGGAAGCTTGGCTATATGCAATGTGCTTATTGTTTGAAACAAGTCGATTATTTGGTCCATCGTTTACCACAGGTATCGTACCACAAGCCAGGAGTTCCAGAGGTAATAGCGACATGTTTGTCAGAGAAATTACTAGCGCCACTGCACAGCGGTTGTATAACTCTGGCAGTTGTTCAATCTTTAAGGCTTTATGGTTCACATATGGGAAGGGGATGTCGTAGTCTGACACATCCCAGCCCGCGAGATTGATAATGTAATCCGGATGGCGCTCATGAAACTTTTGAAGTGCCATTATGCCCAGGTCAAAGCCTCGCCGCTCCGTAACTGGCCTCGCATAAAAGAAGATCTCCTTCCTCTCGCCTGGGTTTAAGTATTTGTAAAGGCTAGTTTCCGCCCCAAAGTCATAGCTGTCACAGTGCATACCATATTCGGTGCTAAGTTTTTGTTTCAACCAACCACCAGCAGTAATACCGTGAAATCCAAATTTGTAGGTGTTTTCAGCCAGTACATAGTCGGTACCCATCGGATAAAAATATGGCTCAAAGTCTTGAACAAAATACATTTTTTTAGCTGTTGTAGCATCGTTAAACACGGGGTACGCCGTCTCCCAACCAGTCGCGAAAACAAAATCAGCTTCTTTCATTGAGCCTTTGTAGCGGCTAAAGGTTAGGTGCTCGGCCCTGCAATAAGCCTTGACGTTCTCGCGAGCCTGAGACAGGGGCATGGTATCAAGCATGCTGTACAAGTAGACATTATTTATGTAGCCGAGCTGGTCCAAGTACTCAATAAACCGAAATATATTTTGATGGCCACCGCCGCCGCTGGGTGGAGACATTACCCAGTTCACAACAATGGGTTCTTTATGCTTATTCAATTTGGGCGGCACATACGGTGCACCCGACCAGTCCGCAGTCATAACGTCTTCGCGACTCACTAAAGATACGTGCTTCTTTTTAGACGACTTGTCGCCGGTCTTACGATTTCTATCACGTTCAATTTTTTGAAGTGTTAGGATTGCTGTCGTGAGAATACCCCGATCCCTGACCGTTACAATTCCTTTTTGAATATACTTTTTCATACTTCTCTCTCCTGGTAAGACACATTGGTTCTATCACGGCGCATAAGGATACTCCCATGTAGGGGCATTGAGCTCTGTTGCATACAGCCCCCTAGGCGATGATTCATATATTCTCTTGCCCTCTACAACAGGCATGAGAGTAAACATACGTTCCAGGGCGTGCGCATACGTACCGTCAATTTGGCCCGCTTCGGCCTCAAAGTCTTCGGGTATGGGCATGATGTTGAGCATGCTTTCAATACCATCGAGTCGCGCCCAGAACATTGAGCCCGCAAAATAGCCATGCTTTTCGGGAGCATCTAAAATTTGGCCCGCCCTATCTTCACCGTACAGTCGAGTTAAGGTTACGCGTACATCTTCCTGGTTGCTTCCTATATACCTTTGTAGGGAAACGTAGTGACCACGTGGCCCAACGAAAGCTACGCCTTCGTGTAAAAGGTCTAGGATCTTGCGTGTATGTTTCTTGGTGGGCAACAAGGAGTTAACTACTCCAGTGAACCAATCCTTGCCGTCGCTACGATGAGTAGAGCGCTTTGTGTGAAGCTTTAAGACACTTTCGTAGCCTGCGTCCTTCAGCCTATTCGCAACGAATAAAAATGGTAGTATGTCACGGCCCCGGTTTGGCACGTGATATATATAGACTTTGGGGTGCGCTGCGCGAATAGCGGGAGCTAGTTTGTCACATCGAGAAGAAAGCGTAATGAATAAGTCGTACTGTATGCCCTCA
>Ga0105239_10007771_pt1 | contig 12272 bp, 10 predicted proteins | sample KBSC44metaG_FD_92761 | JGI IMG/M metagenome (GOLD analysis project Ga0105239, IMG submission 92761) | Corn rhizosphere microbial communities from Kellogg Biological Station, Michigan, USA - KBS C4-4 metaG | ecosystem: Host-associated > Plants > Roots > Rhizosphere > Soil | place: Michigan, USA...
AATGGGTGTTCACAATTTGGTTTGGGAACCCACAATCCCGAATGGCTCACCCGCGGCAGTTCCACATGGCAAAACTTTTCAAACTTTAACCTCAATCGCAGCCAACTATGCCCGGTGCGGTAAACTGGGAATTCAAATCCACATTACCCAGACGGATGTTGCGCTTGCCTGTGACAGAAACGGGGGAAATAAGGATCCCTGGCGATCTTGCACGCCAAGGGGTGAGATTTATGGCCAAAATTGTCAAAATTGTTTACAAACTCCCCAGTTGCACGCGAATCCAGACCCGGGCGAACTGACAAATACGCCTTGGCTGGGTTGGACTACGCATAAGACCACAGCTCCGGGACTGCTCTTCGACCGGCCGTACCACGCGAAGCCTGCTTACAAAAGGGTTCGAAGAGGTGTCGAATAGGAGACCATCGCAACAAAACTGATTACAGGATGCATCCTCCTCAGGCGCGCCAGCATATAATATGTAGCGCTATCTGTGCGCATTCCAGAATTCCATAAAGCGGAAGTCAGCTAACGTGTACTGTGGGAGTTTCCCGGATAACCCGACCGCCGGAAGAGGTTTCTAAGCGCAGGAAAGCAATCTATCTGCTCGCGGCGGGCGTGACCCTGCTGTTTGCGATGATCGTGTCGCAAACTTCGTTTGACCTCAACTTCCTGAATCCGGATTCAAACCAGCAAATTGCAGTCTTCGCCGGCCTTTCCGCGCTCATCTTTTTGTTGTTTGTGGCGCTGACTTTTGTTCTTGCCCGAAATTTGATCAAGCTATTTGCGGAGCGACGCCTGGGAGTACTGGGCTCCAAATTCCGCACCAAGATTGTCGTGGCTGGACTCTTGCTTTCATTTTTGCCCGTCATCTTCATGTTCTGGTTTGCATACGGACTGATGAATCGCTCGATTGACAAATGGTTTTCGCGCCCGGTGGAGGAAGTCCGCGAAGATACCAATGCGATGGCTGCCCTGCTCTCAGAATATGCGGCGCAAAACGCGCGGGCTGAAGCGGCGTCCATTGCTGCATCTCCTGAGACGCAGTATGCATTTGAGGGACACAGCTTTTCTGCCGTGGCCTCAGAGTTTCATAAACATGAATTGACCTTGCAGGGCGGATTTGTCGTGGCCCTACTCGATGGGAACGCAGAAGCAAGCTATGGAGCGCCAGCGCCCTGGCCGCTGATGAAAGCGGCTCTGAGTGCGCCAATCACTCCTAACACAACTCCGATACGGCTTTCCTGGCAAAGGACAGATTACGTTTTGGGCAGCGCGGCCGTAAGCAACAATGGCGTGATTGTCGTGGGAATGCCGCTTCCAGATAAATTTTCCGCCACTTTCCGGAAAATTGAAACCAGCCAGAAGAACTATTTTGCCTTGGCGGCAAAGCGCCGTCTGGTCCGCCGCACATATATGGATCTACTGCTTCTGCTGACAGTGCTGGTGCTTTTTACCACCATGTGGCTGGCGTTGTATCTCTCGAAGCTGGTCATGCGCCCTATCGCAGCCCTGGCGGAAGCTACCCAGGAAATTTCCCGCGGACGCCTCGACTACCGCGTGGAAGTCACAGCGGCGGACGAGATCGGCGATCTAGTGCGATCCTTCAATCGCATGGCGGAGGAATTGGAAGCTAGCCGGCACCAGATCGAAAACTCCCGCCGCGAACTTGCCGAGGCTAATGCCAGCATCGAACAGCGCCGTCAGCACATGGAAACGATGCTCGAAAGCATTCCCACTGGCGTTTTGTCGATCGACTCCAACCGGCGTATCACCCATGCCAACCATGCTCTGTTGCGCCTGTTCCGCCCGAAAGGCGGAGATGAGGGAACAAAAGTTCTGATCGGTGCTGCACTGGCTGACGTTTTCCCACCCGAAGTAATCGAGGACATGGAGCCGCTCCTGCGCCGCGCCGATCGCATGGGCAGTACAACCATGCAATTGGAGATGGCGCTGCATCCAGGGTTGGTCAATGTGGCGGTTACGGTTGCTACCCTACGGCATCGAGGACAGGGCTTAGGCTATGTGCTGGTTTTCGAAGACTTATCCGATGTGCTCAAGGCCCAGAAGCAGGCAGCATGGCGCGAAGTGGCGCGGCGCGTGGCACACGAGATTAAGAATCCGTTGACTCCTATTTCCCTATCTGCCGAGCGAATCCTGCGTCACCTTGATCGCAACTCCGCCCACGACGCCTCTTCCATGCAAGTGATGCATGACTGCGCGGAAACCATTAGTGGCGCAGTGGAAACTGTACGCACCCTGGTCAATGAATTCGCCGCGCTTGCCAGCTTTCCCACCGCGCAGCCTGAACCGAGCGACATCAACTCTCTCATTGAAAGTTCACTAGCGATGTTCAATGGCCGGCTCGACGGCATCAACGTTCACACCCAGCTAGCCAATGATCTGCCGAAGGTCATGGCTGATTCTGAAGCCATCCGCCGCGCATTTGCCAATTTGGTAGACAACGCCGCCGAGGCCATGCAGGATGTGCCGTTGCGTGAAATCAATATTTCGACATCGCTGGTCAACAGCGGTGAGGCAGTCGAAATAGCCGTAGCCGATACCGGCCCGGGGGTCACTCAAGACCTCAAAGAAAAACTCTTTCTTCCTTACTTCTCTACCAAAAACCGCGGGACAGGCCTTGGCTTGGCCATCGTTAGTCGTATCATTGAAGAGCATCACGGTTCCATACGGGTCGAGGAGAACCGGCCCATGGGAGCGCGCTTCGTCGTGGAGTTGCCGGTCGCTGTCGAAGCCGCCCCACCGTTGATTACTCAGCATGCCTAACATTCTGATCGTTGATGATGAATCAGGAATACGCGAGTCGTTGAAGAGCATCTTGGAGGAAGAGGGTTTCGCTGCAACTCTTGCCGAGAGCGGTGAGGCTTGCCTGGACGTTCTGCGCAAGCACACCTTCGATGCCGTCCTGCTCGATGTCTGGCTGCCTAAGATGGACGGGTTAGAGACTCTGACTCACATCCGAGAAATGGAGAATGCGCCGGAGGTGATTATGATCTCCGGCCATGGAACGATTGAGACTGCTGTACGTGCCACCAAGCTGGGTGCTTATGACTTCCTCGAAAAGCCACTTTCCATTGATAAGACACTGATCTTGCTCAAACATGCGGTGGAAGCGAAGCGTCTCCGCATCGAGAATAGAGAACTTAAGAGGCAGCTCACGCCGAAGAGTTCGATCGTTGGTGAGAGCATTCCAATGAAAGCCCTGCGCCAACAAATTCAGCTCATGGCCCCGACTAACGGCCGCGTTCTCATTTTTGGCGAGTCGGGCACCGGAAAAGAACTGGCCGCGCATGCTATTCATGCACAGAGCCAGCGCAAAGACGAGATGTTTGTGGAAGTAAACTGCGCTGCCATTCCCGAGGACTTAATCGAAAGCGAATTGTTCGGCCACATGAAGGGAGCCTTCGCTGGCGCTACATCGGACAAGGAAGGTAAGTTTCAACGCGCGCATGGCGGGACGCTTTTCCTTGATGAAGTCGGAGACATGAGCCTCAAGACACAGTCCAAGGTACTGCGCACCCTGGAGGAGCAGCGATTCACGCCGGTTGGTAGCGGAGAAGCAACCACGGTTGATGTGCGAGTCATAGCTTCAACGAATAAAGATCTGGAAGAAGAAATTTCCAAAGGAAATTTTCGCGAAGACTTGTTCTACCGCCTGAACGTAATTCCTTTCTTCGTACCGCCGTTGCGGGAACGTCAGGAAGATATTCCCATGCTTGCCCGCTATTTTCTGAAAGAGTTCTCAATGGCGTATGGCCGACGTCCGCGCGAAATCACTGACGGCGCCATCGAAACGCTAATGCGCTATTCCTGGCCAGGGAATGTGCGCGAACTGCGCAATGTAATAGAGCGGATTGTAATTATGAACCCAACCACGTTTCGCTTTGATCGCAAGCATCTCCCGCCTTTGGTACACCGCGATGGCAACCGTCACAATGCCAGTGCGGAATTCACCACCTTACATCAGGCGCGCGCTGCCTATGAACGCGACTATATCCTCAAGAAACTGGATGAAAACCATGGAAATATCAGTCGTGCAGCCGAGGTGCTTGGGCTGGAGCGTAGCCATCTGTACCGGAAGATGAAAACCTTGGGGATTGCGGCGAAGGAATAGCCCTTACCGTTTGCTCATGCGAATCTCAGAACCGTTTTTTAGGAACTTCACTTCATCCATAAGCTGATTGATGAGATAGATGCCGCGACCATGCTCGGAGAAGACATTGTCGCCGACCACTGGGCTGGGAACTGTCGCTGGATCAAAACCTTTGCCGGGATCCCGCACTACGATCAGAACACCGCGGCTTTCATCGCAGGACACTCGACACTCGATTGACTTGGAAGGGTCAGCTTTGGCGCCGTGTACAACAGCATTGGCCAGCGCTTCATTGAGCGCCAGCTGGATCGCCTCTTCTTTGCCCTGTGCGCAGTGCATTTGCCTGACAAGCAGCATGATGCCCTGCACCACGGGATCTACACAATTTTTATCGCCACCCAGAGTGACGCTCAGCTTCAAAATCAACTTGTCAGCCTCGAAGTTGCAGATTCAGAATTGGACAGCTACAACTTCACAATTCCCTACTCTTAAATTGTACCGGGATTTTGGCAAGCTGGAAACGCAGCCGGCGCAGCCATAAGTCCAACGCAGACTATGGCTTTCCCGTTCCAGCCAGACGCTCCAGCTGGCGGCGCCAGTCCAAGTCTTCCACAAAATCTCTCGACTCGCGCCAGCCGGGCTGCACTTTTACAAATAGTTCAAGGAACACTCGCGTGCCAATCATCTTTTCGATTTGCAGCCGCGCGGCAGTTCCGATCCTTTTCAGCATCTGACCGCGCTTGCCAATCAGGATCGCTTTTTGTCCGTCGCGTTCGCAATAGATGGTGGCAGCAATACGGGTCAGCTTCGGGCCTTGTTCAAATTGCTCAATCACGACTGTCACCGAGTAAGGGATTTCCTCACTGGTCGCTAGCAAAACTTGTTCGCGGATGTTTTCGGCGGCCATAAACCGCATGGGCTGGTCAGTGACTTGGTCTTCGGGAAAATAACGTGGCCCTTCAGGCAATGATTCGATCAACTTTTGCGAAAGCAAATCTAGGCCATCACGCTTTCGAGCTGAAATCGGGAGAACGGCATGGAAATCATGCAGCTTGGAAAATTCCTGAATTAACGGCAGCAGTTCCTGCTTCTTGCCGCGCAGCAAATCAATTTTATTGAGAATAAGAAATATTGGCGTACCAGACTTCTTGGCGAAATCAAGAATGAATTCATCATTGGCATCGCGGCGGTGCGCAGCATCCACCAACAGTAAGATGAAATTGCAGCCCTCCAGAGCTTCGCGGACTTCGCTCATCATCTTGCGTCCCAAAGAGCTGTCAGGACGGTGAACTCCGGGAGTATCGATAAGTATCACCTGGCCGGCGGTCCTACCCTTTTGTTTCTTGATGTGAAGAATTCCCAGTATGCGGTTGCGAGTGGTCTGGGGCTTGGGACTGATGATCGCGAGCTTCTCGCCGACCAGCGCATTCAGCAGGGTAGATTTCCCCGCGTTAGGGCGGCCGAGAATGCAGACGAAACCTGAGCGAAAAGGCATGGGATCAGCTTACGTGCTTTGCTTCGGTAGTGGAAATGCGCACCCGCTCTACGCGACGCTCGGTGGAACTCAATACTTCAAATCGTAATCCGTCTTCTTCCAGCACTTCACCTTTTTGCGGAATATGTCCGGCGAGTTCGGTGACCAGTCCGGCTACGGTTGCAGACTCCTTGCCTTCAGGCCGCACTCCAAATAGTTCACCCAAGCGGTCCACATCTACATTCCCCGCAAAAACGTACGAGCGATCATTTTCCCGCACGACCTCGGCTTTCTCATGCTCGTCGCGGATCTCACCGACGATTTCTTCCACCAGATCTTCGATAGTTACCAGACCAGCCACGCCGCCATATTCGTCCACGACGATAGCCATACGGATGTTGTTTTTGCGCATCTCGCGCAGGAGATCGCTTCCCAGCTTGCTTTCGGGAACAAAATAGACATCGGTGCGCATGACGGTATCCACGGTGCGAGTGTGGGCTTCAGCATCGGGCACCTGCAAAATATCCTGCGTGTGAACAATTCCAACGATGTTGTGGATGGTGCCTTCAAATACCGGCACGCGCGAGTATGGACGTTCGCGTTGCAATTCTACAAATTGCTCTACTGTCGTATTGGTGGAGACGGCAACAATCTCCGGACGCGGCTTCATGGCCTCGCGCACAGTCTTCTCACCAAACTGAACCACCGAGTGAATCAATTCACGGTTGCTTTCATCGAGAATGCCCTCCTCCTCGCCGGCTTCTATCAGTGCATCGACACCTTCGGATGCACTCTCTGGAGTTTCATCCGAGTGCTCCCGTGTGAGAGCAGTGACAGATTGCAGAAATCCCAAAACCAACGTCACGGGAAGTACGAGATAAATAAGAATTCGCAACAATAACACCCAACGAGTAAGCCATTGCCCCTGTGTGCGCGAGAAGAAGAGAAAGGGAAGGTAACGATGAAAAACAATCACGATGAGAATCAAGCTCAAGGTGGCCTGTAACACTTCATACACGTGCCAGCCCTGATCGCGAAACACGGCGAACGCCACTAGCATGGCGATGCCCGCCATGATGAGCTGAGTCAGCACCGCCATCGACAACGCAGCGCGACTGCGCCCGACCCCAAGCTTCGGCTCGACCACTTGCTCGAAGGCTTCGATATTGTTTTGAAACTCGCGTGAGAGGAACTTCCCGATCTCGTCGTAGACGCGGTCCACGTAAGAGACCAGTGTGAACAGGCCCAACAGCAGCAACAATGCGACTGCGATGGCGTAGTTCATCGTTTTCGTGCGGATGTCTTTCCGCTTCTTTCAATCAGTCCGACGGGCAATCCCAATTTACGACGCAGCCGGTTTTCTTCGCGGCCCATCTCACCGTCATCGCTCTCGTGATCATATCCGGCGAGATGCAGCACACCGTGCAGCGCCAAAATCTTGATTTCTTCCGCTGGCGCATGACCCATAACCTGCGCATTTTTAGCGGCGATATCCTGCGAGATAGCCACATCTCCGGCCAGCCCGTTGGCAAACTCCGCCGTGGGCGGGAATGACAAAACGTCGGTCGGCTTGTCCTGGCCACGGAAGCGGCGGTTCAAAGAACGCATCTCCCGGCTGCTTGTGACCACGACATTCACGCTTCCCTTCAGTTTCGCCGCCTTGCAAGCCTTGGTCACAAAACGCACCAATGCCGCCTCGTTCAACTGCGCCACCGGCTTGCGGAGAATGACCAAATTTTATGCACCGTTATTGATGCCAAAACAAAGATAGGAGGGCATCCTTACGCCCTCCCTCAATATTTTACCGCTTTACTAGCGAATTGCCGCTTCGTCGGCGGGTCGGTCGGTCGACAGAGAAACATTGGACTCTGCACTGCTTGTGCCGTTTTTGGTATCCAGCAATGACAGTTGCTCTTCCACACGATTTTTGTGCTGGTCATAAGCGCGAATGATGCGCTGCACCAGTTGATGGCGGACCACGTCTCCCTCATCGAAGTAAGCGAATGTCAAGCCATCGACTTTTTGGAGCACATCGATTGCTTCAAGCAAGCCACTGCGTCGAGCATTCGGCAGATCGATCTGCGTTATGTCACCCGTGATGACGGCTTTGGAGTTGAAGCCCAGACGCGTTACAAACATCTTCATCTGTTCCGATGTAGTGTTCTGTGCTTCGTCAAGAATGACAAACGAATCATTCAAAGTACGCCCCCGCATGAAAGCGATAGGCGCGATCTCAATGACGTTCTTCTCCAAGTACCGATCCACTCTTTCCGGATCGAGCAAATCATAGAGAGCGTCATACAGCGGCCGAAGATAAGGATCGATTTTCTCCTGCAAGGTCCCGGGCAAGAAACCCAAACGCTCGCCAGCCTCGACTGCCGGACGCGCCAGAATGATCCGGTTCACGCGCTTCGAAACCAGCGCGGAAATAGCCATCGCAACCGCGAGATAAGTCTTCCCTGTCCCCGCCGGGCCGATGCCGAACACCATGTCGTGGTTTTCAATGGCATCCAGATAGCGACGCTGATTCGCACTCTTAGGCTGCACAACGCGTCGTCCCTGCGCACGCTGCCGTCCGGTCTCAGCCAATCCGCGTAATGTCGCTTTGGGGTCCTCCACCAGCACGCGCAACATGCTGTTCAAATCACCGTTATTGAAGGTGAAACCAGACCGCTGAAGTTGCTGATAGTCAGCAAATACCTGCTCGGCGCGTGCCACATCTTTAGCTTCGCCTTCCAGGTCAATGGAGTCGGAACGCAAGTCGATGGAGATGTTCAGGCCGTCTTCCAAGACATGCAGGTTTTCATCTCGGGTGCCGAACAGGGTCTCGATGTTAGGGCTGATCTCGATACTTTTCTTCATTTTAGAAAGTGGACACGCCTCCTGCGGTCCGCAAACTCGCGCAATTACCCTCCTTTTCGGCGCAAGCAATCTTCTCTGTGTGAGGTGGATCAGACGGGATGCTGGCCCTGAGGGCTAAGGCAACTACCATTGCGCTTAGGGTACCCCGGTCTCGGATCAGGAGTCAATGCCAGAAGAATCAGACGGTTTCGCCACAAGCATACGCGAGGGACGCAGGGACGGCCCGCTCGCGGGCCCACCCACGGAGCTGCTGGATCTCTTCGGCACGGGTGGTCGAAAGCGGAACCGTGGTCTTCAGGGCTTGCAAAAGATGATCTGTGTTGATTTCTTGCTTGCCGGAAAAAGCGGCATAGAGTGCGGTTTGGACGGCAGCGTCAATTTCTGCGCCAGAAAATCCCTTGGCGGCGGTGCCCACCCGATCCAAATCGAAAGCTGCAGGGTTGCGCTTGCGTCGCTTCAGTTGGATCGAGAAGATTTCCTTTCGCGCGGCTAGGTTTGGCAGATCAACGAAGAACAGTTCGTCGAAGCGGCCTTTACGAATTAACTCCGGCGGCAGGACGGTCACGTTGTTGCAAGTCGCGGCTACGAATACCGGAGCTTTGCGATCCTGCATCCAGGAAAGAAATGCAGCCAGGATGCGCGAGGAAACTCCGGCATCGACCGAAGCTGAGTCCGGGCCGCTGCCAGCGAATACTTTTTCCAGTTCGTCGATCCAGAGGACGCATGGTGCCAATCCTTCGGCAACGCGAAAGACCTTCTGAATGCGCTTTTCTGTTTCTCCGATGTATTTGTCGAAGATTGCAGCCGTGTCGAATTTGACTAGCGGAATTTTCCAGTCGCCGGCAATGGCGCGAGCACAGAGCGATTTGCCACAGCCTTGGACGCCAAGAATGATGACCCCCCTGGGCGGTTCCAATCCAAATTGCCGGGCGGAGCTTTCCCACGCCCCACGACGTTGAGCCAGCCAGCTCTTGAGATTTTCCAGTCCGCCGACATCGGCTAGATTTTGCGAGGCATCGACAAACTCCAGCATGTTGGAGTGTCGCAGGAGGTCTTTCTTGGCCTCAAGCACATCGCAAACCGTCTCGGGACACAGCGCATAGCGCGATACGATTGCTTGCGAAAGTGCCCTCTCTGCTTCCAGCTCGGTAAGTCCGCGAAGATTTTCAGCCAGTGCATCCACACCGGATGCATCCAGCGTCCGTTTCAATGTTCTTGTCTTACCAAGCCGTACCACCATTTCATCGATAATCTGACGAAGCCGTGAACGATCAGGCAACGGCAATTCGAGGTATTCCACCAGGCTGCCGAGTTCCGGTGGAATGGTGATGGCGGGGGCGGTGATGATCAAAGTGCGGCGGTTGGCAGAAAACTTCTGGCCCACATCCCGCAGGCGGCGGACGACTACTGGATCGTCCATGTGGCGGTGAAAATCTTTCAGAATAAATGCAGCCTCGACCGAAATGGCTTCAATGTTGCCTAGCGCCTGAGCAGGTTCGCGGCTGTTGTAAATCGCCTGGGTGCTAACATCGGTCGAATCGTGACCGGTCGCATAGCCTGTGTGAGAAGCGGCATGTAGCCGGTCTAAGGTCTCCACGGCAGTCGTTCCATCGACTCCGCACCGGACCAACCCACTGGCGATACTCCACTCGAAAGCGGCAAGATTCAAGGATGCGCAGGCAACGCGGACCATATTCACGACCCGCATTTCTTCCGCGGTTTCCATTACTACGATGGGCGTGGAGGAATTCAGCAGAATTTTGAGGCGCTCGAGTGTGTCTGCCATGTGTTTGACCAGTCGGGAGTTACTCCCGTAAAATAACGTATTCCGTACCCACCCGGAATACTTTCCAGGAAAACGAAGGTAACAAACTTACATGGCAAACCATTTTTCTGCGCTGAAGCGCGCCCGTCAGACTGAACGCCGCACCGCCCGCAACCGGGCCAATGCCTCGAGCCTGCGCACCGCGCTGCGCGATTTCCGAGAGCTTCTCGCCAAGGGCGATAAGGATGCAGCTACCAAAGCCTTCCCAAAGACTGTTTCGCTGTTGGATAAGGCGATTCAGAAGGGGACTCTGCACGAGAATACGGCTGCCCGGTACAAGTCCCGGCTGAATGCTCGTTTGGTAGCGATGAAGTAGTTCACGGATCTCGGTTCTCAGACTGAGAACCGAGAACTAGTCTTACACCGGCAGTTCTTCCTGCAGCCATCCTGCAACTTCAGGTTTCGGTTCGGCGGTAAGATCCAGAACAAGTTTCTCGAGAATTAGCCGTTTGCTCGGAGGATTCGAGCGCAGGGCGAGGTCTGTCTTGGCGACAAGGCGGATGGCGCGGGTCAGTTCGCGTTTGGATTTGTAGCGGCGGGCTTGCTTGATGATGTCGTCAGCCGCAAATGGTGGGACTCGGAAGCCTTGCCACAGCGCAGCCCACAACATTCTTTGATCGCGAACGTTGCGCTCGAGAATCACCAGCATCTGGCGGAAGGTTTTGGCCAGCATATAGAGATGGCCGATGGCGGCTTCGTCACCGTCTCCGGTGGTCAGAATCGCATCCAGCATTTCCAGGGCTTTCACCCGGTCTTTGGATGAGATCGCATCTGTCAGTTCGTAGAGCGAGCGCTGCTTGGCCGCAAGAACCATGGTTTCGACATCGCCCAGCGTAACCCGCTTTTTCTCTCCTACATAAAGAATGAGCTTCTCCAATTCATTGGAGACCATCATCATGTCGCCGCCGAGGGCATCGACCAGTTCACGAGCGGCATCCGCCTCGATCTTTACATCGCACGTCGCACAATAGTCATTGAGCCAGCGAACGGCTTCGCCTTCCTCAACGCGTGAGAGTTCGACGATCCCGCAGTATGGCCCCATCGCCTCGCGGATGCGCTCATAGCGTTCCTTGTCCTGCATGTCCATCTTGCGAACATCGGCTGGGATGCTGATGTGGTCGGCTACGAAGATGATGACCGCATCCGGATTGGGATCTTTGCAGTACTGCTCGATGGCGGTGAGTTTATCCTCATTCGAGCCACGGCCAAACATGGTCTTTACGCCTTTTACGAAGAACACCTGAAAGGGTGCCATCAATGAAGGCGTACGCGCGCGATCGAGCACTTCGGCTAAATCAGTTTCAGATAAATCGAAATCGAACAAACTGAAATCACGAAGTTCGGACGGAACCAGATGCTCGAGAATTGCTTCCCTGCAGCGCTTCCGAAAAAACGTTTCATCCCCTACAAATACATAAGCCGGACGCAACTTGCGCGACTGAACTTCCGTCAGGAATCGATCTGCCTGGGCGAAGGCCCGCATCAGAAGCCCTCCAGAATATTTGAGACCAGGGTGCGCGCGAACTCCTGCGACAAGCGCTGTAACGCCGGAGAATCCTCTTCGAAGAAACTGGCGAGCTCACGCGAGACCTGATACTGCTCGCGGAACACGTACGATGGATTCTGATACAGAACTTTCCCTTGCTTGTCAGTCAGCGACACTTTCATACTCACGGTCACTAAAACGCTGGCCGCGCGGCCGGTCTGGGAATCATAGGTCAGCGGCGCAGTGTAGGTGGAAAGCACGGTTCCGCTCAAGGTGGCATCGGCCGCGTCGGCACTGGAATGGACTACGTGATAGTGAGTACGCGTCACCATCTCGCGCACCACTGCCGCGGTCAGTGTCTGTTCAATTTTATAAGTTTGAGTTTGATTGACAAATGCGGGAATGGCGATGGTCTGAACGTTCGACGGGATCGTCGTCACGTGTCCGGCAGTGTGGTATCCGCAGCTGGATAACACAACCACCAGAAGCACGGCGCTCAGCGCTCTCATTGGAT
>Ga0105239_10007772_pt1 | contig 12272 bp, 10 predicted proteins | sample KBSC44metaG_FD_92761 | JGI IMG/M metagenome (GOLD analysis project Ga0105239, IMG submission 92761) | Corn rhizosphere microbial communities from Kellogg Biological Station, Michigan, USA - KBS C4-4 metaG | ecosystem: Host-associated > Plants > Roots > Rhizosphere > Soil | place: Michigan, USA...
CCTGTGGCGAACTGATCGAGATTGGTCTTGCCGATAACGATCGCCCCGGCTCTGGCGAGCCTTTCCACCACAAAGGACGAGTGGTCCGGCTGATAGGAGAACGCCGGGCACGCGGCCGTCGTCGGCAGCCCGGCAACATCGATGTTGTCCTTAACCGCAAAGACCAGGCCGTAGAGCGGCCTCCCCGCCGGCCCTGTCGCCTCGAGCGCCGTCGCCTCCTGCGCGACCTCGGCTTCCGGCCTTAGAGTGATGAACAGCGCAGGATCGTCATAGCTTCGGAGCGCAGCGTAGGCACGACTGACCGCCTCGGTTGGCGACGTGCCCTGCGCCTGATCGTTGGTCACAGCATTGCTCCAAGTTTCACCACTCCGAAATTGTGCACACAACTACGGCAAATCAAAGCGCAATGTGTACATGCGGTGGGGTGTATGTGAGAGCGCCGTCTGCGGTCGGGGTCTGCGCCATCGAACTACATTGCAGGGTGGGATGTTTGCCGTCCGTTCATCATTCGGACGGAGTTTATCGGCCCTCCCGCACGCTGGATGCGTTGGTAGGCGCGCATTAAACCCAGGGTGCGACCCTGCTCGAATGGAAACGTCGCCCGCCGAAAAGGCTGATGCCCAGCTGCTCCGCTTCGACCAAAGCGGTGCGCTTCTGCGCAAGGTCGCGCAAAGCGCCGCGGTTGGCATGGCCCTTATCGGCATCAATGGGCTGATCCTCTACGCCAACCGCGCTTACGAGACGATGCTCGGCTGGGAGCCGGACGCCGCGCTGGGTCTTGCGAATGCTGACGTCATGTCGGCCGAAGATCGCGAACTCATGAAGCTGCGTTTCGGCCAGTTGATGCGCGGGGAGGTCGAGGACTTCCAGGCCGAATGCCGGATGGATCACCGCGACGGCGGCCAGCTCTGGGTGTTGATGACGGCAACCTTGCTGCGGAGTGAGACCACCACCCGGCCGCTCTACGTCATCGTCCAGATCGTCAATATCGACCGTCAGAAGCGCGCCGAAGCCGCCCTGGCCAAGAGCGAGAGCCTTTGGAACCACGCGCTCGAATCGGCCGGGCAGGGTGTCTGGGATTGCGACGTGCCCTCCAACGAAATCGTCTACTCGCGCGTCTGGCGAAAGATGCGGGGCATTCCCGAGGACGAGGCGGTCGATCCGGCGCAAAGTGCGTGGCTGGCCCGCGTTCACCCCGACGACGTGCAACGCGTGCTGTCGGCGTCGCGACAGCAGGGCCAAGGCGCGGATGGATTCGACACGCTCGAGTATCGGGAGCGGCACCGCGACGGGCACTATATCTGGATCCTGAGCCGGGGCCGCCCGGTCGAATGGGACGAGGCCGGCAATGCGACCCGCTCGGTGGGCACCGATACCGACATCACCCGGCTGAAGACTGCCGAGGCTCAGGTGGCCGAGGAGAAGGAGCGCCTCCGCGTGACTCTCGATTGCATCGGCGAGGGTGTGATCTCGACCGACGCCGAAGGACGTATCCGGTTCATGAACCCGGTCGCAGAAGTTTTGACAGGCTGGGATGAAAGTCACGCCATCGGCCGCGTTCTGCCCGAAGTCTTCGCCACCAGCTACGAGGCGACCGGCGCGTCGGCTCCAGACGTGATCGCGGCATGTCTCGCCTCGGGTGGCGCGCGGGAAATCGACGCCGATGTGATCCTTGCGGACCGGGAGGGAAAGAGACGTGGCGTAAGCGGTACGGCGTCGCCGGTTCAGGACGCGAGCGGCGGCACGATTGGTGCCGTGCTCGTCTTCAAGGATGTGACGAGCTTTCAGGAAGCGCAACGCCAGCTGACTCATTCGGCCAACCACGATGGGTTGACCGGCCTCCCCAACCGCTCGGCATTTGCACGCGCATTGACGGACGCCTCACGCGCCTCCGGCGTCGGCCAGCAAGGCTCCGCCCTGTGCTTCATCGATCTCGATCGCTTCAAGCCGGTCAACGACACCGCCGGGCACGCGGCAGGCGACCACCTGCTGAAGATCGTCGCGAAGGTCATCCGCGCGGCATGCAGACCACAGGACTTCGCAGCGCGACTGGGCGGGGACGAGTTCGTCGTACTGCTCGACGACTGCCCCATTGAAGATGCCGAGCAGGTCGCACGAAGGATCGTCGAGTCCGTCGCCGCGATCGACTTCGAATGGAGCGGCAAGCACTATTCGATCGGTGCATCAGTGGGCGTGGCTGCGGTAGGCGCCGGCTCCGCCGATGAAGCGCTCGCCCGCGCCGACGCGGCCTGCTACGCCGCGAAGGCGAACGGCCGGGGCCGCGTGGTCCCTGCACTTTAGCTTTGGCGCCCACTCGTTCCGGGGCTCACAACCGGTGAGCTCCAGGGAGTTACAGCGCGGCCCGCCGTGCTCCAGGTCTGATAGCCGGCCTGCTCCGACATAAGAGAGCCTGGCCGCGGCTCGGACTGACGGCCGCTGCTAGGACGCGGTGGCCGCCTTCAGCTTCGACAGCGCGCGGATCTTCACGCGCACGCTGGCCGGCTTTGCCGCGCCGGGTACCATCTCGCCAGTCGATGGATTGCGGATCATCGTGCCGGCTTTGCGGGCGGGGACCTTGCGAAGCGAGATCTTGAGGAGACCGGGCAGCGTGAACTCGCCGACGCCGCGGGGGTGGATCGAGCCCATCATGACGTTCTCGATGGTGGCAAGTACGCCCTTGGCGACGTCGCGCGTCACGCCATTTTCTTCAGCAATCAAGTTGACGAGGGCCGACTTGGTCAGCGTTTCCTTTACCGGCTTGGTCTTGGCGGCGGGTTGCTTGGCCGAAATCTTCGTGGTGCGCGTCTGAGCCAAAGGAGTCTCCTGGTAAGTTTGAAAGATCGCGAACCAGCTACTAGCAATTACATCGGAGCACACCAAGGAGAAGGTGAGCGAAGTCACAGGCTAGGCAAGGGCCGGGATCTCTCGCCGGTTCGCCAGGCTGTTGGCATCCTGCGCCATCGGCATCGAGCCTCAAGAGGCAATGTGCTGAGCATTGAGTCACTTAGACGGATCGGCAGCGCGTGATCTCTGGCCTGGGCGCTGCTCGCCGCGGAAGCAACTGCCTCAGTTCCTTCGGACGTACTGCCCGCCGCGCACCGTCGCCGATATGGCGATGCGCTCGGGCGCCGATATTCTGGCGCCGATCGAATCGACAAGGTCGTGCTGGCCGGGCTCGAGGCTGAATACCGTGGCGTCGCCGACCGATCCGAGCTGAAGGGTCCCAAGGCCAGGCCGGCGTATTGCGGCCGCCGGCGCCACCGTAGTCGCCCGCACCACGTCGGCCAAAGGTGCCCCGAGCGCCAGGAACTTCGACAGTGTCGTTGCCTGGTCGAAGACCGGACCGGCGAGATTGAGGTCGTGCACGTCGGAGGAAATCGTGTCCGGCATGAACCCGGCGGTGAGCATCCTGCGCGCGACCTCGAACGAGAAGGAGCCCATGCCGTGACCAATGTCGAACAAGACGCCGCGCTCGCGGGCGGCAAAGACGGCGTCCCGTGGTCGTCCGTCGACCAGCACCGGCGAATTGGGAAAGGGACGGAAGCAATGGGTCAGCACATCGCCGGGCCGCAGGCGTGCGATCACCTCGTCATAGGTTGGCGGCGGCTCGTCGATATGGGCCATCAAAGGCAGGCCTGCTTCTTCGGCGACCTGCAGTGCGATGTCGAGCGGCGCGACGCCAGAATCGCCGCTCGCAAATCGCCCGACGCGAACCTTGATGCCGACGATGGTGTCGCGATTGGCCCGCGCGACCTCGACGGCGTCGATCGGGCTGATGAGGCGCATATCGCCGCTTTCGCCGACCATGATGCGGCGGGAAAATGCGAAGATGCCGGCAAAGGATACATGCAGATAGGCGAGAATGTGCACGCGGCTGGGTTCGATGACGTGCTTGAGGAAACCCCTGTAGTTGCCCGGACCGGCGCTGCCGGCGTCGACCAGGGTGGTGACGCCGCCTTGCTCGGCCACGGTGTCGGGGTCGACGCCCAATGAGGTGCCGCCCCAATAGACATGCGTGTGCAGGTCAATGAAGCCAGGGGACACGATGCGTCCCGAAACGTCGTGTATCCGGGCGCCGGGGGACGAAAGGTCCGAGCCAATGGCCGCGACCTTGCCGGCGGCGAAAGCGACGTCGGCCTGCGTGTCGAGGTTCTGCGACGGGTCGAGCACGCGCCCACCCTTGAGGATCAGGTCGTAGCTCAAGTCCGGCACCGGTCAGTCACCGAGTGGCTCGTCGGCATGGCCGTTGGTTGAACGCAGCAGCTCGAGCTTGATCCGGCGCATTCGTTCCTGCGCCTCGCGTGGCCGGCTGTAGGCGGTCGCCGCCGCGAGCAGATCGACGGTAGCGAGCAGGGCGTAGCGGGAGGCGGTGGGCTTGAGCGCGTCGGGTGCTTCCGGCACGTGCACACACAGGGCGATATCGGCCAGCGACGCGAGCCGGCTCTTGGGCTTGGTGATCGCAACTACAAGTGCACCGTAGCGCTTGGCGATGCTGGCCGCCTCGATGACATCGGCCGCATTGCCGGTCGTCGATACCGCGATGACGACGTCGGACTTGCCCAGTGTCGAGGCGATCATGCGCATCAGATGCGGATCGGAGGTATGCGAAACCGCGACACCCAGCCGGAAGAAGCGGTGTTCTATTTCAGTGACGGCGACCGTGGAGCCGCCGCCGACACCGAATGCCGCAAGCTTGCCGCAGGCAGCGATGGCCTCGGCGGCAGCTTCGACGTCGTCCTTGCGGAGCTGCTCCTCCACCGAAGCGATAGCGCGCCGGATCTCCTGGAAAACCGAGCGCCACATGGCCGGCTGGGCAAGGTCGGTCCCCACATGCGGCGGAGCTTCCAAGTAGATACGGCCCACGACCATGCTCTGGGCGAGCATGACCTTGAGGTCGCGCAAGCCCCTGCAGCCAACAGCACGACTGAAGCGGGTGACGGTCGGCTCGCTCACACCGGCCCGGTGGGCCAGCTCGGCGCTGCTCGAATGCACGGCAAAGCCGACGTCGGCAAGGATCGCTCCTGCGACGCGCTGCTCGGCCGGACGCAGCGACGGCATTGCCTGCTTGATCGCCAAGATGATGTCGACGGCCGCGCTCTGCTCAACTGTCCTCAGTTGCTGAGAGGGGGCCGAAGGCGCCGATCTTGGGGAGGCTCCCCGCTGTGCCTTGGATGCCAATGCGATCCCTGACGGTGTCAAAAGACTGAGCCGCGACCCGACTCTGTAGGAAATAAACCAAAGCTGTTGCTCCTCGAAAGTCAAGGAATTACGGGCCGAAGGAGGTCGATATCTACAAGGGGCTTGAAACTGCGGCACCGATGTATGAAAGTTTCCTACACGGGAGGGGAGTTCCCGTCGCGCCACCGCGCACCCTGGAAGGTCGGGGCAGAAGTCTTGGAGGGGAACATCATGAAGTCTGGACTGAGGGGACTAATACGTGGGGCCGCGGCACTCGTCGTCGCCCTTTTGACGGTTCCGGTGTCGCACGCTGAAGCGGCCGGCGGAACGTTGCGCTACGCTGCCGTCAGCGAACCAGCACCGCTCGACGTGATGCTTACGACAGCCGGCGTGAGCCTGGTAATCGGCATGCACGTTTTCGAAGCGCTCTACACCATCGACTCGCACTACCAGCCGCAGCCGATGCTCGCCGACAGCGAGAAGCTGGAGGACGGTGGCAAGACCATCATCATCGCGCTCCGGCAGGGGGTGCATTTCCACAATGGCAAGGAGATGACCTCGGAAGATGTCGTTGCCTCGCTCAAGCGCTGGGCCCAGTACGGCGTACGTGGCAAGCTGCTGTTCACTGAAGGGTCTTCGGTCGAGGCGACCGGCAAATACGAAGTGACCATCAAACTGCCGGTGCCCAACGGTGCCTGGAAGAACCTGCTTGCGCACCTCGAGGGCGGGCCGGCGATCTATCCGTCCGAAATCGCCAGCAAGGCGACCGAAAAGCCGATCGAGCAGGCCGACTACATCGGCACCGGTCCCTACATGTTCAAGGAATGGCGGCCGAACCGCTACATCGAGATCGACAAATTCGACGGCTACAACGCGCGGAGCAATCCCGGCGACGGCTATTCCGGCAAGCGCGAAGCGAACTTCGACAGTATCCGGTTCATCCCGGTGCCGGATGTCGGCACCCGCGTGAGCGGCATCCAGGCCGGCGACTACGATTATGCCGAAACGATCTCCGGCGACCTCTATGACCAGCTGAGCGGCGATGCCTCGGTGAAGGTCGTCAAGGCGGGGGCGCCGCTGTTCGGCCTGTTCTTCACCAACAGCAAGGCCGGAATCCTCAAGGACAACTTCAAGCTGCGTCGGGCCATTGAAATGGCGTTCTGTCGCGATGATGCCCTGCGCGTTTCGTTCGGCCCGCAGGCGCTCTGGAACGCCCAGGGTTCGATCTTCCCGCCGGGGAACTTCTGGTACTCGACAGCGGGAACCGACAAGTACAACGAGTGCGACCCTGCCGGTGCCAAGGCATTGGCCAAGGAGGCCGGCTACGACGGCACGCCGATCCGACTGCTCACCTCGACCAACTACCAGACGCACTACGACCAGGCGACGGTGTTCGTCCAGCAGATGGCGGCAGCCGGGATCAACGTGCAGATGATCGTGGTCGACTGGGCGACCCTGCTGAAGATGCGTGGCCAGCCTGAGCAATGGGACATGTTCATCACCCACCACGGCGGGCCACCGGATCCGATCCTCCTGACCTTCCTCAACGAAGGCTACCCGGGCTGGTGGACAACCCCGGAGATCACCGCGCTGCGCAAGGAGTTCACCAGTACGGCCGACATCACCGCGCGAAAGGCGGTCTGGGACAAGATCCAGACGCTCTATTACGAGCAGACGCCGGCGATCAAAGTGGGCGACGCCTACTCGTTCGACATCGTGTCGCCCAAGGTGCAGAACCTGGTCTCGCCGCTGTTCTGGCCGGTGTTCTTCAACGCGTCCTTCAAATAGCGGTCGCCCGCACGGTCCGGCCGCCCCGATCGGCGGCCGGATCGATACAGGCGAAGCCAAATGCGGTGCGCCGTCAGGATGTGCGAATGTGGTCATATGCCCTGAGACGCGCCGGCGCGACGGCGGTCACCCTCGCGGCGGCCTCCGTCATCATCTTTGCCTTCATTCACCTGATCCCGGGCGATCCCATCTACGTCATGCTCGGTGACAGTGCGACGCCCGACCAGGTCGAGACGGTTCGCCACACGCTCGGGCTGGATCAGCCGATCCTGGTGCAGTATGCCGCGTGGGTCGGTGCGGTGCTGCAGGGCAACCTCGGTCACTCGATCTTCTACGACGCGCCGATCCTGTCGGTGATCGCCGACCACGCCGAGACGAGCATTCTCCTCGCCAGCCTGACGATGGTCTGGGTGCTGCTCATTGGGGTGCCCATCGGGATGGTCACCGCGATGCGTCATGGCAGCTGGCTCGACCAGGGGCTATCGGGGCTCGCCATGCTGCTGGCGTCGGTGCCGACATTTTGGGTCGGCCTCTACATGATCCTGATCTTCGCCGCGTGGCTCGGCTGGCTGCCGAGTTCCGGCTTCCCATCGCTCCTCGACGAGGGCGGACTGGCCAACCTGCGATACCTCATCCTGCCCAGTATCACCCTGGCGGCGCCGAACGCAGCGTTGATCCTGCGTCTGACCCGCGCCAGCATGCTCGATGTGAGCCGCGAGGACTATGTGCGCACCGCCCGGGCGAAGGGGATCCGGCCCTGGCGGGTGGTGACCCGGCATATCTTCCGCAACGCGCTGCTGGCGGTGGTTTCTGCCTTCGGCTTCACCTTCGCGGCGCTGATTTCGGAAGCAGTGGTCACCGAGACGGAGTTCGCGCTGCCCGGCATCGGCCGGCTGGTCGTGCAATCGATCCTGCAGCGCGACTACCCGGTGATCCAGGGCGTCGTGCTGGTGATCGTGGTGCTCTATCTGCTGGTGAACTTCCTGGTCGACATCTCCTATCGCCTGCTCGATCCGAGGGTTGAACTGCAATGACGATGGCGAGTGGCACACCGGGGCGGCTCGCGGTCATGCGGTCGGGGATCGGGCGTCTTGGCGTTCGGCCCATTGCGCTGATCGGGCTCGGCATTCTCCTCGTCGTCCTGGTCGCGGCAATCGCGGCGCCTCTGATCGCGCCCTATGACCCGGATAGCTACGACGCGCTGATCCGGCTCAGTCCGCCCAACCCCGCGCACTGGTTCGGCACCGACCAGTTCGGACGCGATACGCTGTCGCGAGTCATTCATTCGGCCCGCATGGCATTGCTGGTGGGTGTCGGTGTGGTGACGTTCGCGCTCGCGACGGGCGTTCCCATCGGGGTGTTCTCCGCCCTGTTCCCGCGCCTGGGTCGAGTGTCGATGCGGGCCGTCGACGTGCTGATGGCCTTTCCCTCGCTGCTGCTGGCGCTGGGGCTGATCGTCATCCTGGGACCGAGTGTCGCCAACTCGATCATCGCCATCGGTGCCGGGTTCCTGACGACCACCGCGCGCATCGTCTACGGGCTGACGCTGAGGCTCAAGACCGAGACCTATGTCGAGGCGGCACGCAGCATGGGATCGCGGACGGGATGGCTGGTGCTCAAGCACATCCTGCCCAATCTGGTTTCGCCCCTGCTGGTCCAGGCGAGCTTCGTGTTCGCCTTCGCACAGCTGAGTGCCGCGTCGCTCGACTTTCTCGGCCTCGGAGCGCCACCCGGCATTCCGAGCTGGGGCAACATGCTGGCGGAGTCGCGCAATTTCATCACCCGCGCGCCGTGGCTGCTGTTCTTCCCGGGCATGATGATCGTTCTCACCGCTTTCGCACTGAATCTGGCCGGCGACGCGCTGCGCGACAGGCTCGATCCGCGGTTCCGCGGACTCTTTCGCGGCGAGGGTTGAGAGGTGCTCGCGGTTGACAACCTGACGGTCTCGGTGGGCCCCCAGGCGAGGCCGATCGACATCGTCGACCGCGTCAGCTTTTCGATCCTGCGAGGAGAGGTTCTGGGCCTGGTGGGCGAGTCCGGCTGCGGCAAATCCATGACGTCCCTCGCCGCCATGGGCCTGCTGCCCAAGCCGGGTCCCCGGATCCGGTCGGGACGCGTTCTGCTCGACGGCGCGGACGTGACGCGGCTCGAGCCCTGGCAGCGGGTCGAAGCGGGCCACGACGCGATGGCGATGATCTTCCAGGAGCCGATGACCTCGCTCAACCCGGTGCGGCGCGTCGGTGATCAGATCGTGGAGGCGGTGCGCGTACGGGAGCAGATCTCGGCTGCGGCCGCCAAAGAGCGCGCTCGTGAACTCCTTGAGCTCGTCCGCATCCCCGATGCCGCATTGCAGCTTTCCGCCTACCCGCACCAGCTCTCGGGGGGTATGCGCCAGCGGGTGATGATTGCCATTGCCCTGGCGACACGGCCGCGCGTGCTGATCGCGGACGAGCCGACCACCGCGCTCGACGTGACCGTACAGTTCCAGATCCTCGGCCTGCTGCGCGAGCTCTGCGTTCGGTTCGATATCGCGATGCTGTTCATCACCCACGACATGGGGGTGATCGCCCAGCTCGCCGATCGCGTTGCGGTTATGTATGCGGGCCGGATCGTCGAGACTGCGGCGGTCAAAGACCTGTTCGCCGCCCCAAATCACCCGTACTCGCGCAGCCTGATGGCTTGCATGCCGATCCGCGGGGCGGGAACCGCCCGGCTCCGGACCATCTCGGGTCAGGCGCCGCAGCCCGGCAGCATGCTGGCCGGCTGTGCCTTCGCAGCCCGGTGTCCGGAAGCGCGGGAGTCGTGCCGCTCCGTTGCACCGGCGCACCTCGAATCGGCGGCCGGGCACGAGGTGCTCTGCAGCTACCCGGTGACCGACGGGAGACCATGGTGACGGGTGAGACGATCCTCACTGTCGAGGGCCTGCGGCTGCATTTCGACGTCAGGCGAGGGGGCCGGCATTTGCAGGTGCGCGCCGTTGACGACGTCAGCCTCAGCCTGCGCGAGCGCGAGGTCCTGGGCATCGTCGGCGAATCGGGCAGCGGCAAGACTACGGTTGGACGATCGATCATGCGTCTGGCCCAGCCGCAGGCAGGCCGGGTGGTGTTCCGGGGTCGCGACGTGCTGCGGCAGGGCGGTAAAGGCCTCAACGACCTGCGCCTCCGTATCAGAATGGTGTTCCAGGACCCCTATGCGTCGCTGAACCCGCGTCGCAGCATCGGGGATTCGGTGGCCGAGGCCGGAGACATCAACGGGGTCTTCACCGGCCGTACCGACCGGCAGCGGCAGATTGCCGAAAGCCTCACAAATGTCGGCCTCGATCCGAGCCTTGCGGGGCGCTATCCGCATGAGCTGAGCGGTGGGCAGCGGCAGCGCGTGGGCATTGCGCGCGCCATCCTGCCGGTCCCGGATGTCGTCATCGCGGATGAGCCGGTCTCGGCGCTCGATGTGTCGATACAGGCGCAAGTGCTCAATCTGCTGAGCGATCTGAGGGAGAGGCTCGGGCTCTCGATGATCCTGATCTCGCACGACATCGGTGTCATCGGGCACATGTCCGATCGGGTGGCCGTGATGTACATGGGCCGGATCGTGGAGTTCGGGGAAGCGCGCGAGGTCATCGATCGGCCCTCGCACCCCTATACGGTGGCGCTGATGGCGGCCGTGCCAAAGCCTGACCCGTCGCTGCGGATTGCCGGCACCATCGCGGCGAGCGAGCCGCCGAGCCAGTTCGACCGCCCCGAAGGGTGCGCCTACGCTCCACGATGTCCGCTGGCGAACGACCGATGCCGCGTCGAAGCCCCGGTCCTAAGACCTGTGGGCACGCGGGTCGTCGCCTGTCACAACGCCCTGCCGGGGTGAGGCAGACTGGCCGACCGGCGAGACCAGGCCGACCACGCGCACCTGGTCACAATCAGTAGAGCCCGAGATTGCGCTGCAGGGCGGCGGCAAAGTGAGCCTGCAGAGCGGCCACCGCCTCGGGAGCATTCCGATTTCGGCACGCCTCGATGATGAGCTGGTGCTCGCGCAGGGAGCGTAGCACCAGCGGGACCGAGATCTTGCGGTCGAGACGGACCAGCTTGAGGTAGTTGTGGACGCGCCGGTAGCTGGTGTCGGCCAGCGGGTTGTTGAGGATCGCCACGATGCTGCCGTGCAGCAGGTCCTCCAGTTCTTCGAGTTGCCACAGGTTTTCGGGCGTCAGGCCGTCGCGCTCAACCGCCGCAATGACCTCGCGATGGCGCAGAGCCAGTTCCTCGATATCGGCGTCGGCGGCGGTCTCGGCGAACACCGCCACCGCGGCCGATTCGATCATGCTGCGAAACTGATAGGTCGATCGGGTCAGCTCCATTCCGGGCTTTACGAACTGAATGCCGGTGTGCGGGTGGATGGTCAGGATTCCTTCGGCCTCCAACGACCGTAGAGCGTCGCGCAGGGGGCCAACCGGCACGCCCGTCAGCTCGGCCAGCTGCGACTGCGACACGAAAGATCCAGCCGGCAGCTGACGGTCGAACAGCACCTCGAGGATCCGGGCATAGGCCAAGTCGCTGAGGCGTCCGCCTTTTCCGAGCGCCGCGATGGTCTTGCGCGGATTCTTATGCGCCACGTCCAGGCTCCTTGCAGTAATCGCTGACATGTGCGAATTGATATATCACTGTGCAAGATTGGTCGATGACAGTGCTCATATCAACATATCAGCTGACTCGGTTTCAGTTTGCCCGTGATCGGGTCATTGGCGATAGCCAGGTCCGCACCGACGAGGTCAACGTCGCCGCGCTCGAACTGATCGACGCGGCCGGCAATCGTGGGCTGGGCTTCGCACAGGTGCTTTTCCATCATCTTCCCGCGCTCGATGAGATCGTCCGGGTGTTCGAGACGGAGGCCTGGCCGGCCCTCGAGGGCCAGCACCCGCTGGCCCTCGTCAATCGCGTCAGCCGGCCACGCGGGGGAAATCAGCGAGCCATCACCCTGCCGTTTCACGAAGCCATCCAGGTGGCGGTGTGGGATCTGGCGGCCAAGCAGCAGAGTCTGCCGCTGCACAAAGTGCTCGGCTCCCGTCGCGACAAGGTGCGGGCCTACGCCTCCGGCCTCGATTTCCATCTGAGCGATGACGCCTTCGTCGAACTGTTCAAGCGGGCCGATGCCCTCGGATACCGCGCGTTCAAGATCAAAGTCGGACATCCCGACTTCGCCAGGGATCTGCATCGGCTCGAACTCGTGACCAAGGCCGTCACGCCCGGCTCGCAGTTCATGATCGATGCCAATGAAGCCTGGGGCGCCAAAGAAGCCATCGTCAAGCTCGAGCACATCCG
>Ga0105239_10007773_pt1 | contig 12271 bp, 10 predicted proteins | sample KBSC44metaG_FD_92761 | JGI IMG/M metagenome (GOLD analysis project Ga0105239, IMG submission 92761) | Corn rhizosphere microbial communities from Kellogg Biological Station, Michigan, USA - KBS C4-4 metaG | ecosystem: Host-associated > Plants > Roots > Rhizosphere > Soil | place: Michigan, USA...
CTGCAGGCGGCCATTTCAGCGGGCGCGCCGGTGCTGCCGGCCGCGCTGCGCTTTGCCGATGCCGCCACCGGCGAGACCAGCCAGGCGCCGCGCTACATCGGCGACGACAACCTGCTCGCATCGCTGTGGAACACGCTGCGCGCGCCGCCGCTGCTGGCCATCGTGCGCTACGGCGAGCCGCAGCCGTCGCACGGCCGCGATCGGCGCGAATGGGCCGTGTCGCTGCACGAAGACGTGCAGCAGCTGCGCCGCGAAACCCACTGATCCGCCGGGCATGGCCCAAAAAAAGCGCTCCCGAAGGAGCGCTTAACGGCGCGGATGCGCCGCGAGGAGGAACTTTCTCTCGAGCAACCGGTAAGGTGGGAAGTTTCCTTGGAGGGTCAGAGGATGCCGAAGATCTTCAGGCCGATGATCACGACCAGCGGCACGCCGCAAAGCCAGAGGATGATGCTTTTCATTGTTCAGGTCTCCAAAGCCAACTAAGTAAGCCTGAAGGTTCGCCGCGGCAGCGGCGGGCACATGCGGGAGAAAGCTAGACAAGTGCGTGGGCGAGTGCCTACAGATGCTCGGGGTCGTCGTCCGGCGGCGCGCCTGCTGCCCGCTTGGGCCTGAAGTCGCCGGGCTGCCGGCTGGTCCAGCGCCTGAAGGCCTGGCGGAAGTTGGACCCGTCGCTGAAGCCCAGCCGCGCCGCGATTTCTTCCTGCGTCAGGTCGGTGTCGCGCAGGTAGGCAATGGCCTGGTCCTTCAGCACGTTCGAGCGAAGTCCGCGAAAGGACGTGCCGGCTTCCTGCAGCCTGCGCCGCAAGGTGCGCGGATTCATCTGCAGCTCGCCCGCGATGTCGTCGATGTCCGGCGCGGGCTTTTCCGCGTGCTGTGCCGCAAGCAGCTCGCGCACGCGCGCCTCGATGCTGCCCCGCAAGGAAAGTTTCTTCAGCAGCACTTCGCAGCCGGCGCGCACCATCGCCATGCTGACCGCATTGGCGTGCGGCAACCTGTGCTCGAGCAGGGCCGGATCGAAATGGAAGCCGTCGTGCGGCTGGCCGAAGTGCACCGGGCAGCCGAAGAAATGCTCGTACAGCGAGGCATGCGCGGGCGCGTCGTAGCGCAGCGATATCGCGAGCGCCCTGAAGCCGGGGCCGAAGGCGATCTCGGACATCCGGTAGCCCATGCACAGGGCGAACTCCATGCTCATCTGGTATTCGGTGCTGTGCGGGTTCGAGACCAGCAGCGGGGTGTAGGTCCACCAGGCGCTGCCGCCGGCCTCATGCAACTCGAAGGCGACCATCGGGCCCAGCACCCACTGGTACCTGACCACGAACTCGGCCAGTTCCCGGTAGGTGCGCGCGCTGCTCATGCCCATGCCCCATACGCCCAGCGAAGCCAGGCTGACGCGCCGGCCCGCCTCGAACGGCGCTTCGGGCCCCGGCGACAGCGCCACCGCATTGCGAAGAATGGTCTGCATCTGCGCATAAGAGACCTTCCTCGAATGCGACATCAGCTCGCTTTCGTCGATTCCGGTGCCGTGCAACAGCTCCGATGCCGAGGCGCCGCTCTGCGTCAGTGCCATCACGCAGGCGGCCGTGCCGTGCATGGGATAGCAGCGGTCGTCAGGCGGGGCGACCAGGTTGCGGCGGGTTCCGAACCTCATGAGTGTGTTGGCGGATTCGTTGGTGGATGAACGACTCCGATTAAAGAAGACTTCGAACTGCCGCGTTCGATTCGCGGCTGCAGAAAGTCACACTCAAGCTACCAATTGCGAAGAATTGGCGCTAAAAGTTGATCATTGGTAGTTAACGCGAGGTTAACTTCAGCTGGCCTCGTCGATCGGCACGAAGCCGAGCCTGCGCGAGATTTCGAGCGCGCAGGCTTTCAGCGGCACGGCCACGCGGCCGTTCCAGTCGCTGTCGAAGGTGGCTTCCGGCCCCATGGCCGTGATGCCCAGCACCAGGTTGTTGGTCGAGTCGAACACCGGCGCACAGAAAGCGTCGATGCCGGGAATCGGCTGGCCCAGCGTGCGCGACATGCCGTGCAGGCGGGTTTCGACCAGCAGCGCCTCGATCTGCGAGTGCGACAGCTCGGTGGTGGAGCCGCGGCCGTCGGCCGGGCGGGTGCGCGCCAGGTCCTCGAGCATCATCTTCTCGACCACCTTGGGCGGCAGGTAGGCCGCGAACAGCCGCCCGGTGGCCGTGTAGGCCAGCGACATGACGGTGCCGGTGCGCAGGTTCACGTGCAGCGGGTGGATGGGTTCCTCCAGCCGCACGACGGTCGGCCCGAAATTGCCCCACACGGCCACCGCGATGCTCTGTTCGGTTTCCGAGGCCAGCGCCTCGATGAGCGGCGACGCCTCCTTGATCGGGTCGAGCCGCTGCAGCTTGGCAAGACCCAGCTGCAGGGCCAGCGGCCCCAGTTCGTAGCGGCCCGCGCCGTCCTGAACGACGAAGCCGACCTTCAGGAAACTGACGAGGTAGGGATGTGCCTTGCCCACGGGCACGCCCGCGGCCTTGCCCAGGTCGCGCAGCGCCATCGGCGCGACGTGCCGACCCAGCGCCACGAGCAGCTGCGTTCCGATTTCGACTGACTGAATGCCACGTCTTGGCTTTTCCATGGGGCGCCCGGCGTGGGGAATGAGGGTGGGGGCGAGTATATCCATCAGGGTTTCTACTGATATTGTCACAGCCAATCGATGATGACTGATCATCTGATAGTAACTAAACGACTTGACCATATCAATAACGCTGCCTAAACTCCGCCGCAACTTAAGTCGTACACAAACAGGCGAAACAGGCAGAGATGGAACAGAACACTTTTGAATGCGACGTGCTGGTCGTCGGCAGCGGCGCCTCGGGCATGTCCACCGCCATCACGGCGGCTTCGCAGGGGTTGAAGGTGCTGGTGGTCGACAAGGAGCCGCGCTTCGGCGGCACCACCGCGCGCTCGGGCGGCTGGCTGTGGATCCCGGGCACGCGCCTGGCCACGGAGCAGGGCATCCACGAGCCCGAGGGCGCCGCGCTCACCTACATGAAGCACGAGACCACCACGCACTTCGATGCGGCGCGCGTCGGTGCCTTCCTCGACATGGGCCCCAAGGCCATCGACTTCTTCACGCGCAACACCTGCGTGCAGTTCGACATGCCGCCCGTGTTCCCCGACTACCACGCCGAAGCGCCCGGCGGCCAGCAGGGCGGCCGCTCGATGGTCACGCGCCCGTTCGACGGCCGCGAGCTGGGCAAGCGCGTCAAGCTGCTGGCGCCGCCGCTGCCCGAGCTGACCGTGTTCGGGATGATGTTGGGCTCGGGCCCCGAGATCAAACACTTCATGCGGGCGTTCAAGTCGCCCACCTCGTTCTGGTACGTGACCAAGCGGCTGACCCGCCACTTCCTCGACGTGCTGGGCCACGGCCGCGGCATGACGCTGACCAACGGCAACGCGCTGGCCGGCCGCCTCGCCAAGGCCGCGATGGACCTGGACATTCCCGTGTGGCTTTCTTCGCCGGTGAAGAAGCTCGTGGTCGAGTACGACGGCGTCTCCGGCGCGGTGGTGCAGCACGAAGGCAAGAGCGTGCGCGTGGTCGCCAAGCGCGGCGTGGTGCTGGCCTGCGGCGGCTTCCCGTACGACGTGGAGCGCCGCAAGCAGCTGTTCCCGCACGCGCCGACCGGCAAGGAGCACTACTCGCCTTCGCCTTCCACCAACACCGGCGACGGCCTGCGCCTGGCCGAAGCCGTGGGCGGCCGCGTCGACGGCACCATTCCGCACGCCGCCGCGTGGGTGCCGGCTTCGGTCACCACCCGCCCCGACGGCACCAAGGGCGTGATGCCGCACTTCATCGACCGCGCAAAGCCCGGCGTGATCGCGGTCACGCCCAAGGGCAGGCGCTTCGCCAACGAAGGCAACTCGTACCACGACTTCGTGCAGGCGATGGTCAAGGCCTGCGAAAGCGACGGCGAACCCGAAGTCACGGCCTGGCTGCTGTGTGACCACAAGGCGCTGCGCAACTACGGCCTGGGCTGCGTCGCTCCCGCGCCGCTGCCCATCGGCCGCCACCTGAAGAGCGGCTACCTCAAGCGCGGCGCCACCGTCGGCGAACTGGCCAGGGAAATCGGCATTGCGCCGGCCACGCTCGAAGCCACCGTGCAGGAGTTCAACAAGGGCGCGCGCACCGGCGACGACCCCGCCTTCGGCAAGGGCAGCAAGGCCTACAACCGCTACCAGGGCGACGCCAACGTCACGCCCAACCCGTGCGTCGCGCCGCTGGAGAACGGCCCGTACTACGCCATCAGGCTGGTGGTCGGCGACATCGGCACCTTCGCCGGCCTCGTCACCGACGAGAAGACCCGCGTGCTTGACGCCAACCGCCAGCCGATCAAGGGCCTGTACGCCGTCGGCAACGACGCGGCCAGCGTGATGGGCGGCAACTACCCCGGCGCGGGCATCACGCTCGGCCCGGCGCTGACCTTCGGCTACGTGGCGGGCCTGCAGCTCGCGCAGGCCGAGGCCGCCGCGGCGGTGCAGCTGAAGGTGGAGCAGCGCGAAGCCGTGCCCGTGAGCCGCAAGGCCTGAGCCCTCCCGCAATCGAAGCATCCGCATTCCGTACATACATAGAAGGAGACACCGATGGCCTTTCCCTCCAACGTCGCGCCGCGCCTGCTCGAAGGCCGCCTCGCCCTCGTCACCGGCGCGGGGCAGGGCAACGGCCGCGCGCTCGCGCTCGGCCTGGCGCAGGCCGGCGCGCGCGTGGTCGTGACCGACATGAACGAAGCCACCGTGCGCGAGACCGCGCAGCTGGTGCGCAACGAAGGCGGCGAAGCCTGGTCCTTCGTGCTCGACGTGACCGTGCCCGAGGCCTGCCATGCGCTCGCCGAGCGCGTGGGCAAGGAGATCGGCAACGTCGACCTGCTGGTGAACAACGCCGGCATCATCATCCGCGAGACCACCGCGAGCCCGAACGCCGCCGCCAACTGGAAGAAGACCATCGACGTGAACGTGCACGGCACCTTCAACACCACGCTGGCCTTCATTCCGGTGCTCAAGCAGACGAAGGGCTCGATCATCAACATCGCCTCCATCGCCGCCTATGCGGGGCAGGGCGCGAGCCTGGGCTACTCGCCTTCCAAGGGCGCCATCAAGATGCTGACGCAGTCGCTCGCGCAAGAGCTGGCGCCGGCCGGCGTGCGCGTCAACGCGCTCGCGCCCGGCGTCATCGAAACGCCCATGACCGCCGCCACGCGCGACAACCCGGGCCGCCTCGAATCGTTCATGACGCGCATCCCCATGGGCCGCGTCGGCCAGACCGAAGACCTCGTCGGCCCGGTGATCTTCCTGGCCAGCGACATGTCGCGCTACGTCACCGGCATCGTGCTGCCGGTGGACGGCGGCTTCCTCGCCGTCTGAGCCGCCTGCGCTTTCCCTTCGCTTTCCCGTCCGTCAATCCATCAGGAGACAAAAAATGAAAACCCTTCGTCTGTACAAGACCCTGCTCGCCGCGGCTGCGTTCGCCGCCTTCACCGCCGGTGCGTCGGCGCAAGACATCAAGCTGGGCTACAACGGCGACCTGTCGGCATCGCCCTCGGCGCAGAGCGGCCAGGCCGCGGTGCTGGGCATGGAAGCGGCCATTGCCGACATCAACGCCGCCGGCGGCGTGCTGGGCAAGAAGCTGGCGCTGGTCACGCGCGACGACGTGTCGGCTCCGCCCAAGTCGATCCAGAACATGAGCGACCTGATCGACAACGAGAAGGTGGTCGCCGTGTTCGGCCCCACCAACTCGGGCAACGCCATGGCGTGGAAGCACATCGCCAACCAGAAGAAGATTCCGGTGCTGGGCAACGTGGGTTCGGGCACCGACATCACCAAGCCCATGAGCCCCGGCGCCGACAACTACATGTTCCGCGTCTCGATGGTCGACCGCGAGCAGGTGGCCGCGCTCATGGCCTACGTGAAGAAGAACACCGCCGGCTCCAAGGTGGTGGGCCTCATGGCCGAGACCACCGGCTACGGCCAGGGCGGGCTGAAGGACATGGAAGAAATCGCCAAGCTGCAGGACATCAAGATCGCGGCCACCGAGCGCTTCGGCGTCGGCGACACCGACATGACCTCGCAGCTCAGCAAGATGAAGGCCGCCAACGTCGACACCGTGGTGGTGTGGGCGCAGGGCACGCCCATCGCGCAGCTGGTGCGCAGCATGGAGAAGATCAACTACTTCCCGCTGACGCTCACCTCCTGGGCCGCCGACAACATCACCTTCTACGACGCGGCCGGCAAGGCGCTGGCCGAGAAGCCGATCTTCATGCGCACCGTGAGCGAGACCCGCACGCCCGCGCAGCAGAAGCTGTTCGACCGCATCGGCAGCAAGCTGAAGGCGCCGGGCTCGTTCTCCTTCGCGCTGCACGGCTATGACTCGATGCAGCTGCTGGCCCAGGCCATGAAGCAGGCCAACAGCACCGACGGCGCCGCCGTGCGTGCCGCGCTCGAAGACCTGAAGACGCCGGTGCAGGGCGTGCTCAAGACTTACGACAAGCCCTTCAGCAAGACCAACCACGAAGCCCTGACCGCCAAGGACCTGGTGTGGATCCGCTGGAAGGACGGCAAGCTGCTGCCCTACAGCGACGCGCTGATCGACGGCCTGAAGCCGGCCGACTTCAAGCAGTAAGCAAAGCAAGAAGCAAGAAGAGACACAGACCATGGTTGTAGCGCTCCTGCAGGCGCTCATCAGCGGGCTCGCCGTCGGCGGTGCCTATGCGCTGGTGGCGCTCGGATTCAGCATCACGTTCACGACGACCAAGACGCTGAACTTCTCGCACGGCGAGTTCGTCTCGGCCGGCGCGTTCATCGGCATGAGCGCCCTGTTCCTGGTGCTGGGCAAGCCTTTCGACTCCACCACCTTCGGCGACGCCATTCCCGGCGCGGGCGCGCAGCTCTTCGCGCTGGTGGCCGCGCTCGGCGTGATGGGGTTGCTGGGCTGGCTGCTCTACGTGCTGGGCGTGCGTCCGTTCGCGGGCCGCCCCGGCATGGCGTGGGTGATGAGCACGCTGGGCTTCGGCGTGATCCTGCAGAGCGTGGGCCTGGCCATCTGGGGCCCCAAGCCCGTGGTGGTGCCCGCGCCGGTGGGCGACACCGTGATCCGCATGTTCGGCGTGGGGGTACGCCCGCAGGAGCTGCTGACACTGGGCGTGGCCGTGGTCGTGATGTTCGGCTTCGACCGCGTCATGAACCGCACCATGGTCGGCAAGGCCATGCGCGCGGTGGCGCAGAACGGCAACGTGGCCAGCCTGATGGGCATCAACACCAACGCGATGATGATCGGCGCCTTCGTCGTCAGCTCGGCGCTGGCGGGGCTCTCGGGCTTCCTGCTCGCGCCCATCGCGCAGGCATCGCTCTTCATGGGGCTGACCGTGGGGCTCAAGGGCTTCTCGGGCGCGATGATCGGCGGGCTGAGCAATCCGCGCGGCTGCGTGATCGGCGGCTTTTTGCTCGGCGTGCTCGAGTCGATGGTCAACCTGTGGCAGGCGCAGTGGCGCGAGGTGGCGGTGTTCGCGCTCGTCATCCTGGTGCTGGCCTTCCGGCCCACGGGCCTGTTCGGCCGCTCGACGGTGGAGAAGGTATGAAGCGCCTCGCCCATCCCGCCGGCGTGGTCGCGTTCGCGGCCGTGCTGATCGGCATCGTGTCGATGTCCGGCAACGACTACTACCTGCGCATCGCCTTCATGATGTGCGTCTACTACCTGTGCGCCGCCGGCATGAACGTGCTGGTGGGCTACGCGGGACAGAAATCGCTCGGCCAGGCCGGGTTGTTCGCGGCCGGCGCCTACGGCGTGGCGCTGCTGACTTCGCGCACCGACATGGACCCGTGGCTCGCGCTCGCGCTGGCCGCCGTCATCTCCGGCCTGTGCGGCGTGCTCATCGCGCTGCCTTCGCTGCGCGTGAAGGGGCCGTACCTGGCCATGGTCACGCTGGCCTTCGGCATCGTGGTGGAAAAGCTCGTGGGCGAGTGGACCGACGTGTTCGGCGGCGCGCAGGGCATCTACGGCATCCGTCCGCTCACCTGGAAGGGCGCGCCGCTGGACACCACGCAGTGGGTCATCCTCGGCATCGTGCTTTGCGCGGCGCTGCACCTGCTGCTGCGCAACCTGCTGGGCGGGCGCTTCGGGCGCGCGCTGCTGTCGCTGCAGGCGGACGAGATCGCCTCGTCTTCGGTGGGCGTGCGCGTGTACCGCGCCAAGGTCATGGCCTTCGTGGTCGCGGCCGTCACCTGCGGCATCGCGGGCGCGCTGGTGGCGCAGCAGAACCAGTACATCAACTCCGACTTCATCACCTTCCACCTGTCGATCTTCATCCTGCTGCTGGTGCTGTTCGGCGGCGCGGGCTCGATGTACGGCCCGCTGGTGGGCGCGGTGCTGCTCACGCTGACCGACGCGCTGCTGGCGCGCTGGCCCTCGGCGCAGCACTTCCTGTACGGCTTCCTGCTGCTGTTCGCGCTGTACGTGATGCCGGGCGGCGTGGTGGGCCTGTTCAACAAGTGGTTCATGAAGTCGCGCCATCGCGGCGAAGGCGCGGGCGGCAACGGCGTGCCCGGCCAGATCGGCCCCGGCGGCGAAGGCGAACTGCTGGTGGTGCAGGGCGTGACCAAGTCCTATGGCGGCGTGAAGCCGGCGCAGGACGTGTCGTTCCGCCTGCAGCGCGGCCACATCCATGCGCTGATCGGGCCCAACGGCGCGGGCAAGAGCACCATGATCAACATGCTCACCGGCGTGATCGAACCCGACGCGGGCGTGATCCGCTTCCTGGGCCAGAACATCGTGGGCCAGCCGGCGCACACCATCTGCTGCCTCGGCATGGGCCGCACCTTCCAGAACCTGCGGCTGTTCGCGGACCTGTCGGTGCTCGACAACGTCATGCTGGGCCGCCACAGCCGCATGAGCAACGGCTTCCTGTCGTCGCTGGTGGCGTGGCCCACGGCCGGCAGGCAGGAGCGCGAGACGCGTGAACGCGCGCTGCAATTGCTCGACCTGGTCGGCCTCGGCCACCTGGCGCACTGGCCCGCCGGCAGCCTGCCCTACGGCCTGCAGCGCCGCGTGGAGCTGGCGCGCGCGCTGGCCACCGAGCCGCAACTGCTGCTGCTCGACGAGCCCGCCGCCGGCCTGAACCCGCAGGAGACGGCCGAGCTCGGCGAACTGCTGCTGCGCATCGGCAAATGCGGCGTGTCGATCCTGATGGTGGAGCACCACATGGACCTGGTGATGTCGATCTCCGACCACGTGATCGTGCTCGACTACGGCATCAAGATCGCCGAGGGCAAGCCCGCCGAGGTGCAGGCCAACCCGCGCGTGGTCGAGGCCTACCTGGGCGTGGACGACGAAGAAGAAGAGGCACTGGCCACGGCCATGCCCGCCTGAGCAGAAAGACCGAAACCATCATGCTGAAAATCGAATCGGTGAAGGTCTCGTACGGCGCCATCGAGGCCGTCAAGGGCGTGAGCCTGGAAGTGCGCGCGGGCGAGGTCGTCACCATCATCGGCGCCAACGGCGCCGGCAAGAGCACGCTGCTCAAGAGCATCGTCGGGCTGGAGCCCGTGGCCGAGGGCCGCGTGCTGATCGACGGCAACGACTGCACCCACGTGCCTTCGCACAAGCGCGTGGGCCTGGGCGTGGCGCTGTCGCCCGAAGGCCGGGGCGTTTTTCCCGACCAGACGGTGCGCGAGAACCTGATGCTCGGCGCCTACTCGCGCCGCAACGACAAGGCCTTCGTGGAGAGCGCCATCGAACGCGAGTTCGCGCGCTTCCCGCGGCTGAAGGAGCGCCAGCACCAGCCTTCGGGCACGCTGTCGGGCGGCGAGCAGCAGATGCTGGCCATTGCCCGCGCGCTCATGAGCGAGCCGCGCCTGCTGCTGCTCGACGAGCCCTCGCTGGGGCTCGCGCCGCTCATCATCAAGGACATCTTCGACGCCATCCGCCAGCTGCGCAGCTCGGGCCTGACCATCCTGCTGGTGGAACAGATGGCCAAGCAGGCGCTGGGCGTGGCCGACCGCGCCTATGTGCTGGAAACCGGCTGCATCACGCTCGAAGGCTCCGGCCGCGAGCTGCTCGACAACCCCAAGGTGAAGTCCGCGTACCTCGGCACGCACTGACGCCACCGCTCACTTCAAAGGACCGCTTCCAATGACCGCCACCACCAAGAAATTCGCCAGCCAGGCCGACCTCGAAGAAAAGAAGGTCTCGTTCACCCGCCTCTCGGAGAACGCCTACGCCTACACCGCCGAAGGCGACCCCAACACCGGCATCTTCATCGGCGACGAGGCCGTGATGGTGGTCGACACCCAGGCCACGCCGGCCATGGCGCAGGACGTGATCCGCCGCATCCGCGAAGTGACGCCGCTGCCCATCAAGTACGTGCTGCTGAGCCACTACCACGCGGTGCGCGTGCTGGGCGCGTCGGCCTACTTCAAGGAAGGCGCCGAGCAGATCATTGCCAGCCGCGACACCTACGACCTGATCGTCGAGCGCGGCGAGCAGGACAAGGCCAGCGAGATCGGCCGCTTCCCGCGCCTGTTCCGCAATGTCGAGAGCGTGCCCGCGGGCCTGACCTGGCCCACCATGACCTTCGACGGCACCATGAGCGTGTGGCTGGGCAAGAAGCTCGAAGTGAAGATCGCGCAAGTCGGCCGCGGCCACACCAAGGGCGACACCATCGCCTACCTCGAAGACCAGAAGATCTGCTTTGCCGGCGACCTGGTCGAATACCAGAGCACCGCCTACGCCGGCGACTGCTACTTCCGCGACTGGCCCACCACCCTCGACCGCCTCGCGGGCTTCGGCTTCGAGAAGCTGGTGCCCGGGCGCGGCGCCGCGCTGGAGAACGCGAGCGACGTGCGCAAGGCGATCGCCTCCACGCGCGCCTTCATCTCCGACGTGTACACGCTGGTCAACAACGGCGTGGCCCAGGGCAAGACGCTGAACGCGATCTACAAGGAAACCGTGGCCGCGCTGCGCCCGACCTACGGCCACTGGGTGATCTTCGACCACTGCATGCCCTTCGACGTGACCCGCGCGTACGACGAAGCCACCGGCCACGTCCACCCGCGCATCTGGACCGCCGAGCGCGACATCGAGATGTGGAACGAACTCGAAGGTTGACCACCCCCAGCCTCGCCCACTTCGTGTGGCTCGGACACCCCCTCGCGGGGGCGCACCCTGCGGCCCGGCAGAGCCGGTTCCGCGGGCGCTCCCGAAAGGCCCACGCTTCGCGGGGCGCGCACTGCTCCTCGAACATCTGAAATGAAACAGTCCACACCGCCACCTGGCGCGACACCCGCCGCCGTGCAGGGCTGGATGCTCCTGGCGATGGTGCTGTGGGGCGTGAACGTGTCCGCCGTGAAGGCGCTCACCACGTCCTTCGAGTCGCTGCCTCTGGCCGCGCTGCGCATGGCGGTGGCGTGCGTGGCGCTGTCGGCCATCGTGCTGTGGCGCCGGGGCGGCGTGCCCGCGCTCGGCGCGCGGCAGCTCGCGGCCATGACGGGCTGCGCGTTCCTCATGGTCTATGCCAACCAGATCCTGTTCGCGCAGGGCCTGCTGCGCTCCACCGCCACCAACGGCGCACTCATCATGGCGCTGAGCCCGCTGGTGTCGGCGCTGATGGCCGCGCTGGTGTTCCGTGAAAGCCTCACGCCCCGGCGCATGCTGGGCGTGGCGCTGGGCTTCGCGGGGGTGGCGGCCGTGGTGCTGAGCCACCCGGGCGCGGGGCTCTCGCGTGCCGGCATCGGCGACCTGATGCTGGCGCTGGGCGTGGTGAGCTTCGCGATCGGCGGCGTGGGCGTGCAGCGGCTCGCGCAGCAGATCGATCCGCTGTCGATCAGCTGGGTCATCTACATGATCGGCACCGCCATGCTGGTGCTGCACACCCTGCTCGGGCCTTCGCGGCTGGGCGCGGCCGAGCTCTTTCCCGGCGCGTGGCCGTGGGCGCTGGTGCTGTTCTCCGGCATTGCCGCCACCGCGGCGGGCAACCTCATCTGGAACCGTGCGATCTCCGTCATCGGCGTGGCGCGCACGGCCGTCTTTCTTTACTGGGTGCCGGTGTTCGGCGTCGCGTTCGCGGCGCTGCTGCTGGGCGAAGCGCTCACGTGGTGGCACCTGCTCGGCTTCGTCGCCGTGATGAGCGGCACCTGGCTGGGCACGCGGCCCGCCGCCACGGCCGTCGCGCCCTGATCCCTGCCATTCATGTCCGACTCTCTTCCCCTGCTGTTCCAGCCTTTGCAACTGCGCGGCCTCACGCTGGCCAACCGCGTC
>Ga0105239_10007775_pt1 | contig 12268 bp, 10 predicted proteins | sample KBSC44metaG_FD_92761 | JGI IMG/M metagenome (GOLD analysis project Ga0105239, IMG submission 92761) | Corn rhizosphere microbial communities from Kellogg Biological Station, Michigan, USA - KBS C4-4 metaG | ecosystem: Host-associated > Plants > Roots > Rhizosphere > Soil | place: Michigan, USA...
GTCTCGGACTTCGAGCAGGCGCTGGCGGCCGGCGCCGTCACCGCCCAGCGCCAGCCAACAGGGACGGACCTGCGCCGCTACCTGACCGCCGAGCTGATCGCGGTGCGCGGCCTGACCGACCTGACGCTGACCTCGGGGACCTTCGAGCGATATGACGACGACGGCGCCATGGTGCTGGGCCCGAGCGACCGGCGCCAGCTGTGCGTGTATCGAGCGCCGGCTGGGGCCATCGAGGCCCATACCGTCGCCGAGGTGACCCCGGGCGGCGCCATGGATCCCACCCAGCACGACACCTTTCGTGCCGCCGCGCACCGCGAGCGCAAGGGCCAGGCGATCTGGAGCGACATCGCCTTCAGCGAGCTGGACGCCGGCCTGCCGGAGGCGCGGCGCCGCAAGACCATGACGGTGCAGAAGGCGATCTTCGACGCCGGCGGCAACTTCATCGGCGTGCTGCGGGCCGGGATCATCTCGGGCACGCTGGCCCGCATGGGCCTCGCCCTCGCCGCGGGCGATCCCCACCGCCTGTTCATCGCCGACACCACGGGCCGGCTGATCACGCGCCTGGGGCCCGACGACGAATACCGGGTCGTCGACGCGGCCGGAACGCCCGATCCCGACGGCGATCTGCGGGTCCAGCCACGCGCGCTGCCTGCGTCGATCGCGGCCGCGCTGGCCTTGGCACGCGCCGGCCGCACCGGCGGGACCCGCGTCACCGTGGCCGGCGAGCCCTACCTGGTGACGTTGTTGCCGGTGGCCGCGGGGCGCGCCCAGGACTGGCTGGTGGGCATCGTGGTGCCCCAGCGCTTCTATGTGGGCGCGCTGACCGCGGCGCGCGACCGCCTGCTGGTCTTGCTGGCGGTGATCGTCCTCGGCATCGCCGGGGTGGCGCTGCTGGGCGCGCACACCGTGGGGCGGGGCGTCGCCACCTTGATCGGTTCGACGGAGGCGATGCGCCGGTTCCATTTCGAGGCCGGCCCCATCCAGTCGCCGTTCGCAGAGGTGCGGGACGCGCTGCAAAGCGTGGAGCGCGCCAAGACCGCCCTGCGCGCCATGGTGAAGTACGTCCCCGTGGGCCTGGTGCGGCGCCTTTACGAGAGCGGTCACGACCCGGTGCCCAGCGCCGAGCTGACCGAGGTGTCGCTGATGTTCACCGACATCGCCGACTTCACCAGCCACGCCGAATCACTGCCGCCAGCCCGCCTGGCCGAGGCGCTGGGGAGGTACCTGGCCGCCGCGACCGCCGCAGTCGAGGCCACCGGCGGCATGGTCGACAAGTACATCGGCGACGCCCTGATGGTGCTGTGGAACGTGCCCTCGCCCGTCGCCGCGCACCCGGCCGCCGCCTGCCGCGCGGCCCTGGCCTGCGCCGAGGCGACGCGCGCACTCGGCGCATCGGCCTGGTGGCGCGCCGCGGGCCTGCCCCCCTGGTGCACCCGCTTCGGGCTGCACGCCGACACCGTCCTGGTCGGCAACTTCGGCGCACCCGACCGGTTGAGCTACACGGCCATGGGCGACGGCGTGAACCTGGCCGCGCGCCTCGAGGGCCTCAATAAGGTGTACGGGACGACCATCCTGGTCAGCCAGGCCATCCGGGACGCCGCCGGGGACGCCTTCGTGTTTCGCGAGATCGATCGCGTCGCCGTGAAGGGCAAGTCGCGCGCTGTCGCCATCTTCGAGCTGGTGGGTGCCGCGGGAGCTCCCCACCTGTCAGGCCAGCAGCCGCTGATCGAGCGCTACACCGCCGCGCTGGCGGCCGCCCGCGCGCGGCGCTTTCAGGCGGCGCTGCTGCTGCTGCGCGCGCCCGAATGCGCCAGCGACGGACCAAGCCAGGTGCTGGCCAGCCGCTGTCAGGCCTGGCTGGCGGCGCCCCCGCCCACCGAGTGGGATGGCAGCTGGATCGCGACCACCAAGTGACCGGCGCGCCCACCCGGGGCCTAGGAACCCGGCGTGCTCAGGCCGCCCAGACCAGCAGCTCTGCCGTCGTCCAGGACCACAGCCACGAGAACGCCTGGGCAGAGGCCTCGTCCGCCGACTGGCCGCTCGGCAGCGCTTCGCAGATGGCGCCGAACGTGGTGCCGGCTGCCGCCAGTTCCAGGACCGCCCGTTCCGCGTCGGCGACGACACGATGGTAGACGGCGGGTCCCTGGCGCCAGACCAGCAACGACTCGCCGGCCGGATGCTCGGAGACGGCCAGCTGAACGTCGACGGGGGCGGCGCCCCCGTCTTCGCAGACGCAATCGTCCTCGTTCGGTTCGGAGGCGCCCAGCTGGTCCCACAAGGCGCCGATCGCGAAGTCGACCGTCACGATCCGATGGGCCGCCGTCAGCTTGACCGGCAAGCGCAGAAAGTCATCCAGCGGCCAGGTGCGCAGCACGTCCACCGTCAGCAGCGGCTCGTCGACGGCGTCGAACACATCACTGCGCGCCCACTCGAGCCGCGCCAGATCGGACAGGCCGGGGTTTCGGCGCTGGCTCTCCAGCCATTCCGGCAGCGCCGCCCCCAGGAATCGCAGCGAAGGATTGCGCGATGGGTGGTCCGTCACGTACGCGAAGGCCAGCTCGGCGAAGGCGTTGGAGCCCAGCAGCCGCGCCAGCTGCGGAAACTGCGACTGCAGCGCCTCGGCGATGCGGGCGCGATACATGTACGCGTACACCTGCACGCGCTCCTCGGCGCTGGCGCGCGCATCGGACACGACCAGCTTGTCGGCCGGTGGCGTGAAAGGATGCGGGACCGGCTCGGTGATCATGGCCAGCAGCGCGGTCTGCGTGGACGGAAGCAGGCGACGGTGGGCTGGCGCGCCGGGCACGGTGACGCCCGGTCGCTCACGCGGCATGACGGCGCTCGCCTTCGCTGACCCGCGCCCGCGACGCCACCCCTCGGGCAGGTGCAACGGCAGGTCCAGCAAGCACGGCTCGCGCGTGGCGCTCGACGCGCGCCAGCTCGTCCTGCAGCACGTCGAACGCGGGCACGTGGGCGTCCCACTCGATCATCGTCGAGCGCATGCCGAACCGCGCCAGCGCCTCCCCGTAAAGGGCATACACCCCCGGCGCCACCCGCCCGTCGTGGGTGTCGATCAACAGGTTGCCCTGCTCGCTGTGACCGGCCAGGTGGATCTGGCCGACACGCTCGCCGGGGATGCCCGCCAGGTATTCGCGCGGGTCGAAGCCATGATTGTGGGCGCTGACATAGATGTTGTTCACGTCCAGCAAGATGCCGCAGTCGGCGCGCCTGGCCAGCTGGGCCAGAAACTCCCACTCGGACATCTCGTTCCCCTTCAGGGTCACGTAGCTCGACGGATTCTCCAGCAGGATGCGGCGCCCCAGATGCTCCTGAACGGCGGCCACCCGGGCCGTCACGTGCGCCAGCGCCTCCTCGGTGTAGGGAATGGGCAGCAGATCGTGCGCGAACATGCCGTGGGCACCGCCCCAGCACAGGTGATCGGAGATCCAGGCGGGCTGGACGGCGTCCGCCAGTTCGGCCAGCTGGTCCAGGTAGCGGCGATCCTGCGGGTCGACCGATCCGATCGACAGCGACACGCCGTGCAGCACGACCGGGTAGTCGCGGCGAACGGCCTCGAGGACGCGGCGCGGGTTCCCGCCCGGCACCATGAAGTTCTCCGAGATCACCTCGAACCAGCCCACGGGCGGTCGGGTGGTCATCACATGACGGTAGTGCTCGCGGCGCAGGCCCAGGCCGAAGCCGAGGTCAGGAAACAAGGACGACGTCTGGGCCGGCTTCATGGGGGCGCTCCTTGGCGAGAACAGATCGATTGTCGGGGCAGGCCTGCGGGGAGATGGAACGAGGGGCGGCGCGGCGGTCGTCGGTGTGACGCCGCCGGCGCCGCCCCTGCGTGTGACCTCGGACAGGGTCCGAGGGCGGCTTACTTCGAAGGAGGAACAATCTTTCCGCCCTTGGCCAGGCAGTTGTCCTTGGAGGTCTTGGTGTGCCCCTGGCCCTTGCAGCCGTTCTTCCCGGCGCAGGCGTGACCGTCGCCGTGACACGATCCCGTGCCCTTGCACGAGTTGATGCCGTCGCAGACGACGTCGTTGCCCGCCTTGGCCGTCGAAATGCCCACGGCGCCCGACGCAAACAGTCCGCCCACCGCTGCGGCAATCATGGCTCCCTTGATCGTCATGGTCTCTTCTCCTGATTCGTTTCGTTGATGATTCCGGGCGGGGTTTCCGACCGGCGTGGTTGCTTCACGGCTGCTACGTCCCTCGGTTCGAGCGGTTACGCGGCGGCGCGAACTTTCGTTCCTCTCATTGAAAAGAGAGCCCGCCCGTAACCCACCGATCCAGCCGGCGTACAGACGACCATGAAACGAATCGTTATCGTGGGCGGCGGCTTCTCTGGCGTGTACGCGGCCCAGGCGCTGGAGCGCCGGCTCCGGTCCCAGGACGACACCGAGATCCTTCTTTTCTCGCGTGACAACTACTTCGTCTTTCAGCCCATGCTGCCCGAGGTGATCTCGGGCGGCATCGGCCTGACCGACGTGGTCAGCCCGCTGCGCCGCATGTTGCGCCGCACCCACGTCCACATGCGCGAGGTCGAATCGATCGACATCGCCAACCAGACGATCACGGCCGCCCCCGGCTTCCGTCCCCACGCCCATCGGGTGAGCTACGACCACCTGGTGCTGGCGCCTGGCACGGTCACCGACTTCCGGGGCTTGCCGGGGCTACCCGAGCACGCCCTGCCATTCAAGGATCTGGGCGATGCGCTGAAGGTGCGCAGTCGGGTGATCCAGGCGCTGGAGGAGGCGGACGTCGAGGACGACGATCCCGACTTGCGGCGCCAGTTGCTGACGTTCGTCATCGCGGGCGGCGGCTTCTCGGGGGTCGAGGTGGCCGCCGAGCTGAACGACTTCGTTCGCCACGTGGCGCGCCACTATCGGCGCATCGACCCGCGGGACATCCGTGTCGTGCTGGTCCACTCGGGCGACGACATCCTGCCCGAGCTGGCGCCGAAGCTGCGCGCCTTCGCGGCGAAGATCTTGCGGCGTCGGGGCGTCGAGCTGGCTCTAGGCCAGCGCCTGAAGGCGGCCACCGGCGAGTCGGCCATCCTGAGCGACGGCACGGCCATCCCGACCAAGACGTTGATCTCGACCATCCCCTCGTCACCCCATCCCTTGATCGACACCTTGACCCTGCCCAAGACCAAGAACGGCCGCCTGCAGGTGGACGGCAACTTGCGGGTGATGGGACATCAGAATGTCTGGGCGCTGGGCGACTGCGCGTCCGTTCCCACCAAGGACGGCACGCCCTGTCCGCCCACGGCGCAGCACGCGACCCGCCAGGCGGCCACCGTCGCGGCGAACATCGTGGCGACGCTGACCGCGCGCGAGCTGCGACCGTTCGACTTCAAGGGGCTGGGGAAGATGGGCTCGCTGGGACGACGCAACGCCGTCGCCGAGGTGTTCGGCCTGCGCCTGTCGGGGTTCATCGCCTGGTTCCTGTGGCGGACCATCTACCTGGCGAAGCTGCCCGGGTGGGGCCGGCGCATCAAGGTCGCCACGGCCTGGACGCTGGACCTGTTCCTGCAGCCCGAACTGGTCGAGCTGCGCCTGGGCGGCGGGGGCGGCGCGATGCACGAACACTTCGAGCCCGGCCAGAACGTGTTCTCGCAGGGCGAGCTGGGCGATCGCGTCTACATCCTGCTGTCCGGAAAGGCCGAAGTGGTGCGGACGCCCAACGGCGAGGCCGGCGTGGGCGAGCAGCTCCTGGCCACGCTGGGCCCCGGCGAGTGCTTTGGCGAGATGGCGCTGCTCGACAACGCGCCCCGCAACGCCTCCGTCCGCTGCGTGCAGGCCATGACCGTCCTCAGCATCCCCAAGCGCGAATTCGGCTTGCTGGCGGCGAACGTGCCGGGCCTGCGCGCCAACTTCGAGCAGGTGATGGCGCGAAGAGGCTTGCCGATGCCGCCGCCGCCCCCCATGGCCTGAAAGGAGATGGAGCATGTCCATACAGACGGCGCCATCCCATCCGCGGCGTGGCTCGAAGACGCGGGCTCGAAACGTCGCACCCATCGCGCTGCTGATCGCGCTCGCGGGCACGGCCACGGTCGCGCGCGCTGCGACGACGCCTCCGCTGGTCGAGGCGGTCGACGCCATCGGGATCAACGTGCGCGACCTCGACCGCTCGATCGCGTTCTACCGGGATGTGCTGTCGTTCTCGGTCGTTCAGCAGCAGGAGTCCTACGGTGTGGCGCTGGAGCGGCTGACCGGGGTCTTCGGCGCGCACGTACGTAGCGCGCGCATGGTCCTGGGCCAGCAAGCGATCGTGCTGACGCAGTTTCTGACACCGCGCGGTCGTCCCGTCCCGCCCGACGCCCACAGCAACGATCGCACCTTCCAGCACGTCGCGATCGTGGTGGCCGACATGGACCGGGCCTATCAGCAGTTGCGCCAGCATCGGGTGGCCTTCGTGTCGACCGAGCCGCAGACCCTGCCCGCCTGGAATCACGCGGCGGCCGGGATCCGGGCGTTCTACTTCGCCGACCCCGACGATCACACGCTGGAACTGATCTGGTTCCCGACAGGCAAGGGCGATCCCCGCTGGCAGGGCGCCGCCAGCGGGACCGCGGCGCAGCCCGGAGCGCCGCCGCCCCCCCTGTTCCTGGGCATCGACCACACCGCCATCGCCGTCGCCGACACCGAGCGCAGCCTGCGCTTCTATCGTGACACGCTGGGGATGCGCGTGGCTGGGGCCAGCGAGAACTACGGCCCCGAGCAGGAGCACCTGAACGCCGTCTTCGGTGCCCACCTGCGCATCACGGCGCTGCGGGCCGCCGCCGGCCCCGGGATCGAGTTCCTCGAATACCTCAGTCCGCGCGACGGACGACCGGCGCCTGCGGACCTGCACGCAAACGATCTGTCCCACTGGCAGACCGTTCTGCACGCTCGCGATCTGTCCCGGGCACTCGCCTCTGCCACGGCCGCCGGTGCGGCGGCCGCCCCGGGGCAGGCCACGGACTTCGCCGATGCCGCGTACCACATCAACGCGGCCGCGCTGGTGAACGATCCCGATGGCCACGGTCTGCTGCTGGCGCGGTGACCGTGCGGGGCGGCGGCTGCAAACGCTTCGCCGCTCGCCGGCCGCGTCGACCCTTGCTCGGACCGACCGACGACCCCAAGGTAGCGTGCCTCTCGTATCGCGCCGACACCAGCGGCGTTGCAAGAACACTCCGAACCCATCGAAGGCCGCCTTGAGCTCACGCGAACAGCCCGGCGCTGCAGCAGCGCTGCCTCCGTCCGGCGGCCCGACGGCCGCCACGCCACCACCTTCCCCGGCGTTGCTGGCGTCGCTGGCGGCGATGAGACCGGTGCGGACGCGCGCGCCGGTGCGATCGTTGCTGCTGGTGGCATTCGTCGCTTGTGCCTATCCGGTGTGGACGCTGGCCGCATCCGCGGGCCGGCCCGCCGTCGGGGCGGTCTCCCTCGCCTGGTTCGGGGGCGTCGCCGCGCTCTGGTTCGCCGGCTTCCTGATTCCGCTGTCGCTCGCCCTCGTTCCGGCGCGGGGCCAGGTGGTGCCCGACGGCGGGCGCGCGTTCCGGGCAGCGCTCGTCATCGGGGTAGCGCTCTTCTGTGTCAGCCTCATCGGTGGCGAAGGCGGCCGGCCTGTCGCGCTGACCAGCTCGTCGTGGCACGACTGCCTGCTGCGCGGCCTGAAGCTGGGCGCGCCGACCATTGTGGCCGGTGCGCTAGCCCTGCGCCGCTTGTTGCTGGTCGATTCGTGGCGTCTGGGCGCGGCGCTCGGCGCGGCGGGGGGATCGCTGGCCGGCCTGACGCTCCATCTCACGTGCGCACGCACCAGCCCCTCGCACGTGGCGCTGGCCCACGCCGGCGGCCTGGCCCTGGCCGCCCTTCTTGGAACCCTGGCCGTGCCCTCGCTCGTTCATTCGAAGCGCTGAGCAACGCCAGGTCACTGCGCTTCCAGCTCGGCGGTGCCGGGCCGCGTGAAGATCGCGCGCAGGCGCGACCAGAAGGGCCTCTGTCCTTCGCGGGAGCGTCGGCGACAATCCACGAGGAACTCGTGGCGCGCCAGCTGAGAGATCCAGGGTCGAGGATCCGCCCCTTCCACGTAGGCGGACCGGTGCTCGTGCAGAGCCTGGAAGGTCCGGTCCAGCAGATCCTCCGCGTGTCGTCGATCGCCCGTCCACGCCATCAGCTGGGCGAAGACTGCTGGCGCGACCTGCGAATAGACGTCCTCGAACGCCGCGCGCTCACCCCGGCAATAGCCGAGCATCCGGTCCGCGATCGGGTGTTCGTCGCCCCGGTGTCGCCCCGCATCGTCATGGCCCTTGCCGTTCATCATCGCCGCACCCATCTCTTTGGTCCGCTCCTGGGTGTCGGACCGTCACGATCCGTTACAACTTTTCTGATCGCGTGATCCCCCGCTTCGCCGCCCCGATGGCGTCAGGCCGACCGTCAAGAATCGGAAATGAAAGGCCGTAACGTTCACCCCGCTGCCGACACTCACCAGGGTGCGACCGATTGAGCCAGCCGCGGGACGACTCGCTTGCCTTGTGGCCGTTTGGTATCAACGACCCGGGTGCGAAGCTTGGACCAGGGGGGCGCCAGCGCTGATCGAGCCGTCATCGACGCCTTGCGCGCCGGTGCCGAGTCCGTGTTCGCGACGTTCGCGTCCAGCCACCAGGCGTCGCTGTTGAGGCTGGCGCGAATGTGGGTCAAGAACGAGGCGCTGGCCGAGGAGGTGGTGCAGGAAACCTGGCTGACGATGCTGGAGAGCCTGGACAGGTTCGAGGGTCGTTCGACGCTGAAGACCTGGCTGTGCGGAATCCTGGTGAACGTGGCGCGGGCTCGAATGCGAAAGGAAGGCCACTCCGTTCCCTTGTCCTCGCTCGGCGAGCCCGAAGAGGGGACCGTCGATCCGGGCCGATTCAGCGCCCCGGGCGTGCCGTGGGAAGGCCACTGGTGGCCGCCGCCCAACCCGTTCCCCGAGAGCCCGGAGGCGCACGTCCTCAACAGGGAGCTGCGGGCCGACTTGGAGGAGGCCATCGGAAAGCTGCCCGCCGCGCAGCGTGAGGTGATCGTCCTGCAGGACGTCGAGGGCTTCCGGTGCGAGGAGGTCAGCGAGATCCTGGGGCTGACCAGCGCCAACGAGCGCGTGCTGCTGCACCGCGCGCGGGCCAAGGTGCGGGCCGCCCTGGAGCGCCATTACGACAAGGGGTCGGCGTCATGAACCGGCGCGACATCGTCTCGTTGACCTGCAAGGAGCTGGTCGAGCTGGTCACGGAGTACCGCTGTGACGCGCTGGGGCCCGCGGACCGCGCCACCTTCGAGCAGCATCTGTTCGGATGCACCTGGTGCATGACCTACCTGAAGCAGATGGACCGCGCGATCGAGCTGACCGGGCAGCTGCAACAGCCAGTGAAGTCGACGCCGGACGACCCAGGGAAGCTGGCGGCGCTGTTCCGCGGCTGGCGGGACGGCGCAGGTAGGAAGCGCTCGTGACCTTGTTCAAGTTCCTCGCCCGCGGCGGGAAGGGGCCCCTGACCGGCTTCGTCTGGGCCCCGAACGTTTGGATTCAGACGTCGGGCCCACTCGCTCCCTGCGGGAACGGCGCTCATCTCCTGCGGCCCCACCATCTCGCGCACTGGTTGCACGAGGAGCTGTGGCGCGCCGAATTGGACGGCGAGTGGCTGGAAGGGCCGGACTGTGTGCTGGCGCGGCGTGCGCGTATCACCGAGCGCATCGACGGATGGTCGGGGCGCGACGGCGAGCGGTTCGCGGAGGCCTGTCACGAGCGACTGGGCGCGCAGCTGGCCGTCACGACCGAACCGGCGGCGCGCGAGCACCTGGCGAACTATCAGTGGGCAGTGAACTGGCACATCGAGCGCAAGAACCGCGCGATGGCCGGTTACGTGTCGGCGCTGGGACTGGCCCAACTGGCAAAGGACGAGCCGCAGATCGAGGCTTACCGGCGCGAGCGCGCCTGGCAATCGGACTGGCTGGTACGCGAGCTGCGACTGCTCTGAAGCGCGGCGCGCCGGATCGAGCGCGAAACCACCGCGCGATAGCGGCGTAGAAGGCCCGGCCGAATCGTTCGGCACGCCGGGAGCGTTCCGAGCGCTCCGCGGGGGTGGCTGGTGCACTCGGGGACACGTCGGCGACTGCGCGCATCGCTCGCCGCGAGGAGAGATATGACCATGCTCGAAAGACCATTCACTCGAAACGGGTTCCGAAACGGGTTGGCGGCTGTCGTGTCGACCGTCCTGGCGTTGACCCTCTTCGGAGGCTGCCAGGCCGAACTCGACGAACATCCGGAGGACGCGGCGGCAGCGGTTCACGAAGGCCTTCGCCCCGGCGCGGGCCCGCTGCGTGCGCTGATCGCGCGACAGGTGGGCGGCCTCGAGAAGCTAAAGGTTCCGGCGGAGAACGCCGCGATCCCCTTGCCTCCCGAGGATCCCAGCCGTCCCGGACGCTACAAGACGACGGAGTCGAAGCGCTACCTGGGCAAGTTGCTGTTCCACGACCCGGTGCGGACAGCGCGCGTCGACGTGAACAAGGGCGTGAACCCACCCATCCGCGACGGCGAGCCCAGGGACTTGCCCGAAGGGACCGCGTTCGGCGGGACGGTGGACGGCGCCAACCCGAACGTGCAGACCGTCGTGAGCGCGACCAGGAGCACCGGCTCCTGCGGAAGCTGTCACCTGGGCGAAGCCGCGGGCAAGGCGGGCGCCACCCTGAACTTCAACGTGGGTGGGGAAGGGCGCGGCTACACCGATCAGGACGGCAACTACATCATCCGCCGGCGGCCCCAGAAGAGCCTGATTCCCCGTGCGACGGCTTATCTTCCCCAGACCAAGCTGTTCGAAGGCGATACCGGCGTGGACGCGCTGCCGACGCTCACCGACATCTACGATGTCGGCGGCTCCCTCGAGATCGCCACGCCGGCCCGGCAGAAGGCCGATCCTTTGCCGAGCCTGCTTCTCGAGACCGGCCGCCTCGATCAGCTCGACAGCGTCGGGCGACAGTCACCCTCGATGGTGGGCTTTGCCTTCAACAATCGACTGCTGTTCGGCGGCTTTGCCGGCGAATCCAACGCGCTGCCAGGTGGGTTGAACCCGCTGAACGACCCCGCGCAGGAGAACCTGACGCTGCTGCTGCTGGACGCCCACCGCATGCTGGACCTCGAATCGGCGGAGCTGCAGAAGTTCCCCGCGTTCATCGAGCTGTTCCGGCAAGCCTTCCCGGACGAGGCCCAGGCGTACCAGGCGTGCAAGAAGGCTGACCCGGGCGGGACCTGTCAGGCCGAGCTGAATGGGCTGGTCAATGATGACACGGTCCTGCGGGCGACGGCGACGTTCCTGCGCACGGCGGTCACCCGCGATACCCCCTTCGACCGATTTCTCGCCGGCGAGAACGCACTATCGGCGCGCCAGCAGCATGGCGCGCGCCTGTTCTTCACCCGGGCCGAGGACGGCGGCGCCGGCTGCTTCGGTTGCCACAGCGGACCGATGTTCAACAAGCAGCCGAATGACCCGGACCTGGCCGGGATCGGACAGCTCGTCGAGGAGAACTTCTTCAACATCGGCATCGGCGATCACCCGGTCCAGGCCTTGAACGCCCTGCGCAGGGGGCACCTTGCCTTCGATGGCGGCGGAAAGCCGCTGCCGCACGGCGAAGACACCGGCCGGCAGGAGATCACCCACGATCCGGCGCACGCCTACAAGTTCCGGTCCCTGACAGTGCGGCAGCTGAAGGACGCACGAACGTTCTTCCACAACGGGTCGTTCACCAACCTGCGAGACGTCGTCAGTTACTTCAACGCCGGCGTCCCCCAAGACGGCCTGTTCGCTGGCCAGGCGCCGACGCTCGAACCTCGATTCACGCAGCCGCGTGGCGCCGGTACGCCGCGCGGCCTGGGATTGAACGACGATCAGGTCGACGCCTTGACCGACTTCCTCGAGAACGGCCTTTACGATCCGGGCTTCGCACAGGCCTTTCAGCCCAACCAGGCCGACCTGACCTACTCGAAGAATCATCCCGAGCTGGTGGCCCTGGGGGCCAGGGACGGCCAGCTGTTGAGCGGGCGCGCCATCGACGACGACGACGCCCTGGCCCGCCGCGATCAGGGCCTGGAGTTCCTGGACGTGACGCGACAGGTCCGCGCGGAGCGCGCCGACGGGGCTGGTCAGGCAGGCGAGGACGTCTACCGCTTCACCAACACCAGCGATGACGTCGTCGACACCCACCTGCTGATCGTGCTGCGCGGCCTGCCGCGTGGGGTTCAGCTGCGCAACGCCA
>Ga0105239_10007776_pt1 | contig 12268 bp, 9 predicted proteins | sample KBSC44metaG_FD_92761 | JGI IMG/M metagenome (GOLD analysis project Ga0105239, IMG submission 92761) | Corn rhizosphere microbial communities from Kellogg Biological Station, Michigan, USA - KBS C4-4 metaG | ecosystem: Host-associated > Plants > Roots > Rhizosphere > Soil | place: Michigan, USA...
ACCAGCAGGCGGAAATCCGCACCGATCAGTTCCTGTTCGGTATAGCCGAACATCGCTGCAAACGCCTGGTTCACATAGGTGTACTTGTCGGCGAGCATCATGTACACGCCGACCTGGCTGTGCTCCACCAGCGCGCGGTAGCGGGCTTCGGATTCCTGCAGCGCCACTTCGGCCTGACGCCGCGCGCTGATGTCCTGCGCCGAGCCTTCGGTCCACAAAAAACGCCCGTCGCTGTCATGCACCGCTTGCGCGCGCACTTCGGCGAGGATGATCACGCCGTCGCAGCGCCGCGCGTCGAATTCGAACACGATCGGCTCGCGACTTTCGTCCAGGCACTTGAGCACTGCATCGCGCTGCTGCGGATGCACGTAGAACTCGCCGATGCCCCGGTTGGAGTCGAGCAACGCCTGCGCATTCGCGTAGCCGAGTATCTTCGCGAACGCATCGTTCGCCGCGGTGATGCGGCCGTCCGGCAAGGTGCGGAACATGCCGGCAACGGCGTTCTGGAACAGCTCGCGATAGGTGCGCTCGGCCCATTCCAGCGCGCGCCGCGCCCGATTTTCCTCCGTGATGTCGTGCGCCGTGCCGATGCTGGCGATTTCGCCCTCGTAATCCACCGCACCGGCATGCACGTGCAGCAGACGGCGCGTGCCGTCCTTGCGCAACATCACCACGTCGTAGCTCTGCACCGCGTAGGAACCGCCAGCGCGTTCCTGGCGCCGCGAGGTCTGCGCAGAAAGCTGATCGGGCGCCACCAGGCGCATGTAATCGGTGCCGAGCAACTCGTCGACGCGGTAGCCAAGGGTCGTCGCCATCGCCTCGTTGATGAAGCCGATGACACCATTGCGCTTGATCAGGAATACGCCGTCGTGGCTGTTGTCGACGAGCGTGCGATACATGTTCTCCGATTGGCGCAGCGCTGTTTCCGCGGCGATCTGCGCGCTGATGTCCACGACCGAGCCTTCATAGAACAACAGGCGGCCGCTGGCATCGCGTACGGTCCGCGCATTCTCCGAGATCCAGGCCAGGCTGCCATCGCGGCGGCGCACCTGGGCGCGCAGATTCTCGCACCAGCCCTGGCGCGCCAACTCATCGCGCACGCGTTGCGCGTAAGCGGGTTCGGCGTACAGGTCGCTGGCACGCCGGCCGCGCGTCTCGGTGAGCATCTGTGCCGGCGAGTCGTAACCGAAGATGCGCGCCAGCGCGGGATTCACGTCGATCCAGCCGCTGTCCGGCAGGCTGCGGTACAACCCTTCCGCGGCGGCCATGAACAGCGCGCGATAACTGCCGGCGTCGTCCGCGACCTTGCCGTCCGTTGCCGTCGCGCGCGCCGGTTGCTGGACCAGGCCGAACGCATAACCGACGCCATCCTGCTCGAACATTTCGCAGTAAAGCGTGCCTGCGTATTCGGTACCGTCGCGATGGCGGAATACGACTTTCTCGCCGCACACGCGGCCCTCGCCGCGCAGGCGCGCCCAGATCGTCGCGCGCGTTTCCAGATTCGGCCAGAAGTCTATATCGATCGTGCGCTTGCCGATCACCTCGGCGCGGGTGTAGCCGAGTTCGCGCTCGAATGCCGGATTGACGTCCACGATGCGTCCGTCGCTGGCGTCCAGCACGGCAACCAGACTCGACGAAAACCGGAACGCTGTTGCGAGGTTAACTTCCCCTTTCATAACCCGCTTATAAACTTGCTCGCGTGCGGCAGTATGCACTTCGCGCCGCGCCCGCCGCAAATGTAAGGTTGCGCCTTCTGCACCCGTCTCATGAGTGCGACGGGAAAAACCTATGCACAGATCATTCCGCTCCAACATCCCTGCTTCGACGATCACGCCGGAACCGCTCTACAGGCGGCGACGCGAAATACTGCAGCTGCTCGGCCTTGGCGCCGTCGGGCTGGCCACCGGCTGCCATTCCGAAACGCCGCCCGCGGCCGCGCCGGCGGAAGCGATCGCCGGCGCGAAGCTGAACATCGGAAGCAAGGTCGACACGGCTGCCGGCGAGGCGCAAACCCGCTACAAGGACGCCACGCATTACAACAACTACTACGAATTCGGTACCGGCAAGGGCGATCCGGCCGAGAATTCCGGCCGTTTCCACGCGCGGCCGTGGAGCGTGGAAGTCGCCGGCCATGCCGAAGTCACCGGGCGCTTTACGCTGGAAGACATATTGAAGCCGCACGCACTCGAGGAACGCGTCTATCGCATGCGCTGCGTGGAAGCCTGGTCGATGGTGATTCCGTGGGCCGGCTTTCCGCTGGGCGACCTGCTCAAGCGTTTCAAGCCGACGGCGCAGGCGAAATACGTCGCATTCACGACCGTGAACCGGCCCGGCGAAATGCCGGGCCTGAGCTACCCGGTGCTCGACTGGCCATATCGCGAGGGGCTGCGCATCGACGAGGCGATGCACCCGCTCGCGCTGCTCGCGGTCGGCATGTACGGCCACGAATTGCCGAACCAGAACGGCGCGCCATTGCGCCTCGTGGTGCCGTGGAAATACGGCTACAAGGGCATCAAGGCGATCGTCAGGATCGAATTCACCGAAACCCAGCCGCTGACCACGTGGAATGAGGCCGGTGCGAACGAATACGGTTTCTACTCCAATGTGAACCCGGACGTGGACCATCCGCGCTGGAGCCAGAAGACCGAGCGGCGCATCAGCGGCGACGGTTTCAACTTGTTCGGCAATCGCATCGAGACCAAGCCGTTCAATGGTTATGCGGAACAGGTGGCGAATTTGTATACCGGCATGGACCTGCGCAAATATTTCTGATGAAACTGTTTCGCGACCGCATCGCCGCGTTCAAGCCGTTCGTGTTCGCCCTGTGCCTGCTGCCGCTCGCGCTGATCGCGTGGGACACGTGGCACGGCGTGCTCGGCGCCGATCCGGTGGCACAGCTCGAACATCGCAGCGGCGACTGGGCGTTGCGTTTGCTGCTGACTACGCTCGCGATCACGCCGCTGCGCCGACTCACTGGCTGGCACAAGGCGATTCGTTTCCGCCGCATGCTCGGCCTGTTCGCATTCTTCTACGTCACCGTGCATCTGACGGTGTATCTCGTCGTCGATCTCGGCGGCTACTGGTCGCAGCTGCTCACGGAAATCGCGAAACGGCCGTACATCACCGTCGGTTTCACCGCGTGGCTGCTGCTGATTCCGCTCGCATTGACCTCGACGCAGGGCATGATGCGCCGGCTTGGTCGCAACTGGCAGCGTCTGCACAAACTCGTTTACGTGATCGCCGGGCTCGGCGTGCTGCATTTTCTGTGGCTGGTGAAAGCCGATCACCGCGAACCGGCGATCTATCTCGTGGTGCTGATAGTCTTGCTCTTGCTGCGTTTGCCGAAACGGGAACCGCGCCGCGTCATCGGGCGCCCGCAGGGTCAGAACACGTAGAACAAGACGGCTATTCCGATCGCGATCAGCGCAGCCGCGCCGATCAGCCACCAGATGTCGTTCTTGTTGCGCTCGTCGCCCGGCGATTGCAGCGGCGCGGGCGTGCTGGGTCGCGGCACCGCGCGCATCGTCTGCGTGATCGTGGAGTCGTCCGGATCCACGGCAAGCGCCGGCACCTCCGTGCGCATGGGCAGGCTCGGCGCCTCCAGCAGGAACCGGTTCTGGTCGAATGCGATCTGGTCGTCCGGATGCAGCACCGCGTCGCGCACCTGCACGCCATTGACGAACGTGCCGTTGGCCGAACCCAGATCGCGCAGATAGATGCCATCGCCGGAATTTTCGATCACGGCGTGCCGACGCGACATTTCCGGTTCATCGAGCACCAGGTCGCAGTCGCTGCCGCGGCCGATGACGAGACGTCCGCGCACCGGCACGATCCTGCCGAAGTAGCTCCCGGACACTCCGCGCAACACGACTTTCGGCGGCGCCAGACGCGCGCGCGTGGCGTTCATCTCGTCCTCGCTGCCCGGTGGGGGCGGCGTCGGCATGCCGCTGCCAGGCGCGGGGAGCTTGGTGCGGATCGATGCGTCCTGATCCGGTTTCAACACGAACTGCACCGTATCCAGACTCACGATGTCGCCCAGCCGGAGCAGCGCCTTCTCGCGCACCGGGCGCGCATTCACATGCACTCGCGCCTGTGCATCGCGCACGGCAAGCACGATGCTGCGCTCGCTCACAGCCAGGCTCACGTGATGCGGCGCGATACCCGGCTTGGCCACGACGACGTTGTTGTCGGACGCCGCACCGACGGCGGTTTCCCCCGGCGCAATGATGACGTCGACGTGTTCCTTGTTCGGAAAATGCAGGCGCATGTACGGTCGTTCTGGTTATCGATTCACTCTAACACGAGGAAACGGCGTTCACCGTCCATCTTCCCTTACCAACGCGCATTGATATCCAAAAGAACACGATCGGTATGCGCTTGCGTACCGTCGCGCTGCTCGTGGAAGCCGGCCAGCCGCACGCTCCAGGTAGCGTCAAAACCGTAGCCGATCCATGGCATGATCCCGTGCGCGAAACTGTGGAACCACCAGTCGTCGGAATTGAACGCCGCCATCGCCGCGTCGCGCTGGATGCGCTGCGCGGCGAAACCGAATTCCCAGCTGTGCGGCTGCAAGCGGTCGCCGAGCACGATGCTCCCGCGCGCGCCCTTGTTCAGATCGTCGGCGCCGAGATTGCGCAGCAGATCGATGCGTAGTTCCAATGGCCATTCGCCCCACGGGTGCATGCGTCCGACCAGCTGCAGATCGAGCAACCGGTAATCGCTGACCAACTGTGTGCCGACGCGCCGGTTGGAGCGGGTAAGGCCCTGCAGCGTGGCTTGTTCGAGGTCGGAAAAATCCAGGTAAGACAGCAGCGCGGCGCCGCTGGTCGGCGCACCTTCGTGCCAGCGGTACGCAGCCTGCACGGCGCCGATCCGCGAATCGTCGCCATACGGCAGATCGCCGGCGAAATAACCCGCGGTCAATACGATGCGATCGAATTCGCCGACGGACACGGCTGTTTGGCCGCTCAAGCCGACTGGCCGCAGGTCCGAGTCCCAGACCAGCGGGCTCAACTCCAGCGGAAACACGGCCTTGCCCGCCTGCAATGAGGTATTTTCGTTCGGCCGCCAGCGCATGAATACCTGATCCAGTGCGATGTCGTTACCGCGCTCGTTCAAGTTGTAGCTGCGGTCTTCGGCATTGTCGATGCTGGCCTTGGCGAGCTTGATCGCGGCGCCGAATTCAAGTGCCGGAATCGGATTGTAAAGCACGCCCAGGCGCGCCCGGCCGAATGCCGCGTGGATATCCGGCTCGACCGGCCGCGGAATGTCGCGCACGCGATCGTAGCGCAGCATCGCATCGCCGAACCAGGACCACGGTGATGCAGCCTTTTCGTCGTTCGGGACGGCAAGCGGGTCGTCCGCTGCATGCAACGCCGGGGCTACTAGCGCCAGCAATGCGGCAGCAAGACATTTGCGCATGGCGACCCTCCCTCGACCAGCGAACAGACTTTAAGAATGCAGCATAAGTGTATGAACAATCAACCTCTAAGCTGTGCAAGAGCTTGTGACAACTCGCTCGCGGAAGCGAACCGATCAGCCGGTTTCTTGTGCAGGCAGCGCAGGATGATCGCTTCCAATGTCGGCGGAATCTCCTTCCAGTATTCCGACGGCCTGATCGGTTCGGCCTGCGTCTGCGCCATATAGATTTCCAGCGTGTTGCTGCCGGTGAAAGGCAGCTTGCCGCAGAACATCTCGCACATGAGCACGCCGCTGGAATAGATGTCGGCACGCTGGTCGAGCTCTTCGCCGGCAAGCTGTTCCGGCGGCGAATAGTTCGGTGTGCCGACGAACGTGCCCTGCTCGGTGTGTCCGGGCGAACTGCGCCGGATCGGCCGCGCGATGCCGAAGTCCATGAGCTTGGCGTTGCCGGTCTGTTCGAGAATCAGGTTCTCGGGCTTGATGTCACGGTGCAGTACGCCGACTTCGTGCGCGGCCGCCAGGCCGGCGCACAACTGGCGCGCGATGCGCAGGCCCGCCGTGTACGGGATGCGCTGCGTTTCGTTGAGCAGATAGCGCAGCGTCAGACCGCGCACGTATTCCATCGAGATGTAAGGATGGCCGTCGACTTCGCCGAAATCGAACGTGCGCAGCACGTTCGGGTGCGTGATCTTGCGCGCGAGCCGGATTTCGCTCTTGAGCCGTTCGATCTGGTCGGCGTCGACGAGCGCGCTCGGCTTGAGCATCTTCAGCGCGACGACGTCGTCGAGTTCCAGATCGTGCGCCTTGTAGACCACGCCCATGCCGCCGGCGCCAAGTTCCGACAAAATGCGGTAGCGGCCGCCGATCGTGGCGCCGAGTTCCAGCGGCGTCAGGCGTCCGGAAACCGGCCGGCTCGGCCCCCTGCTCACCGGCACGACCGTTTCGGATTCGCTGCTGATCGTGGTCGTCTGCGGCAGATCACGCAGCGCGGTATCCGATAGCGCGTAGAAGCGCTTGCCGCTGCCGGCGCCGGTTGCCACGCCCAGGCGCGATTCGCCGAGCGCGGCCTTGATCTCATCGCCGCTTTGCCGGGTGAGCAGCGTTTGTCCGGGCGCGGCTTCCGGCAGCAGGCGGTCCAGTTGCAGGCTGGCGACGCCGAGCACGGCCTGCGCACCGGTCTTCGTTCCACCATGCACGAGCGCGCCGGATACAAGCGCCGCTGCCGGCGCGGCGAAGCCTTCGGCCTGCGTGCGTTCGCGCACCTGCTTGAGCGTCTGCAACGCGCGCGTCCAACGCGAATCGCCGCCGAAGCCGAGCGTGAAGCGCGCGCCGGAATTCTGTTTCACCCTGGCGCCATTCGCGGCGCCGTCGACGGCGGCGGCGATGCGGCCGAACAACGCGATCGCCTGTTCCGGCGCAGTGTTCGCGTCCACGGAAGCGAGTTCGCGGAATTCCAGGCCGAGCAGGCTCAGCGTTTCCCGCTGCGCCGGATCGGGCGTGACGACAGTCGCCGCTTTCGACGGCGTGGCCGCTGCCTGTTCGCGCGCGGGATCCGGCAGGAACCGCGACAGATTGCCGACGTAGCCTTCAATGTCGCTTTTTTCGCGCAGGTCCGAGAGCAGCGAATCGAACGCGTGCGACAGCCGCGCCAGTTCGTCGTTGCCGGTCACGCCGATCTGCGTCTGGTAGTTGCCGGCCGCGGCTTGTTCGGCGGCGTCGGCCATCTGCCGCACCGGGCGCAGGATGCGCTTGGCGAACGCATAGGAAAGCACCAACGCCAGCAGCAGCGACGCGAGCCCGGCAATTACCAGCCACTTGAGGATGTCGTGATAACTGCCGACGATCTTGTCGGTGGAGGTCAGCGCGAGCACGGCGCCGAGGCGGCCGACGCCTTCGCTCGCGGTCGGCAGGATCTGCGCGCCCCATTCCTGGCCGGCGAAGGCGAGTTTGGTCTGCGGTACGGACTTGCCCGCCGCGATTGCCGCGAGCACATCGGGCGGGAGCGCCGCCAACGCCTCGCGCAGCGCCTTGCTGCCGGCTTCGTCGAACGAACTGGCAACGAGCTCGAGACGTTTTTCGGCGGGCAGCCAGAACGCGATCTGCGCGCCGCTGATGCGCGCGATTTCGCGACACAGTTCATCGTTCACGCTTTGCGCGATCAGCAAAAAGCCGACCAGGTTCTGATCCTGTGCAAGCGGCACGATCGCGGCCTGGTACAGCTTGTCGCCGAAGCGCCAGTAGCCACTGAATGGGGCCGCTTTCTCGATCGCCGGCGCGACCAGCGGATCTTTCGCGAGCGATTCGGCGAACGCTTCAGTCTGATCGCTGCGGCCGAGCACGTTGCCCTTGCCGTCCAGCACGATCCCCAGATCGAACGCGTACTGCTCGCGGCGTTCCTTGAGCAGATCGGGAATTGATTTCGTGTCGGTATCGCCGCTGTCGGAAAGACCCGGCAGGTTGCTCGTCGCGCCGCCCGCCTGCGCGACGTAGCGGGCGAGACTCGGATCGGCGGCGATCTCCTGCACCTTGTGCTGCAGGTTTTTCTCGCGGCTCTCCTCGACTTCCTTCTGCGCGGCGCTGCTCGTGGCGAGCGCGTCGCGCGCCGCGTTCTGCGCGATCAGGTCGCCCTTGATGTAGGTGACGACGACGGCGGCGGCGACTGCCAGTGCGATCAGCAGCGCCGAACCCAGAAAGAACTTGATCGCGAGCGGCATCGACCAGCCGCTGCGCACGGGATTCTCAATATCCGCCACTGTTGGGATCCCTCCCGTACGGCTTGCCGAACTTGTTCATGTGTTGCGGAATCTTGCGCTGTGTCAGCTCCAGGCCGACGTCCGCGACCGGCGCGCCGGCTTCCACGACCGCATGCCAAGGATTCGCGCGTTCGTGCCAGACCACCAGGTCGCCTTCGCCTTTGGGCAGATTGGTCAGCCGAAAATTGCCCGACGCATCCGGACGGGTGAAATATGGCGTATCGAGCACGAGGATGTTTCCGATCATCGAATGGTGCACATTGCAGTAGACGCGCACGTAGCCCGGGTGCGAAAACGTCACGGCCTGACCCTCGCCTTCGCCGTACAGACCGACATCGAAGGCATTATCCTTCGACGTGGAAAAGGCGTTGTGCAGGATCGGGTCGGCGTTCGGGAAACGCACCGTGCTGCCGACCGTCACCGCAAGCACGCGCGGCACGAACTGCTTGCGCACCGTGCGCATCTCGGCCGTGATCGGCGCCGGAGGCTTGGCGGAGGGGGCTTTCGGGCGGAAATAGACGATGGCGTCCTGCGCCTCCTCCGGACGCAGCGGTTTGCCTTCGGCGGTCAGCGCAATGCGGCCTTCGATCGTGGCGGCATACAAGGCTCCCGGCAGCAAAATCAGCAACCCGATCAGCAGTGCACGCACCGGCAACTCCCCTGCATCACCCGTTTGCGGCATCATAACAGCAGCATCAATGCGAGGAACAAAACCGCGTGGCCAGGATCGACATACGCCGCAAACACGGCAGATCGCTGAAGGAAGCCAAAGCCGCCGTCGACAAGACCGCCAAGGCGATCGGCAAGAAATTCGACATCACGAGCGCCTGGGAAGGCGACACCCTGCATTTCCAGCGCAGCGGCGTCGACGGCCATATCGACGTGACGAAAACGGAAGTGCACGTCCACGCCGAACTCGGTTTCCTGTTCGGCATGATGAAGGCGATGATCGAAGAGGAAATCGGGCGCCAGCTCGACAAGAATTTTGGCTGATCTCGCGCTATCGCCCGCCGTGCCGCAGGATTAAACTAGCGGTCTTGCCAAGGAGTTCCGCTCATGCCCTCTTCCGTCGTCATCGTCGGTGCCAAGCGCACCGCCATCGGTTCCATGCTCGGCCAGTTCACCGGCGTGCCCACGCCCACGCTCGGCGCGACCGCGATCAAGGCCGCGCTCGACCAATCCGGCGTCGCTCCGGCTGACGTCACCGAAGTGATCATGGGCTGCGTGTTGCCAGCCAATCTCGGCCAGGCGCCCGCGCGCCAGGCGGCGATCGCCGCGGGCCTGCCGAAATCCACCGGCTGCACGACGATCAACAAGGTCTGCGGCTCGGGCATGAAGGCGATCATGCTCGGCAACGACCTGATCAAGGCCGGTTCGGCGACCGTCGTCGTCGCCGGCGGCATGGAGTCGATGACGAATGCGCCGCACATGGTCAACGCGCGCGCCGGCGTGCGCTACGGCGACGCCAAACTCGTCGACCACATGGCCTGGGACGGTTTGACGAATCCGTACGACGGCCAATCGATGGGTGTATTCGCAGAAGCCACGGCCGACAAGTACAAGTTCACGCGCGAGGAACAGGATGCGTTCGCGATCGAATCGGTCAAGCGCGCTCAGGCGGCGACTGCCTCGGGTGCGTTCAAGGACGAAATCGTGCCAGTGAAAGTCGCCGGCAAGAAAGGCGACGTCGAATTCGCCACCGACGAACAGCCCGGCAAATCCGATCCGGCGAAAGTACCGACGCTGAAACCGGCGTTCCGCAAGGACGGCACAGTGACCGCGGCCAGTTCCTCGAGCATCTCCGACGGCGCCGCGGCAACCGTGCTGATGAGCGAAGACGAAGCGAACAAACGCGGCCTCAAACCGCTTGCCCGCATCGTCGCGCATGCGACGCACTCGCAGGAACCGGCGTGGTTCACCACGGCCCCGGTCAGCGCGATCGACAATGTGCTGAAGAAAGCCGGCTGGAAAGTCGAGGACGTCGACCTGTTCGAAGTCAACGAGGCGTTCGCGGTGGTGGCAATGGCGCCGATGCGCGAGCTCGGCGTCAAGCACGAAAAGCTCAACGTCAACGGCGGCGCCTGCGCGCTTGGCCATCCGATCGGCGCGTCCGGTGCGCGCCTCGTCGTCACGCTGATCCACGCGCTCAAGGCGCGCGGCGGCAAGAAAGGCGTCGCTGCGCTGTGCATCGGCGGCGGCGAAGCCACCGCGCTGGCGGTCGAATTAGTGTAGAGTTTTGCGTTCGCGGTGCGAGGTGTGCCGCACGTTGGCAAAATCAACTTCAAGAAGGGAGACCACCAATGCAGCTGAAACAGATTCTCGCCGCCGCCGCGCTCGTCGCCGCGCTCGGCGCGTGCAGCAACGATGCCCAGCAGGCCGCGCAGGCCGCCGCCGACAAAGCCAAGGCTGCCGCCGAAGCGACCAAGCAGGCTGCGCAGCAGACCGCACAGCAGGCTCAGGCCGCCGCCACATCGGCGCAACAGGCCGTCGACCAGGCCAAGGCGGGCGATGTCAGCGGAGCCGCGGCGTCGGCGCAGACCGCCGCGACCACGGGTCAACAGGCTGCGGCAAGCGCGCAGCAGACCGCCGCCACCGCACAGCAGGGCGCAGCCGAAGTGAAAGATGCCGCGCAGCAGGCCGTGGACGCGGCGAAGAAGAACTGAGCATCTCGCCAATCGGCACGACCAATCGGCCGCCTTGTGCGGCCGATTTTTTTTATGGCCATGGATGGCCGGTATGTCGGAAATGCAGGAGCAATTTCCGGCGATGGCCAGGGATGGCCGGTATGCCGAAAATGCAGGAGCAATTTTCGGCTATGCCCATGGATGGCCGGTATGTCGGCCCGCCGGTGCTCCCGGCACCTGCGGGCACTTCCCACATCCCTGTGGGTCGGAAATGCAGGAGCACTTCCGGCGATGGCCATGAATGGCCGGTATGCCGGAGCAATTTTCCGCCGAAGGCGCCGCAGATATGTTTTGATACGCACGCTCAGTTCACGCTCGGAAGCGCCATGCCCGTAATCGAATCGCAGATCGACATCCGCTCGCCGGAATTCCTGGCCAATGCCGCCCAGCTGCGCGCTGCCGTCGACGATCTGAAAACACAGATGGCACAGACTGCGCTCGGCGGCGGCGACAAGGCGCGCGCGAAGCACACCGAACGCGGCAAGCTGCTGCCGCGCGAGCGCGTGCGCGCGCTGCTGGATCCGGGTTCGCCATTTCTGGAGTTCTCCCCGCTCGCCGCGCACGGCATGTATGACGGCGCTGCGCCCGGCGCGGGAATCGTCACCGGCATCGGTCGCGTGCAGGGTCAGGAAATTGTCGTCGTCGCCAACGACGCCACCGTGAAGGGCGGCACGTATTTTCCGGTTACGGTCAAGAAACATTTGCGTGCGCAGGAAATCGCACTCGAGAACCGCCTGCCCTGCGTTTACCTCGTCGATTCCGGCGGCGCGTTCCTGCCGTTGCAGGACGAAGTGTTTCCCGACCGCGACCATTTCGGTCGCATTTTCTACAACCAGGCGCGCCTGTCAGCGCTGAACATCCCGCAGATTGCCGTCGTCATGGGCTCGTGCACCGCCGGCGGCGCCTATGTGCCGGCGATGAGCGACGAGACCGTGATCGTCAGGGAACAAGGCACGATCTTTCTCGGCGGCCCGCCACTGGTGAAAGCGGCCACTGGCGAAGTTGTCGACGCCGAATCGCTCGGCGGCGCCGACGTACACACGTCGGTTTCGGGCGTCGCCGACCACTTTGCCGAGAACGACGCCCATGCACTGGCAATCGCGCGCGAGATTGTCGCGAACCTCAACCGGCGCAAATCATTGTCCATGGCAATTCGGGAATCGATCGAACCGAAGTACGCCGCCGCCGAGATCTACGGCGTGATTCCGCAAGACACGCGCCGTCCATTCGACATCCGTGAAATCATCGCGCGCATCGTCGATGGCTCCGAATTCCAGGAGTTCAAGGCGCGCTACGGCAAGACGCTGGTTTGCGGGTTTGCCCATCTATATGGCTATCCAGTCGGCATCGTCGCCAACAACGGGATTCTGTTTTCCGAGTCGGCGCTCAAGGGCGCGCATTTCATCGAGT
>Ga0105239_10007779_pt1 | contig 12264 bp, 15 predicted proteins | sample KBSC44metaG_FD_92761 | JGI IMG/M metagenome (GOLD analysis project Ga0105239, IMG submission 92761) | Corn rhizosphere microbial communities from Kellogg Biological Station, Michigan, USA - KBS C4-4 metaG | ecosystem: Host-associated > Plants > Roots > Rhizosphere > Soil | place: Michigan, USA...
CCCGCCTTTCGCAATTCGGCAATTCGCAACAACAATCTGAGCGGGTAGCAGCATGATTTTCGCCTTGCAGCAAACCTTCGCTCGCGCATACCTTTGTTCCACGTGACGTCCCCGGAGCCGTCAATGGAGTGAGCATGATGAGCACTGGCGTTGCACTGCGCTTCGGGATGGTTTTCGGGATGCTGGCCGTCGCTGCGACGATCGCGGATCGCGGTTCGGCGCAACCAGCGGCGACGCAAGTCGTCACGGCAGAGTTTTGCAAGAAGTCTCCTCCAGGTGCACCGACTGCAGAGACTGCGCGAATTTCTGGTAGCTTCATGCTCCGATGTGGCGCGCGCGTGTCTGCGGGGACATTCCTGGGAGCGTTCAACTCCCCGGCGGACGACGCAGTTGGAGACTGTGTCAAGCGCTGCACGGCAGATGGCCGATGCCAGGCGTTTACATTGAGCAGTCCCGCAGGACCCGTGGGGCGCTTCTGCGCACTCTACAGCGTGCCGGATGGCTATGTTCCGACCGAGGCATGGGTTTCTGGAGTTCGCATAGCCGCGCTTCCGGCGCCAGGCGATTCCCCATCCAAGTCCACAGGCTCCGATCCCAAGGATCTTGAGCGAACGCTCAAACTTGTGTTCGGCAGCAATGGTCTGTTCAGCGATACTGGCTTGCCTTCTGGGGTGGGGGCCGGCGCCACCACGACAGCAAGGCCGGCAAACACCGACCTGCCGCCGTTGAGTGGCGTGGTGCCAACCGCTCCGCCGATCGCCCCGGGAGGCGACGTGAAGGCGCTGCAGCCGGTGTACTACGCAACAGATCGGCAAGCGGCGGCGCAAGGGACGGCTCCAGAAGCCGCCTTCACAGCCGCGCGTTCGATGACCGTCAGCTATGGCGTGTCAATTGTGAGCATTCCGAAGAACCACACCATCGGCAACGTCGAACGTCCGCACTTCAGCATTTTGAAGCTGGGCCGGGAGAAGGAAACCGACGCCGACCATTTTCGCATCAAATCCATCACTCCGCTTGATCGTGCGTCGTTCGTGAACGAGCTCAAGGGGGGTGCTGAAAGCGTGCTCCTTTTCATTCACGGCTACAATGTTCCATTCGCCGATGCGACCTTCAAGGCAGCTCAAATTGCCTACGATGCCAATTTCCCGGGCTCCGTCGTGCTGTTCTCCTGGCCGTCGGCCGGCGAGCTCGCCAAATACGAACAGGATCGCGAGAGTGCTCAATTCGCCGTGCCGCACCTCGCCCAGATACTCACTCTGCTGTCCGGTGAGATCGGCAAGAAGGACGTCTACGTCGTCGCTCACAGCATGGGAAACCAGGTCCTGGTTGATGCGCTGGTGCAGTCCGCGCTCGCCAAGACCAGTCTCACCATCAATGAGCTGGTGATGGCAGCGCCGGATGTCGAGCGGGATGTTTTCGCGAGCAAGGCAGATCAGCTTCGCTCGATTGCCAGTCATATGACGTTGTACGCCTCTGCAACCGACAAAGCACTGCTCGCCTCCGGACGAATATCGTTTGGCACCCGGCTAGGCTATGTCGGGCCTGATGGTCCAAACGTATTTCCGGGCGTCGAAGTCATCGATGTCACCGCGGTCGGCGACGATATGTTTGGTCTGAATCATGGCACATTCGCAGGCAGCCGCGCGGTCTTAGACGATCTCGGGCGTTTGATCCGATCGTTCACCCATCTCAAGCCTGACGAGCGAACGCCGACGCTGAGATTGATGCCGGACCAGGCTCACGTCCAATACTGGCTGTACCCGCAATGAGCACGCGACGGCCGTCCGCTATCGATCGCGGCACGTAAGACTTGAAGGGTGCGACATGCATGTGAGTTCACGCCGCCCGCATGGCTCTCCTTCCCGGCCCGTGAGGCTATTGTTACGACACGGCTTGCTAGACTCAACGACGTCTTTTTTCGACTACGGCTGCGGTTCGGGAAGCGATCTTGAGATCCTTGCCAGACGCGGAATCGCGGGTGAGGGGTGGGATCCCGCGATGCGGCCTCACGCGTCAAAAGTCGCCGCCGATGTCGTCAACTTGGGTTACGTCCTGAACGTGCTTCCTAGTTCGGCACGGCCATTTGTGCTGGCGGAGGCATGGAGTTTGGCCAAAGGGCTCATGGTCGTCGCCGTGCCGCCGGTATCGGTGCTCGGGGACGTCTTTGATGTCGAGCAAACGCTCCTCGACGAGTGCCGCGGCACGAACCCTGTCAAGGTTGGTCTAGGTATCTACTACGTATTCCGCTCTGCCGCGCAACGGCAGGAATTCCTGTCGCGCAACGTCCACGCATGCGCTGAATCGCGAGCCCCAACGGCATCGAGTGCGGCGAAGAATGGCTGGCAAAATGCGTCGGAGACGAGACGCACAATGCTTCACAAAGCCGCCGCTGGAATTGCTGCATTCGCTTCGCTGGGAGGCGTCTCTCCAGCCAGGAGCGCACCCGGCGAGCTTGTTCGCTTGGCCGCTGACGCTCCAGCTAAGAGGACGAGGGTCAAGGTTTCGAGTTGCAAGGAGGTTGCCAGCGTCGTGAAGGACACGATCGCGGAGCATTTGAGGGCGAAGCGCTCGGACGTAATCCCAACGTCAACACTGAAGGAGCTCGGCGCAGACAGCTTGGACGGAGTCGAGTTGGTGATGGCCTACGAGGAAACCTTCGGTATCGAGATTACCGACGACTTGGCAGAGACGATGACATCGGTCGGTAAGTCGATCGACGTGATCTGCCAAATCAAGAAGCTCAAATAGCTGCTGTTAAGGGATGTTGGTTGAAGGATGGAAAGGCAGGGGGCAGGCCGGCTTCGGAATAATCGCATTATGCCAGTGTTTTGCCCGACGGATCAATTGGTTTCTGCAAGCCTGCGGAGCCTTGCCGCCTAAGGTCTTGATTCGACTGGACTTGGCTACTGTGCATGGGGTTGTTTTCGAGGTCTGGGTGGGCGTTCCCGCGAGGGCCGTCGGTGGAACCTTTTCCTCACCGGCGCGTTATCTGGCCATGACTGAAGACCTTTCCTTCCGACGCAAACCCCTGACACCTGAACAGCGCCAGGCGCGCGATGCCGCACGCCGGATCGAGGCAGAGAAGGCCATGCGCGACCATGAGGCAGCGCAGAAGGCGTTTCATGCCAATCGCGAGCGGCTGAAAGCCGAGCGGCTGGCCCGCGAAGCGGCCGCAGCGAAGCATAAGCCGGAAACGAGGCATAAGCTGGAAGTCTGACAAGCAGGACGCTCGGGCTTTCTCAGCCCATCGCCGCAATGCGTCCGCAGCTCAGTGACGGCTGGGCGGGCGCGTGGGCGTCAGCGCGACCCTGAGTGCCTCGACGGCGACAGCAATCACGCCGCGAGGCGGGGGCAGCGCCTCGATGGCTTCGGCCGCCAGGCGGCAGTCATCGGCGACCTTGAGCAGCCCTGATCGCGCGAGGTCCATGGTCGACAGCGCGGCCTGCTCCAGGCACACGCGCTCAAGCCGTCGAAATTCCCGAAGCTCTTTGCTCATGCATCGGCTCTCGATTTTCCCCGGAAGCCATGGCTCCGTGAGTCTGCTTAATAAATCGTAAGCGTGGCCATCTAGCTGCCGATGCTGGTCCGGGTCCGACGCCGTCGGCGCCTCAGCCCCTCACTGCGGCTTGACGCCGCCTGTCTTCCGCCGGAAGATTCAAATGATCCTCAATTGACGAGAACCACGGAGACCCTTCGCTCCCCAGTCCGGATCCCATCAGCTCAACCCAAATGGAGCCGACCATGACCACGTTCGACAAGCGCGAGCAGGGCTTTGAGGCCAAATTCGCCCACGACGAGGAGCTCATGTTCAAGGCCGCGGCGCGGTCCAACAAGCTGCTCGGGCTCTGGGCTGCTGGCGAGCTCGGGCTCAGCGGCGATGCCGCGTCAGCTTACGCGACGGCGCTGGTCACGGACAATCTCGGCAACCAGACCATCGTCCAGACCCTGAACAAGGTGTCGAGTGATCTCGCGGCGAAGGGGATTTCGCGCGAGCAGGTTGCGCAGAAAGTCCAGGAATGTCTGCGCCAGGCGCTGACGCAGCTCGAGGCCGCATCGCGGCAAGGCTAACGCGCAAGACGGGATGGTCGGGCGCTTCGTGCCTCACTCGTCCGGCTTGCGCGCGGTGGCGTTGCTGAACTTGTCGACGAAGGCAATGCCGATCGCCGAGACCACGAAGGTGAGGTGGATCAGCACCTGCCACATCACGCCGCTCTCGGTGAGGCTGGCGCGGCTGAAGCCGAGATTGCCGGCCTCGATGAAGGTGCGCAGCAGCGCGATCGAGGAGATGCCGATGATGGCCATCGCAAGCTTGATCTTGAGGACGCTGGCGTTGACATGGCCGAGCCATTCCGGCTCGTCGGGATGGCCCTGCAGGTCGAGCCGCGAGACGAAGGTCTCGTAGCCGCCGACGATGATCATCACCAGCAGGTTGGAGATCATCACGACGTCGATCAGCGCCAGCACGCTCATCACGATCTCCTGCTCGGTGAGCTCGAAGGCGTGCGATGAGAGGTGCCAGAGCTCCTTCAGGAACAGCACGATGTAGACGCACTGCGCGATGATCAGCCCGAGATAGAGCGGCAGCTGCAGCCAGCGCGACCCGAAGATGATCATCGGCAGCAGGCCGAGCCGCGGTGAGGGCGGGCGGGGTCTGGTCGTGGTTTCTGGCTCTACCGACATCTCACGTCCACACATCATGAAGATCTTGTCCTCATGTACCCCGCCGAGTTGGCAGGTGGAAGACGCTACGCCGGTTCGCGGCCTGGAGGGTGGGCCGTCTCATGCTATCGTGCGGACCGGTCGGGTTTGGGAAGAGGTGGGCAGTGGTGCGGAACGGCTATGGCAAAAGGCTCGGTCAGGTCGCGCTTGCGAGTGCGCTGATTATTGGTGCCGGAGCCACGGAGGTCTGGGCGACGCCGCTGACGCCGTTCCGCTATGAGGATCAGGCTCAGCGCTATTGTCCCGGCGACAAGGTGGTGTGGCTGGATTTCAAGAAGGGCGTCTACTACCGCAAGGGCCAGAAACTCTACGCCCAGGGGTTTGACGGCAGCTACGTTTGCCTGACCGAGGCGCGCGAGAATCTCTATCGTCGCTCGCCATTGGGCTTGCGCTGAGCAGCGTCAGCTGGCGCGGCTATTTCCGGTTCGGCAGCGTCACCGGGACGTGCGGCGATGTGCTGATGACCCGGGGACTTCCGTTGGGGTAGGTCCGATCGCCGCGGATCAGCGATTCCAGAACCAGGAAAAACTTCTCGGCTAGCATGTTCGTCACCTTAGCTGGTGGTGGCCTCCAAGAAATACGTCGAGGCGCCGAACGCGAAAATTCAATCAACTAAACGGGAGCGGGTGGAATCCCGCATGTTGCGCCGCGATAGCGGAGCGATCTGGAAGTCCGAGAGTGCTGATGACGATTAGCCGAAAGCCAGGGCCATGAGGCTCGAGCAGAGCAGGACAATGCCGCCTGCGGTCAGTGCCAGAAAGCCGTCGGATACGAGGTCATGTTTGCGCATGGGACACCTGCTGCTCTCGTCTTCGATGCTCGATCGGATTGATTAAAATTGTCCGAACGTGCCGCCTTGAAGAGGTGATGCAATGTCGTGCGCGCGAGTGCCTTCAGGCCCTCGTGCGGTAGCCTTCAAACGCATGGGCCAGGAAGATCCCCGCGCTTACCAGACCCATCAGTGCCGAAACCGTCTCGATCATCGTTAAATTCCAATCCCGCCCCTGCACGCGAGAAAACGCGGGCGGCCCTGCACAGTCAAAAGAATTCCGGTGAGGCCGGCGATATCAGGGGTGGAGTGAGCTTTTGGCGCAACAGCTTGTGCGGGTCTGGCACAGAGAAGTCGCTGCTGAGGCCTCCACGTTCCGTAGATCAACGGAGAATGCCGAACGTCTTGTTTACCATCCCGGCGCGAACCCTGTGGGCTCCCCATTTCCGCCGTGTTCGGGTTGCGTTATCCTTACCACTCCGACGCGGTGGTGGGCCGCCTCGGAGCTTAAGGACCGGACGATGCTCCCCGCAAGCAAGCGGGTTAGGTTCGTCTCCGGCGAAATGGTATTTGGGGCGAATGGGGATCCGACGGTCAGATTCGGTGGTGCGGGCCGCGCGCAGCGTTGCGGTGGTCGCCTCCTGCCTAGCGCTCGCCAATTGCGCCTCGTCCAATAAATTCGCCAGCCGGGTCGATCCGAAATACGGCGTGTCCTCGAGCCCGCGAGTCGTGGCATGGGGCGATCCCGTGCCGAAGGGCGGCGGCACCTATCGCGTCGGCAAGCCCTATGTGGTCGCGGGCAAGACCTACGTGCCGGAGGAGGATGTCAACTACCGTGCCGAGGGCATGGCCTCCTGGTACGGCGACGATTTCCATGGCCGCCAGACGGCCAACGGCGAGGTCTTCGACATGGGTTCGCTAACCGCGGCCCATCCGACCCTGCCGATGCCGTCCTATGCCCGGGTGACCAACCTCTCGAACGGCAAGTCGCTGATCGTCCGGGTCAATGACCGCGGGCCCTATCACGGCAACCGCCTCATCGACGTCTCGAATAAAGCTGCTGAACTGCTTGAATTCAAAGGCAATGGCGTCGCCAGGGTTCGGGTCGAATATGTCGGCCGGGCGCCCCTGGAAGGCTCCGACGACCGCCAGTTGATGGCCACTTTGCGCACCGGCGTTCCGGCACCGTCGCCCTCGATGGTCCGAGTCGCCTCGGCGCGGCCCTTCCTGCCGGAGCTGACGTCGAGCCGTGGCGCCATCCGCGGCGAAGTGCCGATGCCGGAGGGGCGGCCCTACAGCCTCGGCAGCACCTCGGCCGACGTCGCCTCGATCAATGCCACCTCGGAGATGTCGGCCTCGAGCCGCAGCCGGGGACGGGCGCTGCCGAATGTCCGGCAGGTGTCTTATGACGAGAACGGACGCTATGCCGCCGATGCTCCTGCCGCCGCTGACGACGGGGCATCCGAAGCCCGCAGTATCTTGACCGGTCGCGGCCTGTACTGATTTCCAAATGCGCGTTGCCGCCTAGCGCGGGGACGCTTCGCGCAGGAATTTGACCAGCGCTGCATTGACCTCGTCCGGCCGCTCCTGCTGCACCCAATGGCCGGCGCCGTCGATGATCAGCTTGCGCGTGAGGTTGGGCAGCACGCGCTCCAGCTCGTTGACGCGCTTGGCGCCGATCAGGCCGGTGATCACGGCGTCCTGCGCGCCGGCGATGAAGAGGGAGGGCTGATGGATCTGCGCGTCCTGCCAGGGCGCCGTCAGCTCCCAATTCCGGTCGAGGTTGCGATACCAGTTCAGCCCACCGCGGAAGCCGGACTTGCGGAAGCTCTCGGTGAAATGCGCCAGATCATCCTCGCTCAGCCAAGCCGGGAGCGGTTCGTCGCCGGTGGCGTGGCCAAGAAAACCCTGGCCCTCCTGCACGAACATCGCAGCGTTCGGATCGGCAAGGCCGCGGCCGCCGAGCACGATGCGCATGGTGCGGGCGACGTCGTGCTCGAACTCGGCCTCGGCGACACCTGGCGTCTGGAAGTACTGCCAGTAAAAGTTGGTGATGCCGCCTTGGCGCAACAGCTCAAGCGGCCTGCCGCGTCCGCGGAATGGCGGCGGCACGCTCAGGCCTGCGACCGCCGTGAAGATATCAGGACGGAAGAGGGCCGAATGCCAGGCGACCGGCGCGCCCCAGTCATGACCGACCACCATCGCGTTGCTCTCGCCGAGCGCCTGAACCAGTCCGACCACGTCGCCAACCAGATCGAGGATCGAATAGGCGGCAATGTCATTCGGCGCCGCGCTCTGGCCGAAGCCGCGCATGTCTGGGGCCACGACATGAAATCCAGCCGCCGCCAGCGCCGGGATCTGGTGGCGCCAGGAGTAGGATAGCTCCGGCCAGCCATGGCACAGCACCACCAGCGGTCCGTGGCCCGCCTCACGGACGAAAAGGTCGATTCCGTTGGCCTTGATCGTACGGCTCGTGGACATCGCTTTTCCGCCTTGTTTCAGGGGTTTGGTCGAAAAACATCAGGTGCCACGATAGGGGCGAGGCGAGAATCGTGCAATCTCGGGGCACGCACCGATCCTCGTGTTGTTAGCACCGGTTCCATTTGTTAGAACGCCGCTCTCAGGGCTTGGCCATGGCATTTCGTCTCTTTTCGCTCGGTCATACCGGTTTCACGGCCGGAGCACTGGCGCGCGGGCTGGTCGCGGTAGCCATCGCAGTGAGCCTAGGCTGGGGCGGGGTCCTCTACGCCGCCAACCAGAGCGTCCAGGGCGCCAAGAAGACCGAGGATGCCGGCTTTGATGGCGACGCCCCGACTGCGATCCTGATCGAGGCCTCCAGCGGTAGTGTGCTGTTCGAGAAGAACGCCGACGAGCTGCGGGCGCCCTCCAGCATGATGAAGCTGGTGACCGCCGAGGTCGTGTTCAACGCGATCAAGAAGGGCGACGTCAAGCTGACCGACGAATACCGGATCAGCGAGAATGCCTGGCGCAGGGGCGGCGCTCCCTCCGGCGGCTCGACCATGTTCGCGGCCATCAACAGCAAGATCTCGGTCGACGACCTCCTGCATGGTGCGATCATCCAGAGCGGCAATGATGCCTGCATTGCGCTCGCCGAAGGCATCGCCGGCAACGAGCGCATCTTTGCATCCGACTTCATGACCAAGCGCGCCCGCGAGCTCGGCATGACCAAGTCGACCTTCGCCAATTCCAACGGCTTGCCCGACCCCGGCAACAAGATGACGGTCCGCGAGCTCGGCATGCTCGCACGTCACATCATCCTGGACTTCCCGGAATTCTATAAGCTGTTCGGCGAGAAGGAATTCACCTGGAACAAGATCCGCCAGCCCAACCGAAATCCGCTGCTCAACTCGATGGAAGGCGCCGACGGCCTGAAGACCGGCTACACCAAGGAAGGCGGCTACGGCATGGTCGGCTCGGCCGTGCAGAACGGCACGCGGCTGATCGTCGTCGTCAACGGACTTGAAGACATCGAGGACCGCGCCACCGAAGCCAAGAAGATGCTGGAATGGGGCTTTCGCAATTTCGAGACTCGCACGCTGATCGCGGCCGACCAGCAGGTCGGCTATGCCAAGGTGTTTGGCGGCGAGAGCCGCTCGGTGAAGCTGGTTGCGAAAGAGCCGGTGAAGGTGATGGTGCACAAGAGCGGCGGCGACAAGCTGATCGCGCGCGTCGTCTATAACGGCCCCGTGCGCGCGCCGGTTCAGGTCGGCCAGCAGGTCGGCGTGGTCAAGGTCTGGCGCAGCGGCAGTATCGCGGTGGAGACGCCAGTCTATGCGGCTGAAGCGATCGGCACCGGCTCGACCGTGAGGCGTGCGATCGACGGTGCCAGCGAACTGGTGATCGGCATGTTTCGCGCAGGCGCCGAGAAGCTCTGATCATGAGTGAGAGCACGGGACAGCGGCCGTCCGGACGCGGACGCTTCATCACCTTTGAAGGCGGCGAGGGGACAGGCAAGTCGACCCAGATCAAGAAGCTCGCCGACCGCCTCGGTGCGGCCAAGCTGCGCACGATCGTCACGCGCGAGCCTGGCGGCTCGCCGGGCGCCGAGATCATGCGCCATCTGGTGCTGTCGGGGATGGGCAAGTTGCTCGGGCCTGAAGCCGAGACGCTGCTGTTTGCCGCAGCGCGCGACGACCATGTCCGCACCGTGATCGACCCCGCACTCAAGCAGGGCATTTGGGTTCTCTGCGACCGTTTTGCCGACTCGACGCGAGCCTATCAAGGTAGCCTCGGCAGCGTGCCGGCCGGGCTGATCAACGCCATGCAGCGGGTCACGATCGGTGATCTCAAGCCTGACCTCACCATCATTCTCGACCTTCCGGTCGAGATCGGCTTGGCGCGCGCGGCGGCACGACGCGGCAGTGGCACGCCTGACCGGTTCGAGGGGGAAAAGCTCGCTTTCCATCAGGGGCTCCGCGAGGCCTATCGCAAGATCGCAACAGACGATCCCGCACGCTGCGTGCTGATCGACGCCAATTCGGATCCGGACACAGTTGCAGGGCGCGTCTGGACTGCGCTGCGCGAGCGTCTTCTGCCGACGCCAGCCTCGGTGGTCTCCGCATGAGCCCGCGTCAGGTCGAGCGAGAATCCGCAATACCGCATCCGCGCGAGACCAGCGTCCTGTTTGGCCATCGCGAAGCCGAGACTGCGCTGCTGACGGCCTACCGCAGCGGCCGTATCCCGCATGCCTGGCTGATCGGCGGACCGCTGGGGATCGGCAAGGCGACGCTCGCCTATCGCATGGCGCGCTTCGTGCTCGCTCACGGGCAGCCGCTGGCGCCCGCCGTGCAGCACGCCGAGGACCTCGCGATCGACCCCGACGACGCCGTGGCACGGCAGGTCGCAGCAAGCTCGCATGGCGGCTTGTTGACGCTGGAGCGCACCGCCAACGACCGCGGCGTGATGCGCACTGTCATCACGGTGGACGAGACGCGCGAAACGATCTCGTTCTTCGGCTCAACGGCTGCCGCAGAAGGCTGGCGCGTCTGCATCGTCGACACGGTCGACGAGCTCAATCCCAATGCGGCGAACGCGCTGCTCAAGATCCTGGAGGAGCCGCCGCAACGGTCGCTGTTCCTGCTGGTAAGCCACGCACCGGCGCGCGTGCTCGCAACCATCCAGTCACGTTGCCGCAAGCTACGTTTGCGATCGCTTTCAACCGACGAGGTGATTGGCGCAGCCGCGGCGGCTGCCGACCTCGCGCCGACCGATCTGGCGCTGCGCGAGGCCGCGGAGGCCTCGGAGGGCAGCGTTGCACGGGCACTGACACTGCTCGGCGGCGACGCGCTAAAGCTGCAGCAGCGCACGGCGGCGATGCTGGCGCGCCTGCCGGAGGTCGATCCGCGCGAGCTGCACACCCTTGGCGAATCGCTCGGCACCAGCGACCGCGTGGCGCTTGCCGCCTTCGTCGACGGCATCGATCGCTGGATCGCGGACCGCCTGCATGCGGACGAGGCCAATGCCAACCAAAACCTGCCGCGCCTTGCGCGGCTAGCTGAGGTATGGGAAAAGATCGTCCGCGCCGCGCGTGACACTGAAACCTACAATCTGGAGCGAAAGCCCTTGGTTTTCTCGGTGTTCGGCTGGTTGGCGGACGCAACGCGCTAGAGCATGATCCGGAAAAGTGCAGGGCGGTTTTCCGAAATGATCGTGCTCAAAACAACAACCTAACGCAAATTCGTTTCCAAATTTCGAGAAGCCGGTAAAGGAATTCGTCGTGGCAACGCGAGCTAAGAAAACCGCCAAGGCCAAGAAGGCTGCGAAGAAGGCCGCCAAGAAAGCTCCCAAGAAAACAGCCAAGAAAGCTGCGAAGAAGGCTGTGAAGACGCTCGCTCGCAAGGCTGGCAAGAAGGCCAAAAAGGCTGCCGTCAAAAAGGGCGTGAAGAAGAGCACTGCGAAGACGGCCAAGAAGGCTGCGAAGAAACAGGTCGCAGCGAAGAGCGCCCCCAAGACAGCGGCTGCCAAGAAGCCCGCCAAGGCCCCGGCGGAAAAGCTGGCCAAGAAGGCGAAGGTCGTCGCGCCCGCCGTAATCGCGACGCCGGCTCCTGTTGCCACGCCGCCGAAGGCCGTGAAGCCTAAGGTCTCAAAACCAAAGGCTCCGCCGGCGCCAAAGCCGATCAATGCACCGAAACCGGCTGCGTCCGTTGCCGCTCCTGCGCGCGACAACGTCTTCTACATCACGACCGCAATCGCCTATCCCAACGGCGTTCCGCATATCGGCCACGCTTATGAGGCGATCGCGACCGACGTGCTGGCGCGCTTTGCCCGGCTCGACGGCAAGGACGTGTTCTTCCTGACCGGCACCGACGAGCACGGCCTGAAGATGGTTCAGACCGCACAGAACGAGGGCCTCACCCCCGCCGCGCTCGCGACCCGCAATGCCGCGCGCTTCAAGGAGATGGACGAGCGGCTGAACGTGTCGTTCGACCGTTTCATTCGCACCACCGAAGAGCAGCACCATCGCTCGAGCCAGGAGATCTGGCGGCGCATGGAAGCCAACGGCGACATCTACGCCGACACCTATTCCGGCTGGTACTCGGTGCGTGACGAGGCCTATTACGCCGAGGACGAGACGCGCCTGAACGACGACGGCGTGCGGCTCGGACCGCAGGGCTCGCCGGTCGATTGGGTCGAGGAGAAGAGCTATTTCTTCCGCCTCTCGGCCTATCAGGACAAGCTGCTCAAGCTCTATTCGGATCATCCTGATTTCATCGGGCCGGACTCACGCAAGAACGAGGTGGTGAGCTTCGTCCGGG
>Ga0105239_10007787_pt1 | contig 12257 bp, 10 predicted proteins | sample KBSC44metaG_FD_92761 | JGI IMG/M metagenome (GOLD analysis project Ga0105239, IMG submission 92761) | Corn rhizosphere microbial communities from Kellogg Biological Station, Michigan, USA - KBS C4-4 metaG | ecosystem: Host-associated > Plants > Roots > Rhizosphere > Soil | place: Michigan, USA...
CTTACTATCGGCAAGTTGGCAAAAGTCTGAAGTCTGAAGTCTGAAGTCTGAACATATTATGTTAAGCCTGAAGGGAAAATATTTAAAACCAACAGCCCACTATTTTTCTTTTAAAGCTATAACGCAAGCATCATGAACTCATACCAACAAAAATGGATTGAAACGTTAACCAATGCCAACATCCCCCATTGGATAATTAAAGCCCAGGGCGATGATATTTACGTAGAAATGCCGCACGTTACCGATTTAAAACTGATCCGCGATAACCTGCCGGCAACGCTGGGTGCTATATCATTAGATATTGACGAACCCAAACAACGCCTGAAATTCATCTTCCACAATGGTTACGAAAATTTTGAGTACCTGCTAAATCCTCATAGTGGAGATTTGAATGAGGGATAGTCGGGAAAGTCAGTAAAGTCCGAAAAGTCAGTAAAGAAGAAAAGAAAGAAGCGGCGAAGAAAAATCGTTGCAATCAAATAGCAGTCGGTGAAATCACAATTATAACTTAGCACGTGTAGATAATACCACTACACTCATGCCCATTATCGCTATAAACACGAATGACGCCCGCAGCGTGGCAAGCCCGGCAATAAAGCCTATCACCGGCGGCCCAACCAAAAAGCCTATAAAGCCAATAGTTGATACAGCTGCCAGTGCAACCCCTGCCGACATGGTTTTTGATTTTCCGGCGGCACTATAAACCATAGGCACCACGGATGATACGCCAACGCCTACCAGCATAAAACCTGCCATAGCTGTATACAAATGCGGAAATATAACAGCTGTAAGTAAACCGGTAACCGTTAACGAGCCACTAACCTGTAAGGTGCGTTTTAACCCGAACCTGGCAGCAAACAGATCGGCAACGAACCTGCCGCCTGCCATGGTAAGCATAAAGGCTGTAAAACCGGCGCCCTGCATGGCAATAGGGGCATCCACTACCTTTTTAAAGTAAATAACGCTCCAGTCGAACATGGCGCCTTCGCATATCATGGAACAGAAAGCGATACTGCCCAATTTTAACAGCGGGAGCATTAAGCGTAACCGCTCAAGGAGTTTAATTTTAACAGCAGCATCTACTTTCGGGGCACCAACATCATCATATAAATACCGCGATGCAATGGTTACACCCAAAGCAAGTATGGCAAGCACAATTATAAAATGGTGAAACGGGTTAATGTGGTTTGCTATCATTATGGTGCCTATACCCGCCCCGGCGAACCCTGCCAGGCTCCACAAACCATGGAACGAAGCCATAATCGGCCGCTCATACATGCGTTCGGCTACAACGGCCTGCGTGTTTACAGAAATATTTACCGCATTACTTGAAAAGCCAAAGCAAACCAGGCCGACAATTAACTGGAGGGTAGTTTGTGCCAGTCCCAGCGATATCAAACAAATGCCATAAACGAGGATGGCCCCCAGCAGTACTTTTTTACTGCCCACCTTGGTGATGGCCCAGCCCGAAAAAGGAAGTGATAACATTAAACCAACCGGCAACGAGAATAAAACCGCACCCAAAGCCGCATCTGTTAAGCCCAGGTTTTGTTGCACCGTTGCAATGCGCGATGCCCAGCTGGAAAAGCATAACCCGGCCATAAAAAATAAAACGCCAACAGCAATGCGAAGCGTTTTACGTGTATTTGTTGCCTGGATTATAGTAGTATCTGCCATTAAAAACGGGATAACTAAGTGTATTTTTTACACTTAGTATTATTAATGCAAATGTACCTGATTTATAGCAGAATTTGAAGGATAGCTGTAATTTTTTACGAAAGAATTAGATACCCGGTTTATTTGCTGATTGAAAACGAGCCCGGGCAATTCCTGTAAATTTTAGTATTGTCGTTAGCGTCGGCCATGTCGGCAGTAAAGGTGCCTTCTATTTTTTTGGTGGTCAATATCGTGACATTTATCTGTGCGGAAGGGGAAGGGGCGAGCACAAAATTACCAGCCATTATATCAGGTAGATCGAATGTGCCGGTGGTTGCATTTCGGAATATTAAGGTTATCACATCGGTTTGGGTATTCCCAATTGCGCCCAAAGTAGTTTGCCCGTCCGTGGCGCCAACTTGTTGCGCTTCGGGTGAGCCGGCGGGAAACGAAGTAAAAAATGCACTATTGCTAAACGTATAATTGATATCGCCTATTTTAACTTTGATGTAATTGGAAGCTGACCCGTTGGTGCCGCCGTTGCCCGGCGCAGTTCCGGCAGGATAAATAGGCGGATCCAGTTTACAGCCGGCAAGGCTGCCAATAAAAAGCAGGGCGATAAAGATTTTGTAGTAAAGTTTTTCCATACGGGCTTGTATACGTTGCAAATTAAGCGTCGGTTAATATGATACGTAATTGTAAGCCGCCGGGTTACATCGTAATTAATTAATTACAATCGCCATCCGGAGTGCATGATTCGCCTTCAACAGTTTCAAATTTTGGCCTGGGATTTTCTTTTTGCCAGTCGGCATAGGCTTTTTGAAGTGTTTGTTCAAATATCGGTACCGCCTGTGCGCCGGATACAGCATATTTATTATTCAGCACAAAAAATGGCACACCCTGTATACCCAGGTACTGCGCAGTTTCAATGTCGTGCTTCACATCTGCAGCGTAGGCGTTGCTTTCCAGCACGTGCTTTACTTCCGCAGCATCAAGCCCAATTTGATTGCCCAATTCAATAAGCGTGTCGTTGTTATCAATGTTTTTACTCTCGGTAAAATAGGCTTTAAACAAAGCTTCTTCGGCAGCAATGCCGAGGCCATGGCTTTTTGCCAGATGGCTAAACCTGTGGGCCTTAAAACTATTGGCAACAACGGCTTTATCCAGGTTGTAAGTTAAACCTGCTTCGGCGGCCATTTTGGTAACATGGTCGTTCATTTGCTGAGCATGGTCAATCGTCCAGCCTTTTTTATCGGCAAGGTATTGGTTTATATTGATGGTCGGGTCGGTCTCTAAATCAGGGTTAAGCTGAAAACTTTTCCATTCAATTTCTATCCCATCCTTGTGCTCAAACTGCTGTAAAGCATCTTCAAACCTGCGCTTGCCGATGTAGCAAAACGGGCACATTACATCGCTCCAAATTTCAACTTTCATAACATTCACCTTTTATACAAAGTTAATTTACTACCTTAACATCCCCGTAAGGGCAAAGTAAATTTACCATGTAGCAATTCACTATGAAATCATTACTTAAATATTTTTTTGTTGCAATATTAATAGCACCAGGTTTTAAATCCGTCGCCCAGCAAAAGGCACCTGGTACCGGTGGTAATTTGTACAGCGCAGGCTATGCGTCGGCGTTTATTGGCGGATTATATGATGCGTGGTATCCATACAAAAAACTTCATCAGCATGGCGATTTTGGCCTGGGCGCGCCCGCAAAGCTTGATGGCGAATTAATGATGTTGAATGGTAAGATTTATAAAACCGAGTACACCGGTAAAACCATCCCGATTGATGATGCCGATAAAACCCCTTATGCCGTAGTGTGTTTTTTCAAAGCCGCAAAGGTTTATAAACCGGCCGGGGAACTAAACAAAGCAAAGCTTTTTAAATACATGGATAGCGTGCTCACCAACCAAAATGGCATATACGCTGTACACGTTAAGGGGAATTTTAAATATGTAAAAACCCGTGCTTTTGAGCCGGTACAGCAAAAGCCATACGTACCGCTTGCTGCCATGCTGGATAAGCAGCACTTTTTTGAATTTAATGCGATAAAAGGCGATTTGATAGGTTACAGGTTACCTGTTTACATGGAAGGCGCCCATATCACCGGTTATCATTTTCATTTTTTATCTGCTGATAAAACGTCGGGCGGGCATATTATAGATGTCATCGCCGATAATGTTACCATAGAAGTAGATATGCTCAACAGCTACACAATGGACTTACCGCCAACAGCCGATTTCAGAAACTTCGACTTCAAGAAAGACCGCAAGGAAGAAATTAAAAGCGTGGAGAACGGGAAGAAGCAGTAGTTGCGATGCAGGTTCCCTTATGGTTTTTTAAGGTTTTCATTGGTGTAAATGTGTTTTGACATGAAAATTTTACTATAGCGATGGGTTTAAAACCCATCGCTATGAGAAAGCCACATTTATTTTTTAAGGCGATTTTTCCATTGTAACTGATAACCTTGTTTGGCACAACACGACATGGGAGTTTATTTTCGTCGCTATAATAGCTGCTTTAGCGCATTTTTTGTCATATTTACAGCACTATCTTTACAACCAATCACTTATCCTTAAATCAATGTCTAAATACTTTGCAATTTTTGTTTTGTGCTGCGCGAATATAGCGCTGGGGCAAAGCCACTCAAATTCTGCAACGACTGTGTTTCATGGTGGAAATACCCATACCGGAGTTTACCCCGGGCAAAGTTTTGGCACAATTGGCGGGATAAAGTGGAAATTCAAATCGGATGGTAAAATATTCTCATCTCCTGCTATTGCAGGCAATGTGGCTTACATCGGCAGCGGCGATCATAACCTGTACGCCATCAATATAACAACAGGCAAACAACTTTGGAAGTTTGCCACCGGCGGTGCCGTGCACTCCTCACCAACAGTAAACGGCAATCTGGTATGTTTTGGCAGCTTTGATGGATACTACTATGCGCTTAATGCCAAAACCGGCAGCCTGCTATGGAAATTTAAAACCGACGGCGAAAAGCTGGTGGGCGCGAAGGGTTTATGGACCATGAAGCCGCACGAGCAGTACATGGATGATTTGTATGATTTTTTCCTTTCATCACCAGTATTTGACAGCAATGGACAAACCGTGTATTTTGGCAGCAGCGATGGCAATATGTATGCAATTAATGCCGCAACCGGCAAACTTAAATGGGCATTTAAAACTAATGGCCTGATACATACCAGCCCGGCGCTTTACAACGGTAAACTGTATTTCGGCAGTTGGGATACTTATTTTTACGCGATAGATGCTACCACCGGCAAGCAGCTTTGGAAATTTAAAACCGGCGACCAGCCCACAATCCACTTAATGGAAGGGATACAGGGTTCAGCAGCATGCAGCAACGGCATGGTTTACTTTGGGGCGAGAGATGGCTACTTATATGCGCTTAATGCAACCACCGGCAAAATGGCCTGGAAATACAGCGCTAATGGTTCGTGGATATTAACCACACCGGCAGTGCAAAATGGCGTGGTGTACACCTCTACGTCCGACACCTTTATTTTTGCCGCCCTGGATGCCAAAACAGGTAAATCTAAATTCACCTTCAAAGCAAACGGTTATATTTATTCATCACCGGCAATTGCAGGTAATACAGCCTTTTTTGGTGATTTTACGGGTAAGCTTTTCGCAGTTAATCTAACATCTGGCAAGTTGTCGGGCAGCTTTACCACAGCCGGCCGGCAAGCCAACGCCGCAAAGTTCTTGAAAAACGATGCAATCGACTATAATTATCTGGCAACCGGAAAAAACAACGAACTATACGTTACTTCGGTAAATATCATGGCCCAGCTGTACACCCTGGGGCCAATAGTTTCGTCCCCGGAAGTAAGCAACGGCGTAATTTACTTTGGCAGTGCCGACGGGTATTTATACGCGCTAGCACTTAAATAGGTAATACCGTTAATTATGCTTTGGCCGCCGACAGCGAATCACTAAACGCTTTAACCAAAAACTGGTTGTCTGTCCTCAGCAATGTTTCGTTTACCTGTAACTTGATGATGCCATCCGGACCGGCACCGCGTATAATTACCTTATGGTTTTCATAAAGCGCCTTCCTGAATTTTTTAACGTCGGTACCGGCTGTCAGCTTAAAGTCGAATATATTACTGCCGCCTTTTAATGCGGTCACGCTTAGTCCCGATACTTTATTCAGCTTTTCAAAAAGATCGGTGGCTTGTGCAGCTGTTTTTTTCAATCGGTCTTCCAGCCCATCAAGATGATACAAAGCCATCGCTGCTTTGCTCCAGTTACTGAAGATGGTGCCGCCGTAAATTTTTATCAAATGCTCCATTTTGTCAATCACTGCTTTTTCACCACAAAGAATAGCGCCGCCGTCCGCACCCAGGTATTTATAAAGAGAAATGTAAACGGTATCGAAATTTGCAGCATACTCGGCAATGGACGCCCCGCCAAAAGCCGATGCCAAATAAAGCCGTGCACCATCCAAATGGAGCTTGTAGCCCTTGCTGCGACAAAACTCCGATATCTTTTTTATCTCCTCAAGCGGTACCTGCCGTCCATCGCAGCGCCTTACCGGGTTCTCTATCGCTACGGCCCCGATCCCACTTTTGAAGACTTCGCCGTCGTTTGTATAGTTGATACCAGCCTTAAGGTCATCCAAAGTAAAATAGGGCTCATTAGGCGCTAAGGGCATTAACCTTTTGTTATGGACGGATTGTGCAGCATCTGCCTCGTCGCGGTAGATGTGGCTGGTGTCCTGCACAAATATCTTGGTGTTTTCGCCGCTAAGCACCGATATCGCCAGTTGATTAGCCATAGTGCCTGTAGGCATATATACAGCGGCTTCTTTCCCTGTTATTTCGGCAAATTTTTTCTGAAGCGCGGCTAATGTTCCGCCGCCACCATATACATCAGCCTTTATTGGATTTTTCTTGCTGATCTCCTGCAACTTGGCAAGGTATTCATCCGGTGGATAATGGATGCCATCATCGGTAAATGAAATTAAAGGGCTTACAGGCGTATCATTTTTTATGGCAGCCTCCGGCGATTTTGCGTTCACAGCGAAGGAAGGTAACAAAGCGGGCACCATGGCCAGGCCTGATAGTTTCAGGAAGTTTCTTCTTTTAAGCTCTTTCATACCGATAATGTTTAATTGTGCAGGGAATAGTATTCAATATTAAATATTTCTTTGGGTTTACCCAAGTATAGTCGTTTCAACCAGGTATAATGTTACAAAAAAGGAGCTGCTTTTTGGCAACTCCTTAACAATGTTATGTTTTAATTTTTTATTTGAAATCGTCAGCGGTTACACCGGTGTTTATCTTTACATCAGTGATGGTCATTTCAAACGTTTGGTCCTGCCCGCCGGCCGACTGGGTAATGGTTTGTTTGTACGGGAACATCAGGTTGCCCACTTTGCGGTAATCGGCAAAATCAACCGTAGCGTTTACGCTGGTACCATTGGTTATGGTCGTGCTTTCGTTTTTTACCAGCAGCTTACTTTTTACATCGTAATATTCGGTTGATGTTTTGCCTGTTGGATCGGTAACGCTAAGCTGGTAAGCATCTGATCCATTTACCTTTTGAATACCTTTTACGGCCAGCTTAAATGCAGGGTTGGTTAAATAATCAAGCTGTTCGGTTAAGGAAGTAAACACTTTTTTCTGTGCTACTTCGTCAGCGCCAAGATCCTTTTTGTTGGGACCTTGTTGCTGGTAACCGGCTGCTCCGTCGAACACTTCTTTCATTACCGTATTGCCGCCCATGGTAATATTCATCATCTCTTTATTAGGTGCCATCTTTTTCTGCGTTACCGCAAGCTTCATACCCTGCATGCTCATATCCATGGTAACCGTATATGATGTTAGTTTTTTTAGCTCAGCCTCACCGCCCAGGGCATTGATATAACCTTTAATCACATCAGCCGGCTTAACATCTGCTGTCGATGCCGCGGGTGCACCTTCAACTACAGGGTTGGCAAATTTATCATACAGTTTAACCGGGTAGCCGCTTTTCTTTAAGCCTTCAAGCATTTGTGCGGCACCGCCTACAACCACCACACGGGTGTTATCGTAGTTAAAATACTTTTGTGCCACACGCAAAATATCATCGGCAGTTACTGCATTTACTTTTTGCAGGTAGGTTTTGTAAAAATCGGCAGGTAAATCATTTATCAAAATATTGCTGGCAAAAGTTGCAGTACGTGCCGGGTCTTCAAGCCCCAAAGCAAACGAGCCATTGTAAAGCGCTTTGGCGTTAGTCAGTTCTTCGTCCGACACCTTTTCTGTGCGGATTTTTTTTATTTCGTTCAGCATTTCGGTAACTGCACTGTCAACCTTAGCATTCCGTACCGAAGCCGATGCATCAAATGTTTCCTGGAAACGACCTGTGTTTAACGATGCATAGGAGCCATAGGTAAAACCATGTTTTTCGCGCAGGTTCATAAACAAACGGCTTTCGGCACCGCCACCTAAAATATAGCTGGCCAATATAGCAGGGAAATAATCCGGGTTGTTTTTCTTAAGTTCGACAAGGTTAATTACGTTAATTTCTGATTGAACGGCTGTGGGCACGTCAACCACGTCAATTTCAGTCTTAGCTGGGTTTGGTACTTCAGGGAGTTTTGGTACAGCAAGCGTTGCGCCTTTCCAGTTACCCAATACTTCGGTAGCCAGTGCCTTAGCATCAGCCGGTTTAATGTCGCCGATAATGGTCAGGTATCCCCTTGATGGTGTTATGTATTTGGCGTAAGCATCTTTAACGTCCTGTAAAGTGAGCGCCTGTATACCTTCTTCGGTTTCAAATTCGCCGTTCGGGTGGTTTTTGCCGTAAGCCAGCGCGTTGTTTACACGGTTTGCAATAGCGGGTGCACTTTTTGCCGAAGATTTTAAACCGGTTATTGTCTGGCTCTTCAACTTATCAAACGATTCCTGGGTAAATGCGGGCTCTTTTAAAGCTGTCCCCATCAATGTAAACGCTTCTTTAAAATAACGGGTAAGCGCCGAGGCATAGCCACCTGTAGAACTAAGGCCTATATTAGCACCCAACTTTTCGCCCGCCTCATCAAATACCGCTTTCGGCATTGTTTTGGTTCCTTCGTTCAGCATTTGCCCCATAAGGTTTGTGATGCCGGCTTTGCTGCCCTCTGTTATTGGGCCGGCATCAATTAAATAGCTAGCGTTTACTTTTGGCAGGCTGTGGTTTTCAACAACCAAAAGCGTAATGCCGTTAGGCAATATGTATTTTACCGGGTCTTTTATGGTTAAAACCGGCGCGGGGCCTGGTTTGGGTTGTTTAGTACGGTCAATAGTTTGCGCCTGTGCATATTGCATCAATAATGCCCCGGCGGCTATCAGTATATATTTTTTCATCATCTTTTTAGTGCTAAAATTAATTATTGAGCTTTACCTTTTCCGGGCAAATAATACAAAATAAGGCGCTGGTTAGGGTTAAGGTATTTCCTTGCGGCGTCCCTTATTTCTTCCCTTGTTATTGAGCGTATTTCGGTAAGTTCTTTATTAACATGGCCGGTATCTTTATGGTAAAAAGTGTAACCGTTGCTCAGGTTTTCGGCAAGGCCCAGCATGCGGGTGTTAGCGCTTACAAAGTTATTTTCAAACTGGTTCTGTAATTTCTGGTATTCCTCAGGGCTGATTAAATCAGCCTGCAGCTTCTTGATCTCCTCGTCCATATCGGGCAATAAAGACGCAGGGTCGGCGCCGCCGTTTGGCAGTGCGCCCACAATGTACATGCCGTAGTCTTCAAGGGCATAGTTAAAGGCAACCACCTGTAGGGCGTTTTTCTTTTCGTCCACCATCTTTTTGTACATGCGCGAGCTTGCACCGCCCGAAAGCAGGGTAGATATCATCTGCATCACTTTCGAATCATGGCTATCGCGACCGGGCACGCGGTAGGCCTCAATCATAAATGGCAATTGGATGTTGGCATCATAAGCGGTATCAACAATTTGTTTGGTGATAGGTGCCTCGTCAACTTTTTTGTAAACCACATCAGCCCCTTTCGGTATATCGGCGAAGTAAGACTGTACCAATTGTTTAGTTTTAGCAATATCAATATCACCGGCAATAGTTAATACGGCGTTGTTAGGTACATAATATTTCTTAAAAAAGTCTTTAAACTCATCCAATTTGGCTGCGTCCAGATCTTTCATGGAACCAATTACACCGTTATGGTATGGGTGTGTTGGGAATAGGCCCTCGCTTATATAAGTAATTAGATTTCCATAAGGGCGGTTATCAAGGCTCTGGCGTTTTTCTTCTTTTACTACTTCGTTTTGGGTTTTTACGCCAATTTCGTTAATTACCGGGTGCAGCATCCGCTCACTCTCCAGCCACATACCTGTTTCCAACTGGTTTGAGGGAAACACCTCGTAGTAAAAAGTCCGGTCCTGTGTCGTGTTGGCATTATTTTGCCCACCGTTTGATGATACTATCTTAAAAAACTGGCCGCGCTTGATGTTATCGCTGCCCTCAAAAAGCAGGTGCTCAAAAAAGTGCGCAAAACCGGTACGCCCTACAGCCTCATTCTTCGACCCAACATGGTACATAACACTCACTACCGCTACCGGCGCTTTGCTATCCTGGTGCAGAACTACGTGCAGTCCATTAGGAAGATCGTATTCTGTAAATTCTACCTTTTGCGCTTTGGCCTGTAAGCCTAAAAAGGCTACTGCGAGGGCGCAAAAAACGTTTTTATTTAATTGCATATTTAATTATTGATTTATGGCTAATGTATTAATTTGTTTTAAATATTAGGACGGATTTTGGCTGATTTGTTGCTCTGCAGCCCTTGCTTTAAGGTTTTTAGATTGTAAATCTACCAATCATCTTTTATACTTTCGAATTTTTTAACTAAAAATATAGTATTCAACTAAACTTAATCAACCCTTCACACTAAATGTGTTTATTTGCGTTATTATATGTTTTATAGATTCAATGTCGAGTTTTAAATGAGCCGCTCCGCCAAAATAAGAATAATTGTGCCGCTGGTAATCGTCCTTTTTGTGGGCGCCTATGGTCGACACAAGCAGCTTAACCGCGAAACGGATGTAGCCGGCAAGCTTGAAAGCAAACAAATGAACGAAATTTCGGGTATTGCTGCTTCCAGTATTAGCCCGGATATTTATTATGTACACAACGACAGTGGCGATACGAGCCGTTTTTTTGCGATAACGCCTGATGGTAAGCTAAAATCGACCATTTATTTTAAAGGAGATTCAAAAGCCAAACAGGGCGTTTATGACTGCGAGGACATCGCCGTTGGCCCAGGCCCCGCAAAGGGCAAGAGTTATGTTTATTTGGGCGATATCGGCGATAACTCGGCAAAACGCCCTTACTTAACAATTTATCGCTTTGCTGAAAAGGCTGATTGGCTGCAAAATGAAGTTACCACGGATGAGCCGGTGCGGGTTAATTTAAAATACCCTGACGGACCCAGGGACGCGGAAACGCTGATGGTTGACCCCATTGAAAAGCTAATGTACATCGTTTCCAAACGGCAGGACTCGGTAACCGTTTACACCGCGCCCTTAAAATATAAGGACAACGATACCGTCACGCTGACCAAACGTTGTAAGCTGTTTTTTGCAGGGCTGAAATTGTTTAAATGGATAACTGCCCGTGATATTTCAAAAGATGGTTCGCAGGTAGTATTGAAAAGCTACGAGAAGGTTTACTACTGGAAGCGTAACGGCAACGAACCTATTTGGAAAACCATGCAAGGCAAACCCGTGATACCATTTTACGTGCCGGAAAAACAAGGCGAAGCAATAGGCTTTACAGCAGACGGGAAAGGCTATTATACAACGAGCGAAGGGGTTTATTCGCCTATTTATTATTATAAGACTCCTTGAGGCAGTGATTAGAGACTAGAGGTCAGAGATTAGGAAAATAAAATATAGATTCCAAATATTTAAAAAACTCTAATATCTGGGAGTCTTCTCTTGATTCTTGTATCTTGATTTCTTGCATCTATTCCTGCTCCACCGCACTCGCATAACTATTCACATAATCCCTTGGCGATACGCCGGTAATACTTTTGAAAACGTAGTTAAAATTAGTAATGCTGTTAAAACCGCAAATGTAAGCAATAGTGGCAATACTTTTTGCCGAACCGTTTACCAGCATTTTACAGGCTTCGTTCACCCGTACCTTGTTTACAAAATTTACCAGGGTATGGCGGGTGTGCTTTTTAAAATACCGGCAAAAAGCGGTAGGCGTAAGGTGGGCCTGCATGGCAACGTCCTCAAGCGTTAAGGCACTGCTGTAATTTTGCATAATGTAATTGTATACCGAAGCAATGCGCATGCCCTCGGGGTCGGTCATTGAAAATGCGTAGCTGCCTGATGATAGCGGCTGCAGGTTAGGCGTTGTGCTTAAAATATTTAAGAGGCTGATAAAGCCGTACAACTGCTCGGCCCCGCTGGTTTGTTGAATAGCCAGTATCCGATTTACCATATCAGGGTACATGGCGTCAGGTACCTTAAAGCCGCTTGGGTTTTGGGTAATAAATGCCGCGACAGACTTCATCTCGGGCAAATCAAATAAGGCCGATAGTTTGCCGGAAGGATTAAAAAAAATAGTAAC
>Ga0105239_10007788_pt1 | contig 12256 bp, 10 predicted proteins | sample KBSC44metaG_FD_92761 | JGI IMG/M metagenome (GOLD analysis project Ga0105239, IMG submission 92761) | Corn rhizosphere microbial communities from Kellogg Biological Station, Michigan, USA - KBS C4-4 metaG | ecosystem: Host-associated > Plants > Roots > Rhizosphere > Soil | place: Michigan, USA...
ACAGCAGCCAGAGATGCTGCCCCGCAAGACCGAAGAGAACGAACGAGGCAGCGTAACCGACCTGCGAAATCAGGATGACCGGTCGCCGGCCGACACGGTCGGAGTACGCTCCCCAGAGCGGCGCAAAAATGAACTGCGTCAGCGAGTACGAGGCCGCAAGCAGACCGCCGATAAACGCAGCATGCGGCGCATCGGCGCCGGAGGCGTAAGTGACATAGCGGGGAAGATTGGGAATGATGATCCCAAATCCGACCAGATCGACAAAGACGGTGATCGCGAGGACAATGATCGGCCGAAGATACTTCATCGCCTCCGGGTCGCGACGGCGACGTCCCCGTCGCCGTCGGGCCGCCGACGAATCCGGCGCGCCATCCGCACTCTCCGTGGGATCCTCACCGCCCGTGCCGTTCACCCCGTTACTGCTATGGCGTCGCATTCGCTCCTGCTCACTCGTGAAATCTGCGGCCTCTGGCCGCCGTTATGGTATCGGAAGCGAGACCGTGTAGCAACGCGAGGATCTGATAGGGATCATTCGTTCAGCACTGTCAGCGCAGCAACATGACCCCGGCGATAAGAATGACGATATAGACGATACGCTCAAAGTGCTGAGGTGTAAGCCGTCGTGCGACGAGACGGCTGCCGCCGTAGGCGAGGAGCATTACGGGCAGGCAATAAAGATAGAGGTGTAAAACGCGTCCGGTCCACAAACCGCCGATGCTCTGTCCGGCGATTGTCAGCATACTGATCGGCAGGAAGCAGCCCTGCATGGTTGCGCGGAACTGGGCAGGCTGCCAGCCGCGAAGCGCACCGTAAAGCACCAGTGGCGGACCACTGGTGTTGTAAGCGCTTCCCAGCACGCCCGCCAGGAATCCGAACCCGTAGGTCCACCCGGCGCCCTGAACCTGTACCAGTTTCGGTGTACAGAGGCGATACGCAGCAAAGGCGATCTCCAGGACGCCGAGTCCGCGCGTCACGATCTCAGACGGAACATACCGCACGCCGAAGAGGCCGACAGGCACGCCGATTCCTGCGGCGAGCACGATCCGCCAGGTGGTTCGCCGTTCAAGATGACGCCACCCATCCCCCAGAAGCGCCACGGTCATCGTTGCCCCGATCAGACCGACCAGAGGCGTCGTGGTGTGCAGACCGAGCACGAGTGTTAGCAGCGGCATCGCGATTAGCGACTCACCCAAGCCGACCGTGAACTTGATGAACGCGGCGACAAGGACGATCAGTAAGATGAGGACGAGTTCAGGCACACGCTACTATACAGGGTGGAGTGCCGTGGAGCGCTATAGGTGAGTAGCGATAAATCGCTACTCACCTATAGCGCCGGCAGCGTGCGCCGCTGCCGGCGCTATAGTCACGACGGACCGCTACGGCGCCGCCGCAACCTGCAAACGGTTCTCGACGGCGCTGACATGAGGAAGATGAGAGACCGTCTCCTCGGCGATCCGGCGATCGGCCTCCGTGGGCACGGTGCCGTCCAGACCGACGACGCCATAGGCGACGCTGATCTGGATATTCTCGGCGGCCAGGGTCGCCAGGCGCGGTTCCTCTACGAGGGCGTTCTCGGCCGCGTTCGCGATCTCGGCATCGCGATCCTCACCGGAGCCGAAGGGGACGTTAAGCCCGTAGACGAGCGGCATCCCGGTCGTTGTCGTGCCTCCCATCACCGATTGCGAACCCAGGTTGAGCGGCGCCGGCCCCAGGCCGGCGCTTATCGGCGCCCAGCCGGAGATCGGAACGAACGCGCCGCTGGTAGGAGCATCGTCCTCTTCCTCACGGTCAAGATCAATATCGTGGCTGCTCACTGCCTCATCGGGCACACTTATTGCCCATGGGGTTTTATCGTCAGAAAGATCTCTTGCCATTTTTTCTCTCCCTGTCACAAATCTCAGCGGTTAATCGTTTTAACCGTAACCCTTGTTCCGATTAATCGTTTAACCTATACTGAGGGAAACAATAAGTTTCCTGCAACCGATTACCCAAAAAGCGTGTCGAGTGTAGCAGAAGATGGAAGAATTCTTGGGCACCATTACGCGCGTAAGCGCGTACATAGATTTGGGGAGCGCCCGATTCTGTCGGGACGCGACCGAACACCGCTGCACCCTCTTCCTTCAGCGCCGATTACCGTTGTCGATCTGAGGGGTTGGTGCGCGCCGATTCAGGTCGGATTTAGGTCGGTGGAAAGAAAATTATTAGGAGATTTGACTCGTGCCGAAGTGGAACAGAGAAACGATTGCGAGCGAGATTCTTCGGCGTCATGACGCCGGACTGGATCTCTCGTACTCGGGGATGGCGCGGGAGGACTTACCCCTCCTGAGAGCGGCGACGCGCTACCTCGGGTCCTGGCAGGCTGCTGTTGAGTACGCCGGCCTGAATTACGACGATGTACGCCGTTACAAATCGTGGACAAATGACCGGATCGTGGAGCGAATCCGCGAGCTACATGCCAAAGGGGATGATCTCTCCTGGCGGCATGTTTCGTTGACGCTCGATCCCAGCCTTGCTGCCGCCGCGACCAAAAAGAGCCACTTCGGCTCCTGGAAGGATGCGCTGGAGGCCGCGGGGCTGAACTACGATGAGATCCGCCGCTACCGCGACTGGAGCGATGAGGAGATTCTGCGCAAGGTCCGTGACCTGTATGCGCAGGGGCAGCCCCTCAACGCCAAGAGCATGGAGCGCGACAATATCACGCTGATCACCGCGGCACGGCGCCGGTTCCCCTCCTGGGACCGTGCACTGGCAGCGGCCGGCCTGGATTACCGCTCCATCGTTATGCGCGCGCCCTTCCGACGCCGCAAGCGCTCGACGGAGTCCTCCTCCGCGGGTTCGCTGTCGTCGCTGAAGACGCGTAAGACGCGGTCGGCTGCAGGTTAGGTAGACATCGAGCGCGGTGCAGCGACATCATTTCGATTACGGGGAGTGGCAAGTGACACTCCCCGCGCTCTTATCCGTTTTTATCTAGCGCCCAACGTCGCCGCGCTCCCTACCCTGCTGCTATAATGGCTCCGTGAAACCCCCTTCCGCAGTGGCGGAGAGTCCGCAGCGCCCCCGCAACCTCGACCGGCACCACGGGTCAGGCTGGGCGCTGGTCCTGTTTGGCCTGATCATCACGGTTCTGACGCCGCGTCTGGAGACTGGCTTCTGGCATGAGCTGGGCCGCGGCATCAGTGATCGCCCCCTGAGCCCGTACAACATCTACCTGACACTCGGCATCCTCGCCCTTCTCTATCTGGCGTACGCAGCCCGGTCCCGCGCGTCCTTCTGGCGAGTGACCGCCGTCATGCTGACAGAGACGGGCGTCTATCTGCTGATCAAGCTGGTGACCTGGAAGATCTTTCATCTGTTCCCCCGCCCCTCCCACGGGGACGGCGGCTTTCCCTCCGGGCATACCGCCGCGGCCTGCGCTCTGGCGTATCTCCTCACGGAACGCTGGCCCAGACTCGCCCCGCTCTGGTATGCCGTCGCCGCGGCCGTCGGCTGGGCGCGCTGGGCCTCCGGCGCACACTATCCGTATCAGGTGATCGGCGGCGCGATCCTCGGCCTCACCTGCGGCGTCATGCTCGCCCACCGCTTCCCGGAGCGCTCCCAGGAACCCGCGCGAGAGTCATAGCCGGCATCTAAAGATGCGGCCTAAAAAGGCACGACACCCACACGTGGGTACCCGGCCTTCGCGGACTGCCGCATCAAAGGTTTACGTTCTAACCTATTCCAGATGTTTCGTCGCCAGATCCAGATGCGTTGACTTTCGGCAGGGGTTGCGCCGGGCAGATGGGCGGGTATTAGAGCGCAACGCATCGCCTCTACCACGGTATAACGAATCAGAGGAGCCCGCTCGATGTCTGCCGACGTTACCCCTGCCGCCCATCCGTTCACGAACCGCCTGGTGACGGAGAAATCCCCCTACTTGCTGCAGCACGCCCACAACCCCGTGGACTGGTTCCCCTGGGGACCGGAGGCGCTGGAGAAGGCGCGGACAGAGGATCGGCCGATCTTTCTGTCCGTCGGCTACTCGGCCTGTCACTGGTGCCATGTCATGGAGCGCGAGAGCTTCGAGAACCCGGTGACCGCGCGCCTGCTCAACGAACGGTTTATCGCCATCAAGGTGGATCGCGAGGAGCGGCCGGATGTCGACGAGATCTACATGACTGCCGTGCAGATGATGAGCGGTCACGGTGGCTGGCCGATGTCCGTCTTTCTCACGCCGGATGGACGTCCCTTTTACGCCGGAACCTACTTTCCCCCGAGCGATCGGCCAGGAAGGATCGGCTTTCCCTCGCTGGTGACCCAGCTCTCGGATGCCTGGCGGACGCGACGGGATGAGGTAGAGAAGATCGCGACTACCGCGGCTGAGGAGTTACAGCGGGCTACCCGGCAGCGGCCGATCCCGTCACCGCCCGGCCCGCCCGATGCTGCGACACTCCTGCAAAGCGCGATCACCGATCTGGCGCAGCGCTTCGATGAAGATAACGGCGGCTTTAACGAGGGCGGCCCCAAGTTTCCGCCGCACCATGCCCTACGCCTGCTGCTGACAGCGATGGAGCTCGGCGAGGCGGACGAGGCACCGCCTCTGGCCTTTACGACGCTCGACCACATGGCGCTGGGCGGTATCTACGATCATGTCGGCGGCGGCTTCCACCGCTATGCGACGGACGGCTTCTGGCTTCTCCCCCACTTCGAGAAGATGCTCTATGACAACGCGCTGCTCGCCCGTGTCTACGCCCAGGCGTACGCGGCGACCGGCCGCCAGGAGTACGCGCGTATCGTCCGCGAGACTTGCGACTGGGTGCTGCACGACCTGCAGGACCCTGCTGGAGGCTTCCACGCCGCGCTGGATGCCGATAGCGAAGGCGAAGAGGGAAAGTACTACGTCTGGACGTATGACGAGGTCCTGGAGGTCCTAGGCCCGCAGAACGGCGCGGTCTTCGCCGACCGCTACAATATCCTTCCGAAGGGCAACTGGCGCGAGGAGGCGACCGGGCGCCTCACCGGAACGAACATCCCCCATCTCGCCGTCGGGGTCGCGGCGGGATCGAGCGTTCTCCTGCCGGAGACCCACGCGCCCTCCGTCGCCGATGCGCTCGCGCAGCTCCGAGCCACCCGGGATACCCGGGTACCGCCCGGCAAGGACGATAAAGTCATCGCCTCCTGGAACGGACTGATGATTGGCGCGCTCGCCTATGCCGGTCAGGTACTGGAAGAGCCGCGCTACCTGGATGCCGCCCGCCGCGGCGCCACCTTCTGTCTGACCACACTGAGCCCGCAGGGGACGCTGCTGCGCCGCTACGCCCGCGGCGAGGCCGCTCTGCCCGGGTACCTGGACGATCACGCCTTTCTTGCGGACGGCCTGCTGGACCTCTACGAGGCTACGGGTGAAACGAACTGGCTCGATGCCGCGCGTCGCCTGGCGGACACGCTTCTGGATCAGTTCTGGGACTCCGAGGACGGCGGCTTCTTCTTCGTGGGCCGCGGTCACGACCCGTTGATCGCTCTCTCGAAAGACGTCTTCGACAGCGCCCTTCCCTCTGCAAACGGGGTCGCCGCTCGCGTCCTGGCCGAACTGGGGATGACGCCTCATGGCGAGCGGTACGGCGAGCGGGCGCGTCAGATGCTTGTCACCTACCACGGTATGATGGTGCGCGCGCCTCAGGGGACGCAGACACTGATCCTGGCAACGATCGACGCCTTTGCCGGCGGACGCGAACTACCGGCTCTTCAAGGAGGGACGCCAGACCAGCAAGAGGAGATCGTGCACCTGAAGCCGTCCGCGGCCGGCGCGATATATGTCACCGTGGGCAAGCAGGCGGTAGCTACCTTTACGCTGAGCATTTCGCCCGGCTATCACATCAACGCGAACCACCCCCTGCAGCCGCACCTGATTCCGACGACGGCGACGATCACCTCGGATGCGCCGGCAGCGGTCGGCCCGGCTGTCTATCCCACAGCCACCTCGCTTACCATCGCCGGTGAAAAGCTTGCGGTATATGAAGGCGAGAGCCAGATCGCGGTCCCAATCAGCGTTATCACCGGCGCCGCACCGGGCGTCTACTCCCTGACCCTGACTGTCCGCTTCCAGGCCTGCGGCGAGGACTCCTGCCTGCCGCCGGACGAGCTATCGGCGACCATACCGATCGAGGTCGTGTGAGCACCGATCCACGACAGGGCCGCGGCACGCACCTGGGCGCGTATCTGCTGGCAAAGCGAGCGAGTGACGGCGTTCTGACCGCTCTTCTGGTTCGCAAGTCGCGCGGCCCTTATACCGGCAGCTGGGATCTGCCCGGCGGCCATATCGAGTTCGGGGAGACGCCGGAGGAGGCGCTGGCGCGCGAGGTACGCGAGGAGACCGGCCTCTCCCTCATCTCGCCCCCGCAGTTGGCCGACGCCCTTTCGCATACCGTGACCTGGGCTCCCGAACCCGGGCTCCAGGAGACGTTGCACCACCTCGGCCTGATCTACTGCGCCGCCGTCCAGGAAGGCGTGCCGCGAGAGCGGTCGGACGGCGAAGATGCCGCCGGGGCGGCCTGGCAGCAGCTCCGCACGCTGCAGGAGACATCGCTGACGCCGTTCGCCCGCCGGATGCTCTTCCCGCCGGACGAGACCGAACGGGCGACCTCCCGGGATCGATAGCCCCGTTCAGTGCGGGACATTCGTCGCGATGAGAACGCGGGTCAAGTCGATGGTCACGGTCGGCTGCGTGCTGTCGGTGATCACATCCTCCGACTTCACGTATGTCCCGATCTGCGGCGCATACCAGGCCGTGCGCGAATCACTGGTGGTGCCGACAACGATCTGCTGCGTCGCCTTCCAGCAGGTAAACGCCCCTTCCGGCACACTGACGACTTCGCGGCCGATGACGGTGAAGGAGATGGAATAGACCGCCCCGTCGTCCGTTGCCGCCGCCGCGCGGGCAAATGCGGTGGTGTCGCTGAACGTGCCGGGCAGTACCAGGACGGGCGCCGTTAGCGTGTGCTGCCCCGCCGAATTGTGAAAGGTTGTCGCGAAGACATCGCCCGTTCCGCTATCGATGGAGAAGCTGTTTGAGCCGACCAGCGGCAGAACCTGACCGCCCCCCGTAACGGAACCTAGAACGCTCTCCACCGGCCCCGCACCGCGTGTTACTGTAACGACTCCTGTCAGCGGCGTCGGCGTCCCTCCCTGCACGAGCGTGCCAGAGATATTGTAGGAATAGACCTGCCCTGCGGCCGGCGACAGCAATGTGGCAGAGAGCGGCGCAACGACGGCGCCTCCCCCATGGCCGCCCCCGCACCCGAACAGGCAGAGCGAACCAAGACCAGCGCCCACGAATGCCAGTGCCGTCATTGCCCGATGCAGCATTGCGATCAAATCCTTACCCGGCCAACGGTTCGTAGATCTGCGGATGAAGCGGGAGCGTGTGGGAATCGAACCCACCCGGGACGGCATCACCGCCCCGCGCACGGTTTTGAAGACCGGGAGGGCCACCAGACCCCCTGCGCCCCCATACGGACAGAGAATTTAACCGCAGAAGGGACGAGAACGCCAAGAAAGCGCCGCTTTCCCGGCGTTTTTCAACCTCCGAGCGGCTTCGCTTTGATCTCTGCCGGACGGCGCGGATAGAGCGCGGGAGTCGGGCGGCTTTTTCGATAGACGAGGAGGCGGCGGGAGGAGACTTCCGTGTCGCCGGGGACGGTCGGGAGTTCGAGCGGCAGGTCGGCTTCCAGACGCGCATGCAGAAGGAATGAGGCGCTTTCGGCAGCGGCCAGCTCGACGTCGACATTCGCAGCCTTCATCGCAACAAACCTTCCGGATGATGGGCGGACGAAGGGTGTACACCACTCCAGCAGGGTCGGCAGCGCAGCGACAGCGCGGGCGGTTACCAGATCGTAGCGGTCCCGATGCGCCGGGTCCCGGCCAGCGTCCTCGGCGCGAGCATGGACCAGTGTGACCTGCTCCAGCCCAAGCGCTTCGATCACCTCGCCCAGAAATGTCAGCCGCTTGGCCAGGGAGTCCATCAGGGTCACGCGCAGTTCCGGTCGAACGATCTTCAGAACAAGTCCGGGAAAGCCTGCTCCGGTGCCGACATCCAGCAGGGTCGCCTTCGGCGCCAGGTTCGGCACAGCGCTCAAAACGGTGAGGGAATCCACGAAGTGCTTGACAGCGACATCGGCAGGCGCCGTGATACGCGTGAGATTCGTGTGTTCGTTCGTCGCCAGCAGCAGATCCTTATAGCGACTGCAGGCTTCGATCTCGGCTGCGGAGAGGGACAGACCGAGAGTGGCAATACCCGCCTCAAGAGCGGAACGGAAAAGCGCCTCGTCGGCGGCATCGGGAATCATACGGCGCTCCCATTGTATCGCGCTCCCATTCCGATGCCGCCGATGAGGCGACAGGCCATGTCAGACGGGGACGTGCGTGGTTTGCCGCTGCTGCGCCGCGAAGACTAGCGTCGTCGCCAGCGATAGCGCCGTCGCGATCGCGATCGTGATAAGACCAGGGAGGATCGGCAGAAGCAGCCCGCTGATCGCCAGGGTGATCCAAGCGGTTCCCAGATAGACGACCGCCAGACAGATGCCGGCGACGCCGACCATCCGGGCGCGGGCCCGCGGCAGCAGGAGCCCGGAGACGATACCGATCAGCAGCAGAGTCGTCACTGCATTCCGGCTATCGGAGCGGGCGATAAAGTTCTCGTCGAGGATCGAGGAGAGGATGCTCGCCGTGGCAAAGACGCGCGGCATGATACCGCGCGGCGTGCGGCGATTATCGGTCTCCTTCGTGTCCGCCGCCGTGACTCCAAAGATCACGATGCGGTCGCGGAACAGATCGCCGCCGACATCGCCGCCCGCAATATCCGAAAAGGAGATCAGATTCGTCGGCGTCGGCCGCGCGTAGCGGATCACTGTCCGTCCCGCATAGTCGATAGGGATGCGGACCGGGTCGCCGCGTCGGCGCATCACCACCTCGTCGCCATCCACGCGGACGGCAGACTTATCCATCCCAAAGGCCGCCTGTGCGCCGGCAAGCGGCAGGCTCGTCAATACGACATCCTTTCCACTGAGCGGGCTACTGGAGATCGAGCCCGCCTGGGGCGCGGTGACATGAGAGCGATAGATCAGTCGCGTATCTCGCATGATCCCATCGGGATCGTCTTCCCGCAGGAACAGGCCGGCGCCCCGCGCAGCGCCGGTAAAGTCGGAGACCGGCGGTGAGAAGCGCTGCCAGTCCCACTGATTGCTGGCGGCGACATCGTACAGGACGAGGTTGTTGGTAAGTGCAAACTTCTCCAGGAAGCGCAGAGAGCGAATATCGTCCGGCGTCCCCGCCGTCGTATCCGCGTCATAACCGAATCCTAACACCGTCCGCCGCCCGCCGGAGGCGATCGCCCGCCAGAGCGCGGCATCCTTTCGGCCCTTGGTGCGCTTATCCAGGGCGATATCCATGATCACCGCGCGCGGCTCGCCCGCCAGAACGCGTCGGATCGTCAGCGCCCACATCTCGCGCGACCAGGTATCGACCGCGCCGAATCGGGACACACTGGTATCATCGGCGGCAACGATCAGAATCCGGGGGTCCATGTTGACCCGCGGCTGTGTGGCCTGCACGATGTCTTCGGCGCGTCGCTCGGCGATCGACGGCCAGGTATGGTTTTCGACAACGGCGTCTCGTGCGCTGCTGCGGACAAAGAGACCGGCCCCCAGGGCTGTGATCACCGCGAGTATAAATACAATGGCACGGTAGGCCACGTTCTTACCTTTCCGGGAGTAAGATGCTACGCTGGCTCTTTCCCAATCGGATGGCGAGCGTAAACCGTGCCTATCGGGGGTGGGCGGAGGTGGGGAGCCCGTACTCGCGCACCTCGCGCAGGCGTGCGATAGCGGCGGCAAGCAATGCGCGGTTTTCGGCGCTGTTCAGCCAGGTGGAGGCGCCGGAGGAGTGCGGCAGCGGTAGATACAATCGGCCGTTCTGTTCGAAGGTATGTCCTACCAGTTCGGTGAGCGGCGCCCGGCTGAGAAAGGTCTCGATCGCCAGGCGGCCGAAGAGGATAATGGCTCTCGGATCCACGGCAGCGATCTCGGCGTCCAGCCAGGGACGACAGAGCGCCTGCTCGGCGCGGGAAGGCAAGCGGTCCTTTGAGGAGCCGGGAAGGCGCCCCGGAAAGCAGCGGGTGATCGCGGCCAGGTAGAGGCGTGTCCCAAAGTCCTCCGGTGGGAAACCAGCCTCGACGAACCAGCTCTGCAGGCGCATCCCCGCCGGCCCATGATAAAAGGCACCGGTCACATGATCGGTTCGAGACGGCGCCTGCCCGATCACCATAAAGCGCGCGTCGGCATCTCCGGCCACGAGCGGGCGGGCATCCGGAATATAGCCGGAATCCTGGCAACGGGTGCAGGCGCGCAGCTCGGCCTGGAGGTTCAGGACACGAAGCGGCGTTTTCCCGTCAGGGAGGTCCGACACCCTTACGCAGCCTACGGCGTCGCGGGCGTCGCGTCGGCGGGATCTGTCTCCTCACCGAGAATGCCCAGATCCAGCGCACGACGACGATAGGCGATCAGTCCGCCGGCCGTATAGAGCGCGGCGCCGAGCCAGACCAGCCATATCATCGGCTTGGTGGTGATATCGAGCATCACCGCCTCGGTCGGGTCCGGAGCGTTCATTGTCTGGAACGTGATCTTGTCGAAGGCGGCCGGACTGTTCATCGCCTCCGGCGCCGGCGGGATGAAGTTCAGCATGACCTTTGTCGTGTCCCAGCCGCCGGGGATCTCGACCGGCTGCGAGTACATCGCCCCGTTCTTCTGATCCAGCCGCATCTGAGGCTCGGCGATCATCACCTGGCCGCGGTACTTCACCCCGACCAGGGCCTTGAAGGTGACTTCGGGAAGATCCGCCATCGCCTGCGGCTGCCCCTGGTGCTCGGCCAGCGTCTTCCGGGCTCGCTCATCCAGATCCAGTCCGAGGAACGTAAAGGTGTACTCGCCGGAGGTGACCGACTGCTTCTGCGTCAGCACAAAACCGTTGTTGGAGTTGATCTGCCCTTTGGCATCCAATCCCTGCGGCCCGCCGCTATACGCGACGTACAGATCTCCCCACAGATTCCGCTGTATATCGGGCGGATTGGCAAAGAGGGTGTCTTTATTCTCCCAGGGCGCGAAGTAGTAGCGCGGGTCCGCCTCATAGACGACGCCGTTCTTCTCCACGCGGACACGGATCGCATTCTTCTCGCGATCGTACGGCTGCGTGGACATGCCCAGGTAGGTCACCGTGTACCCGAGCGCCTGCGCCGGAACGTTCTTGACCAGAACGACGCGCTCCGCATGCTGGGAGAACATCACCAGACAGACCACGCCGAGAAGCATCAGGCCGGCGCCGATATGCGCGACAAGCCCACCGACCGTCCGCCGGCGCTCCGGTCGATTCAGACGCGGCGCCAGCAAAATGACGTTCGAGGCCACGGCGAAGAGCGCGGTCGCGAAGAGCAGCAACATCCACGGCTGCCGGATACCGCCGGCAAATGCCGCGCAGGTGACGCCCAGCGAGGCGACGATGGCGATCAGGTACGGGGGAAAGAGCCGGCGGAAGGAGGCGCCGTTATCCCCTTTGCCACGCCAGGCCAGGTACGGCGTCGCCGCCATTCCGAGGGTCACCAGGATCGCCAGCGGATAGGTCGCGGTGTTATAGAACTCCGGCTGCGCCGCCGCGCCCTTCGCCAGCCAGATCTTGGTGATCAGCGGCGCGGACATTCCCACAGCGACGATCAGGCCAAGGAGGCCCAGGGCCGCGGAGCCCAGGAAATAGCCGAACTCCCGTGTCCAAACGCGCTCATAGGCGGCCGGTTTTGGAATGTCTTTGAAATGGAGGGCGAGAAGGGTCAGCGGCATGATGACCGACGCCCAGACTCCGGACAGCAGGATATAGAAGCCGTCCTTCCCGAGCGACGAGAAGGAGTGGACGGAGAAATCGGAGAGCAGACCGGTTCGGGTGAGGAACGTCCCGTAGAACATCGACGCGAAGGTCAGCGGCGCGATCAGGAGGTTGGTGACCTTGAAGCCGCCGTTCGCGCGCTGGATCGGAATACCATGCAGCAGCGCGGTCAGAAAGAGCCACGGCACCAGCGATGAACACTCGACGGGGTCCCAGCCCCAGAAGCCGCCCCAACCGAGCGTCTCGTAGGCCCAGAGTCCGCCCAGAGACAGCCCGCAACCGAGCGTCGCGAACGAGAAGAGCGCCCACGGAAACGCCGCCTTCGCCCAGCCGTCCCAATCGCGGTAGATCAGAC
>Ga0105239_10007789_pt1 | contig 12256 bp, 9 predicted proteins | sample KBSC44metaG_FD_92761 | JGI IMG/M metagenome (GOLD analysis project Ga0105239, IMG submission 92761) | Corn rhizosphere microbial communities from Kellogg Biological Station, Michigan, USA - KBS C4-4 metaG | ecosystem: Host-associated > Plants > Roots > Rhizosphere > Soil | place: Michigan, USA...
GATTGCGGGAAGGGCATCAAGCACGTGCTGATAGGACCGGACCCGCCCCTCATGCTCGGTGTTCTCGCCAAAAACAACACCACGAGGAATATGGCTATCGATCTCTCCGGAAAGCCTTTCGAGCTTCGCAAGGTTGGCTTCGGCTGCCTCAAATTGGCTAATCGCATCCATAAGGGGGCTGAAGGACGATGTTATCATCGTGTGGCGGCCATCTGCATCGTCAACCCCCAAGATCGAAATGCTGAAACAGGTGTCCTCACGCCGCCTACCAATCCATTCAAGCAATGTGGACTGTACCCCATGCCGCTTCTCTCCGATCAGTTGCGGTTCAACCCCATATCACGGCTCTGCAACTTCGCTTTCCAAAGTTGCTCCATCGCGATGATATCGTCGATCGTCGCAGAGGAACCAGCCACCTCCAAGATACTGATCTGATAATCGGACGGATCACGGCTCTTCAGCCCAACATTGCCTCCGTGGCCGGTAGCGACGTAGCTTTCCCAACGGCCCCAGAAACCATCTGCGCCGGAGGCGGAACCCACATACTGCTCCTTGGTTCTGGAGCAGGTGAGGAGGTAGACCCCACGCGCGGCGGAGAGGGCCGCAACCCATGCGATCGGAAGCGTAGCTAGACCACCGAGGTTGCCGATGAAGCTAGTGAAGCCGGGAAAATCTGGTTCCCGGAACCGCTGTGTCAGTTCAACGATTGGCTTATTACCATTGGGGCCGTCCGCTCGTTGTGCCCAGCTTCGCTTGCCGTCTCCCCACTCGACCTTGAGGCAACCGCTTAACGGATCAAAATCAGCCAGCCTCCGGAAATCATAAATGTCCAGCTCACGACCCATTATCGACACCGACTGGCGCAAGAGCGGGTCTATCCATTCGGGGTCCACGGGCCGGTGGGGACCGATTTCATAGAGCCCTACAAAGAGGGTGCCGCCATCAGGAGGCACGACAAAACCGGCCCAGTAGCGGCTTGCGAAGTATGCACGGCGGTCGCATCGTTGGGCGCTTTGATAACGCTCGAACTCGGCAGGCTCATCTCGCCAAATTGCATACGGGGTCAGCCCGTCCCGTGCAGTGTGTTGATGCCGCATCAAACGGACATCGCGTGGCGCAATCCCCGCCTCAGCAAGAACGGTGTTGAAATGCAGCCGCACGGAGCCCCCTTGATCTGGCATAGACTGCACCACGGCATGTCGGGCATCAACCACTGCAACTTAGGAGGGAGGAGTGTCAAACCCGCGGTGCAGATGGGGGAGATGCGCGCCTTTAGCCGTCGCCCCAGAAAGTACGCAAAAAGCTGCCGTTGCCAAGAACGCCAAAAAGGGTTCAAAAAAATCAACTGGTGCGAAGCGGAAATCAGCGAACGCGGAGCTTATTTGGCCGAACTGGCGCTGCACATGTGGAAAGGTATAGAAGCAACGTAGGAGCTTCGGGCGACCGTTCGCGGTTGGCGGGCAGAGGAGAGTACATCGGTGCCCGGATACAATCATTACGCCAGTTGTACCTGTGGCTGGTGCACAAAATATGGCGGGAAAGCGATTAAGCCTCTCTATTCGTCTGCGGCAGGTTCGCCCATTTTCACAACTTACGAAAGTTTCACGATCCCCAACGCGTCCTGCCCTGTCTGCGGCAGAAGTGTATTTTTCTATCAATCGCCAACGGGAGGGCGTTTATTCTTCGACGAGCTTGGCCCTCCTTGGCCAAAGCATCCATGCACAGACAATCCGGCGCTACCTGTCAGTCACTTGTCATCCGGCACTAGACCAAGATCGACGCCGATCTGGGAGAGAGAGGGCTGGCAGCCGATCCTTGTCAGGTCTTCTCGCTCGGAGCGAGCTTGGCATGCCATCCCGGTCCAAAACCTTCTGAGCGACTTATACTACGATGTGCTGAGAGAAGCACCCTTGCGCGTTCAGGGAGAGGTATGCGCCTTTATGCAGCCTTGGGATAAAAATGGCTGGAGCAAAATCGCTCTCGTTGAGCTTGATAAGGAATTGCACGAAGCTGTCTTCCCCATCTTCGAGAGGAAGCGTTTTTCGGGTGTTGCCCCTACGACCGCCGCCGCACAGCGGAATAAATCCAAGCTTTGATGAGCAGATAGAGCTTAGTCTTGATGCTATTTTTGCTCTCACTTCACGCCGAGGAAATCTGCCGAGAGCACCGACTGATGCCTATCTAGCCAAACCATCGGCCTTTCATAGTCGGGTATGAAGGTCGAAAGATGAGACCAAAACTCAGGATCATGCGACCGATGCCGGAGATGTGCTAGTTCATGCACCACAACATATTCTAGCACTCGCCTCGGTGCGAAGATCAGGTGCCAGTTGATCAGGATGTTGCCTTCCGGTCCACAGGAACCCCAGCCGCTTGCGAAATCAGCGACGCGGATGGATCGGGGCTTAAGCCCGAACCGCGTCGCATAGATCGCGGCGATGTCGTTCACGTCGCGGCGGGCGCGTTGTTTCAGCCAGAGTTTGAGTTCACTGGCAACAAGCCGGTCGGTATCGCGACCCGCCCAAATTGGCAGATCGACGATGAAGCCGTTGCGGTATGTGATCTCCGTCCGCTCTGCGTCACTGCGCCGAACGATTAGCGGCATATTACGGCCCCGATAGGGTATCTTCGAGCCCGTCATAAACCGGGGAACCGAGTGGCGGCTGGCGACGATCCGCTCCATCTCCCGCACGGTGTTGAACAACCATTGCCGCTTGCGATTCAAGAAGCCCGCGATGTCGTCGTCATTATCAGTGGTGAGCGCTAACACCTCGACATGGCCGGGCGTCACAGTAATCCGACGCTCGGCAGCGGTCGCGGAACGTCGAAGTTCGTATGAGATCGCCGCTTGCCCTACACGCAAGGCAGGCATCAGCGTCCGTCTCCGTAAGCGTGGATGGCGAAGTCTTCGACTGCATCTCTGATCGCCTTGGTTTCGCCGACGCCGCGTTCAGACAGCACACGCCGGACCTGTTGCCGCAGGCTGCGCAGATATTCGGGCATATGCGTAAAGGCAGGTTGGCTTGCCTTGGCCGAAGCGTAAATCATACCGATCGAGGTCGCGGCATCCTGTATCACGGTGTGGTCAACGTCCGGCGCGATGGCCTCCATGATGCGAAGGATCGAGAAGGTGTTCTCGTCCATGCCAAGCTCGGCGTGCGCGCCTTGTTCTCCCGCAATGTCGCCGGTCAGACCCTCGAACTCGTGCAGGCCATCGGCGGCGGCGATCTGCCCGGCCTCGAAGCGGCGGATGATCTCCAACACCCGTTCGGAGAAGCGGCCATATTGGGCTGGGTTTCTATCGACCAGTTCGCGGGTCACGCGACGCAGCTCGGTTGATTTGCGCACGAACGCCTCTTGCAACTCAGCCTCCGACTTCTCCTCGGTCTCGAAATCGTCGGCGAAGTTGGGATCGGAGATATTGCGAAGCCGGATTGTGGTGGACAGGCCCGTCACATGAACATGCTGCTCCAGCATGTCCCTGATCTTGCCGGTATAGCTCCGATGATCGAGGCTCTCATCCTTGGCGATCACTTGCGCCGCGATCCGCAGAAAGCCCGCCGTCCACTTCGCCTCCGCCGTAAATTCCAAGATCGCCGGATCGGGCGATAGGTCACCATAGACCTTCACGAAGATGCGGGCGAACCGCTGGAGATCGAACCATTCATCCTCGCGCCCGTCAGCGGCAAGTTTGCCAACCGCATAGGCGGCGGCCTTCTCGTCCAGCCCCTCAAGCCCCATCGCCCGCTTTTGAACACGGTAGCGGGCATGAGCCTCCTTGAGATCGTTGCGTAAGATGGCGATGTCGCGCAGCGCGTTCTCGACATCTTCCGAACGGTAGGATTGCAGCGCCTCGTCGAGATGATTGGTAACCCCGACATAATCGACGATGCGGCCATGCGGCTTGGTAATCTCGCCGCCCTCCGGAAGCCGGATCGCGCAAGTCCGGTTCGTTCGGGCAATGGCTTGAAGCAGATTATGCTCCTTCAGCGGCTTGTCGAGATACATAACGTGCTCGATGGGCGCATCGAACCCGGTGAGCAGCTTGTCACACACGATCAGAAAGCTGGGCTCCCGCCCATAAGCCTTGAACCGCTTCTTGATCTCCTTCTCTGCGGCATCATCGAGATAGTGAGCCTCAAGCCCCGCCCGAAGTGCGGCCACATCAGCGTCTTCGGACGGCTTATTGTCCTCCTGCGATTTGGAATAGACGCAGGCGATCATGGCGTCGGCCTTAGTCCGCGCCGCGTCGGCTTCCAACCCTTCGCGCATCAGATTGGCAGCAATCGCTGATGAAAGGGCGTCACGATACAGCATCACCGCCTCACGATCCACAACGACGATCTGCGCCTTGAAACCGTCCGGTTGGCACACCGCCTTGAAATGCTGCCAGATGTCGAGTGCGATCAGTCGGATGCGTTCGGGATGCTTGGCTATGGTGGCGAGGGTGAGCCCCTTGCGCTTTAGCTCCTCCCGCTTCTCGTCCGGCAGATCGATGAACCAGCGGTCGAACAATATGTCGATCTCCGCTTCGTTGATCGACCAGTCCGCCTTCCGGCCTTCGTAAAGGATCGGGACGGTCGCCCCGTCCCGAACGGCATCGTCGATACCGTATTTGTCGAGATATCCCTCCCCCGCGACGCTGAACCGGGCATAGGTGTCCTTGTCCGTTGATTTGATCGGCGTGCCCGTGAAGCCGTAGAAATGCGCGTCGGGCAGGGTCGCCTGCAAATAGGCCCCGAGGTCTTTCTCCTGTGTGCGGTGGCACTCATCGACCAGCACGATCCAGTTAGCCGAATTGGGGATAGGCTCCTTCGAGCCTGCGAACTTGAAGATCGTCGAGAGCAGGATTTGTCCGTTGCCGCCCCGGTTCACCGCCTCGCGTAGCGCTACGACGGACCCACACTGCATGGGGTTCGGTAGGCCGCAGGCGACGAAGGTCTTGCTGACCTGATCGTCTAGATCAATCCGATCGGTCAGCACGAGGATGTTGGGATTGGCGAGCGTCGGTGCATCGAGCGTCAGGTGCGTCTTCAGCTTGAGTGCCAGAAACACCATCGTCAGGCTCTTGCCCGATCCCTGTGTATGCCAGATCAGGCCCTTGCGATACTCGCCCTGTGCAACGCGTTGCACGGCCTTGTTGACCGCTCGAAACTGCTGATAGCGGCAAACCTTCTTAATCTTCCGCCCGGTCTCCGGATCGGTCTCGAACACGATGAAGTGCGCCAGCAGATCGAGCAGCCGGGACGGCTCGCACAGGCACCACAAATCCTTGGCCAGATCGTCGGGGAAGTCCGCGCGTTTGCGCGGCCATGCGTCCGGCCACGGGGCATAGAACTGGGAAGGCGCGCCGGTCGCGCCGTACAGCGTGGTAATACCATCGGTGACGATGTTGAAGGCGTTAGGCGCAAACAGGCGTGGGATGTCACGCTCATATTGCTTGATCTGCTCAAACGCTTCCTCGGCCTTGGCCGTAGCCTTCAAAGGCGATTTGGCCTCGATCACAACCAAGGGGATGCCGTTCACGAACAACACAATGTCGGCGATACGTGGGCGCTGGGCCGCGACCCTGAACTGGCGCACGACGTGAAAGCGGTTGTTGGCCGGATGCTTGAAGTCGATCAGCGCGATGGAGCGATCCTGCTTCTCGCCCGTGATCTGGCGCGAATATCCGCCGCGCAGCTTCCGCTGCCATTCCTCATTGTCGGAAAGCGTCGCGAGATCGTAATAGGCCGCCTCCGCGTCGGCCTCGCCAATGTCGTTGATCTCACACACCGCCTCAATCAACACCGGCTTGAGGATAACGCGGTTGTGTTCGACCCGCATCGCCAAAGCCGCGTCGGGATGGAGCGGCTGGTATCTCAGCGTCTCCAGGACATCGAGCGCGGGCTTCTCGGCGAGGCGATATTCACTCATGCGGGCACCCGCACGCGACCGGAGAGAAGATCGGACGAAACCTCGGTGCGAACGCGCAACAGCGTCTCAAGCTCGCGTTCCTCAAGGTCAATCATCGCATCGATGGCTGCCACCTCTTCGATCAGCGCTGTTTGGACGGGTATCGGCACGACCGGCACCGGGAAAGCGCGAAGCTGCGAGGAGTTTATAGAAGCGAGGTTGGTCGTCCGCTTGGCGCAAGTCAGGAAGTAGGCGCGGCCCCATGCAGATTGCGTGGCAAGGGCAAAGTAAGCCGGTTGCAGAGCGGATGTCTGAGGTCGGACGCAGAACACATGGTTTTGGTGAAGGCACGGCGTGATCTGGCCGTGCCAGACACCACCACGCCCCAGCTTGTCGTAGTCGCCGCCCTCTGTCAGCAGCACATCGCCCGCCTGCAAGAGGTAGCGGTCAATCTGATTGGGATCGACTTCGATGTCCTGCATGTCGGCGAGATCGAACCAGCCGTCTTGCACGTTGGCGACCCGGAGGTATGGCACATGAACCTTGGGGCCAACACGGTTCTTGTTCTTGGCCAGACCCGTGCGAACTTCGGCGATGTCGGAGAGTGGTCGCACCTCGGTTTCGGGGTCGTCGAGCACTCGTTGGATCATGGCATCAAGCGCAAGCTGCCGGACAGCAGCTTCCGCCTGCATGACGCGTTGCGTTGCCGCAATCGCATCATCCACCGACCGCAGCACCTCGGCGATCCGCCGCTGCTCGTGGAGAGGTGGGAGCTCCATCGGAAACGAGAACAGAACGTCCTTGCGGATGCCCTTCACCGTGGTGCCTGTGGCCACCGCCACGAACGCCTCTTTCCGGGCCTGTAGCCAATAGAAGAGATAGCCGGGATCAAGCGCAGGTGATGGCGTGAGAGCCATCAAGTCCTGATTTATGGCAACCGGGAACGGATAACGCACCACCGCGCCGACGCCCATTCGGGCTGCGAAGATGTTGGTGCCTGCGGGGATCAACTTCGACGTAGAGTTGGTAAGCCCGGTTGGCGTGATTGTCTCCTCCGGCGTGGAACCTTCGCCCTTCACAACATCCTTTACGCTGGCCCACGGAATGTCGCCATTCCAGTATGCCTCGACATCACGAGGCGGCGTGCCACCGCCCTCTGATTTGGCCAGCGCACCGCCCAATGTCGTTTGCCGCCAGCCCACCGGCACGGCATCGACAGGGCGCACCAGTTCGGCCACATCACCTGACATAGCCAAGCCTTTTGAGGTGTCCGAACATCACGGCTTCCGCTTCGTTGCGCTTGGCGATCAGGTCTTGCAGCTTCGCAACTTCAGCCGCGACATCGACGGCCTCTGCATCCGCGCCGGTCTGGACATAGCGGCTGATGTTGAGGTTGTGGCCGTTGGCGGCGATCTCCTCGACCGGGACGACGCGGGCCAGCTTTTCGACATCGGCGAAGGCATGGACCGTTTCGGCCAGCGTGCGGACATGATCGTAGGTCAGGAAGTTCTGCGCCTTGCCCGGCTGGTACGTGGCATCGCCGTTGACGATAAGCACCTTGCCGCGCCGCTCGGCAGGCTTGTTCTTTCGGCACACCAGCAGGGCGGCAGGGATGCCCGCCCCGTAGAACAGATTGGGGGCAAGGCCCACAACCGCCGCGATCACGTCTGCGGCGATCATCGCCTCCCGGATGCGCCCCTCGGCCCCACCTCGGAACAACACGCCGTGCGGCACCACCACCGCGAGCATCCCATCGTCCTTGAGGCTCGCCAGCATGTGCTGCACGAAGGCGAGGTCGCCATAGCCCTTGGGCGGGCAGCCATAGACATCGCGCCCGAACGGATCGCCCTTCGACCACACCTCATAGCCCCATACCTTTTCGGAGAAGGGCGGGTTGGCGAGCACCCGGTCGTAGGCCCCCACGCCCTCAACAAACTCACGCGCCTTGGGATCGTATCGCCTTGGCGAAAGGATCGTGTCGCCCTTAGCGATGAAGGCGTCATCGACGTTGTGGAGGAACAGGTTGATCTCTGCGATGCCCCATGTCGCGAAGTTCTTCTCCTGCCCGTAGAGCGATAGGCTTCGGGCGTCCTCGCCGCGATCCTTCAGATACTGGACCGCCTCCAGCAACATGCCTGCCGAACCGCAGGTCGGATCGTAGATGGACATGCCGGGACGCGGCTCTAGGATTTCGACCATCAGCCGCACGATCTGGCGCGGCGTGTAAAACTCTCCGCCCTTCTTGCCAGCACCCTCGGCGAACATCTTGATGAGGTAGAGATAAGCGTCGCCGAGCATGTCGGCAGGCACATCGGCGTTGCGCAGCCGGTGCTTCTCAAAATGTGCGAGCAGCTTTTCCAGCAGCGCGTCGGAGAAGCGGTCTTGATTGGCGAAGTCCACATCGCCGAACACGCCGCGCAGACGGAGATTGGCATCTTCGATGGCGGCAAGTGCGTTATTGAGCCGCTGGCCGATCTGGGTAGCGTGCTTGCGCACCTCATCCCAGCGATGCTCGCGCGGAATGTGGAAGCGGTGCTCGTCCGGGTCTGCTGCCTCCTCGCGGTCGCCGGTCTCGGCGAGCAGCGCCTCAAACTCCTCGTTCCATACGTCGCATAGCCGCTTATAAAACAGCAGCCCGAAGATATATTGTTTGTAATCCGCCGCATCGACCGTGCCGCGCAATATGTCTGCCGCGCCCCACAGATGCCGTTCCAATTCCTGCTGCGTCAGCTTCGCCATCTGGCCCCCAAGCACAGTGGCATCGTTCACCACTGGCGGCGTATTATGACGGGTGGCGCTATCAATCAACGGAGCTGCAAAGCGGGAGCATCTAGATTAGATTGTTGGGTGCAAACGCAGCGATGATGCTATATGTCGCCGGGATCGGCGAGCCAAAGGTGCTCCGATATAAGGTCACACACTTCGTCCAAGACGTTGGGATCAAGCGCCGGGAGCCCGGAGGTCAGATGGCGGAGGGCTTCATCGACACTCTCAATCTCGCGAACTTGCTGGGCTCGCAATACGCGCCTGATACTTTTGAAATAATTGGCGTACGAGAATGTGATGGTCGGCTCGCAGTCGTCGTTCAGGGCCATTCGATAGCCGAGAAATTCTGGCTGTTCTTTGATATGACCAAAAAAGGATACTGTGTGAGAAAGCGGCCCCGCGCGATGTTCGCTGAAATAACGAGCCAAGGCATCATTAGCATGGCTGCACTCATTCTCGGTCGAGCAAACTATCGCGATATTGTCAGACCAGACGAACAGGGTTATGTTGTCCGGGAGAGCTTCGACAATATCGTTTAGTAGAACGGCGAGGATGGCGTTGGATGATGCTAAACCTTGCATTAGACCGCGCGGAGCCACCTGCTCCGGACTACCATGCCAGTATTGGCGTCGCTGTACGCTTTGCCGCTTGGCACCACCCCCAACCAACTGTTCGGGGTCTACCCTGACAAACGAATGTCGCCGCACATCCAATGCAGCTTCGACGAGTTCGTTTGGCAGAATTTCGAGTTCATACAGAACGTCAGGATTAATGCTAGGATAGCAGTCCCTAACGTCCGCGATGATGAGAAAGCTTCCCCTAGTAGCAAGGGCATCTCTCAAGCTGCGGATCAGCATTTGAGAGCCTCGCCCCTTCCAATTGTAATAATGGCGACCGGGCTCGAATTGCGCCTCGATCAGGTCTTTCGCCATCCGATCCGCGACCTTTAATGGCCTTGGGAATGAGCAAATCGGTCTTGGGGCCTTGCTGCCTCGATATTGGTGGTAGTACGGTACGGACCCTTTAAAAGGCTCGAAAACGTTTAGCCTGCGCGCCTCGACCAGCAGGCCATCCGGTACTAATTTCGGGGAACCATCCATCCTCGAAAGGTGGCAAGCCTTGGCGTCGGCAGACGAGCAATACATCTTCTGCGCGTTAGATCGCGCGACCTGCAATGCGGCGGTGGCCGCGCTACGGCGCTGAACATTCATGAGCAGCTTACTACGACGGCGCTCCAGTGCGTGGCTCGTAGTCATTTCACGACCTCCCTAGTGCAACGGTTGCACAAAGTCTGCTTCTAGGCTGGTCAGCCATCGCTCGACCGCATCGGCGCGATAATAGACCTGACGCCCAATCTTTATGGATGGCGGACCCTTCCGCAAACGTCCCCACCGATGCAACGTTCGTGAGGATACGTTCAACAGAGCCGAAACCTCTGCACTGGTAAGGAACCTACCCGAAAGCAATCGCTGGCTCGTCATGACTTTTTCAACCACTGTTTGACAATGGTTGACCGATTATCTGGACGAACGTCAGCCGCCTATGAATGCAATCTGCCCGTAAAGTTCACACGATTGCGTGGTGGCGTCACAGCTTTTTAGCCAGCCACGCCAAGGTCTCTATATCTGCGGGATAGCCCAGTTCGTCACCAACGAGGGCCTTCATCACTCGATCGATACGACTTGTTGTCTTCCATCCTTCCAACCGGAAATAGCTAGCCGGGGCTGCATCGTTTTGCTGCTCCCAATTCCAAGCCAAAATTATGTCTTTGAAGCTGTCGGGATCACTCCTCTCGCGTTCGGTTCGTCTTATTCCCAACCTCGCCAGTACCTTCTTGATTGCGCCGTTCAAATTTGGCTTCGGGAAACTGGCCCAATCAATCTGGCCCGTGAACGCGGCCTCAAAATTTCGCTGCTCCAAATCAAAGTGCGCGACCAGTTCATCGAGAATATCTGCAACATCGTTGCGATTGCCGCGCGCTGCTGATCGCGCAACGGCGCGACGTAAGGAGATGCACTCCAAGATCGCCCAGTCTGGTGGAGCTGCGGGACTGGCACCAATTGCTAAGGCAACGAAGCGGAAATCCGCCTTTTCCTCTAAGACTGATTTCTCGAAAAGGCGTTGTGCGTTTATTATCTCGTATCCCGCACCAAATCTTGGTTTGCGTCCCATCAGCCCAAAGCCTTTCGTGAAGCTATATCCGTCGCAGCTCTAAGGGCATCATCATGTAGATGGCTATAGCGTGCGGTCGTGGCAACTTGCGTGTGGCCAAGGAGCGCGCCAATCATAGGGAGCGAAACACCGCTCGAAGCGAGCAGCGATGCATATGAGTGACGTAGATCATGGATGCGAAAATCTGCGATCCCTGCCTGTTGGCAAATGACCCGAAAGACTTTCTTTATCTCAACAAGCGCCTGACCCGATCGCCCCGGAAATATGAAATCGCCTTCCGTACGATCCCTAGCTTTTTGCAACACTACAATCGCGCCTTCGGATAGCGGCACGCGATGGACGCGCCGCTGCTTGGTGTGGCTACTAGGCTTGGTCCACGTCTGGTTCGTGAGGTCAATCTGCGACCATAGAGCGCCGAGGACTTCTCCACGCCGTGCGCCGGTTAGCAGAAGAAACTTCAATGCCAACGTTGAACTGGTTTCCGCATGAGCGTCCAACGCTGCAACGAAACGCTGCATTTCTGCATCACTCAAGTAGCGCTGACGAGGCTGCTCGCGGTTTTTCGCCGCTCCCTGAACTGGGTTTGCAGTGGCCAATTGCCAACGGATGGCTTTGTTAAACACATGCCGTAAGCTCGCTATGCATCGGTTTGCCTGAACCGGCGTCGAACGACTTACTTCCCGGTGAAAATGGTCGATGTCCGCTGGCTTGATATCTGGCAAACGCCTTCTGCCGAGCCGAGGTAGTATCAAGCGTCTCCAGAAAGATCGCTCGTCCCGCTGCGTCGCGATAGCCTTTTGTGGCAGCACAGATTGATCGTATCGCAGCCATAGCTGATCAAGGGTCAGAACAGCACGAGCTTGTTGCGCAAGCTCAAGAGGGTCTTCACCTGCATCTACCATTCTTCGTAGCCTCGCGGCACTTTCGCGCGCGGCTGCCACCGACCATGCTGGAAACTGCCCGATCGTCATGCGGCGTTCCCGGCCATTTGCAACGTAATTGAAGACAAATGCAGTGAAACCCGTTGCAGTTTTCCGAACGGCAAAGCCCGTGATGGAGCTATCTCGAATGATTGTCTGGCGACCGCCCGAAGGAGATGCGATCTCTCTCGCCAGCTTATCAGTTAGGCGTGGCATCCGTGTCCGTCCCGTGTCCGACCGATCGACGATCTGTTTGTCGATGGAAGGCATCGGATGGCGCTAAATGTCCGATTTCTCTATGAATGAAATCTGCTGATTTTCATCATATTAGCCGTTGATCGAGAGATTTCCGGCATTTTCAATCGGGGCCACAACCCGCTCTCTTAATCAGCGGGTCCCAGGTTCGAGCCCTGGTGCGTCCACCACCTTCAAAAGATTGAATAAAATTGCAGATTTGATGAGCAGAATCATCCACGCACATTTGCGGATGTAAGCACGGGGTA
>Ga0105239_10007790_pt1 | contig 12255 bp, 10 predicted proteins | sample KBSC44metaG_FD_92761 | JGI IMG/M metagenome (GOLD analysis project Ga0105239, IMG submission 92761) | Corn rhizosphere microbial communities from Kellogg Biological Station, Michigan, USA - KBS C4-4 metaG | ecosystem: Host-associated > Plants > Roots > Rhizosphere > Soil | place: Michigan, USA...
TGGTCTTCGTAGAGCGCGACACTTCGCAGACGACTGCCGGCGGCACGGCTATCTATCCGCTACCCTCCCGCCAACTCGCCACGATTCATATCTCCGCTGGAACATCATCCCTGCGGCCGGCAACTGCGATTGAACTGGAAGCCCGCGACCCGTCCTATGCAACCGCCCCGGGCACTCCCGACCATTGGTATCAGGACACCATCGGCCTGGACTCGGTGGGACTGGCGCCCGTGCCAACCACCGCGGTAGCGCTGCCGATGATTTGCTCGGTAACACCGCTTGATCTGGACGTGGCAAAGGTCAACACGCTGGTACAGGCGCCGGCGCCGTTGAAAGGCTATCTGGCATTCGCCGTTTTAGCGCGTGCGTACGGCCGCGAAAGTGAAACCGAACAGCCTGACCTGGCGCAGCACGCCACCGCTCGAATGAAGCTCTACGAAGCGGCGCTCACCAAGTACTTCGGGCCTGGACTCTGACATGGCTTACCATTTAGAACCCCTGTTGATCATTCCCGGCGGCCTTGATCTTCTGGCCCCTGGCGATCAGAAAACGCCGCAAGGCGACTCGCTCGACCTGGCAGGGTGGTTCGCCGGCGCACAGGGCAAGCTCGAGCAGGCGCCATCGTTCGGCACATCGCTCACCGTCCCTGGATTCACCTTTATCGACAGCCTTTGCCAAGCGGACGGGCGCGTCTATTACGGCGGCGGCGGCACAGTGGCGCAGGTGGGACGCGCCATCGAAGGCGGCTATGACACTACGTACCCGCTCGCCATGATTTCGCTTGCGGGCTTCTGCTGGATTATGAACCGGGGTACAGGGAAACAGCGGCGCGACAATGGCACGACCCCCTCAGACTGGACGCCCCTTGCTTCGACGGCCGCACCCACTGTTACCGACCTGGGCGTGAGTGTCGGCACGGGACCGCCCGTACCAGCAGGCCCGAACGGCGGCGCCGGCGCAAAGCTCCACCTCTACGAAGACAACTACCGCATGACGTGGGTTCTCCCCAGCTTGGGCGAAACCAATCCCTCGCCGGCAGTTCTGCTCACGCCCGCGGTGGATCTCAGCACAACGCAGATTGCTCAAGGCGCGGGCACGGTCCCCGCGGGGGCAACCGGCTGGAACATCTACCGGCAGATTCCCGCATATGGCGGCGCTTCGCTCGATGCGAATACGGCGCCGTACCTCGTGAACATAGACGGCCCGATCGCACTGGGCGCCACCTTCAACGACACCGGCAACCCGATCGACAATTTAGACGACACGTCATTGCTCAGGTTCGGCCAGATCCTCGAGGCCGATCACGACGCGGCGCCGGCGGCGAGCGTCATTGCGAACCAGGCGTATAACGGCCGCATTGTCGTAGCTAACTCCGCGGCGCACCCGAACCGGATTTGGTGGACACCGGCGTTACAGCCTGCCTTCTTCCGTGGATCCGGAGACGCCTATGACGGTGACTGGCTGGACGTGGGCACCGATTCAGGCGATGCCATTCTCGCAATCACGGTGCGGGCGGGCATGTGCGTAATTTACCGGCAGCACTCCATCTGGCGGCACCTGGGAGACTTCGGGGCGCCTGATGCAGTGCTCGAGCCCATCGTGCCGAATCAGGGCATCGTGAGCGTGCGGTCTGTAGTCTCTACCTCGGTAGGCGACTACTTCGTTAGCAACGACGGTGTTTACAAATTCAATAACGACAATTCGGTCAAGCTCTCGCTCAAGGTTGAACCGCTCTTTCGCGATTTGCCGTGTGAGAATTTCACGACCCTGGACCCAACAGTCCGAAGTCAATTCGCGATCGGGCACCGCAACGGCCGGCTATGGGTGAGCTGTCCGACTAGTTCAGTCGGCGGCTTTACGCTGATTTACCACATCGAAACCGATCGCTGGTTTTCGGGCGCAACCGGCATGTATTACGCCTACCTCGACACCGGCACGCAATTGCTGGGCGGGGCGGCGACCTCTTTAGTCCTTCCGCTTGAGAGTGCCTACAATTCCAGCGCAGCACTGGGCTATCAATCGAGTTACCTCGATGCAGACCGGCCCGACCGTGAAAAGACATGGGCAGATTTGGTGCTCACCCATAACACCCATAACGCACCGCTCGACATCATCATCAGGACCAACCGCAACGCCACGGCTAACGATTCGTTTACGCTGGCCACCTTCAGCTCAACGACTCTCACGCGAACGATCTTTCCACTTCTCTACCCGGCTGGCTATGCGGTAGTCGCCTTGCGTGGTCTGCCAATTCGGGCCCGAAATCTTTCCGTCAGGATCACGGGCGCCGGCGCGGCCACCAATCCGGTAACGATCGACACACCGTTGCTACTGCATTACTACCTGGAAGCTCGCAGGGGCAGAACGTTCGATTCAGGGATCATCGACCACGGCTTAGAAGGGGTGGGCACGGTTGACGCGGTGGAGATTGATATCGATAGCTCACCCGGCATTGTGGGGATGACAGTCTCATCCGACATTCCAGGCGGAGTAATGACGATTCGCTCTCCAGGTACGGTGATCGTTCCCGCTTCGACAGGGCGGCAAGTGTTGCGGTTCGTGCTCTCGGCTCCGATCGATGGCCGAAGATTCCGCTACCAGCTTCAAGGAAATACCGAATTTCAGGTGTATGGATTCCGCGCCAGGTTGCTGCCCGTTGGTGTGTACGTCGACGGCAGTCAACTTGATTCGTGGGTCACAGGATCAATAGTTACGGGGGTTTGATATGGCATTTCGTGTCGTGAACGAACTGAAGGAAATCACGCTCGTCTATTCGAGCAACGGAGTAGCAGCACTGCAACTTTTCACCGATATGCCGGGCGGCGCGCTGGCTATGCGGCTTCCGACCTCGGCGCCGGCGACGGGTGGAGTTTCAATTCCAACCTCAACCAGCAAGCGGGTAACGCTCACCATTCCCTTCGATGGAATCAGGGCGAAGGAATTCTATCCGCAGATTGTCCCAGGCTCAACCACACAGTTTGAGCTGTACTCAGCTGTGATGTACGTTCGACCGATCGGGGTTTACATCGATGGATCCGCACTCAACGGGGGCGAGATTTGGCAGACGGTACCGATTGCGCCAGGTGCGGGCGGCGGCGGCTAAGGAATCTCGACTTCTTTGCAGGTGACCCGATAGAACTTTTTCCCCACGCGGACGAGTGACGTTTCACGCTCCACCAGTTCCTGAATGGTCACCTTGCAAACTGGCGGCGGCTCGGCGGGGCGGCCGTTGATGAAGACATCCGCCAATTTACTAATGCCGTCGAATATATCCGCCATGAGACCAGCTTAAAACTAATGGGATTCGAGAAAAATTACCTGTTCGGCAAGATTGACGTGGATCTCACATCCACCGGGTCAGGTGTGTTCACGGTGCAGACCGATATCCCGGGCAGGGCATTGGCGCAGACGTGGAGCTTCACGATTCCATCGGGGAGCAGGCGGCCCGTGTCTTCGCGGCTGCCGGGCACCATGCAGGGCCACTATGTCACCGGGCGATACGTCCCGGCTGCCGGTGGACAAACGGAACTCTACGGCGTGCGCGTGTGGGCAAGGGAACTGCCAACGGGCCAATGGGCTTGGTACGTGCTGCCTGTGGTGGAAACGGGGCTCGAATATCAGGCAATCAACCTGCCGGTAGAGCCAACAGGTACCAGCTATTCCAAGCTCGCTCTACCCGTGGAACCGACTGGCGAATCCTTCTCGAAGATGGCGCTACCCGTCGAACCCACCGAAGAGAGTTTTCAAAAGCTCAGCCTGCCAGTGGAGCCAACCGGCGAGAGTTTCAGCCGGTTGCAGATTCCGGTGGAACCGACTGGCGAATCCTTTTCCAAAATGTCGATACCCGTGGAACCCACTGGCGAGACGTACTCCAAGATGTCGATACCCGTCGAACCGACCGAGGAGAGTTTTCAAAAGCTCAGTCTGCCGGTAGAACCAACTGGCGAGACGTTCAGACCGCTAACCGTTCCCATTGAACCGACCGGCGAATCCTACTCGCAAATCAAACTACCCGTGAAGAGTACGCCACCCGTTCCTGAATGGGTCGACGTTCCCACCGATGACTAACGTTCCTATCGCTCCAATCGACGGCGTACCAGCCGAACTCATTCAAATCCTGAATGATCGTTTCCGCCGTAACACCCTATCCTCGGGTGCGGTGAATGCCAGCAGCAACGGCGCAGCGGGTGGAGCGGGCGCACCTGGCGCGGCTGGAATCTCGGGCAGCTTTCAGTTGGAAGACCTCGCATGAGCACCGTACCCGGCAGTGTCGTACGTTCGACCACTCAGAAATTGAGCGAGACACCATCGGTCCTCGACTATGGGGCGGCGCGCAATGGCACCACCTCGGCCACGGCCGCTATTCAGAAAGCGCTCGACAAAACGGTATCAGGGGGAACGTTGCTCTTTCCCAAGGGCAGATACCTGATCGACTATCCGGGGACTGGTACGGAATGCCTGCTTTGTCCCAAGCCGATTCAACTGGTATTTGAACGCGGCGCCCAGCTCCTGGTGGCTGCCGCGGTACCGGGCACGGTGGACATTCTGCGGTGTATTACACCGATTGGCGGCCCAGGCTACAACTACGGGATTGACGGCATGAACATGGTTGCCGTATCAGGCACGCCCGGACGTTACGGCCTGAATCTTGACGCCACGCTCGCACCGATCTTTGAAAGCACCTTTGCCAACATGCGGATTGACGCCTTCGGCTCGCAGAGTATGGCGATTATCTTTCCGCCGTTCGTGGGCGATGGCTTCTTTACTTCGCAGTTCCGCTCCTGTTATTTCGGCGGCGGAGTACTCGGGTCGAACATTGGCGACTCGGTATCGTTCTGGCATTGCACTTTTTACGGTGACAACATCGGGCTCGATATCTCGATTGTGGACGGCGCCCACCAGTTCGGTATTTATCAATGCAACTCGACGGCTGCGCAATGCTCGGTCCTGATCAGGCGCGGCGATAACATCGTTATTCGGGACAACAATTTCGAGGGCGTTGTCACCTCGGCGGGCACCTATCAACCGGCCGTTATCACCATTGCGGGCACCTCGGCCAACCCATGCCAGAACGTTCTGATTTCGGGTAACTGCCTTTCGACGTTCCGGATCAATCGCGCCATTCAGATCGACTGGGGCGAGGAGTGCTTCATTGAAAGCAACTGGACCCAGCAGGGCCTGGCGCCCACGGTTGTAGGGACAGACGAGCGAATCCGGATCACGGCAAACGCACTGCGCACGCGCGTAGGGCGCCACATTTATCTTGCTCCCGTGCCGATCTTCGATGCCTTCCAGCTCCTGAATCAATCGGCCACAACGACGTTTGACGCCTGGGATTCAATCGGCAATGGAGTAGACGGCAACCTTCCCGAATACCGGGTCTACGATACCCGCTCGCCCATCTTCGGGCAAGGCGCGGGCTTGCTCCTGCAGTGCCAGAACGTGGCGACTACCCGCCTGACCTTCGCGGCGATCCGTGCCTATGTCCGCTCCGGTGTAGTCGGCGCGGAGCAGGGGGATTTAGCCGTAACGACCATGCGCCTGGGAACACCGACCGAAGCGGGGCGCTTCCTCGCAGAAGGCGGACTCACTACCCCGCAGATTAAAACCCTGCTGGAAACGATCACGGCCGCCACAGCGATCGGGGCCACCGATCTACGAACACTGTTAACGTTTATCGCTCCCTCACTGACAGGCGGCGGCGGTCCAGGCTCTGGCCTCTCGATCGACTATCAATTGACGAGTGTTTCATCAGTCCGGCTGATTGGGTGTCTCGAACCCGAAGGCTTTCAAATTTGGACGGCTCCCTCGACAGGGGCGGGACCGATCAAGCATTTTGCAGTCGATGGTTTCGGCGGCGTCTATATTTTCCAGGGTGCCATAGGCGCGGGGGCGACCAGCACCGCAATGAATATCAGCGCTCCCTACGGTAGCGGTACCTCTGGTCAGTCGATCGACTTTCAGATTAACGGCCTCAAAGCAGTCAGGATCATATGCCGGGCACCTGGCTCTATCGAATTCTGGACTACCGCCAACTCGATCACGACGGCGCCGGCGCCCATGATCATGATCGACACGGTGGGTATCAAGATCTGGAACGGTACGGCCTGGGTAGCGCTGGGCTCGGCGCCATCGGGCGGGGCGGGCGGCGATCTCACCGGCACATATCCGAATCCCACACTCGCGGCGGTAGGCACGGCAGGTACCTATACGTCAGTCACGACGGACGCCAAGGGGCGCGTGACGGCGGGCACGAATCCGGCGCCTGGCGCGCTCACAACTGCCTCGGCGGCGGCAACTTCCAGCCTGACGCTATCGGGCAGCATGACGGATGTTGCAGGAGCAACCGTCTCACTGGTTGCTGGTGTGTGGCTGGTGAATGCGGTATTTGCATTCAGTACAAACCAGGGTGGTACAGCGGCTGGCGCGTTGAATGTAGGCGGCACGCTCCAGGCTGGCCAGGCAAAAGCGGCCACTCAGGCAGTAAGCGGCAATGAAATAGCGATGGCTGCCCAGTGCTGGATAGTTACCGTGGTCGGTACTCAGACGGTAAAGCTGCAGGCTTCTATCGGTGGTGTCGCGGCGGGCACTTGCCTGATTACCGATACCACTATCAATTGCGTGAAGGTCGGATGAAATTACGCGGCGGCTCTTTTTTTGGCGGCATTGTACTCGGCCCAACGCTTCCGGGTCGCTTCCGCGATCGCTTTACGGCCGGCCACACTGAGCCTGCGTTTCTTGCGCGGCGCTTTGGTAATTGCGGCCACAGGTTCGGGCAGCTCACCATTCAATTTTGCCCACCGCTTCCGTTGACCTTCGGCCATCTTGGCGCGGGTCGCAGCGCTCATCTTACGGCGCTTGCCATATCGTGCGGGGGTGACATCCTCGGCGGCGGCTGTTGGGGAAGTCTTCCGTACAGCTTGTCTTGATTCCTCAGATATCAGGCGCTCGACTTCCGCCAGTTTCGTTTGATAGTTCAAGCGGGCGGCTTCCAGGATTTCAAGTTGAGTCATCAGGCAAAAGTTTAGCACCGGGATTGTCTCTCATCAAATGAATATCCGGATTGAATCACCCTTTCCATTTGAAGCTCTTCCACGAGTGTGGAAATGGATAGCTCCCTTCAAATCGAAAGTAGCGGATGACTTCGCACCAAAGACGCTTGATGAATTCATGCAGTCCCAAGTAATGAAGTGGGACCAACAACAATCCTGGGCGATCTATGGCGACGGTGAGTTAGGCGGCTTGATCACATTCGAGCGTATTAACCCCTGGCTTGGCACCGCAACTATACTTCTGAAACCCGACTTCCACGGGCGCGGCATCGCAGTGAAGGCGGCAACGGTTGCCATTGGGGAAATGTTCGAGCAACCCGGTATCGGCAAAGTGGATTTCTTCCTTCTCGCCGGTAACAAAGCCATCGGTTCGCTATTGATCACGATCGGAGCGAAACGGGAAGGCACGTTAGAAAGCCACACGCTACGGGAAGGCAAACCCGCTGACTTGTGGGTGTACGGCTTAACGAAACAGCATTTCGAGGACACACAAAATGGGATTCTTCGGGGACTTCTTCGGTCCAACCACACAGACGAGCACGTCGAGCGGACAGCAGCAGTCTAGCGGCAACACGTCAGGTACCAGCAGCACCTCGGCTACCGTCTCGCCTGAACTCCAGGCGATCATGCAGAGCCTCCTAAGCTACTCGCAGCAGTCGATGACTGACCCGACCGCGGCAATGGCACCGATGCGGAATGCAGGCCTCGCCAATATCAACCAGAGCTATGCGAACGTACCGGGTCAAGTCTCTTCACAGATGGCAAGCCGTGGTTATGGAAGCTCAGGGACGATGGGCGATGCGATGTTGAAAACAAATCTTGCACGGGCAGGCTCTCAGTCAAACTTTGAAGGCCAACTCGCACAGATGGGCCAGCAGCAGCAGCAGTACGGCTCAGGCCTCGCCCAGCAACTCTTGAACTCCCTCAAAGGCACCACGACTACCGCCAACGGCACCACCTCGAGCAGCGGTACCAGTTCGGGGACGGAGACGAAGCCCGGCCCGTCGATCTTCAGCAGCCTGATAGGCGGCATCTCCAAACTGACAGGCCTAGGTAGTGTTTTAGGCGGCTTCGGCGGTGGGGGTAGTTCGGGCGGGAACTATTCATACAATCCCAATTCCACCGACTTCAGCGGGTAACGGAGAACACCAATGCCAATCAGCAGCTTTTCCAATCCAATCCCCGATCTGGTGAACGGCCTGTTAGAGGGGCATGCGCTCGGCCTGCAGATCCACCGCCAGCGGCAACAGGATCAGGCCTTCAAGACTCAGCAGATATTGGCCAACCAGCAGATGGACGCCAACACGATCATGCAACAGATGAACGTGCAGAAGGCAGAACTGCAGGACCAGGCGAACTCCCAACACTTCGACCGTTTCACAAACCCTGTTCAAAACGGCATGGTGCAAGACCGGATGAATGCGACGATGCCCGGTAATCCGGGAAGCCCAGGAGCAGCACCGGGCGAAGCATCAACCGTCTACAACCTGCCAACCAGCCAGGGCCCAAGCCTGCCCACTTCCTACGACTACATGCGGAAGGCGGACCCCTCGCGAACCGTGGACCTCAAGAACTACCAGGGGAAAGTAATCCGGCAGGGTGAGACGAAAACACCGGACCAGCAACAGCAATTCGACCGGGAACGGGATTACACAATGCTGAACTACACCCCGGCGGAGATGGCCGGCAGTCACCTGGCGAACCGCAACCCCTATATTCCAAACAAGGACGTTGCAAGCTACCTGAATACGCTTAACCGGGGGCAGACCAGCGAGAACAACACCCAGACCAGGGCCGGCGCAAGCACCGATAACAACATCCGCAATAACGACACAAGACGGGACAACACCGACGCCAACAACACCTCCAAAGAAAAGATCGTAGATACCAAAGAGACTGGCGCGAACTCCCGAACGGCCGCTAACAACACCTCCAAGGAAAAGGTCGGAGCAGGGCACGACACCTCCCGTGTACAGGCGTCGGCAGGGAACAACGCGGCTACTATCGGCGCGGCCAACATTCGGGCAGCAGGCGGCGGAACCGGCACCGGAACACCCGGGCAAATCGGCGTACAGAGTCGCTTCGAGCAACGACGTAAGGACATTGCACAGAAAGCGGTGGATGCGATCCAGACGAAGGAAAACGCACTCCACGCAGAACGCCTGCAGCTCGGTATGAACCCGGGCGCCACAGGTACACCCGCTCGAGCATTAACAGACGCCAAGCTCGGCAAACTGACGTTTCAAATTGGCGCGGCCCAGGTGCAGAAGGCCAAAGCCGCAGGCACGACGGCCCCCCCGAAAGAATTACAGGACTCAATGCAAGAGGGTAAGGAAAAGATGTTCACGAGCCCGGATGGCAAGGTCCACAACTGGATCAAGAAAGACGGGATTGTCTACTTCGTGAAATAAATGGCCGATTCCCAGCAGGGATGGAAGATGGAAGACGCGGACGCACCGGCTACAACTGCGCCCGTACATGTCGTGAACGGATGGAAGATGGAAGACGCGGACGCGGCACCGCGCAGCGCGGCACCACCACCCGATACGAGCGTTCCAGGAATGCACGGGCTACCCGTTCCCGGCGCCCCAAAGCCCCCACTCGTCGGCATCACCGAACAGGCGCAATATCCCACCACTGCGATCATTCAGGCGGAAGCAGCACGCAAGGGCACGCCCGCGCAATTCAACGCACCCGGGCAGCTTCCAGGCGGCGACCTGGGCCCATTCATCGAAGGCCCGGCCGAAATGGCCTTTGGCGCCCGCAAGGTCTACCAGGCGGCCACACCTGCCGACAGTCCGGAACGCCGGCGTGCATTAGCGAAAGGTTCGCTCAAAGCCCCGCCCGCAACACCAATCGATCGGCAGCAAGCGATGTCAGGCGCCTCGGACATTGCAGAAGGCGCTTTCCAGACGGCAAGCCCCCTGATGGCCGGCGGCTTCCAATTGAATCCCCTGAAAGCGGCGGCCACCCTCGCGACAACCGCGGCGGCGCAGAAGGGCACGGAGAAAGTAGCCGAACATTTCGGCGCCACTCCAGAAGGGCAACGCCTCGCGGGTAACGTGGTTGCACTCGGCACGGCCGCCGGCGGATTCCGGTATCTGGTTGGTTCTGCCGATGATGCGCTCGCCGCACACAATGAGACGGCCTCCCGCCTGTTTGAACAGGAACGCACAACGGGCAAGGTGGCCGATAGCGCCCGTGAGATTTTCAGCGGGGATCAGCACCCAGTCAGGGTGAACGGTAAAGACGCGATCGTTAAGTATGCCGGTAGCGCCCCGGGCAGCAGCCGCGCATCCTTCCAGGTGGTCACCGAAGACGGCAAGATCCTGCATGGTGGCTCGGGCACCTCGGTACAGGAATGGCTTGCGAGCAATGGCGCGGTACCGCGGCCCACTGGATCGGTTGCCGAATCGATGGCGCCCCACGCCGCGGCGATCGATGAAGCGTACAGCCGGGCAGCTCAAGACCGCAATGAAGCAATGTCCGTACGGGACAAGGCCGCGGCGAGCGGTAAACCTGACCTTTACGCTGAAGCCGCATTGCAAGAGGCCAACGCCCGCGTGGTGGATCTCCAGAAGCAGCGGGCGAAATTGGCGAACCCGCTCTACCATCCGGACGCCACACCAGTTCAGGCGCCGGCACCGGAACCGCCGGCAATTGTTCGCCAGGCGAAAGGCTGGAGCATGGCTGATGTCTTCGACCATGATCCGGTAGGAGAAGCTCAAGAAAAGTGGATCCGCTCGCAGGAGCTGGCAGAGATTGCCAGACGCAACCCGCCGGCAGAGCCCCAGGTTGCAGCGGAAGCTCAGCCACAACCGCCCGAACCTCAGCAGCAGCAGCCAGTTACCGTACCAGTTCCGCAACAACAACCCGAGGCTAAACCGCCACAGTCCACCGTGGCACCTCCTCCCACTGTGGCACCTCCTCCCACCGTGGCAGCAGCACCCGAAGATACGGCACTCCTCGACGCGATCGCAGGCAAGCCTTTTGCGAAGCTCTCACCAGCCGAAAAGGAACAGACTCGAGCGATCGCGGCACGTTTAGACCAGCCAATTCCGGAAGCTCAACAGGAGACACCCGCAGAACCCGGGCAGGGATGGCGCACACCTCGGCCGGAAGAAGCGGCACCCGCGGCACCATCACCACCGGCAGAGCGCGCGCAACCCGCCCAACAATTCGGCGCAGACTCGAAAGCCCGTCCTGCCGCTACTGCCGAACCTGCCGCTATCGACCTTGGAAGGGGATGGAGTGCAACGCCGGTAGAATCCCGCCCGGCGGTACAAAAACCCATACCGGCGGCACAGGAACCGAAGACAGAGCCCGCGGCGGCACCTGTAGCAGCCGAACCCAAACCGGCCGGCCCCCCTGTACCGGGCAGCTATGCCAACGTTCCCCCCTCGAGCCTGACACTGGATCCGGCCCGCTTCCAATTCAAATTTGAGGGTATCGGACAGAAGGGTGTTAGCGATCAATTCAAGAACGTTGAAAAGTGGAATCCAAAGCTCGGCGGCACAGTCAATGCCTGGTACGATCCAGCCAACGGAAAGACCTACCCGGCAAACGGACATCACCGAACCGAATTAGGCCAACGGCTAGGCGATGAGAACGTACCGGAAGGGATCCACGTCCGTTATCTGGATGCCAAGGATGCGAAGGACGCACGGGCTCAGGGCGCACTAATCAATATCGGTGAAGGCAACGGAACCGCCCTCGATATCGCGAAATTCATGCGGGACACGGGCCATACCGTGGCAACCATGAAGGCGCAGGAGGGCATCGAGTTAACCAAGAAAGAGGGAATCCAGGGCGCGGCACTGGCGAACCTGGCAGAGCCCATCTTTCACGATGCGGTACACGGCATCCTTCCGGTAGAGCGTGCGGCAGTCCTCGGCGCCGGCCTGCCCAATCAGGCAGACCAGACCAACATTTACCAGATGATGAAGGACCGCGAAGCCTCTGGTAAGCGGATGACGAACGACCAGGTGGAAGAACTGATTCGCATGAATCAGAACGCGCCTGTAGTCGAGAGGACCAGCGAAGACGACGGACAGGGCGACATGTTCGGCGGCCACAACTGGGCGGAATCCGTTCTTCCAGAAAAGGCGATCGTCTCGGAATACATCCGGAAGCAGCTTACAGCCGAAAAGAAACTCTTTGGCGTAGTCTCTACCCAAGCGGCGGCCGAACGCCTGGGCGAGAA